>ULTC01036525.1_pt1 | contig 29503 bp, 31 predicted proteins | sample 1957091 | NCBI WGS metagenome assembly ULTC01 (sample SAMEA4835720, study PRJEB28245) | human gut metagenome | biome: gut microbiome; material: fecal sample | place: Denmark | collected 2008 | reverse complement strand
CACTGGATTCTGCATTGGTGCTGCCGCATGCTACCAGAGAAACAGCCATGACAGATGCAAGTGCAAGTGCCAGAAACTTTTTCATAATTTTTTCCTCCTAAAAATGTAAATATTAAAACAATGAATCACAACGGTAATATTATCATTATAGTCTGTAAAATTCAATATCTATTTTTAATTAACGCATATGCACATCCATCTGCGGGAACGGTATTTCAATTTCTGCTTTATCAAGTGCATACTTACACTGTTCGGTAATACGCCATTTTCCCTGCCAGAAATCCTCATTTTTAAACCAGCAGCGTACACATAGGTTGATTCCGGAGTCTGCCAGTTCATCTACAAATACAAAATGCTCTCTTTCCTTTATAGTATCGGGATCTTCAGAGAGAACCTTTGTCAGAACTTCCTTTGCCTTCTTAATATCTGCGCTGTAAGCAACCGACACCTTCACATCACATCGCCTGGATTCGGCAGCAGTGACATTCACAATGGTGTTATTTGCCAGATTGCCATTTGGAAGAATAATCGTCTGATTATCATAGGTTAACAGCTTTGTATAGAAGATCTGGATCTCTTTTACTGTACCTTCCTTACCGGAGGAGCCTTCCACAATGTAATCTCCCACCTTAAACGGCTTCAATAATAAAATCAGCACACCGCCCGCCAGATTAGACAGACTTCCCTGCACTGCCAGTCCCACTGCCACTCCGGCTGAGCCAAGAAGTGCCACGATACTGGCAGCATCAACGCCGAAGGAGGATGCCAGGGTCAGGATCAGGATGATATATAAAGAAGCTTTCACAAAAGAATCCACAAACTGGATCACTCCCATTTCCGCTCCCGCCCTGTTCATGGACTTGCGGATGATCTTGCGGATCAGCTTGATAAGTTGTACCCCAATGAAGAAAAATATCAGTGCCAGTCCGATACGGATGCCTAAGTTCAATACTTTCTCCGGAAGGGTATCCAGAAAGGACGTTATCAGTCCTTCCTTTTGCTGTACCTCTTCGATTACGTTATCTGTCAGATCCATGTTGTCTTATTTCTCCTGTTTCTTTTTTGCGGTCTTGTTTGTTGTCTTACGAATGGGCGTATTTTTACGGATACGCTTCTCGATCACCTTTTCCAGTTCCGCCTCTGTGTAAGGGATAAATTGCAGAATACTTAAGGACAACGGTGCAAGTTTCACGGTGACGGACTGCTTCTTATCATCCCATTCCAAATCCTCTGCCCGTTTCACGCGGTCATTGACCACACCGGTACCACCGTAGCAGACAGCATCCGTGTTCAGGATCTCCTTGTATTTTCCCTCGTAAGGAACTCCTGTAGTGATCTCTCTGGGCACACCGGAGAAGTTTGCTACGACCAAAAGCATCTCCTCCGCAGCTTCGCCTTTACGCACAAAGCTTACATAACATTCATTGGCAGAGATCTCGTTCATCCACTGGAATCCCTTCGCCTGATCGTCACATTCGTACAACGCCTTATTCTCTCTGTATAATGCATTCAGATCCTTCACCAGCCTCTGAACTCCGGCATTTTCCTTCTGCTCTTGCAGTGCCCATTCCACCTGACGCATTTCATTCCATTCTTTTTCTTCCGCCAGATCCTGTCCCATGAAGAGGAGCTTTTTCCCGGGGTGAGTCATCATATAGCCGTAGGTCAGACGTAAGTTGGCAAGCTTCTGTGCTCTGTCTCCGGGCATCTTGCCAAGTAAGGTTCCTTTCCCATGTACCACTTCATCATGCGAAAATACCAGCATGAATTTCTCGCTGTAGGCATAGATCATGCTGAAGGTAAGTTCTCCGTGATGGTGGCTTCTAAAGTACGGATCGTATTTGATATAATCCAGATAATCGTTCATGAAGCCCATATTCCATTTGAGATCAAAACCAAGTCCCCCCTCTTCCAGAGAACCAGTTATCAGGGGAAATGCCGTACTCTCCTCTGCGATGGATAATACCCCGGGATCTCTCTTTTTCAGGATAGAATTTAAGTGTTTGATCAATTCAATGGCTTCCAGATTCTCGTTGCCACCGTACATATTGGGAATCCATTCACCGTCCTGTCTGCCGTAGTCCAGATAAAGCATGCTGGCTACCGCATCCATACGGATACCGTCCGCATGATATTTCTCCACCCAGAACAGTGCATTAGCGATCAAATAGTTTGATACCTGGGGACGACCGTAATTGTAGATCAGGGTTCCCCAGTGAGGATGACTGCCCTGTCTGGGATCCTGATGCTCATAAAGACAGGTGCCGTCAAATGCAGCTAATCCATAAGAATCTCTCGGAAAATGTGCAGGCACCCAGTCAAGGATCACACCGATTCCCGCCTTATGCAGTGCATTCACGAAGAACATAAAGTCCTCCGGTGTACCATATCTGGCAGTCGGTGCATAATAACCGATGACCTGATATCCCCAGGAAGCATCTAAGGGATGCTCCATCACCGGCAGCAGTTCCACATGGGTGTATCCCATTTTCTTTACATATTCTATGACCTTCGGAGCAATTTCCCGGTAATTGACATAATCCTGTCCTTCCCCCGGTGTCACAAAGCTTCCCAGATACATTTCATAGACGCTCACCGGAGCATTACCGCACTGATATTTTTCACGACTTTTCAGAAATTCGTCGTCCTCCCATTGATAATTACGGATATCCGCAATTACAGAAGCCGTCTCCGGTCTCTTCTGCGCTGCATTGCCGTAGGGGTCCGCCTTCAGATAAGTAAGTCCGCCCTTGATCTTCAGCTCGTATTTGTAACAGTCTCCGACTTCCGCTCCGGGAATAAACAGTTCAAAGATACCGGAATCCCCCAGCCGTCTCATCTGATGGATCCGCCCGTCCCATTCATTAAAATCACCGACTACACTGACACGCATGGCATTCGGCGCCCATACTGCAAAATAGGTTCCTGCGTCCCCATCCAGTTCCATGGGATGTGCTCCCAGCTTTTCATAGATTGTATAATGAATGCCTGCGGCAAAACGATCCATGTCTTCCTTCGTGATCTGCGGAACATGGCGGTATGCATCTCCACAGATTTTTCTGTAGGCTGCATGTTCTTTCGTCTTACCGTATTCCACCACATATTCATAAGGTGACATTTTCCCTGCATTTACCAATGCGGCAAAATATCCCTCTTCATCTGCCAGTTCCATGGGAACATCCGTAAGAAATGCTTCTCCCACCTGGCCGGTCTTCTTCCAGTGGATCGTTACTTTCTCCGCTCCCGGGAAGTACGCCTGAACCAGCATTTTGCTTCCCTGCTTATGGGGGCCCAACAGCTTATGGGGATTATCACATTCGGAATATGTGATTTCTTCTATTTGAGGCCAGTTCATCAATTTATAAAGTTTGTTTATCATATTCCCTCTTTTCTGCGGCGCGATTGCTGCATTCTATTCTGTCATTTTTGCCTTTAAAAACCCTGAGGATTACCGCTCTATCTCATGCAGGAACAGCCCGCTTCGCAGCTTTGGCTCGAACCATGTGGACTTTGGAGGCATCAGTCTCCCCGCATCCGCCACCGCAAAAAGCTCTGCAATGGATGTGGGATACATCGAGAACGCCACTTTCATGTCCGTATGTACTCTCCGTTCCAGTTCTCCCAGTCCCCGGATGCCTCCGACAAAATCAATTCTCTTATCTGTCTTCGGATCCATAATCCCCAAAATGGGATCTAACAGATCATTTTGCAAAAGCGATACATCCAGTCCCTCTACGGCATCCTCACTTTTTATTTCATCTTTTGCAGAAAGACTGTACCATTCATTCTCCAGATACATGCCAAACGTGCCTTTCTCCGTGGGTCTGTAAGGACTCTGTCCCTTTTTCTCCACTGCGAAATACTCTTCAATACGGGTCAGGAAAGTTGCTGCATCCATTCCGTTCAGATCCTTCACTGCACGATTATAATCCAGGATCCGTAACTCTTCATCCGGGAAAATCACGGAAAGAAAATAATTAAATTCCTCTTCTCCTGTATAATCCGGGTACTGCTCTCTCCGCTTCAACCCAACCTTCACTGCGGAAGCACATCGATGATGCCCATCCGCGATATAGATTGCCGGGATCTTCCCAAAAGCCTCCTCGATCATTGCCACATCCGAATCGTTATCGATCACCCACACACGATGCCCGATTCCATCCTCACTGACAAAATCATAGACCGGCGCCTGTTTTTTCAGCTCTCCGATTTTCTCCTTCAGATCCTCCTTCGCCCGATACGCCAGGAAAATCGGTCCCGTCTGCATACTGCATGTATCCACATGACGGATACGGTCTTCCTCCTTGTCTGCCCTGGTATTCTCATGCTTTTTGATCACATTGTTCCGATAATCATCAATCGATGCACAGCCTACCACCCCGGTCTGACTGTGTCCATCCATCGTCAGTTCATACAGATAGAAACATGGCGTCGGATCCTGTACAAATTTTCCTTCCAGAATTTTCTCACGAAGCATCTGATCCGCTTTCTCATACACACAGTCCGCATATGTGTCTACTTCCTCGCCAAACTGCGTCTCTGCCCGGTCAACCGCCAGAAAAGATTCCGGATTCTTCTTCACCACTTCACACGCTTCCGCCCTGTTATATACATCATAAGGAAGCGCCGCAATCCTCTCCTCCATCCCCTTGCAGGGCCGATATGCCTTAAATGGTCTGATCTGTGCCATACTCCTACCTCCCAATTACTATATAATCCTATTTTACCAAATCCCATCTCATATCACAAGGTTATTTCCATAAACAAGTAGCCCGCAGTTGGGGTAAGAACAAGCAGACTCTAAGCAGCCGTCGGCACTTAGCGAGGGTACTTTCCTCGCTTATGTACCGCTACGGTCTGCGTCCGAAGTGAAAACGGGTCTGCGGTTCTTAGCCCCAATGCGGGCTACGGGAATTATTCTTACCCCATCCGAGGCTGTGGGGGTTTTATTTCTAAATAATACCTACCCCAACTTATGGAACACAATACAGTTGGGCATATTGACCTTCATCGCCGGTCCATTCATGATCATCGTTCCATGCTCCAGATCAATATGGAAGAAAGTCATCGTATTACTTTCATGATTCAAAGACACCAGAAACTTATTATCCGGGAAGAACTCCGCATCCTTCGGATACTCACCGCTGACCGGCAGCAGGAAATTCTTCTTAAGCAATCCTGTCTTTTTATCCACATTAAATACAATGACTGAATTATCTCCCGCGATGGAGCTGAGCAGATAATTATAATCCAGGGAGAAACTGAATGCACTGGCACTGTTCGTATTGCCTCTGGTCAGCTTGATCAGCTCTACCGTCTGAATCTTCTCGAAAGTAGGATCATTATCATGGTCCACATACTCATAGACATCAATGTAACACTTCAGCTCATGCAGAATATAAATATATCTGCCATCCTCTGAGATCTTGATATGCCGGGGCGCAGATTCCATCTCGCTGCGGATGATATCCTCCAGCTTCACCTTACCCTTCTCTACATCAAAACGATACACATTGACATGATCCATTCCCTGATCCGCTACCAGCAGATATTTGTTGTCATGCGTCATACGAGCACAGTTGATGTGGGGGCGGAAGTTGCGCTCTGCCATACTGCCCAGTCCTTTATGATAAATCTCATCGGTGATCTCTCCGATGGAACCATCCTCCTTCAGACGGAGTACGGTCAGCTTACCGTCATGATAACCTGCCACAAACAGATACTGATCTGTGTAATCCGTAGATACATAACATCCTCTCATACCGTTGATCGGTGCGAAGTTGATCAGTTCCAGATCTCCGTCCGGCATGATCGTATAAGCCTCTACACCAAAATCCGTTATAGAATAAAGAAACTTTCCGTTATGGGAAATGGTCAGGTAAGAAGAGTTTGTGATCTCCACTTTATCTTTTTCCTTAAAACGACCGTTTTTCATATCCACATCATATATTCTGATACCGTGACTGTCCCCCTGTGTATAACTGGAAACATAGGCAACATATTTTCCCTTGCTCATGACCGGATCCTCCTTAGCATTCTATATCTTTTTATGTTTATAAATATAGCACAATTCTGAAAATTGTGAAACATTTTTCTGTAAAAATCCCGAAAAATACTCCTGTTTTTTCCCTGAGGTAAAGTTTATGTAAATCAGTCCGGAAAAAGCAAAACTTCACATTGACTTTCCATGTATTTACGTATAATATTAATTCGACTTGCAAAAAATTTTCATTTAGGTTTTTCGATAATTTTTTGCAGGATTTTTTACATCAGGAAGGAAAAAATTGATGAAAAATGCTTTAGTCAATTTAGTGAACATTTCAAAATCATTTGACAATCAGATGGTTCTGGATGATCTCAATCTGTATATCCGCGAAAATGAGTTCCTGACACTGTTGGGACCCAGTGGCTGCGGAAAGACTACAACCCTCCGTATTCTGGGCGGTTTCGAGACTCCCGACAAAGGTCAGGTCATTTTCGAAGGCCGGGATATCACTAACCTTCCACCCAATAAGCGCAATCTGAATACTGTATTCCAAAAGTATGCCCTGTTCCCGCATATGACCATTGCAGAAAACATCGCGTTTGGATTAAAGATCAGTGGTAAAAGTAAATCTTATATTAATGATAAAATTAAATACGCTCTGAAGTTAGTCAATCTGGATGGCTTTGAGAACCGTATGCCGGATTCCTTAAGCGGCGGTCAGCAGCAACGTATCGCCATCGCCCGTGCGATCGTGAACGAACCCAAGCTCCTGCTCTTAGACGAGCCTTTAGGCGCCCTGGATCTCAAGCTTCGCCAGGACATGCAGTATGAGCTGATCCGCTTGAAGAACGAACTTGGCATTACCTTTATCTATGTCACCCATGACCAGGAAGAGGCTCTGACCATGTCCGATACCATCGTAGTCATGAACCAGGGGTATATCCAGCAGATCGGTACTCCCGAGAGCATCTATAATGAACCGGAAAATGCTTTCGTTGCCGATTTTATCGGTGACAGTAATATCATCGGTGCCACCATGATCAGAGATCGTCTGGTAGAAATCCTGGGTGCCCGTTTTGACTGTGTAGATACCGGTTTCGGTGAGAATAAGCCCGTAGATGTAGTCATCCGACCCGAGGACGTGGAACTGGTATCTCCGGAGGAAGGTATCCTCCAGGGTACCCTGATCCACTCTATCTTCAAGGGTGTTCATTATGAGATGGAAGTTATGGCAAATGGCTTTGAATGGCTGGTACAGTCCACGAAGATGGTTCCCGTTGGGACCAAAGTCGGCATCAAGGTTGATCCTTTTAACATCCAGATCATGAAGAAGCCGGAATCTGAGGACGAGGAGGCCATTGGAGTCAATGAATAGAAAATTATTATCGCTCCCTTTTATCTTCTGGTCAGCCATGTTTGTCATCGTGCCTCTGTGCATGGTCTTCTACTATGGTCTGACCGATAAGAGCGGTGCTTTTACATTTGATAATATTCTGGCGATTGCTACTGCCGAGCATTCCAAGGCTCTGTGGGAGGCATTAAAGTTATCTGTGATCAGCACTGTGATCTGCCTGCTTTTAGCATATCCTCTTGCCATGATCCTGTGTAACATGAATGTGAATCAGAATTCATTCCTGGTACTGATTTTCATTTTGCCCATGTGGATGAATTTTCTGCTTCGTACCCTGGCATGGCAGACTCTGCTTGAGAAGACTGGTGTGATCAACAGCATCCTCTCCGTCCTGCATCTGCCGTCGTTAAATATTATCAATACCCCCTATGCCATTGTACTGGGTATGGTATATAACTTTTTACCTTTTATGGTACTGCCTCTGTATAACGTGCTGGTCAAAATCGACAAGAATGTGATCAACGCCGCCTATGACCTGGGTGCCAACGGCATACAGACTTTCTTACGGATCATTTTTCCTTTAAGTCTGCCCGGCATGTTCAGCGGTATCACCATGGTGTTTGTCCCCGCCCTGACTACTTTCGTTATCAGCAAGATTCTGGGTGGCAGCAAGATCCTGCTCATCGGTAATGTCATCGAGCAGGAATTCACCCAGACCGGCAACTGGAATCTGGGAAGCGGTCTCTCCATCGTATTGATGCTGTTCATCATCTTCAATATGGTGATCTCAGTGATCACGGATAAAGAAGGGGAGGCGAACACATTATGATCAAAACAACTGCGCAAAAAATATATCTGGGACTGATTTTTATCTTTTTATACGCCCCCATTATTACCTTGATCGTACTCTCCTTCAATGCCAGTAAGACTCGTGCAAAATGGGGCGGTTTTACGACCAAGTGGTATGCGGCTTTGTTCCGGAACGAGCAGATCATGCAGGCTTTGTGGAATACACTGGCGCTGGCAATCTTATCTGCGCTGATCGCCACCCTCATAGGTACGATCGCCTGCATCGCCATGCAATCCATGAAACGTACCAGCCGTGCTGTCCTCATGGGAATCACGAATATTCCAATGCTGAATGCGGAAATCGTTACCGGTATCTCCCTGATGCTTCTGTTCCTCAGCTTTGGTATAAAGTTTGGCTTCGGGACCATTCTGCTTGCACACATTACCTTTAATATTCCATATGTGATATTAAGCGTAATGCCCCGTATGAAGCAGCTGAACCCCAGCACCTATGAAGCAGCCCTCGACCTGGGCGCATCTCATACGTATGCCTTTTTTAAAGTGGTATTTCCGGATATCCTGCCGGGTATTTTGTCCGGTTTTCTGATGGCATTTACCATGTCACTGGATGACTTTATCATTACCCACTTTACCAAGGGTCCCGGTGTCGACACCCTGTCCACCAAGATCTATACGGAAGTAAAAAAAGGTATCAAACCGGAAATGTACGCACTATCCACCATTATATTCGTAACTGTATTGATTTTACTTTTGCTAGTAAACTACACACCCAAAGGAAAGAAAAAGAAATAACTTTTTCTACATATATTTTAGGAGGAAAATAAATGAAAAAATTTATTGCACTGTTTCTGTGCGGCATCCTTACCGCAACTGCTCTGACCGGCTGCGGATCCTCTTCCTCTGCCGGTGAAAACGGTGAAGTCATCGTCTACAACTGGGGAGAATATATCGATCCGGAGACTCTCACTATGTTTGAGGAAGAAACCGGTATCAAGGTGGTCTATGACGAATTTGAGACCAACGAGATCATGTATCCAAAGGTGGAAGCCGGTTCATCCGCTTATGATGTGGTATGTCCTTCCGATTACATGGTGCAGAAAATGATCGAGAATGATCTGATTCAGGAACTGGATTACGATAAGATTCCCAATGCCAAAGAAAACATCGGTGCCCAGTACTATGAGCAGGCTGCTGCTTACGATCCCGGTAACAAATATTGTGTTCCTTATTGCTGGGGAACTGTAGGAATCATCTACAATAAAACCATGGTAGATACTCCTCCCACCAAATGGGCTGATCTGTGGGATGAAAAATATGCTGACAATATTCTGATGATGGATTCTATTAAAGACAGCTTTATGGTTGCTCTGAAGAAAAACGGCTTCTCTTCTAACAGTCTGGACGAATCCGAGCTCCAGATAGCTACCAATGATCTCATCGCCCAGAAGCCTCTGGTGCAGGCATATGTTGTAGATCAGGTACGTGACAAAATGATCGGCGGCGAGGCTGCGATCGGTGTAATGTTCTCCGGTGATGCCATTTATGTGATCGGGGAAAATCCGGATCTCGATTATGTCATTCCTGAGGAAGGTACAAATGTATGGATTGACGGCTGGGTCATTCCCAAGAATGCTCCTAACAAGGAAAATGCAGAGAAATTCATTGATTTCATGTGCCGTCCGGATGTAGCTCTGAAGAATTTCGAGTACATTACCTACGGTACCCCCAATACCGCTGCAAGAGAGCTGATCGAGGATGAGGACCTGAAGAACTCTCCCATCGCTTTCCCGGATCTGACACAGTATAACAATCTGGAGACCTTCCTGTACCTCGGTGAGGATGGCGAAGAGCTTTTCAACAAATACTGGAAAGAAGTTATGTCCAATTAATTCTATATAAAGCAAAGCAAAAGCCCTCAAGCTGTCAAAACAGCCTGAGGGCTTTTGCTCTTCCCATATTTCAGGAATTCTGTTCACATCCGCAGGTCTCACATTTCCCATCATTTCTTCTGGAAAATGCCGGATCATCCACCGGTGTAAAATTCGGGAAATCCGGTCTTAGCGGTCTGCAGTCTCTGTCTCCACAGCACCCCGCATCTTCCAGGCGACGGGCGCCGCAGGCATTCGAACCACCACAGGAATTGTTGTTGCCACAGGAATTTCCACCACAAAATAGTAATAATAACAGAATGATACAGTTCATAGGATCCTCTACTTACCACTGTTTATTTACTATTCTATTCCGCTTTTTCCAGCTGGTGCCAGTCCATACATCGTTTATGCTGTACCAGTTCCTCTTTGATAAATTGAAAGGTTTTCTCTTCGCCCTGTTCTGCCAGCATTTCCAGCACATACAGAAGCTTTGCCTTTGTCTTAGGATGGATAGGTGCCTTATCTGTGCCCCGATAATAGTAATCTAACGGTGATCTGTCCGTATATTTATCTCCCATGTAAACCTTACTGGCGGCGATCCGGTCCATAATCATCTCCGCAATATAACGATCCGGCATGGGTACCGGTGCCATTCCGCCCGGCAATGCCTGCATACTGTAATCAATCCAGTATTCGTAATGATGCTTGTTCCTGCCCTTGTGGTGCAGCCAGGCACTGGAATAACCGATATCCTCTCTCTCCGCGTTGTTGGGGCTGCGGTCACCCTGGTAATACTTTACTCCTACCCAGAACTCTGTGGGGCTGTATTTCGACATATCGTGTAACAGTCCCTGTTTATACAGACCTACCTTAAAGCAGCCCTTTGCCACCAGAACCTTATGGTGTGTGATCGTTTTAAAATGTTTCCAGATATTCATTTCGTTCTATCATCTTTCTTCAGAAGCTTCCGATTTCTTTTTCCGGCTCTTACCGGTACTTTTTCCCTTATCCTGTGATATTCCCATCACGCCTTCGTAGACGGCAATGCTCCTGGGGGCTACGGTCCTCGTCTGATCAGCCATCTGTTCTTCTCTCTCCTGCACTGTCAGGATATTCCCTGCTTCTTCCGTCGCTAAAACCAATTTCCATTCCATACCCTTCGGAAGCTTGGGAAATGCCAGCTTCTGAGGTTCCCAATGCATATTCATGGCAACATAGAGAAAAGAATCATCTGCACCTGCCTTGGTCTTTGCATATTTTCCGCAATACATCATTCCCACGTGCCTGTTATAACTCTCTGTCTGAGGTCTCCATGCATTTTGTCCGTGGTAGGACAGATCCGGATAACCACAGGATAACGTATCCAGGATCCGAAGCTCTTCCTCCGGATGCAGGATCGGATGTGCCTTACGGAAAGCGATCATCTGTTTCCAGAAAGCCAGCAGTCCGGCATTTTTCTCCTTATCCTGCCAGTTCAGCCAGGTAATTTTATTATCCTGACAGTAGGGATTGTTATTTCCCTGTTGGGAATTACCGAATTCGTCTCCCATGAAGATCAGCGGCGTGGACTGGGTCAATAACAGCATACAAAATGCATTCTGTAACTGTTTTTGCCGGAGAGCCAGCACTTTTTTGCGTCGGGAGGTACCTTCCTCACCACAGTTCCAGCTGCAATTATAATCGTTACCGTCCCGATTGCCCTCGCCGTTGGCTTCGTTATGCTTATGGTCATAAGACACCATATCCATCAGGGTAAATCCGTAATAATTAGACAGATAATGGATCCGTCCCATATTGGCGGGAATATGACGCATCTCGTACAATACTCCCGAAAGCATGTTATCATCGCCTTTTAAAAATCTACGCATGGTGTACAGATAATCGTCCCGGTATTCCGCAAGATTCCGATACTCCGGCTTCTGTGCCGGATCGTAGAGCTTCGCTGCATCAAAATCGTAATACCAAAGCTTGGTGTCTGTCAGTGCAGGGTCTCCTGCCAGCGCCTGTGCCGGCACCTCTCCCATCAGATGAAACCCATCCACATGATAAGTTAATACCCAGAAGCGTAAAATATTCCCAATCTCTGTCACATCCATCCCTTTTGGGAAATAAAACTGTAAGATCACTTCCATCCTGCGCTTATGGAATTCCTTCACCAGTTGTCTGAATTCCAACGCTGCATCTTCTCCTGCCGCATAGGCAGCTTTTGGTGCATAATAAAAGCCCTCCCGGTAGCCCCAGTAGTTTAATACCCGGTAACCGGGGAGTTCTCCACCATTTTCCCCTGCTGTGGCTGCAATGTCTGCGGATGTCTTCGTGTTCACCTCTTCCGGAGTCTCATCAAATTCATAAACAGGCTGCAATTCCACCGTCGTGATGCCGATTTCCTGCAGATAATCCAGTTTCTCCGCAATTCCCGCAAAGGTGCCTCTGTGTGTCACCTTGGAGGAAGCATGCATGGTAAAGCCACGGACGTGCATGCAATAACATACGCTCTCACGATAGGAAAGCATCGGATGTTCATCCTGCTCCCAGCCGAAATCATCTCCGGGAAATACCGCAATGCGATTGACATTTTTTCGCGTTTTTCCGTAAACAGGCTTACTTAAGAAGCCCCGCGCATGCAGATCCGGCACGATCCGTTCCTCTTCATAGAACTGATATCCGATCTGCTGTGGATCCAGTTCCAGGTATTTGCAGTAGACATTTCCCATCCGCTCTTCCCGGCGGAACGGGATTTTGTGTAATTTTTTACCGCTCTCTCTGTCATATAGGATAATGCCGCAATCCTTTTTTCCGGACGCATAAGCGAAACGTATCGCTCCGTCCTCCACATGAGCTCCTAACGGATACGGCTTTATTGCATGCTTTTTTTCTGTCATTGCTACACTCCATCTTCTGGCTGATTTGTCTTTTTTCACTATTTTATTATAGTCGGTAACCTTAATAAAAACAAGCATTGCAAGAATATCCGTAAACGGTTATAATAAGGAAACAAAATACTGTTACACCCAATAACATTTCACAGGAGGATTCCCATGGGTAAAAATGAAAGCTATGAAGATGAAGAAATGACCGTTGAGCTGGAGTTGGAAGATGGCACTGTCGTAAACTGTGCGGTCATCACCATTCTCACCGTGGAGGCTAAGGATTATATCGTGCTTCTGCCTTTGGATGAAGACGGCGAAAACGAAGACGGAGAAGTATGGTTCTACGGATATGCCGAGAATCCGGATGACCCGAATGAAGAGCCTGTTCTCGAATACATTGAAGATGATGATGTCTACGAAAAAGTTGCCGATGCTTTTGACGAGTATCTGGACAGTTGTGAATTCGATGAGATCATCGACGATAACGATTCAGAGGAATAAGGAATCTGGATGGGAACCTGGGACGCTCTGCTGTGCCTGTAAGGCAAAGAAGTTCCAGGTCTTTTTTTGCCCTTGTCATAGCCACATAGAAGATACGGCGTTCCTCTTCAATGTGCTCAGGGTCCAGTCCGTTCCCATGGGGAAAATTCTTTTCATTGCAGTCTGGAATCCATACACTGTCAAACTCCAGTCCTTTCGAAGCATGTACCGTAAGCAGTCTTACCGCTCCGTCTGCCGCCTGCGCATTGTCTCCGGATTCCCGTGCCACACCTTTCCGCAGTTGTTCTCCGAAGGCCTCCTGTGCTTCCTGCCACTCTTTTGCTGTTTTAAAATGACCGGCTTCTTCCACAATATAGTTCAAAATTTCTTCCCATTCCTGTGTTTTCTCACTATTTTCAACATTTGCTCTCTGACGCAGATACCTTTCATATCCGCAAGCTTTGCATACAAAGGTCACTGCAAGCTTTGGTTCTGCATTTTTTACAAATTCCATCTGACGTTTCCACAATCTGATCGCCTCACACGCTTTACGATTACAGGCTGCAGAATAATCATTGTTTTTCATGGAGTAATAATCTTCCAGTGCTTGCAATGAAACATGCTTTCCAAAAGCTTCCCTGGATATATTACGAAACGGTTTGTTGATCACTCTCAGAAAGTCTATTCTCTCTGCAGTTCCTGCTGCAATACGCAGATATGACATAATATCCTGTACAATGAAGTGTTCATATATATTTCGTGTTTTTTCCTTCATAACATAGGGAATTCCTTCTCTGCCAAGTCTTGCCGCCACGCTCTGCATAGCCAGGTTTGTTCGGAACAATATTGCACAGGTCTCCTGTGTGGAACGTCCCTTCAGGCGATGTAATAAATATTGCATCTGCTCCGGTGCATCCCTGAATTCTTTTATTCTTACCCTGCAGGCGGTTCCTCTGTATGTTTCTTTCTTCCGTTGATTCAACTCGCTGGCTTCCAATATTTTAGGGAAGCGATCCAGGTTCTCATTGATCACCAGAAGGGAAGCCTCCACAATGTCCTGATGACTACGGTAGTTGGTGCGAAGCAGTATCTGTGTTGCCGCAAATTCCCGTACAAACATCTGCATACAGGCCGGTCTGGCTCCACGAAAACTGTAAATTGCCTGGTCATCATCTCCCACTGCGAATACATTTTTATGTCTTTCCGCCAGCAGCCGTACAATACAATACTGCCTATAGTTAATATCCTGAAATTCATCGATCAGAATATGTGAAAAACGTTTCTGCCAGTATTCCCTCTGTGGAGTATTATTTTGCAACAGTTCCTCACACTCTTTCAGCATATCATCAAAATCAACACCTCGGACTTTTGTCCTTGCAGACTCATATTCCCGATATATCTGAGGAAAGCAATTTTTCCATTCCTCCGGGATTTTTTCCAGTGTTTTTTCCTTTTCTCCGGTATTTTTGTAATACGCGATCGCATCCAGGAAGCTTTTGGCAATTTCCGCACTGCATTCTTTGTTCTTTTTTAAAATGGGATAAATCAGATTTAATTTTTGTTTTTCATTTAAGAGATTGCCCGGTTGTACTCTGCCCGACCGGAGCAGGATTTGATAAAAAATCGAATGAAATGTTCCGAAATTAACGGAACCGGCAAACGAAGAAGTCTGTGCAAAGCGCTGTTGCATAGAAAGTGCCGCTTCTCTGGTAAATGTAATCACCAGAATCTGTTCGGGAGCGACCTCTTTCTCATGAATCAGCCAGAGGATTCTCTTCGTAATAGTAAACGTCTTGCCGGAGCCGGGACCCGCCAATAATAAAAGCGGGCCCTCTCCGAAAGTTACAGCCTCCCTTTGGGAGGGATTGCAATCCGTAAGATTAAACATTCGCCTTCAGTAATTCAATACCTTTACGAATTCTGTTCAGGGATTCCTCTTTGCCCAGGACTTCCATGATCTCCGTAGCACCCGCAGGTGTCATCTGCTTGCCGGATACAGCGGTACGGATCGGCCACATCACATAACCGTTCTTGCAGCCTTTTTCCTCCACATATTTTACAAGAGCCTGATACAGCCCGTCATTGCTGTAATCCTCCTGTGCCTCCAGGATCGGAAGCAGGTCTTTTAATACCTCCAGAGAACTCTCTGCGGTAGTCTTCATCTTCTTATGTGTGTACATTGCCACATCATACTCCGGAAGTTCCTCGAAGAAATCTACCAATCCGGCGATATCCGGGAATACTTCAATCCGGGTCTTTACCATGGCTGCGATCTTCTTAAGATCTAATGGCTTACTGATCGCTTTCTTCAGATAAGGTTCTGCCATCTCGTAGAATTTATCGAAGTCCATAGCTTTCAGGTACTCGCCGTTCATCCAGCGCAGTTTTACAATATCGAAGACTGCGGGAGACTTACTGATACGATGGTAATCAAACTCTTTGATCAGTTCATCAAGAGAGAAAATCTCGCGATTATCCTCCGGGCTCCATCCCAACAGTGCCACATAGTTGACGATTGCCTCTGTAATGAATCCCTGATCGATCAGATCCTCGAAGGAAGCATGTCCGCTTCTCTTAGACAGCTTTTTATGGTTCTCATCGGTGATCAGAGGCAGATGAATATATACCGGTACCTGCCAGCCGAAAGCATCATACAGACGCACATACTTCGGGGAGGAGGACAGATATTCGTTGCCTCGTACTACATGAGTGATATTCATGGTATGATCATCTACTACGTTAGCAAAATTGTAAGTTGGATAGCCGTCGGATTTGATCAGGATCATATCATCCAGCTGGGAATTATCTACGGTAATGTCTCCGTATAACTCATCATGGAATGTTGTAGTTCCTTCCTTTGGATTATTCTGACGGATGACAAAAGGCTTGCCTGCAGCAAGATTTGCCTCAATCTCTTCCTTGGACAGAGACAGGCAGTGCTTGTCATATACAGTGATCTCCTTGCCGTCCACCACCTCGGTCTTCAGGGAAGCCAGTCTCTCCTTATCACAGAAGCAATAATATGCCTCGCCCTTGTCGATCAGCTCCTTGGCATATTTCATATAGATACCGGTCTTCATACGCTCACTCTGTACGTAAGGGCCGTAGCCGCCGTCCTTATCGGGCCCCTCATCATGTACCAGTCCGGTCTTCTCCAGGGTACGGTAGATGATCTCGGTAGCTCCTTCCACATAGCGCTCCTGGTCGGTATCTTCGATACGGAGCATGAAATCTCCACCGGCATGCTTTGCAATCAAAAATTCATATAATGCGGACCGCAGATTACCTACATGCATTTTACCGGTAGGGCTGGGTGCGTATCTTGTTCTGATCTTTGTCATTTTCTCCTCATTTCCGCAGGGAATCTGTGCATATCCGGGCTACGGTCTTCCGGCATAGCTTTTCCTGCTTATATATTCCTGTCCACCATCTCCCGGGCAGACTACTTTCTTATTCTACCGCCTTTTTTCAAAAACTGCAACAGTTAAGACGTTGATTTCGGATGGGTGAAAATTATACAATAGTCTTGTGATAAGGAAATGACACGAAAATCCGATCACAAGGCTATTTTTTATATCGGTTCGAACGTTCGAACCCCACACACAAGGAGGACAAAAACATGGTAGTAAAGAGTAAAAGAGATGCATGGAGAATAGCAGAACTGATTTTTCCCGGTGATTTCAGACTGGACACAGCGGCAAGCTTACGTGCCGGGTATTCTATTTATAGTCCTTGCGACATAGAAGAGTTACCGTTCGAAAACGCTGACGAAAAATTCAAAAATTTTGAACCCAGAATTTGCGATCTTGGCATCCGTCTTGAGGTAGTTTTGGAAGATAATACCGTGAATATCTGGGTTGACGATTCCACTCCTACCCCGGCAGATAGAAACAAGCAGATTGCAGAATGTAAGCAACGTTACGGCAAGCAAATTTCTGACCGGGAAGTTGATCCGTTCAGCACATCTATATTTTTTGCCATTGGTGGCTATTATCCCGATATGAGTATCGGGGATGCATTGAAAATAGTTGATGATTTCAGAACGGATTATATCGAACAATTACAAGCTATTATAGATAGCGATAACAAGGAGGACAAATAAATGAGTACATCAACCATAGAGAAGAAAACCGCAACCCAGACCCCGGCAAAAGCAAAGACCACCAGAAAGAAAGCCGTTGCCGCTCCCATGAATCCCCCCACCGCCCCGACGGTGGAGGACACCAACAAAGCAGAGGTAGAAGCTAAAAAGGCGCAGGAACTGAAAGACATTGAGACCTTGAAAGAAGCAAGAAAGCGCAATGCATCTATTAGCAAGTCTTTGAACAATGTTCAGAGTTCTTTTACCCGGATTGCTTTTGATCTCTACTGGATGTATTCGGCTTCCGCTTTCGGTCTGTTAGGCTACAAGAATATTTACGACTACGCCGCAAAAGAACACGGTATTGCACGTGGAACGTGTAGTGATTTTATTCATATCGTAGAGCGTTTTGCAAGCCGTGACGAACACGGAAACATTCTGGAAGAGATCCGCCCGGAACTGAAAGACTATCAGAGCAGTAAGCTGATCGCATTGTTAGGTGTGACAGACGCACAGTTGACGGAGTTTTCTGTTGATATGTCTGTTCGTGACATCAAGAAAAAAGTAAAAGATATTCACGGAGAAGCCGGAAAATCTGACGCTTCCGATTGTGACGCTCCCGGCGGTGATGATACTTACAACGGTAAAGAAATCATAGACGGCAACTTTACGGAGGTAAACAGCCAGACGCTTGTAACGTTCCATAACATTGACGAATACAACAAGTATCTTGACGGTCTCAACGATCTGATCGAAAAGGCTCTGAAAAGCAAGAACTTTGAAGCTGACCATAAGCGTATTGAGATCGTTGTAAAATGGTAACTCTTAGCCTTTCCCCAGTTGGTCTGGCGGTGCTTGATGATATAATGTCATGCGCCGCTGATCTGGGGAACGGCTACACCCCGGAAACATTGCGTTTGGTGCTTAACCGTATGGTTGCACTTTCCCGGAAAATGAATCAGTTACACAGTGACGGCATTTTAACGGAGCGTGAATACGTTCCTCTTAATGTTACACTTCTGGTTCTTGGCGTTAACAGCATGAACCGCCTTTCTCGTATGTAGGCGTTCAGTATATAACAAATAACATTATTCCCATGGTGCTGACCGCCCATGTGTAAAGAAAGAAGAGGTAAACAATTATGAAATTAGCAACACAGTTCAGAGGTACTTTGGTAGCCATTGAAGAAAAGAGCATGACCGGAAGCAACAACAAGTATTATCAGCTTGCCGTTTTGCAGGGTTCAGAAGCAACAAGTTTGTCATGCACAGAGGAAGTCTATAAGCAGAATAAGGAAATGTTCAAGGATTACGTATTCGGTATGCAGATCAGTGAGTATGAGGGTAAAAAGACTCTGCGTGTGACTGGTATTTATGATCTCCCCGGAACTGCTACCGCCCCCGGTACTGCCGCCGCTGATTCTGGCAAGGATAAAAAATAAGCCGTCTGGAACGTTCCGGGTCTAGGGAGTAAAGAGAAGCAAGAACGGTATCCCTTGGGTGTGCCAGTGTGCCGCCACTGTGAACTATGCCTTGAAATCTTCTCCCCGGTACGTTCTCCGGTGTGATGCCCGGTTAGTCTCCCTACGGACTACCGGGCAAGTGTGAAAGTTGAATCTGCCGGGTGCGTGGAATGTTCGAACGTCCGAACTTTACCACCTTTCATCATTTGTTTATGGTACGCCCATAACCCAGTACGACCGAACACAAGCCATGCTCCCGGCATTTTCTATAAACTGTATGCTTTCGCCCTCCCCCCCCTTTCCTTGGTAATGCTCCTTTCCCTTGGTAACTACGCTGTTGCGTGATCTGTGGCAAGGGTGAAGCCCGGAGGGTTCAGCCCGACTATAAGCAATTATATCTTTACCAGTCCCCGGAGCAAGCTTTTGCCCTTGACCTTTCGTCCCCTTGGGAGGGGGCAAGGGGACGCAATAGAAAAACAAGAAAAGCGTATTTTGCTTTCGTAGTTTTTCATGGGAGGGGTTCGGAATGGTACGCAAAGTATCACCCCTCACCCATGCAACAGCAACACATAACCCAACAACCAAAAAAATAATATGGGGGAGTATCTCATGGTGTGAGTGGCGTGCGCACGGAAAACAACAACGAGAGCCGGAGTGGGTTCGATCCCCACACTTCCCCCTAAAGTTCGAACGTTCGAACTTTTACCCCGGTAATTTCAGCAAGCTGATTTTATAAACAAAAACATTTATAGATAACTAAACCCAGAGCATAGACGTATGTATTCGGTATTATCTATAAGAAAGGAGAAACATATGCCCGGTTTAACAATCATTGCGGCGGCAGAAGCCGCTCCCACTTTCGACACTGGATTGGTAGTCACCATTCTTGATGTTTGTAAAAAGATCATGAGCCTGTTCGGAGAATATCCGTTAAACATTATGCTTGCTATTTCCATTGCTTGTATGTGTTTCGGTGTATTTGCCGTAGCGAAGCGTTCCGCTCACTAATCAAGATCGCACACATAGGAGGTACGGAACAAAAACACCGTACCTCCTTTTTTCACGTAAAGGAGAACACAATGGCGTTTTTAATTTACACAATCATTTATCTGGTTAGTTTAATTATTTTTCTTACATTCATCTTTATAGGAAAAGAATCATTGTTCACATACTTCGTTATTATATCTTCTATGGTATGTATTATGTTTGCAATTTCTAAAATTATTATACTTGTCGGAAAGGGGTTGTTGCCATGAATGAGATTTTAACCATTTCTGTTTTTATCATATTTTTAATGGTTTCAAAATGTGTTTTATTCTTCCCACAAGAAACTGTCCGCCAGAAAGCTGTTAAAATCGGTTGTCATATGGGTACTATTGCCGCTTTCATCTTTGTGGCTGAAACCATTCAAAAATTCTTTTCATAAGGAGGGAAAAAAGTTGGAACAAAAAACAATCAATCAAAACAAATTACAGACATTTCTCTGCATTATTGCCTTAACGCTTGGCGTTTTGGTCTCCGCTGTGCTGTTTAGTATGCCTCCGGTTCATGCGTCTAATGGTTTTGTTGATTCTATACCAGAATCGCATATGTCTTTTACTTATTTTTGTAGTAATACTTTTGAATTATACAATGAAAAAAACGCTAACGGTATTGTTTACCCGTATACTACTAAAGAAGAAAAGACCGTTTTTTTACCAGATGGCGTTTATTTTACTTTTGTTCAAAAAAGTAATAATAAAAATACCAGATGTATTGATTGCCCTATTGATGCTTATTTCGTTTCACAAAATTCTTTTCAATTATATTATTATACAAACAATAATAGAATTTATAAATATGATTCTTTCTATTCTAATGCTACTGGTTTATATTTTTTGAATAGCACTTTTCTTAGTAATGCTTTCGGGTCTGTTGGGCAATTAGATACATGGGAGGGCGGTATTATTTCAGATGCTTCCTTTAGTAATTCAATTTTTTATTATGATACTGATGATGCATTAAACGCTTATCTAAAAAAAATAGTCGACGAAAAAATTGATACATCTATATCTCCTAATGCTCCTAACACCACAGACGAATCATATACATTTACTGGCTTTTCTATCAACGGCAAAACAGCCCGGTGGACTGGCACAACGGAACGTTCCTATACAAAAGAGGTAGATGTAGAAGAATATGTGAAAGTATCCTATGCATGGGCAACAACCACAGAGCCGGACAATTTTGGAGAATTACAGCCGTATGACGGCGAATTTTCCACAAGTGACAAGCAATTAACGTTGCCGTGGTCTGAAATGGAAAACGGAAAAACGGACTTTCAATTCATCCGGCAAGTAAAAATTTTTCCGTGCTACCGTGTGCCGCATCTAGCCTATTACATAGGGCAACCAGTAACGATCTATTATAATGCTGACGGAACTATTGATAAAATAGAGCAAACTACAATTCCTACTGATTCTGAAACAATTGGTAATGACATTTCACTTATTGGTTTTAGGTATGATAATTCGTTTCATGCGGAATGGGTTGACGTTTGGTCGAATGGTGTAAATAAATCTGCTTTTGATCTCTCTGGTAGTCAATATCTTTCTTTAGGTGTCAAAGCTGTGTATTATGACGGTTCTAAATCTGATATTGATTTTTATTCGTTGGATAGAAAGAACTTAACATGGAATAAACCATTTTCAGATTTCAAAGAAAATAATGGCTCACCTATAAAAAGTTTGTACTTTACACCATACACCAAAACCGGGGTAAATAACCCATGGAATAAAGGTAATTCTACCGTAGTAAATTTTGACGAAAAAGGAAATGCGTCATCATCCTTTGATACTGGTGACGATGGTACGGTACATCTTGATGATTTCAAATTAACCGGCGTAGTTTGGAATAAGCCAGTTGTTAAAAACGGAACTATTACATGGACTGGTACAACGCCGAATAGTGATCTTCTTTTTGTTCCCGATTCTGACACTTTGGTTACCGCCACTTATCCACGTTATGATGCTAATTTGAATACATCATATGAGACGTGGAGCACAACCACGATCGGTAAAGGTTCTATGAAAGTCAATGTTGATTATCTTATAGATTACTATAAGAATAGTGAACTTGCATGGAATGGTGAAATGTGGCTCACGCCTTGTTATAAAAAAGGCGGTGTGCTTTATGTGGGTGATCCGGTTATTATAAATTGCTTAAAGGGTACTGTTAGTGACATTGTAGTTGATAAAGATAGCGGAAAAGCTGAACAAGTAGATAAAACCGAACAAAATAAATCCGATGCTGATTCTATATTAAATGTAGGTAATCAGTTTTATTCTATTATCAATGGTTTGATTGGGTCATTGCAACAACTCCCGGCTCTTTTAACCGCAATTTTTGGCTTTCTTCCCAGTTCTATTATAAATCTGCTCTATGCTTCGTTTGCCGTCATTATTATTTGCCGTATTCTAGGGAGGTAGCATGTATATTCTTAAAGCCTTTATAGATTTATGTTTCGGTATTTTGAACATTCAAATTGTATTATTCGGCTATGCCTTTACGCTTTATTCGTTGTTCTTATACTGTATTATCGGCGGTTTGCTATTGTACCTTATTTATAGGCTATGGGAATAATTTATTGATTACTTCCATAATAACCGCCCCTTTACATACAAAAATAATTATTGCCACAATGATTTTTACAAGAATATATATTCCTATAATCATCACCCAAAAATGGATCTTGTCTAATACGGATAATATAGCATCTGTTCTGCTGTCGGCTTTATCGTCATTATATCGTGTTAGGTTGATGTAGTCTTTTTTCTGTAATGGTTCTGAATTGTCATTCTCTGTATCTTTCATATAGGTATATATAGCATTGTGTTCTTTTTCATCACGATATTTTGCATAAGCATAACCGCAAATAATTATAAGCAAAGCAACCCCAAAAATAATTATCATATTCATTTGTAACCCCTCCTATGTGTTTTCTTCAATTCTAACACATGGGATCATTTTTCACAAGAAAGGACAAAATATGAATGAAAACATTACAAATCAAGACAATATGCAAGAAGATTTACAAGTTGATTTTATCAACTCTGGCTCTGATGATAACGGAATTTATACCGTTGATGATGATGCTACTGTTGTCATGCCTGGCTATCTTCTCCCCGGAGGAACTGACGCAGACGTTGACACGTTGCAACCCGGTGACGATACAGAACTATCTGACACTACAACAAGCAATAGCACCCTTTCGGTCTCTTCTGGTGATGTGGTTGGTACTGAACACGTTTATATCAGTTTGGCAGATCTGGAAACCTATCAAGCGGACACTGTGGAAAATCAGGTTGATTGCTCCGCTTCTCTGGAAAGCATTGAAGCAAAAATTGATGATCTGAATTACAACATTTCGGCATTGTTGTTTTTTATCGTGTTCGCATGGTGCTATGAACGTATCAAGAACGCCGTTCGGTCTTTTAATGGCGTAGGTCTTAAATAGGAGGAAACAAACATGGATAGCCTTATTCAATTCATTATAGGTGATGCAACATCATTTACCCCGGCTTGTATGGTTGGGTTGATCGTCTTTTGTGCGATCCTTGAATGTATCGGTTCACTTGCTTATAACATTATGAAAGCCGGGAGGTGATTAACTTGGTATATCTGGTACTGTTAGCATTTATTGTAATGATGTATTTTAGTGTATGCTTCCGCATTGCCGTATTACATCCGTTTGCAACGGTCTTTAATTTAATAAAAGATATCCCGGATTATATTATTCACAAGAAATGGCGCAATCTGCAAACCGGGAAACTAATTTGTTATGTAGCATTGTTCGGTAAAGGAAAAACCCTATCTGCTGTGCATAAGGTAACAAGTCTGTATAAAAAGTATAACAACAAAGTTGTATATGATGATCTCCGGGGGAAGTGGGTTACACAGAGAATCAATATCATTTCAAATGTTGATTTGATCGGAACGCCCTATACGCCTTTTGTTTCCTTGCGCCAGATCGTAGACGTTGCCGAAACTGTCCGGGCGTATGATGAACAACACGACACTTTGACTTGCACACTTGTTTTGGGTGATGAATTTTCAGTACAACTTAACAGTCGTACTTTCAAGACAAACATAGACCCCTTGTTTCTCAATACTCTGCTGACGTGCCGCCACCACCACATCAGCTTATATTACACTTCACAGCGTTTTAACCATGTAGACGCATTATTGCGACAAGTGACAAGCCGGGTTATATCTTGCGACAAGCAATGGCGTTTTCTGGTACATAGGGAATATGATGCTTATCAATTAGAATATGCTACTGATCCTACGTTGGTACGCCCCTTGCGCCGGTTTGGTTGGTTCGTAAGAGATAAAGATTATCATGCTTATGATACTCTAGCTTGCGTGGACAATCTTGCAAAAGACTGTAAAGCCGGGAACATGATCCCGGAATCAGAAATTATCATGTTACAGAATAATACGCCCTCTGATATGGATGCCGTTACTACACCGTCAAAGAAATACACCAGAGCGCAGAAGAAAGCGCAGAAGTAAGAGGGAAACGGTGCGCCGTGGTAAGCGTTGCGCACGGCGCACCGTTCGAACGTTCGAACTTTTACACACCACACACAAGGAGAAAAAACAATGTTTCAATATATGCATTATCTGTTTAACGAAACAGAGATCAGATTCTATAAAAAATATAAACTATTTCCAGACGAACTATTTCAACAACTTCAAAATCTGGGTTTCTCCAGAGAATCATTCAAACCCATTCAGAAAGAAATGGACAGATTATTTCTATTACAAAAAGAAGAAAGCACATGGACAAAAGCAGACTGTGACCCGTTCTCTGGGTCACCTACTTGACAATAGCAACACTTTAGAACCACCTTGCAAAAAATATACAAGGAGTGTTGAAACATGGAAACAGTTTATAATTGTCGGCGTTATCAGTATGAAACCGGGGAACATATTACATTTTATCACCATGCTATTAATGCCGGGAAAGAAAAGCCAGAGGACAGCCAGTTAAACAAAACCCATGACATAAGTAACCGCACCCCGGAAGCCGAAAAACACGCCATAGCGGTTTCTGCGTCCAGAGCCAAAAATAGCGTTTATAGGATTGCACGATCTAATAAATGGGATTGGTTCATCACTCTGACTTTTGACCGTACTAAAACAGATGCATCTGATTATGAAATGATTGTCTACCGATTAAAAACATTTCTCAATCATATACAACAGCGTAAGTGTCCGGATATGAAATATATCATAGTTCCAGAATTACACGCAGACAAGGAACATTATCATTTTCACGGACTACTTGCAAACGTTGACAATCTAACATTCAAGGCGTGGAAAATTGACCGCAAGAAAAACCAGATCATCTATAATATTACTGACTGGTCATATGGCTTTACTACCGCCACGAAAGTTTTAGACACTGGCAGAGTAAGTAGTTATATCACAAAGTACATCACCAAAAGCGTTGATGAACATTTGAAAGAGAAACGCCGCTACTATTACAGTCGTAACTGCCACATTGCGGAGGAAGAACACTTTCTTTTTGATGAAGAGGACTTTCGCAAAATCTACGCTGACCGAATAGTTTATGTTAAAACCGTGGACATACCGCAAGCAAGTCAACAAATAACCTACTACGAACTAAAGTATTAAACAGATCACCCCGGACACCCACAAGGAAGCTTTACACCCCTTGAGGGGTTGGGGGTGATTTCATCCCACCTCTGTTAATTTTTCCGTCCACTCCCCATAAAAATTAAACACGAGAGTCCAGAGAACTGTCTGTTCTCTGGAAGCCACCTCCTCCACAAGCCCCATATAGAGCCATAAGCCCCGGATTGCTATAATACAAGCTATCCCTCACTACCGCCGCCAGAAACCCCACCAGAGAAGCCGTAGAGGGTCAAGGCACAGCCCTATAGATACCGCCCTCCTTGACGCTCCGGGGCTTGCTCTGGTACGGTTAAATATAGGCAGACTACCGCCAGAGAGGGAGGAAACCATGTCGAAAAACATGACTTATGCTGATCGTCTTAAGATAGAAATGTATCTGAATGATGGCAAAACCCAGAGAGAAATAGCCCGGCTGATGAACCGGCATTACAACACAATTAACTATGAGGTAAAGAGAGGGCGCACGAAACTCCGTGACGGTCAAACGTGGCTTGAATACGACTATTACAGTGCAGAGATCGGACAGCAGAAACATGATTATCATGCAGAAAGCAAAGGGCGTGACTTAAAGATTGGCAATGATTACGATTTTGTGAAACACGTTGAGCATTGTATAATCGACTTAAAATATAGTCCGTATGCCGCTTTGCAGTCCGCTAAAGGCAAGTGCCGCACAGAAGTTTGCGTAACTACTTTGTATAATTACATTGACCGTGGTTTGTTTATGAACGTGACGAACAAGAATTTACCATGGCGCAGAGATACGCCGAAACAAGAATATAATGAAGTACGTCCGTCTTACAAGAATCTAAAGGGAAGATCCATAGAAGAACGCCCACGTGAGATCAAGAAGCGTAAGACCGCCGGGCACTGGGAACTCGACACCGTTGTTGGTGGACAAGGAAAAAGTAGTAATTGTTTGCTTGTTCTCACAGAGCGTAAGCACCGTGACGAAATTATTATGCCGATACCAGACAAGACCGGGAACGCTGTTTCTTGTGCCCTTGATGATCTGGAGCGTGCTTATGGCTCTGATAAGTTCCGGGAGATATTCCGCTCGATCACTTGCGACAACGGCACGGAGTTTCTCGATCAGCAAGCACTTGAAAAGTCTATAAACGGCGGTGAACCCAGAACGACAATATACTACTGTCACCCTCACAACCCCGGAGAACGTGGAAGCAATGAGAACCAGAACCGCATGATTCGCCGTTGGTTTCCTAAAGGCTGTGACTTTGCGGATGTTACCCCGGAACAAGTCGCAGAGGTGCAAGAGTGGTTGAACAATTACCCCCGGCGTATGTTTGGCGGTAAGTCCTCTAATGATATGAAAGCCATGTAAAAGTTCGAACGTTCGAACGGCAATACAAAAGACGGCTACCATTGGCAACCGTCTTGTTTTGCTGTCTGTTTTTGTGCATCTTATACAATTTCATCGGTCACAACAATATACAAAACTATGCAATATGATGAATTTACGGTTTTTCGGAGAAAATCACAAAAACTTATTGACATTTACATTGATTTCGGATGGGGAAGATTCCATCTGTAATGTGCAGCCAGGAAACGGATCGCCATGACAATGAAAGCTCCGATAAATACCGCCGTCAGTCTTCCCCATTCTCTGTATATCCACACGCAGCCCAGTGCTCCCACGAGGGATGCACAGGCATAAATATGTTTCACGAAGATGTAGGGTTCCTCCCCTGCCATCATGTCACGCATCAGACCGCCGCCTACACCGGTAAGCATTCCTATAAACACCAGCAGGAAGGAATTATCAGGATATCCATTATCAATTCCCGACATCACACCCAGGGATGTAAAGATTCCCAGGCCTACAGAATCCATGATCAGCATAGCCTTGTCATAAAAAGTTCCCAGTCTGCCACTCAGAAGATCATGTTTGATATACAGCAGTACAAAAATCGCCAGTGACGTAATCACTGATACCACGACATACACAGGCTTTTCCAGAGCCGAAGGCAATTTCCCCAGGATCACATCCCTGGTCATACCTCCTCCCACTGCCGTCACCACGCCCAACACGCAGATCCCGAAAATATCCATTCGTTTTCGGATCCCCACCATGGCGCCTGACGCGGCGAAAGCGATGGTTCCTAAGATTTCCATGAAAAAAATAATACTATCCTGAATGTTCATAATCTGTTTCTCCTAAAAGTTCTCCACGATATTTTATAGTATCTTTGTTAAAATAACAATAGCTAATTTACAGACCATAAAAAAGGAACCATCACGCTTCTGTGATGATTCCCTTTCCCGACAAAATTTCTATCCTATGTTTATTCTTTTTCCAGTTCCACCATTTCCTGATCCACACTTTCATCAGGTACTTTCTTCTCTGCTTCGTTCTTGAACTTGTCCACGGCTCTGGCTGCTACGGGAATAGCAATGTTGGTGCCGGCTCCGGCAATACAGCCTCCGGGGCAGGCCATACCCTCGATCAGGCAGCCGTTCATCTTACCGGCTTTGGCAAGGAGCAGGGCTTTCTTACATTCTGCCAGGCTCTCCGCATGCTGAATGTTCACCGGTGTTCCCGGATAATACTGTTCGATACACTCCTTGATAGCATTGGCAACGCCGCCTGCCACGCCGTAACCTCTTCCGGCTGCGGTAGCATCCTTCATCTCATCCATGGCCTTGATCTCATCTAACAGGATTCCCTTAGCTTCGAACATACCGGTCAGTTCCTCAAAAGTGATAACAAAGTCTACATCGGAACGAACGGTACGTCTGCTGGCTTCCAGCTTTTTGGAAGCGCAGGGGCCAATGAATACTACGGACGCATCCGGATGTTCCTGTTTGATCAGACGGGCTGTTGCCACCATGGGTGTCAATTCATTACTGATCTTATCAATGGTCTCAGGAAACAGATTCTTCGCCATCACAGACCAGGAAGGACAACAGGATGTCAGGGCAAACTGCTGCTTACCGGTAGCAACCTCCTTCACGTAGTGCTCCGCTTCCGCCATACATCCCATGTCAGCGCCCAGTGCTGTCTCATAGACATCCGCAAACCCCAATTCCTTCAAAGCTGTCTTAAACATCTCCGGTGTCACCTTCGGACCGAATTGTCCGGCAAATGCAGGTGCTACCTGGGCTATGATCTTCCGTCCGGACTGCATGGCACGGATCAGCTGGAAGATCTGTGACTTGTCAGCAATCGCTCCGAAAGGACAGCTTACCATACACTGACCGCAGGATACACATTTCTCATTGTCGATCACGGCTCTTCCCAAATGATCAGATGTGATAGCTCCAATACCGCAGGCAGCCTTACAGGGACGCTCTTTGTGACAAATTGCATCATAAGGGCAGATTTCACGACACTTTCCGCACTTGATGCATTTCTCCTGATCAATAACAGACTTGCCATTTTTCATAGAGATCGCGCCCTTGGGACAGACACTCTGGCAGGGATGTGCCAGGCATCCCATGCATGAGCTGGTCACTTCATAACGGTTCTCCGGGCAGGCATTACACGCCGACGGAATGACCTGCATCAGAGGGGGTTCGTAATATTTTTCATCAATATTACTCTCCTCCAGACCCTGTGTCAGATGGCCGGGATGTTCACGATTCTCCGGGCGTAAGCTCATACCCATGGCCAGACGGATGCGCTCACGAATGATCGCTCTGTCACGATAAACGCTCTCCCAGAACTCCGACTCTTCATAGTCTACGATCTTATAAGGCAGCGCCTCCATATCATCTTTCAGATTCGTGGAATTGTAAGCCAGATTAGCCACTTCCTTAAATACCCTTCTTCTCCGCTGTCTTACCGGAGTATCGATCCCTCTCATGCTGCTCATATCACATTACCGCCTTTTGATATTTTTTTAACATACTAATCATATTAAACCATACCG
>ULTC01017226.1_pt1 | contig 30407 bp, 39 predicted proteins | sample 1957091 | NCBI WGS metagenome assembly ULTC01 (sample SAMEA4835720, study PRJEB28245) | human gut metagenome | biome: gut microbiome; material: fecal sample | place: Denmark | collected 2008 | reverse complement strand
TTACCTTGCGGCTTTGATTTTGCGGTCAAGACGCCTTTTTGTGTAAGGACTATAAAAAAGATATTTTCGGCCGTTTGGCGTATGACTTCGAACTCTCACAAAATATCTTGAGCTTTCTAATTTAGTGTGTGGTGGTGAGCCACCGTCAGTCGATCAGTGGCTGTACCACCTTGAGACCGCCTACAAAAATCACCGTGATCTGTTCTTTGGAATCTACCGTTATGCATTCGAGCAGTTGTCTTACGATCTGCTCATCGTATTCCATCGGGCGGTTTTTCAGTCCGTCCAGGATGGTGTATATATCGTCGAGTCGGGTTTTGGTTTGCTCTCTTTTGAGCTGACCGTCTTGGATGGCGGCGAGCTGCTGTTGCAGTGCGACCTTTTCATCCATGAGCCGTTTGGCTTTTTCTTCATCGAAGGCATCCACCGTTTCGGTGGATATTTTTGATAGCATTGCTTTGAATTCTGCATCGATCTCTGCGATTCGGATTTGCAGTTCCATGCTGTTGTCCTCGGTCGGCTCGTTTTCCAAGGCCATACCGATGTGTACTTTCAGAGTCTGCAGCACACCGAGGTTTTGCTGTGCCGTTTCCATGATGGCTCTCATGACGGCTCGTTGCAGGATGCTTTCCTCTACAGTCGGTGAGTTGTGGCAGTATTTCTTGCCGAAGTCAAGCCGATTGATACATCTCCACACAATCTTCTTTTGCCCTTTTACCGTCCATGTGCATCTGCGGTACGGTGTCTTGCATTCTCCGCAGACGAGCAGTTCGGTCATGGCGTATTTGCTTGAGTATTTGCCTTGCTCGGTTTTCGTGCCGACCTTTTTGGTCTTGGGCTTTCCGGCACGTCTTGCGAGTTCCTCTTGGACTCTGCCGAAGGTGACTGCATCGATGATGGCAGGATGGTTGTTCTCGATGTAGTATTTCGGGCGCTCGCCGTTGTTGACCATGACCTTTTTGGATAGGCAGTCTTTGATGTAGGTCTTGTTGATGACCGCATCGCCTTTGTATTTCTCATTGGAGAGGATGGACTGGATTGTGGTCATCGACCATACTGCTTTTCCTTTGGGGCTTGGGATTTGCATATCTTCGAGCTTTTGGGCGATACCGCCGAGGCTGTCGCCTGCGAGGAAGCGTTCATATATAAATCTTACGGTTTCCGCTTCTTCGGGATCGATTTCGGGTTTGCCGTCAGCTCCTTTTCGATAGCCGAGGAAGTTCTTGTAGTGGAACGGCACGTTGCCTTCCTTTGCGCTCCGTGCCTTGCCCCATTTCACGTTGGCGCTGATATTCTCGGATTCGCTCTGTGCGATGCATCCGTAGATGGTAATATAAAACTCTGCGCCGGGTTGGTTAGTGTAGATTCCTTGTTCCTCGAAGTACACCACCACGCCCAGGTCGTTGAGCATTCGGACGAACTTGAGGCAGTCCACGGTGTTTCTTGCGAAGCGGGCGATGGACTTGACGATGATCATGTCGATCTTGCCTTGCTTGCATCGGCGGATCATTCGGTTGAACTCATCACGCTTTTTGTAGCTCGTTCCGGTGATACCCTTGTCGGCGTAGATGCCTTCGAGTATCCATCCCGACTCAGCGTTGATGCGGTCGGTGTAGTGCTTGACCTGCGTTTCGTAGCTATGGAGCTGTTCCTCTTGCTTTGTGGACACTCGGCAGTAGGCTGCCACTCGCAAGGCTCGGTATGTTGTTTTTACGGTTTCGTGGATCGGGATGGTCGGTTCTATGACTCTTACCACTCTCGGTGGGCTGACCGTAGGGGTTTGTATCATGTGTCGTTCTCCTTTCTTATCAGTTGTCCGTTCAGCAGGATGATGCCCACCGTCAGATCGGTGTACAGGATGACCTCGCTGACCGTTCGGTTTATTCTCTCGGTACTATCGTCTGCTGACCGTTCAAACTCGGATTGCAGTTTTCTTGCCGTATGAATTGCGGTGTCCAAGTCTTTGTATTTCTGACTGATACATTCCATCATCTTCTTGCGCAAGACGTTCTTGTCGATCTCTGCGGATTCGAGCATCCTTGCAATCTCGTTGTTCAACCGTCTGACCTCTATGCTCGGTTCGGTTTCGGTAGGTGCGGTCAGTCGGATGTGTTCGGGGGTGATGCCTGCGAGGATTCCGTTGATCGCTCCGAGCAGGTCGCTGTCGGCGATCTTGATCAGCTCTCGGCACTCTTTATTCTCGCACAGCCATCGTTGTTGGCATTGGTATCGGCTGTCGTGTCGGCGTTGCATTCTTCGACCGCAGATGGGACATTTGACGGGGACGGCGATTTGGAAGATATCCGTTTGTCGATCAGTGTTCTTTTGGGTGTTACGGATATGCTTGGTCTGTTGCAATGCCGTGTGTGTTTCTTCGTCGAGGATCATCGGATAGGGTTCTTTTCCGAGGTACCGTTCATCCTCGATGATCCTTTTGAGTCGTGCCTTGTTCCAACCGATGACTTCGGGCATATATTCGATTTGTTCCTCATTGAGCCAAGTCGCTATGGTGAGGAGGGATTGTCCGTCAAGGTACGCCTTGCAGATCCGCTTGACGATCTCGCTCTCTTGGGGATGTAGCACGATGATGCCGTTATCGCATCGGTAGCCGTAAGGCAGTGTTCGGTTCTTCATGCGGATTTGCACCGTCCTTTCTCATTGATTTCTTCGGTCAGTTCGATGTTACCGAGCAGACGGAAGGTGATCTGTGTGTTGTCGTTCACTGTGATGCTCTGCACGATCTGCTCGAACAGGTCGTTGTCGAACTCAGTGGTGGGATCGTATTCTTCAAGGATACCGTTCAGCTCCTTGAGGGTGTCGAGGAGTTCATCGTCCTCATCCTCGGTGAGCTTCTTTCTTCTCTCGATTCGCAGGTCGGTGATGCGGTTGCTGATCTCCGAGGTCTGCTTTGTGTAGTCGGCTGCTCCGAGGACTCCGCTTGTATGGAGTCTTGTGATGACCAGGTTCTTTGCACCGAGGTCGGCGATCTCCTTATCGATCTGTCGGATTCGCTCTTGGTTACGGCTCGTTCGGTTCTGCATTGCTTCGATCTGCCGTATTAGCATTCCGAGCAGTTCTTCTTGGTTTGCTTTCAGCTTTATGACCATATCGGTAAAAGCTTCGTATACCATGTCCTCTCGGACTCTGCGGTTATCGCAGTCGGTAGCACCCGACGATCTGCCTGCGCAAGTCCAGTAGGCTGTACCTCTTGTGACGATCCTTCGGAAGCTCCTTCCGCATTCGGGGCATCTTATTTTGGATGACAGCGGATGGTCGTGTACCTTCCGTCCGTTGTTCGTCTGCCTTGAGCGCATCAACTCTTGTACCGCTTCGTAGGTTTCTCGGCTGACGATGGGAGGGTTACTGTTCTCCACGTAGTATTTTGGGAGCTGCCCTGTGTTCTTCATCGTTCGGAATGGGAGGGTTTCGGTGGTGAATTTCTTTTGAAGGAGGGCATCTCCCATGTACCTCTCGTTGGTCAGCACGTACTTGATCGTACCGCTGTACCAGTGGGTGTGTCCGTACCGTCTTGGTACGCCTTCATCGTTGAGTATGTTTGCGATTGCCTGCATTCCGAAGCCTTGCAGGTAGAGGCTGAATATTCGGCGTATTACTATTGCCTCGGTTTCGTTGATAACCATCTGACCGTTTATGAGGTCGAAGCCGTATGCGGGGCAGGTGCAGTTGAACTCGCCGGACTGCATCCGCTTTTGGTAGCTCCAACGCATATTCCCCGATATGTTCACGCTTTCTTGTTGCGCAGCCATACCGGGGAATGTTACGATCATTTCCATATTCAGTTTGTCGGTGTCGATGCCTTGTTCCTCGAAATACACGCTGACTCCGAGGTCTGTCAGCATACGCAGAGTTACGAGCAGTTCTTCCGTGTTTCTCGCAAATCGGGATACCGACTTGACGATGATGCGGTCGATGAGACCTTTCTTACAGTCACGGATCAGTCGGTTCAGCTCGTCACGCTTTTTCATCTCGGTGCCTGTCAGACCTTCGTCTGCGTAGATATCGACAAGCTCGTATTCGGGATGTTTTGCCGTGTATTCGCTGTAGTACCGAATCTGCGCGGCGAAGGAATGGAGCTGATCTGCGGAATCACTTGATACTCTGCAATAGGCTGCCAATCTGATTTTGGTGGTTATCTGTTGCTTTACGGTGGTGATTTCCGTAATCTTCATGTGTTTCTCCTTTCCGCAGGTTAGCCCTGCTGTGTTGTTTGCCTTTTGGCAACACAAACACTACCACGAGAGTTCGGAACAGTCCAGCGACTATCCGCAGAATTTGCTTTTCAGACACATATTTTTTCTGCGTCGTAGTGAGCTGCGCTGATGCGAACGATCTTCTTATATTCTTCTTTGGTAATGAGCTGCATTTCGAGCAGCATTTTCAGTAGTCCTACGCTGTAAGCGAAGGAAGCGTTATTTCTATCAGTGGTATTCATTTCGTACCTCCTACATCTGAATGCGAGGACTCTCGTCCGGTTCTTCGTCCTCGCCACATTCCGGCTCCGCAAGATTAAGGTTTGCTGTTCGGAGTTGTTCCAGCACCTCCAACAGATTCCGTGTGTTACCGTCGCCGTCCTGGTATTCAATCGTTACGCCGTTTTTATGAAAGGCAGAGACGATCTCAATAAAATCGTTAGGGTCTAATGAGATACGGGAGGGATCGCTGATGAGCATCGTCTTGATGCTTTCTGCCTTTAGGCGTTCCGCAAGGCGAAGCATATTTTCCTTCTCATCTTTGGCGCTGGCTACAACAGCCGTACTGCCTGCCGCCTGATATCCTTTTTCCGCACAGTGGCGAAGCAGATGTTCTTGCTGCTGATTCATAAAGTGCGAGTCATCATAGGACTGACGGCAATATAGGAACACTCGATTGTCTGTTGTTTCGCCGAGCTGCTCAGCATTGCCGACTCGGAAATATGCAAATGCTTTCTTGTCGTTCATTACAGTAATACCTCCATGTATTTGATTCCGAAACTGACGATGATTGCTTTATCGACGGCACCCATAGTGTCCTTATCGATCTTACCGATGCATTCGCCGAGTCGTGTTTTATCGATGGTCCTGATCTGTTCGAGCAGGACGATAGATTCTGATTTCATAAACTCTGCCGTGAAGGTAACATGGGTTGGCAGAGCTGCTTTTGTTTTTCTGCTTGTGATCGCCGCCACGATAGTGGTAGGGCTGTGTTTATTTCCCACGTCATTTTGCAGAACGAGTACAGGTCGCATACCATCCTGTTCGCTGCCGATGATGGGACTTAAATCGGCATAGTAGATTTCGCCTCGTTTAACTTTTTTCATCGATGGCCTCCGTTATAAGTAAAAAAGGCGGTCGAATGCTTTTGAGGGCAACGACCGCCTGGTATTGTTTTGGTATCAATCGTTTTGCTTGAGCCGATATTTGAACCACGCCATCCCTCGGCTAACGGGAGCACACCCACCGGTCATGCATTTGACCTCATTGGAATCTCACCACCCCCAGGATCGCTGCGGGGCGCTCTCATTGGTTGCGACGGCTCACGGTTCTGCTACCGCTTCAACGCTCGACCTGTTGACTGAACGCAAGTATCTTTAATACCTCTGCCTGTCATCGCCTTCGTTACGGGTGCGCCGTACCGTCTGAGTCCTGAAGGCGACAGGTTCGTTTCCAAAAGAAAAAAAGGGTGAAGCCTGCGCGTTCGCTCATGTGGCTTGCCGGTTTTGCCGACAGCAGAGGGAAAGTGGTCGGTGTGCTGTACTATGAACTTGTCAAGGAACATCGGAGGCCTACAGAAAAAGCCCCCTCACTTTCCATGGGACTTCAGTGAGGGGGCTATGCGCAAAAATTTTAAATTTCTATAAGATTTTTTATTTTCGCAAGGATTTTGCTGATCTTGCGGCTGATGTTGGACTGATTCACCCCGTATTCCTTGGCAAGTGCGGTTTGAGACTTGCCTTTATAAAAGTGTGCCGTGATCAGTTCTTTTTCATCCTCTGGCAGCATAGATACTATTAAGCGGAGCTTGTCCAGAATCTGTTGCCAAGCCAACACTTCTGCTATGTCCTCGCTGTTGTCTGCGAGCATATCTTCGCCACAACACTCGTCATCGTCAAACTGACTATACGAGATATCCTTGTATTTTGTTCTCCATGTGAGATATTCATCTCGATCCTTTGCTTTGTAAAAATCACGGTAGGCAGTTTCGTCCACTTCCATGATCATTCCGTGCAGAGGAATAAAGAGCTTGTCCTTATAGGACGGATCAATTTCTTCACGGTAGCACAGTTCCTCATAAGATATCTCAATGTATTCGTTGTTCTCTAATATAAAAACCTTTCTCGGTGCACATTTTTTCACCGTAAATTACCTCCAATCAATCGTTTTTGAAAAATGTTCAAAACGATTGATCGGGAGGATCACGGCAACCTACGCCTCTATTGCGCCGACGAGCAGAAAGAAAAAGGGCGTGATGAGAAACGCCAAACTCACCCCTTGTTTTAACAGGGGCAAATTTGGCGTTACGGTAGAGGAAATATTGGGATTGCCAGCCGGGAGGCTTTTCCGAGTGCCGGTGGTGACCGTCCTTTGCTTTCGGCTTATGAGAACGGTGTGTATGATGCGCTCGGTGCGTCCGGTGGTGGCTTGTCCATCGTGTTTGCCGATAGACTATGTACTTAGTTTTATTCATTGCACATCCTCCAACCGTAGGCAGCACAGCCGCCGTATCGGTGGGGATGTACTGTCATTTAGGTCGGCTTATGCTGCCACGCCTTTGTGTTATCCGTTGTTTCTGTCTGCTGTGATTCACTGTCTGCGAACATTTGGTTCACCTTCGTTCAATGTGATAGTTGTATATCGTATAGTGCCGTTTTCTGTATTTATAAAGCGGATACCCTCACTATTTGTCGAGTAAATAAAAAAGGAGCGCCCAACTTGTTTTTTCTACAAGCTGAGCGCTCTATTCCTTTGATTTCTGCCAGGTGGTTTGTTCGGTATTCTGTTTTGGGTTCTCATTTTGTTTTCTCCTTCCCAAAAGCGCGAACGGGCGATGGCGGATTTACCGTCACCGCCCGTTCGGGTGGATTATTGTGTTTTGGTGCAGTTTCCCTTGAAAGCTGCTTTTACAGACACATTATAACACATTCTGCATTACGAAAATTGTCGGTCTATGGAAAAGAAAGAAAAATTTTTCTATTTCAAGAAAAACTGCCTTCCGAACTCATGGAGATATTTGATTCAGTTATCATTGGTTAAATCTCCGTTACCGCTTACAGGGAGTGCATCGCCCAGATATGTCGGTTCGGGCTTGAAAATACACATCAACCAATCCTTGCAACGAGCTAAAACCTCACGGGCATCTCTCATAGACTGTCCGCCATATGTATTCAAGTCTGACGAAACGCCATAAGCCTCAACTCCGAGCTGTTCGGCAATATACAAAGCACGGTACAGGTGGTACTCCTGCGTTACGATAATAACCTTATCCGCCTCGAAAATTTCCTTGGCACGATATACCGTCTCGTAGGTTGAGAACCCAGCGTGATCCATAAAAACGTTCTCGGACGGTACACCATTCTCAATGGCATAGTTTTTCATAGCACCGACTTCATCGTAGTCCTCGCGTCCATGGTCGCCACTCATCAATAATTTCGGTGCAGCACCGGCCTCATAAACTTCAAGGGCGCGTATCAATCTATCGCGGAGCATATGGCTAAGACTACCGTCATCCTTTACCTGACAGCCGAGAACGATGATACAATCCACATCCTCAAGCTTTGCTGCTTTCTCAACCGTGAGAATACGATCCTTGCCAACTGATTTCACATGACCATTAACAACGAACAGCGTTGCTATTCCAACAACAGCAAGGCAAAGTAACACAATAAAAGCATTTCTCAATATTTTTCTCTTTGTTTTCATCCTTCGTTCTCCGGCTTTGCTTTGGCTTTTCTGCCTCTGGAAAATGCGCAGAGACAGATGGCCATAACAGAAGCGATTGCAATTACCGAAGGAACTATATATTTCTTCATTTCGACAGTCCTTCTTTCTTTACAGGTTCTCGTTTTTCAGTGCATCAATCGGATTATCCTTTTTAATCTTGCTCATGGAGTACATCATAGTGATAAACACCACAAGGAACACACTCAGCACCGCAATACCGATAGCAGTCCAAGGTAGATGGAATTTCGTTTCCATACCTTCCATTACAGCAAGATATATCAGATACGTAACACCGCAGGATACTGGCAAACCATAGAGCAACGCACGGGAACCATACAACAAGCATTCAAAGTTCATCATTTTATTGAATCCCTTTTGTGTCATACCTACTGACTTTAGCATCGCAAACTCACGCCTACGCAAGCTGATGTTCGTAGAGATAGTATTAAACACATTAGCTGCTGCAATCAGCGAAATCAGAACAATAAAGCCATAAGAGAACACACGAATAATCGTTACAATATTTCGCTCAGATTCCTCTTGCTCCGCAACGTCATACAAATTCTTTGCATTAAATCCATTGTCGTCCAGAAGCGTTTGTAGAGCAGTATAGCTTTCGACATGATTATCGGAAGTAATCATATAATAATAGCTATTGTCTACAGCATCAAAATCATCGAATACCTTCTCGGCAAGACTGATCGGGTAGATAAATCTTGCACCGTTAGTATTTCTTACAAAAAACGGTTTTTCGTAAATCACTTCACCTACATTTAGTGTCGTGTAAACATATCCTTCTTCAAGCGGAAAATACAACTCATCTGGGCCCTCTACATCTGACTGACTGTCTTTCATATACAAGACATCTATATCGCCATTTTCATTGGTAACTTCACCTGAAAAATAATATCCGGGGATATCCTTTTCTTTTCGAACGACAAGCTGAAACGCATCGGTGTTATAAAGCGTAGTTGTTTCATATTTTTGTGTAAACGTATTGAAGAGAGTAGCTCCGTCGATAGCTATACCAAGCGGTTTTTCGGGATTCATATACTTCTGTTCACTTAACTCGTTTTCGTTTAATAGGGCTTTGAAGGTAGCATCATCAACAAAGGTAATGTTCGAGGAAGTATTATGCATCGAGTTATTACTGTCAAAGAACTCAGTTCCTTCTTTAGTTAGATAGTCACTGCTGATATCTGCAAATGCATATCTATCTTGCGAATATGCTCCATTCGTTACAGACTTTGCCGACTTCATTCTATTGAGGAGTTCTTCAGGTGAGATTTTGTCAAATTCATTGCCTGAAATGTGGATCGTCATATCATATCCCGCAGAAGCAAACCCCACACCTACAGTCTCCATTAGGTAATCTGTAAATGCAGAAGCAGAGACAAACAGCACAATGCTCATAAACAGGCTAACAACGGTTGTTCTGTATTTTTTCTTATTCCGTTTGTAATGCTTATTAGCAAGCACACCTGACAATCCAAAGAACTTATACGTCAGTTTTGATGTCTTAACAGGCTTTGTATTTCTTACATCAAGATTCTGACGGATCGCCTCAACAGCGGATACCTTCGTGGCTCTTTTTGAAGGAATCCAAGCGGAAATCAAAACAGTAATCAAAGCGATAACAGCAGCAACCCCAATGGCCACCGGCGATACACTGAGTTTCATATCAATCGGATAACCAATAACAGCTCGGAACTTCTCACCAATCAGCATAAGAGTCACACCGATACCGCCCACACCAGCCAAAACGCCAAAAGGAATACCGATAACACTTACTGCCAATGCCTCAAACAGCACCATCTTCCTCAACTGTTTCTTGGTTGCACCAATGGAAGAAAGCAGACCAAACTGTTTTGTTCGTTCTGATACGGAGATAGAAAAAGCATTGTATATCAGAGAAACGGAGCCAAACATAATGAGACCAATAACAATTGCGGCAAGACTATACAGCATAGTTGTGAAACCATTAACCGCAAAGGTGCCGGAATACATCAGCAGATCGTTGTTAACATCACCTTCTAATTTCATCTTTTGCATAAAATCAAAAGTGTCTTTGGGGTTCTTCATGCGAAAATACACATCGTAATTGTATTCGCCGTTCGTATCCTTATCGGCAATAGTAAGTGCAGTATAACCTGGTGATTCAAAATCCTCTATGCGCCAACTTAAACGTTCGTAAAAACCAACAACCGTATAGGTACGGGTTTCCTTGATCTCTAATGTTTCGCCATTAAACACTTCCTGACCCTGCTCATAAATATAGCAAGGACTGCTCTGTGTCATCGGATAACCGTCAAGCATACGCTGACCAAGTTCAAGGGTGATCTTATCACCAAGATTGTATTTCACACCGCCGTTAATATACAGATGCTCCGGCAACATGATCTCAGTTGAGGAAGTCGGATATTTGCCAGAAGTGATATGGATCGGTAATACATCTTCTACATTTTTGCCAGCACCCAGCACATAGATGTATGGCTTAAACTCGTTCTCGCATCCTTCGGCATAAGCGTTTCCGAGTTGCTGCAGGTAAATAGCTTCTTCAACTTTACCAGCAGCCACAATATCCTCGTAGGTCTTATAATCCGTGTCTTTCTGATAACCGTGCCAGTTACCATCCGAATAGATGGTATTTTCCTGAGCGTAGTTCATAATACTACTTGCAAAAGTAGTTACCGCACAGATCATCGCCGCAGAAAGAATAATACCGATGATTGTTACGATGGTTCTCGTCTTATTCTTTTTAAGCGACTGTAGGGTTACTTTATTGAATACGTTCATCTGCGGATCACCTCGTCACGGGTGATTTTGCCATCCTCAATGGCAATGATACGGTCTGCCTGCAAAGCGATGCTTTCATCGTGAGTGATGATAATAAGTGTCTGACCGTATTTCTCATTGGACACCTTTAAGAGATCCACGATCTCCTGAGAGTTCTTGGAGTCGAGGTTTCCGGTCGGTTCGTCTGCAAGAACAACGGCGGGTGCATTCATCAGCGCACGACCGATAGATACTCTCTGCTGCTGACCGCCGGAGAGCTGGTTCGGTAGATGATTTTCACGACCGGTGAGCTTGAGGGTAGTCATCAGCTCGGTGAGTCTGTCCTGATTGACCTTCTGACCGTCCATGAGTACAGGGAGAGTGATATTCTCGGTTACATTGAGTACAGGGATCAGATTATAGAACTGATAAATGAGGCCAACCTGTCGGCGGCGGAAAATAGCAAGTTGTTCTTCGTTCTGTGCGTAAACATCCTTGCCATCCATAAACACCTTACCGCTTGTGGGACGATCAACACCGCCCAGGATATGAAGCAGTGTGGATTTACCCGAACCGGAGGGGCCGATGATTGCGATAAACTCGCCCTTATTTACGGAGAAGGATACGCCGTCCAGCGCACGCACCTCGTTCTCGCCTTTACCATATACCTTTGTGAGATTTTCAACTCTTAATATTTCCATAGTGGAATGCTCCTTTCGCTTTTTACACCCTTATTCTACTTTGTCAAGATGACACGGAAGTGACTCTAAGGTGACTGATCCGTCACTTAACGAAAAAAGGGAGCCGCCGATCAGACGGTTCCCTTATAAAAGCGGATGGAGAACATCGCACCCGTAGGTTTCCGGTTCTCGGCCTTCACAGTGCCTTTTTGACTGGTTATGATCATTCGTGACAGGGCAAGGCCGACACCGAAGCTCTTATCGTCAGAGTCCTTGCCCTTATAAAATCTCTCAAAGATATGGGGCATATCTTCCTTAGCAATGCCTGTTCCGTTATCTTTAATTAGTATCTCTGTATATAAAGCATTCTCAGTTGCTTCAATTTCAATTTTACCGCCTTCCGGCGTATGTTCCATACAGTTCTTTACAATATTGCCGATAGCTTCACAGGTCCAGGATAGATCACCGACAAAATCACCCTCGGCTTTAATGGCAAGTTCCTGACCTCGCAACTCGATGGGAACGAGCAACGGTGCGCAAGATTTATTGATCAGCGTTGCCATGCTGACCTTTTCTTGCTTGAACTGCACAGTGCCAGCATCCAGTTTGGATATCTTCAGCAATGTTGTAATGAGCCATTCGATTCGGGACAGCAATCCGTACAGCTCATGGGTAAGCTGTTGTCTGCGTTCATCGGAAAGGTTTGGTTCTGAAAGAAATTGAACCAACAAGTTGATGGATGTCAAGGGCGTTCGGATCTGATGGGATATGTCTGCAATCGAATCCGCAAGATAAACCTTATCATTCATCAGCTTCTGCTGTTGCTCACGCAGTCGTACAGTCATCTTATAGATCTCACTGTGAAGAATCCCCAATTCACCCTCGGAATAGTTTTCAAGGGAGATGGCGTTATCTCCGTGCAGTAATTTATTTATATCAGTGGCAAGGTCGCTGATCCTATTATACCGCTTGTAGGTACTGATGTAATGAATCAATATGAGGAATGCTGAAATAATTGCTACTACTATCCCTGCACGGTCGTCCACGGAAAACGCCGCAATACATCCAACAATCGCAACAACTAATTGAAGAATCAGTGTTTTTCTGACTTCCTTGTTTTTTAATAGTTTTATCATGGCTCCACCTTATATCCCAATCCACGCACCGTCAGAATGATTTTCGGGTCAGAAGGATCATCCTCAATCTTTTCACGCAAACGCTTGATATATACCGTCAGCGTATTATCGTTTACAAACTCACCGGCAATATCCCAGATGGAATCAAGAAGCTGTGTACGGGTAAGAACAATACCACGATTATTGATGAATACCAAAAGCAGCCGGTATTCCAAGGCAGAGAGGAACAGATCTTTATTGTTCTTCATTGCCGTGCCTTTTTCTGTATCGACAACCACATCACCGAGTTTTACCGTCTTGCCGGTATTGCCGGTCAGTCTGAGGACGTTCTTGATACGGGATGCAAGTTCTCTCGGACGGAAGGGCTTCGGAATATAATCGTCAGCGCCAAGGTCAAAGCCTGTAACGGTGCTGTACTCGTCTCCGGAGGCAGTGAGGAAAATAACGGGAATATTATATTCAGCTTTAATTGCCTTACAGGTTGCAAAGCCATTGCCTTCTGCCAAGGATATGTCAAGCAGAACGAGATCTGCCTTTTCTTCTGTAAGCAGATTCATAGCTGCCATCTGACCAGATACGCTCTTCACGATATATCCTTCGTTATTCAAGAATTTAGTTAAATTGGCAACGATAGCTTTATCATCCTCGACCAAAAGTATCTTTGTCATAATCTCACTTCCTTTTATACCAGTATAATATTATAACATAAATCAGCAAATAAAACAACGATAGTGACATTTTAGTCACAAAAATGAGGCGCCGCATTTCTGCGACGCCTTTGCGATATCTGTAGATTTATTCTGGAATCAGCACATCGCCACCGGAGATCATTGCTTGCGAGATATAAATAGCATCTGCAATGGTATTGTCTGTGCCAAGATCGTTCTCGAAGGTTACCTGTACGGTATCGCCGACTTTAACAATACCATGATCCACGTAACGGGAGATACGCAGGTCGTTCAGAAGTACCTTATAAGCGATGCCATCAGCGGGATTTTTGCAGAGAACCGAATCGTCAACCAAAATATATTCATCGGTAATCTCGGTGATGGTGCCGGCGACAGAGTTCCTGTAAGGCTCGTACTCGGCTTCAGTGGAGTTTTCCTTTGCATACTTGATGATCTTGCCTGCGGCATCTTCTCCAATGCTAAAAAGATACTGATAGCTGAATGCATTAGTCCAGAGATAGCCATCCCCAGTCACATACATTGCTACTCTGTAAACTCCAAGCACTTCAGAGGTTATGGTGAAACTCAGATATTCTCTGTCATGAACCATCCATTTATCGTCCTCGACAAAAGCGGCTCCGTCGCACTCGGCAAGAATGTTCCAAATATAGTCATCGCTATTAAGTGCGTAGTGTTTATTTTTAGGGCCGTCACCACCCTCAGAGAAGCGACCCAGCTCAATAGCCTTGGACAGATCCACAAGCTCCATCAATTCACCGAGGTTGCTCGGAGGTGCGTATCCGTCCTTTTTGAAGACATAATACTTGCCATCCATCTTCACGGCAACGAATTGGCTTTGTGCAGCATCTTTCAGTGTGTGTACCTCAAAATCTTCGGTGTACTTCTTGCCGTCGTTGATTTCATCATATCCGGCTACGGAATAGCTGCCGATGCTGTCACCAACATAGGAAGCAGAAACCTCTCGACCTTTGCCGATGTACTTCACACCGTCAATTTTCAGTTCTGTATACTGCTCATACACAGTCTGATATTCCCAAGGCCATATAACGGCAGATTCACCCGCCTGAATAATATGATCCTTATACCTGTCATTAGTTCCTCCGGGTGTATTGCCGCCCAAAAGTGATGGCAGGATCGCAACACCGGCGATAACGAGTACAGCAAAGCAGGCGGCCAAGGAGCCCCATTTCATCCAATTGCTTTTCTTTTTCTTCGTACATTCTGCCGCTGCAGTAATGAGATCATCATCGACATGCCCGACAGAGTTTGCCATTCTCGGTGTTTTCATATTTCAACGCCCTCCTTAATGAGATAGTCTCTTAGTTTGTTTCGGGTGCAGAACAACATATTTTTGACCTTGCTCTCGGTAAAACCAAAGCGCCCTGCAATCTCCCCGATGGAATCGAAGAAGTAATACTTGCGAATAAATACGTTGCGAACATCCTCCTTCTGTGTGCGAAGGAACCTACTGATCAGCTTGCCCACGTCCTCGTCACTTACATCCGGAGCATATCGTTCATCGGACAAAACCGATGCCAGCTCGTCCAGGGACAGAAGCACATCTGCCGACCGCTTTTCACGCTTCATAAACTCCAATCGTTTGAGAGACAGGTTTCTTGCAATCCTGCACACGAAAGACATGAAGTTGTTCGGCCTTGTCGGTGGAATGGCGTTCCACACGCCCACGTATGTATCGTTAACGCATTCCTCGGAATCTTCGTGATTATTCAGAATGTTGTAGGCGATACTGTGGCAGAGCTTGCCGTACTTTGCATCCGTCTCTTTGATTGCTTGTTCGTCCCGTCCAAAGTAGAGTTCTATGATTCTCAGATCATCCATGTTGTTCACCTCCCTTGTATGACCTAAAAGCGCTTTCACCCATTAAGTACGTTTTTTTCGACGTTGGTCTTATTTTTTCTCAAATTTTCTTGAAAAGGCGCCGCCGAAGCGACGCCTTTCCTTAATCCTTATGTTTCAACAAGTAAATACCAACACATACAAGGCCTATCCCAAGCATTACGAACCCTGATTGCATATCAAGCTCACCAAGCAGTGACGTTACGACCACCGCTACTCCCATAGCAAGTGGAACAGCCTTCAAAATAATACTAAGAAGATATCCCGCACCTTTATGCCCCGTAGTAGGAACTGATTTTGCGTTCATCAGCTCCTCGACGGATATACCTAAGATTTCGGCAAGCTTCGGTATTGTCATTGTGTCAGGACAAGCAATATCACGTTCCCACTTGGAAACAGCCTTATCCGTAATATTGAGCATGTCAGCGAGTTCTTTTTGTGTCATACCTTTTTCTTTACGTAGTGTGCTGATGACTTCTCCCATAGATTTGTTTGCCATTAGTTTTCATCTCCTTTGCGTTTGTGATGTAATCATTTTAATACCCACACCTAAAGGAGTAAACCGAAGGGAGGTAGAGTTTACTAAACCGCAAGTTTATACTTTGTTTCCAACTTTTCCTTTAGACTGGCACCACTTAGAATATGCCGGGCAACCAATCAGCCAAGTATAGTCCAGACCAAAAAGACACCAAATTAGCAAGGACAACATAAACGATCATCAGCCAACGTTTTCTCTGCTTAACGCTAATCTTGTTAAGGAACACAAGAAGAACAATGGCTTCGATAATAGTGACGATGATTTCAAAAAGGATATAGAACAGCACAAACGCTATTCTGCCTGAATTGTAGTTGATGATATTGAGTAGCACATTGAGTATAATCTGTGTTCCTGCATTCATTCCGGCAAGGAGCAGTAATTGTTTTTTCTCCCAATATCCAAACGCCAAAGCTATCGCCATCTCAATTATGATCGTGATGATAATTCGTGCTACGAGAGCCATAATCTCTATGCGGTAGTTGTAGGAGTTATAGGCATTGATACGCTCGTCTGAGCTTAATTCCTCATTGTAGTCAACGGTAAGTTTTACTCCTTCCATATTCACGGTGAAGTAACTGTCAAAGGCATATCTTTCGTATACACCACTGACTGCATATTCTCCGGTTTCGGGGAAATACAGAAGTATCTTGAATTCATTGGGTGGATAGTATGTCCATGCGAGTTCTTTGGTTTCATTGATCTGCCATGCTTCTTGCAAAAAATAGAACTCGTCTTGCTTGTCGTAATCAACAAATGCTTTCCAAATATCGTAGCCAAATGTTTGATATGAATAGTTTTCGTTGCCATTATGTCGGGCATCTTCCTCGTTGCCGTCCCATGCAGAGGAGGGACCGGTGCTTTCCTTGCTCGAAAGTAGCGTACCCCAGCATTCTTTATCTCCGAGGTTTTCAAAAGTAATGCGGACGGATGGCTTTGGTCCAGTGTCGGCGCTTGCTGTAATCGGGAAGATCATCATCACCAATACAGCACAGAGCAAGGCAGTGAATAACCTTGCAAGTTTTCTGTTCTTCATTACAGCACCTCCAGTTCAATGTATCTCATATTTCATTCTTCCAACCCAAGCGAACAGAACAACTCGCTTTGTAGGTTATAAATTTCGTCGATGTTGATCTTCTTGCCGTCGGTCATAATGACAAGATGCTCATATTCGTCAATGCGTTTCACCGTTCCTGTAACGGTGACATAGGCACCTCCGGCTTTTCGCTTGTCCGGCTCAAAATAGGTTATACTGACTTCCGGCTGCTCATCAATGAATTCGAGGATCATGTTCAGCTTCTCGTTGAGAGCTGCTTTGGAGCTTTCATCCATCTCTATGCGATCATCGGTAACACGGGCTTCTTCCAGCACCATTTCCTCGTATCCTGTGATGGCTGCAAAGGGAGTAAACCGTGCAGCACGGTCTGCCATCGTTGGCTGTGGATGTTTCCTTGATACGTGATGAGGCAGATCCACGATATCCTCATACGGAAATCTTTCGGCCATACTGCACCTCCTTCTGTTCGACTTATTGGAATTTGTTTTTCTTATTGCTTTTTTGCTATTACTAAATAACTCGAGTTGTTCACTTTCTGATACTCTATATTTTGAAAACCACTATATGACAAAAAGCTTATAATCTCTTTTTTAGAATAAACTTTAACATCCCCCTCATTACTGAATGGAATAAAAATGTTCATCAACTGGCGAACAGGGAAAGGCTTCCAAAAATCAGCCAATAGTATATGACCGTCAGTTTTCAGTACTCTATGGAATTCCTCCATCGCTTTCTGCGGATTAGGATAGTGATGAAAACTATCAGTACACATCAGCAAATCAAATTTACCATGTTCATACGGTAAATGCTCGGCATCCCCAAGAGATAATTCTGCAGTATTCAACAATTTCTCTTTATAGTTAATTCATATACTATAAGTTTTCGATGTCTAGATAAGTGATGTCAGCAAGAATCGACACCACCTTTTCCTTTTTTAGAAGACGAAGAATAGTGATCATTTTGAGCAGTTTGAATATAAGCTTTTCAGTAAAGGATTCTACATATTATCTTCTCATATTTTTGAGAACACATTAGTGTCTTATCCATCCTTTTTATTTGACAGACCCCACTAAATTTCAAATTAAACATCTGCAACAATTTCATTATCTAACAATACAGGAATATTAAATTCCGCCTTTATTCCTATATATTTTTTCAAACCTCTCATCCACCTCAAAAAACTCCGGCAGATTCTCATAGATGCTTTCTGTATATAATCTGCAAAGGCTTTTGTACACTTCAGGTATCATAAACTTAGCATAATCAGTCATAAGAACGTAATAGTACAGACTTTCTGTTCTGCAGACTGTTTTATACATCGGGAAAGTGAGAGCAGCAAAACCTTCTTCATCCCTCGGCGCGTTCATGAGGCAAGCAATAAAATCGCCCTTACCGTCACCGTTTTCGTAGTCCTCAATAGCTCTTTCGAATTTCTTTATAAAGCTATCTTCTGCCCTGTCGCAATATCTTTCTTCTCTGATGATCTCAAGCAGATCGAGAAGAAAGGAAGAGAAATACAGCAAGTCTTTTTAATGTTCTTATTCCTTGTGAAATTGTTACGGTACTGTGTTACTTTGATGATGTTAAATACGTAGCGCTTGTATCTACCATACTGTTTTTGTTTTCTTCCATTGCGTTTGCTGTATGGATGCTTTCAAATAAGATTAAGACTAAGGATAAAAACAGACGTAGAAGAATTATTCTGAATAGATTAAAATAAGTAATCCGTGTTCAATACAAACTTCATCACTCGTCTTTCTGAACAGTCGGTACATCGCTCTGTCTTCATTCATCTTTCTTCCGTCAGTCATTGAAACAGAATTAATGACTATATGACAGTGAACACAGTTGGCATTCATGTGAGTAGCAACAACCATCTCATAATCAGCTCCCCACATCTTACCTGCAACCTCCATTGCAACCTGCTGTGCTTCTTCGGGAGTAACCTCTCCCGGTTTAAAAGAAATATATGCGTGATAGGCAACAATGCCTCCCGTCTTTCCATACATTTCTTTTGTATCAATCATCTGCTGTGCAGCAATGTCAGGGTCACAGTTAATACCGTTAACAAGAAGTCGTTGTTCGCTTTCAAGATTTGTTTTATCCTTGTCGGCGGCATAGTGAAGTGATGAAACGAGGTCAGAATATTTTGACAAGTCAGTTTTACTTTTGTTTGCCGCGTAAGAGACTATGCCCCTCATATCAATTGAAATGAAATCGTGCAAAACAATTTATTTAAGGCGTCATGAATGAGACGTGTTGTGCTTTTTATTGCGTGCACTGTTTTGCTTTTGTTGGGAATTAAATTTGTTACTGTTTTGCTTATTCTTGTTCTTGGAAGGTTTACGAAGATTAGAGTCGGTGAATTTTGAACTGATTTGTTTGTTCTTTTTGTTTGTATTGCTTACCAGCTGACCACAGGCGGCCTTAATATTGTTGCCTCGTGATTCTCTCATTTTGACTTCTAAACCAGCTGCTTCAAGTCGTAATTTAAAAGCAACTAATTGTTGTTTGTTCGGCCTGTTAATATTGCAATTTGCGGTATCGTTATATTGTAAAAGGTTTATTAAGACATTTTTTTCACGAAACCATCTTCCTAACTGTCGTACATCAGCTGCTTTGTCATTCAGTCCAGGAATCAACAAATAAGCGATTGTAACTTTTCTATTATGTCTCTCTGAATATGATAAAACTGACTCAACAATCTTATTTATATCATAACCTTTCATGTGAGGTATAATTATATCTCTTGTTCTTTGGTTTGTTGCATGAAGAGAGAGGGTGAGCTGTATCTTCAAATGTTCTTCTCTTATTTTTTTTAATTGTTCTAAAGGTCCTACTGTCGAAATATTGATTCCATCCGTAGGAAAGTTAAGCCCATTTCGATCTCTCAATATATGGATTGATTTAATTACATTATCATAATTAAAAAAAGGTTCCCCCATTCCCATATATACAATTCGATTAACTTTTTCCTTCAGTAATGTTACTTGTTGCACAATTTCTGAAGGAGTTAAATTTCTTATAAATCCATTACTTCCAGATGCACAAAAAATGCAACCTACGGGACATCCTACCATTGTACTAACACATACAGTTACACCAGTTTTTCTCTTTATGCAAACGGTTTCAATGCAGTAACCATCCTTTAATTTGAAGGAGTATTTTCTTGTGTCACCGCCATTATATATATCATCAATGCTCATTGTTTGATATTTCTTTTGTGGCTTTTCTTTATAAAGAGCATGCATAAGTGCTCGAGCTTTTTTTCTCCAACACAATCACAAATTTCTTTGTATGTATAACCGTAAGGGTCCGAATTTATCATTTCTTCAGTGATAATTACTGTGTTTTTATTTTTCATATCATCATACCTTTCGAGAAATATAATTGCAAAATACAACAAATAAGTATTTTTATTATAACATTTTCAAGTTACAAAATCAATATTATACATATTTATTTTTAGTTTAAATGAAATCCCATTTAGCTTATTCCTTTCAGAACATCTATGTGAAAAACTATTGACTTGAAATTTAATAATACGCTCTGAAAATTGTATAAAAGGATACCTACCTGCATTTTGACTTTTTTAACATTTCTTCTGAGATATCAATTCCGTATAGCGAAACAGCAGGGTATATGTTTTTAATAGTATTTAAGATTTCACCTGTACCGCAGCCCACATCAAGCACATTATCAAACGATATATCTGATAATTTATCTATAATGTGCGGATATAGTGTTCTTGCGTGTGCTCCGTTTTTATCTATATCATATGTTGTTGCCTGCAGATTAAAAGTATCTTTTGACAACTTTTTATTATCGTTCATCTATATAATACCTCTTTCAAATTGGAATTGGTTAGTTGAGAATACACCAAAAGAATAACGGCACATAGCAACTTGTCAAAACTAATCTTTGCCAAAGACCGCCATACCGAAAAACCGTATTTGAAAACTTTTCTTTCTCTCCCATAACAAAGAAACAAAAGAACACAAATGCCGTAACAAAGCACAAAAGCGAAATTGCTCCTATAAAGAACTCGGAGTTTTGCAACTGCAACAATGCTAAAAGTAAGGGCACAACAAGTAAAGCCAAAAAACCAATAGCAGAAGAACCGCCATGAATTTTTGTTATAATATCTTCGTCTTGCCTATTTTCATTAAGCGGACATACACCCGATATGATTTCACAACCAATTCCGTATATCGCAAGCAAAATCCATATTGCTAATGCTAAACCACCATTGTGCTCCATATACAATACATACGGAGCGATGCAGAAAACAATGCCCGATACTATGCACCAGATATTGTATATCCATTTCACAGGACTTTGACGTGAGCCAAGGACAGAAAGTGCCGTTTCTTTATGAATATAATTCGGATAGAAATGTGCAAGAACCAATGGCAATAGATTATCCATCAAAAGTGTTATAGCCAATATAAAAATCAATATTTTCATTTTAATTCTTCTTTTCTACAAATTGGAATTTGTAGGTTAGTGGTTTTAATCTATTTTCTCAATCTTAAACACATTTATTGTATCTACATCGGGGCAACAGAAAACATTATTCTTTAACTCTCCGCCATAGCGTAAGATATCAATCATAGGAAAAAGAACGTGTGCAGCCATTGGACACAGTTTTCCTCTCTCTGTGTCAAAATCAAAAGTATCTCCAACTTTGTGTCCTCTGTGGCAAGGACAAGATCCTTTCTGTTCTACCAAGGTGATTTTAATCTTCATAATTTACCCTCGCTTATGTATTGTTCAATATCAACGCCGTAAAATTTTTCTTTTTTATCAAGATTATCTATAATAATGTTTCTTACCGTTTCCATTGCGTGTTTGGTAGCATCATACAGAGATTCACCATTCAGCACATCGCTCACGAGAACTGCAGAAAAGATATCGCCCGTTCCGGGAAAGCGAACATCAATCAGTTCAAATCCGATTTTGAAATTTTCATTCTTCGTATGGTCATATCCTATAACGCAGTTTTCACCATCTACGGAGGCGCTTGTGATGACAACTGATTTACTGCCAAGGTGACGTACTCGTTCAATCAAATTTTCAGCTTCACCATGACTTAAAGTATCTCCGTTATAAAAATGGTTTGTCAGGAAGCATGCTTCGGTAAAGTTAGGAATCAAAATATCGGCGTATGAGCTGAGTTTTCTCATGATTGCCACGTTATTATCCGTCATCCCATTATATAGCTTTCCTTCGTCACCCATAATCGGATCGACAACGACCAACAACTTGTCGGTGTCTTGATTATTGATTAGGCACTCTACAGTGTCAATTTGTTTAGGGTTTACCATAAATCCCGTGGCAATGCAATCAAATTTAAATCCAAGATCATGCCAAATATCGACGGTCTTTTCCATATAATCGGTGGTATCGAGGATATCAAACTTACCGAAATCAAGTGTATTGGACACCAAAGCAGTTGGCAAGGAAGCCACGTCGATCCCTTTGGCTGAAAGGATCGGTATCATAGCCGACAAAGCAATTTTACCCACACCAGGCATATCGTTTACGCAACAAATTTTTTTCATAACCAATTCTCCGTTTTACTATAGTTAATCTATCGATTACTATCGACAAATTCTTATTTTCCTAACTGTTCGACCTATTGGAATTTGTCAGTCTGATATGTGTTTGATACGCTGTAAATCTCCGCTGCACAGCGCATCCATGTTTCTAAAGATTTTATCTGCATCCCAATCCCACCATTTAAGGTCAAGCAGATATGCAATCAAATCCTCACCAAACCGCTTACGAATCACTCTGCACGGATTTCCGCCAGCAATGCAATAAGGAGGAATATCTTTTGTAACAACAGAGTTTGCTGCTATGATTGCACCATCTCCAATGTAAATACCAGGCATTACAGTTACATTTTGACCAATCCAAACATCATTGCCAACAACGGTATCTCCTTTTAGCGGCAAATCATCAAGGCTTGGCATAAACTGTTCCCAGCCTCCGCCCATGATGTTAAATGGATAGGTTGTAACGCTGTTCATTCTATGATTTGCACCATTCATCACAAACTCAATGCCCTTTGCTATAGCGCAAAACTTTCCAATAATCAACTTATCACCAAGAAACTCATAGTGGTGAGTGACATGGTCTTCAAATTTCTCTGCCCCATTCACATCATCGTAGTAAGTGTATTCACCGACCACGATGTTCGACCTTGTAATTACATTCTTGATATACACAACTTGCTTGATGTTTTTGTTTGGATAAATGTGATTAGGATTTGGTCCCATAAGCTCACCCTTTCAAATTCTTATTTATCGGCCTCTATGCTTTATGACCGCCGATGGATTCGTTGCGTTCCTTGGCGGTTGCTCCGTCCTGGAAGCTTGTTCCCTTGAGGATCGCATTGGGGCCGAAGCGTTTCTTTATATCGATGACCGCCTTCTGCATCCGTTTTTCTCGTTGCTCGGCTTGTTCTCTCTGTTCGATCTCGTCGGGATCGTCAAAGAGCGTCAGCTGCTCGGCTGCGGAGGAGGTGTCTACCTCGCTTTCAAAAAGCAGATGGTTTGCCGAGATGGTAAGGCGGCGAGTCAGCAGCTTCTTGTCCACGATACGCTCAAACAGTTCCAAGGTCTTATCTGTGATGAGCTTTGTGGACGAGGTATGCTTATCCATATTTGCAGTACCTCTTGCGTGTTTCGGCACCAGGCGGCCGTAATGGTCGGTCTTGATCTCTCCGTGATAGGCGGCTCGTCGCTTCGGATCGGTAAGGTTCTCTATATCGTAGCCCACCATAAGGACGATCTGATCGGTCATCATTCCCTTGTCAACAAGGTCGAGGACGACGTTCTCGATCATCTCACGAACGATGATCTTGGTTTCGTCGAAGGTGTAAGGTCGAGTCAACACCTGACCGGAGCTTACGCTTGTAGATTCGGGTTTATATGCTTTGATACTCGGAATGTCCACAGGTTCCCAGCCCCACGCCTGATCAATGATATACACGGCGTTTTTACCGAATTCACGGTAGAGTCGGTCCTCATCGGCAAGGGAACAACGGGCAACGTCGCCCATCGTATAGAGACCGAGCTTGTTGAGCCGTTTGGCTGTGGCACTGCCGATCATCCAAAAGTCGGTGAGGTCACGATGTGTCCACAGCGTTCTGCGGTAGGTCATCATATCCAGCTCGGCGATCCGTACACCGTCTTTATCGGGCGGGATGTGCTTGGCTGTGATATCAAGAGCCACCTTGCACAGATACATATTCTCGGCGATGCCTGCCGTGGCGGTAACACTGGTTGTCTTTAGGACTTCCTGAATCAACATCCGAGCGAAGTCGTGGGCGTTCATTTTATAGGTGTTCAGATAGTGGGTTGCGTCGATGAATACCTCGTCTATGCTGTAGGGGTAGATATCATCCATCGACACGTATTTGAGATAGGTCGCCACGATCTTGGCAGAGCATTCACGGTACAGCGCCATTCTCGGCGGAGCTGCGATGTAGTCCACGGCCAGGAAGGGATTTTTCTTCAGATCGATATCGTCATAGGACGAGCCGGTGAAGTCCTTTCCACGGAGTTTTGCTTTTCTCTGTGCGTTGACGATCTTGACCTGTTGCACCGCTTCAAAGAGTCGCGCTCTGCCGGAGATCCCATGTGCTTTCAGCGATGGAGTCACGGCAAGGCAGATGGTTTTCTCGGTCTTGGAAACGTCTGCGACGAGGAGGTTGGTGGTCAACGGATCAAGTCCACGGGCAACGCATTCCACGCTGGCGTAGAAGGATTTCAGATCGATTGCGATATAGGTTTTCTTGCTCATCCTTCCACACCTCTGTTTTTTAGTTTACCCCATGCATTCCCATCTTCTCTCGCAAATCGCCAAGGCTTTTATCGTATTGAGCCTTTGTAATTGCATTCTTTTCAAGGAATGTGTCCAAAAGGGTCTTTTGTCTTCTGAACAGTTCTACCGTTTGCCAGCGTTTCTTAGTCATAAGGTTACTGTGACCTGTGCGGATCTCATTCAATTGTTTTACTTCAATCCCTTCGGTCATACGCTGATATACAAAGCCAAGTTTCTCCTGTACTCTACGTGATTTTTCGTTTCCGTCATAATACCCACACCAAATGCGGTTCATTTTCAGTGTTTCAAAGGCATAGCGAAGAATCTCACGAGATGCTTCCGGGATGAGACCTTTTCCCCAAAAGGGCTTGCCGATCCAATATCCCAGCTCGTATTCGTCCTCATCAGTTGCAAGATCATTGCGATGCAGCCCAATGCTACCAATAGGTTTTCCGCTATATTTTAAGCAAACAGCATATGTTTCGGATGCAGATAAAACGGTACTAATAATATCACGGCTGTTATCCACGCTTGTATGCGGAGACCAACCTGCAGCCGGGCCAACATCGGGATCGCTTGCATACTTATATAATTCCTCGGCATCATCCTCCAACCAAGGACGGAGGATGAGCCTTTCTGTTACAAGTATCGTTGCGCTCATATTATGCCTTCCAAACAGCCTTAATAATATTGCCGATCTTGGGAGATGTTCCGTACATAAGAACACCTACACGGTAGATCTTAGCAGACAGTACACCAATTCCAAAGGTAGACGCAACCAAAATGCCGATGGAGATCGCAATCTCATACCAAGGCACAGTGCTCATAGCAATTCTTGTGAACATAGCCATCGGTGATGTGAAAGGAATATAAGAGCAAATCTGCATCAGTATGTTATCCACACTTCCGCTACTCATTGAGAACATAACCACCATAAACCCAATAACGAATAAGAAGGTTACCGGCTGAACGGCTGTGTTGATATCCTCCAGCTTGGAAACCGTGGAGGAAATCGCACCGTAGAGGAACGCATAAATGAGGAAGCCGAGCAAGAAGAACACGAGCATATATACAAACAGATCCGTCGGAATATTAAAGATCGAGTCAATGATTCCGTTATCACCCCAATAAGACTTGTTCACGTTATAGAACACAAGTGCCGAGCCAAAGATGGCAACAAGCTGAACAAGACCTGCCATACAAGCCGCTAAAACCTTACCAAACATCATATTGATGGGCTTGGCACTGGTAATAAGCAGCTCCATAGCACGGGAACTTTTCTCGGTTGCAACACTCATTGCCACCATCTGACCGTAAAGCAGAATAACCATATACAGAGCAAAAATCATAATGTAGGTGTAGAAGAAGTTCTGCATCTGGTCTTTGCCGAGGCTTTCCACTTCGCCGTCAATCTGAATACTCATAACACCGGCAGCGTCTTCAGCGGACATACCGCCGTTAATCATCGCATTCATTTGATAGATCTGCTGTAATACACCTGTTGCAATATCGGGATTGGCATCGTACATTGAAAGGTTATCCACGTAATAGGTAAATGAGGTTGCTCCGGTCATTACAAAAGCGCACTCTACATCACCGGAGGTGATCTTATCCTTGATCACGCTGATTTCTGCGTCAGTAATCTGTACGTCGTAGTCGGTAAAGGATGCGGCAAACGTTTCTTTTACCATATCCGCCTGTGTAGGATCATCCGCCTTTACCAGCATAACGGAAAGGTCTGCGGTGGTATCGGAAGGATCGTCTGATTCGAACAAGGCGGTAATCCGAGGAAAGAACATAACAATAGCGATTACCACCATCAAAAAGATCGTAACACCGACAAATGCTTTATTCTTGGCATAATTCTTGAGTTCAAATTTGAGTATTTTTCCAAACTGTTTCATCGCTTAGTCCTCCTTTGCGGCATCGCCTGCGTATTCTACGAAAATATCATTGAGGGAAGGTTCAAAGACCTTTACCTCGTCAATATCGTAATTATCTACAAGGCGAGTCATAGTAGCTTTCTTTTCGGAAGGATTTGCGAGGCGAAGCATCAAGCTGCCGTTTTCCATAACCGTACAGGAAGAACCAAAATCAGCAATGATGGAATCGGGGGTTTCTGTACGGACTACCAAGCGGTTACGGGGATAGTCACGCTTAATGTCGTGTAAATCACCGTGCAGAGCGACAACACCGTTGTTAAGAATGGCAATGCTGTCACAGAATTCTTCTATGTAGCTCATCTGATGACTGGAGAACAGAACAATTTTACCCTTCGCAATCTGTTCCTTAACCACGTCCTTTAAGAGCATTGCGTTTACAGGGTCAAGACCCGAAAACGGCTCGTCAAGAATAACAATATCGGGGTCGTGAGCGAGAGCAGTAATAAGCTGAATTTTCTGCTGATTACCTTTTGAAAGAGTTTCAAGCTTTTTGTTGCGATACTCGGTCATACCAAGTCTTTCGAGCCAATAATCGATTGATTGCACAGCTGCCTTGCGACTCATGCCTTTCAGCTCTGCAAAATAGGTGAGCTGATCAATGATGATCTTCTTCGGATACAATCCTCTTTCTTCAGGAAGATAGCCAATGCCGATTTTGTTGTAATCGATGGGCTGACCGTCAATCAGCACTTCACCGCTGTTTGCAGGAAACACATCCATTAAAATACGGATAGATGTAGTTTTGCCGGCGCCGTTTCTGCCAAGCAGTCCGAAGGCTTTGCCTCCCTCAACTTTGAATGAAACTCCGGTAAGGACTTTCTTCTCACCAAAGGATTTTTCTATGTTTCTCAGTTCTAATATCATTTCTGTTAATCCTCTTTCTTTGCAAATTTCTTCTTGCAGATCAATCCGGCAACACAGATAATAAGTGCCGGTACAAGGTACTCAACCGCATGAGCGATTATAAAAGCGTAGAACGGAAAGGAGGTCAGCATACTGTCATATCTGACGGCATCTACAATGGTATGCACTGCAAAGCCCAATACCAAGAGAGCAGAGATTCCAAGCAAAAATTTGTGTACGTTCTCTTTCTTCATATTACTCGCTCCTTTGCTCACGGCAGTTTCTTGCCACAGTTATTGCAGAACTCAAAATCACCTGCAACGGGTGTTCCACAATACGGGCAGAACTTGTTATCTACATCGTTCTTTTTCTCTGTGGTGGCTTGCGGGTTACCGAAGCGCTCGTTCAGCGGATCGGGTTCTTCATTGCCTTCGGTAATATCGTAAGCGGAGTATCTGTTCTTTCCGGTGGCGTTCTTGAAGTTATACACGGTCATACCTATAGCAACGCACGTCCAGAGAACACCAAACAGAGCAAAGATTCCGCTTGCTTGGGCTGCGATCACTGTCCACAGGATACCAAATCCAATCATAAAGATACCGACGAAACCGCCCATCATTGACGGGCCACGTCCGGGTTTAATGCTTTTCACCGAGATTACCTCCCATCTCATAATCCGTAGTGGATCACATATTTGTTTCTATTCTTTGCATCAATCAGCAGTTTCCTTAGTTCTGCATACTCTGAGACATCTCCGATAACCGTTAGAAATTCTTCCAAGGATTCCGGTGGAATCAGCGTAATACCAATATAATTAAGTCCCTTCATTGGGATGTCAATGGTATGGCAGAAGCTATCGAATATCAGTAGTTGCTCGATCCCCTCAATGTAATCATCGCTAACAGATATGCAGTTGTATTTCTTGGGTTCATATTCACCATACCGCTTTCCGCTAACCGGAGCAGATTCCATAATTCCGAATTCGTGCTTTGCCATAATACGTTACCTCATCACAACAATTCTCTCAGCTTATCGAGAAACGCTTCTTCGCCCCAAGTATTTATCTTAAAGAAGAGAGCTTGACTTCCTCCGGCTGTGATAGCCGAAAGGCTGATCGGGCCGTCACCGTTTTGAAAGAGCGTAACGCTCAGACTCACACGGTTGCCTCCGGCATAACTATATCTTTCAAAAACTCGAACGCTGCAGCGAGCATCACCGCTATGAAAGTCACTGGATTCCTCCAAGGATGCAGACATACTGCCGTTGAGTATTCCATCTTCAATTCTGCTTAGCCACTGATTAAAACTGCCATTCAGTGTGTGTTCTAATTTTGCCATAGTACACCTCCCATTACTTGATAAAGAAAACTGCTATTGCGCAGGCAAAAACGAACACTGCGCAGCCGAGACTGAAATATGCAGTCTTGCGGCTTGTGTTCCATTGCATATAGGTCTGACAAAGCATATTTACACCCATCAGAGGAATGCACAGATTGATTGCCTGTGTCCATATATCAAATATTTGTAATACTGCCAGCGTTACAACTGCAAGGCTGACGATAACCGAAAACACGGTAATAACCTTATGTAACATCGGTGTATCTTTCCATTTTGTTTTCATAGTGCATTCTCCTGGTTTAGTCCAAAACAACAGACTTCTTCTTGCCCTTTTTGTTTCTCGGATATTCTCTAATGCGGATTACAAAATCAAGATTAAGCGCTTCGGTCTTGCCATCCTTTTCGACCAGGATAGCTCCGTCAGTAACTTCTTTGATGATGCCTTCGTACTGGTGATTTCCATCAAAGGAGGAGATCACGCATTCTTTATCAATAAATCTCTTTGCAAGCTCTTTCATTTCGGTATTGCCCTCCATTTTTCTTTTCTTAATAATTTGTCTTGCGACAACTGCCCGCCGGTTACGGAACATAATATATAAAATTATAAATAAAACAATTATCGGTATGTATGTTGATGGGTTCAATCTATCACCTCCACAATTCTTTCAACTAAGAAGTTCCTCCAACATTCCCTTGATTTCATCGCGGAACTCTTCCGAGAAATCATAGTGTGTGGAATGTCCACAACTATCCATTCATCGTATCTTTCTCCCAATCTTCATATCTTGCCGCCATTTTGGAGCTTCGCTATCATCTGACCAATATTCATCCATAGCGACGATCTTATCGTCTTTCAGTTTGATGAAGGATGTAACGTGAAAAGAAGCGGAGCGATCCTTCGGATATACCCGTGTTGCGGTGATAATCATATCGTCCGTCGTGACGACCTTTTCAATCTCGCCATCCCAATCGCCGGGATATTCGCAATTGGCTCTTATAAATTCCTCAACCGTAAATTGTTCATTAGAGCAATGCCAATTCACAGAGGCACCAGCGTGGAAATATTCTCTTATTTCGTCTGCTCTCTGTTCGAGAACGTCAGACCAAAACTGTTGTATGTTCATTGCCATATTCTTCATTGCTTCATCTCCTTTACGAAGCGTTTCACTCGATCCATATCAAGCGTTACAATCAACTGTCGCGCTCCTTTATGGCTCGTTATGTATGTCGGCTCATTTTCCGTTACATAGCCGGTGAGCTGTGCATACGGATCGTAGCCCCTCTCTATAAGTACTGACACAATGTGTTCCATTGCATCAAGAAATTCCTTGTCGTTCAAACTAACTCTCCCTTTGTTGCAGAAAGCGCCGCACGAATGCGACGCTTTCTAAGATGCGTTCGACATGCGTTAATTCATAGGTATATAACATTCAGTCGACTCTAATCTATTATGCTGCTACATTTACACTGTCGTGGAGAATACCGACGATGGTCAGTACGCTTGTGATATTATCGCCGAAGAGCGTAAGGATATCATAATTGTCGAAGGGCGATTTTTCAATGAGATCCTCGCGGCTGATATCACCATTCTCTCTTACGTAATTGATGATAGCCCTGATAAACTCCTGTTGCTGTGCGTTCAGAACATTGCCATTGAGATATTCGCCGAATTTCTCATTAACGGCCTCCTGGCTCAGTCCGATGAGGCTTCGAACAAACACAGCAAGGTTATCGATATCCGTTGTCTGCTCGTATTCCTCTTTCGTTCCGAGTTCTTCCCACAAG
>ULTC01048321.1_pt1 | contig 30824 bp, 32 predicted proteins | sample 1957091 | NCBI WGS metagenome assembly ULTC01 (sample SAMEA4835720, study PRJEB28245) | human gut metagenome | biome: gut microbiome; material: fecal sample | place: Denmark | collected 2008 | reverse complement strand
GCGTCGTGCAATGGCGTATGCTGTTGAGCAAGAAATGCGTGCTAAAACGCAAGAAATGAAGGCTATGGTTTTGGCTGCCGAAGCAGAAGTTCCAAAGGCTATGGCAAATGCAATTAAGAACGGCCAAATGGGAGTTATGGATTATTACAAACTTCAAAACTTAAATTCAGACACTGCTATGAGAAATTCGATCGCAGGAATAGATAACAAAAAGAAAAATGGCTAATAAAGTTTTAAATTTGGCGAAAGATATTTTCTTTCGCCATAAATTTTTAAGGAGGCAAAAATGTGGTGGATAATGTTTATTGTTCTAATAGCGATTATTGGCTTAATCTATTTGTTTTTGCCATTGATTAAAAAATCTGTTGAAAAATCTAAGGCAAAATCGCAAGATAAAAAAACACTTAAAGAAAGCATTAAGCAAGACAAGAAAAATCAAAAAGAGCAAAAGAAATTAGACAAACAGCAAGCAAAGGAAGAAGCTCAAGAAAAGGCGAATGAGCCAATTAAGGAAGACCCAGATTTAAAAATTGAAGAAAATAATTTGGACATTGATGGCTTTTTTAATGCTGATTTTAATGCAAAAAAGCAAGAAAATTTGTCAAGCGAAGGATTAAACAGCGAATATGACAATATCTTTGATAAATTATTCGCAAATGATAGGCCATCATCTAATATGCAAAATGCAACTGATAATCAATCTTTTGATGCAGTTCGCGAAAGTGAAATAAAAGATTATTTGAATGATGACGAATTTTCATCAAATCAAACAAGTGATATAGGTAAAATGATTGCGGAATTGCCGCCTGAAATCAAAGCACTGCTTTTATCCGATGCTTTAGATAGAAAAGATTATTAATAACAAAGGATAAATATGTTTAGAATAACAAAAAATTGGTATGAATTGTTAAAGCCTGAATTGACATCGGATAGTTTTAAAAAACTACAAGTTTTTTTAACTGATGAATATAACAATAGAAAAATTTATCCTACGCCAGAAAATGTTTTTAATGCTTTAAATTTAGTTAAATATGACGATGTTAAAGTTGTAATTATAGGGCAAGACCCATATCATCAACCAGGTCAAGCGCACGGACTATCATTTTCCGTTCAAAATGGAATAAAACTACCACCTTCGCTTGTTAATATATATAAAGAAATTGAAAATGAAACTGGCAAAAAATCTTGCACAAATGGAGATTTGACCGCTTGGGCAAAACAAGGCGTTTTGCTGTTAAATAGCGTGTTGACGGTTAGGGATAGTGAGCCAAATTCGCATAAAAATATGGGTTGGGAGCAAATTACTTCTAGGGTCGTTGAATTGCTTTCAAAACGCGAAAAGCCGGTTGTCTTTTTACTTTGGGGTGCAAATGCAATTTCAATAGGGAAAAATATAGATAGGAGCAAGCATTTAGTTTTAACTTGTGCTCACCCAAGTCCACTTTCAGCATATAACGGCTTCTTTGGTTGCAATCATTTTATAAAAGCAAACGAATTTTTGATTAAAAACAACATTGAACCAATAAACTGGTAAATTAGGGAGGAATTATGCAAATATTTGTGATTATAGCCGCTGTGTTAATTGTCTTAATACTTGTATTTTTGTTGTTCAAATTTATGAAAAAACATCAATTTTTTAAGAAGGGAAAAGAGCCAAAGCAGAAAAAAGAAAAAGTAAAAAAAGAAAAGATAAAATTAACTTCTAAAAACAAAAAAAATGTGGAAAATAATAATGTGGCTGAATTAAAAGGCGCGTTTGTTGATGTCGTTGACAAATTTTTATATAGAAAAGAACTTAAAGTTTTGGTTTTGGTTTCTAAAGTTTTGCCAAAAGGCTATATCGCTTTTCCTAAAATTGGCTTAGACACTATTTTGGAGCCTGTTGGTAGAAAAGATTTGTTCAATATGGTTGCAAATAAGTATATAGATATAGTAATATTTGATGAGATGACAATGAAGCCAAAAGTTGCGATTGATATCTTTGACGGCAGCATTGGCGATGAACAACTTGATCTAACTAGCCCAGAAGTTGTCCAAGCGTTGCAAATAGCTGAATTGCCACTTATAAAAATTAAAGTCAAAACGGATTACACTCAAGATGAGATAAAAAATCCTATTTATGAAGCGTTAGGCTTACAAGTTAATACAGAAGATGAAAAGAAAAATGTTGAAGATTTTGGAGAGTTTTAATGAGAATTGGAATTGATGTTGATGGAACATTGACAAATTTAGTTGACAGAGTTATAGCGTATGGTCAGGAATATGAATTGGAAAACAATCTTTCTTTTGGTTTAAAAAATCCAAAGACAGATTATTATGCGCTAGCTTTTAATTGGGGAAATGAGATAGGCAGTAAATTTTGGCGTGATTGTTTTAATAAAATTAACAACACAGAGCCTAGGGCGTTAGCAAAGAAATATTTAGATTTGTTGCGTGAAAAAGGGCACGAAATTTATGTTGTAACAGCAAGAAATTATGAAGAATTTGAAGACCCTGTCAAATACACCATAAAGTGGTTAAAAAAGCATAAAATTCCTTTTGACAAAGTTATAGCAAACGCAGACGATAAGGGCAAAGTGTGCAAAGAAAACAACATAGAAGTATTTTTTGACGACAATCCTAGAAATTGCGATAGCACAAGTGCGGCAGGCGTAAAAACCTTTATGATGTATAGTTTTTTATCTGAAACTTATGATAATCCCGCTGTTAAAATAGTTTATAGTTTTGTTGAATTTTATCGTGAAATTTTAAAATTAAATGAGGAAGAAAGCGAATTTAAAACCTATGTTATTAACATAAGCAAAAAGCCATTTAAGAAGATAAAATTGGGCCATAAAACAGTTGATTTAAGGTTGAATGACCTTCGCAGGAACAACATCAAAGCGGGGGATACGATTGTTTATAGAGTGGATAAAAATCCTAAAAAACAAATAGTTGTAACAGTTTTAAACAGCAAGAAATTTTATAGTTTTAAAGATTTGATTTCCTATTATGGCAAGGATAAATGCGGATTCCAAAAGAAGACTGTTGACCAAGCAAACGCAATTATGAAAAGATTTTATAGCGATAAAGAAATCAACGAACTTGGCGTTATTGGCTTTGAATTTGAACTCAAAAAATAATGTATAAATATGCAATATGTTAATAAAAATACATCAATTAACGATGTATTTTTTATTAACAAATTTTGATAGAAATAAATATATTGCTATATGGGTAATTTCACAAAAAAAATTGTATCAAAAACAAAATTGCTGCACAATGTTGATTTAATAAAATCAGCATTAAGACCTAATTGTAGATTATGTGCAATGGTGAAGGCAAATGCTTATGGGCACGGCTTAAGAAATGTTGTAGAAATATTGAAAGACGATGTTGATTTCTTTGGCGTTGCAAATTTAACTGAAGCGTTAGAAGTAAAAAAGATATCCAATGAAAAAGATGTTTTGATTGTCGGCCGAACATCAGACTTTGAAAAAACAATAAAAAATGAAATTTCTTTTGCGATAGTTTCAAAAGAACAATTTGATAAACTATTAGAATTTTTGCATAATTATGCAAGAATTAACAATGAAAATTTATATGAAAAGACAAAAATTCATATTAAAATAAATTGCGGAATGAATAGATTTGGAATAAACAAATTGAGTGAGTTCTCATATATTTATAAACAATCGATGAAATTCAATATAAAAGTTGAAGGCGTTTTTACACATTTTCCTTGTGTTGAAAATGTTGCAATTTTTGAAAAGCAAAAATTGTTTTTCAATAGGTTTTTAAAGGAAATCCCAAATAATCAAAGTCCAATAATCCATATTGGTGGCTCTGGTGTAATTTTTGAGCCAAATTCAAAGAATAGCGTTTATCAACTGCCAAATTATTTTGTTGATTATAATATGGTTCGGGTTGGAATTTTATTATATGGTTATGGAGATAAGGGCAAGTTAAAAAATTTAAAGCACGCTATGAAAATCATTAGCAAAGTTGTAAACATTTTGAATGTTAAGAAAGGGGAATATGTTGGCTACGGCACAAATTTTAAAGCAAAAAGCGATATGAAAATTGCTGTTGTACCTGTGGGGTATGCTGATGGCTTATCTCGTGCTTATGGCGAAGTTGGCTATTTAAAAGTGGTTATCAAAAAAGATAACAAAAAGACAAAAATTAAATGTCCGATTGTTGGAAAAATTTGTATGGATTTAACGATGATTGACGTTACAAATATAGATGTTCAAATTGGTGATGAAGTTATTGTTTTAGATGATGCAGATATGATGGCGCGAAAATTAAAGACAATTTCTTATGAGATATTGACCAATTTCAGCAAAATAAGGACATAAAAAAACAGGCAAAGCCTGTTTTTACATTCTTTTTGCAATATAATTTACTAGATTTAACAAATTGACTGTGTAGCCATATTCGTTGTCATACCAAGCAATCATTTTAACGAAAGTTGGATTTAACATTATGCCAGCATTTGCATCAACAACGCAGGTTCTTGGCTCGCCAATAATGTCGGAAGAAACTAACATTTCGTGCGTAACGCCCATAATGCCTTTCAATTCGTTATTCGATGCTCTTTCGCATTCGGCAATGATATCTTCATAAGTTGTTGGAGTGTTAAGTGTGCAAGTCAAATCCACAACTGAAGCATCAAGTGTTGGAACGCGCATACTTAATCCAGTTAATTTTCCGTTTAATTCTGGAATAACTTTACCAACTGCTTTTGCTGCACCAGTTGATGATGGAATGATGTTATAAGAAGCGGCTCTTCCGCCACGCCAATCTTTTTTTGATGGGCCATCAACAGTTAATTGAGATGGCGTTACAGAATGGATTGTTGTCATCAAGCCTTCTTTAATTCCAAACTTATCGTTTAAAACTTTTGCAAGGGGAGCAAGGCAATTTGTTGTGCAACTTGATGAGCAAACAACGTCCATAGAATTATCATATTCTTCTTCATTAACACCAACGATAATCATAGGGCAATTTTTGCCTGCTGCTGTTATAACAACTTTTTTTGCGCCGCTGTCGATATGCTTTTTCGCATCTTCGGCCTTAGTGAATTTTCCTGATGCTTCAATGACGATATCAGTGCCAGTTTCTGCCCAGTTTAAATTTTCAATTTCTTTTTCGTTATAAAAAGCAATCTTTTTGCCATTGACAATCAAATGATTGTCTTTTGAAGCGACATCTCCTTTAAATTGGCCGTGAATAGTGTCATATTTTAACATATATGCTGCATAGTCAACATCAATAAATGGGTCATTTACTGCAACAACTTCTAAATTATCCATTTCGCTGACTATTCTTAAAACGAGCCTTCCTATTCTTCCAAATCCGTTAATCGCTAATTTTGTTTTTTTCATATCTTTCTCCTCTTCTTTATTGTGTATGTTTTTTATATTTTTATAACAAGTTTTCTGGATTTAATGGCAATAATTCTGGAATTACAAACACGCCATCTTTTCTAATTAAAACATCGTCAAAATATATTTCTCCACCGCCATATTCTGGCATCATTGAAAGCACCATATCCCAGTGTATTGCTGAAACATTGCCGTTTGGAGCTTCATCTTCATAACAACTGCCAGGGGTGAAGTGTATTGAGCCGCACATCTTTTCATCAAACAAGATATCGTTGCAAGCCTTTCTTATAAATGGGTTGACGCCAAGCGAAAACTCTCCAAAATATCTAGAATTTGCATCGGTGTCTAAAATTGAATTTAAAATATCTGTGTTATCTGAAGTTGCTTTAACAATTTTGCCAGCAACTACATCTAAACAAACTCCGTTGAAGCAGGTTCCGTTATAGGTTGTTGGAATGTTGTAATGAATTCTTCCATTAACGCTGTTCCGAACTGGTGCAGTAAAAACTTCTCCATCTGGAATGTTCATTTCGCCGGCACATTTGACGGCAGGAATGCCTTTTATAGAAAATGAAATATCTGTATCTGGAGCAACCAATCTAACTTTATCAGTTCTTTGCATTAAATCTACCAATGCGTCCATCGCTTTGCTCATCTTTGAATAATCAAGAGTGCAAACATTATAATAAAAATCTTCAAATTGTTCTGTGCTCATTTTAGCAGATTGTGCAAATGCAGGGGTTGGGGAAATTAAAATGACCCATTTTGTGTTTTTAACTCTTTCCTTATGAACTTTATCAAAAGCAAGATTGTTGATTTTTAATTGTTCTTCGCCTATATCGCTTAATTCAAACTTATTGTTTTCGCCTTTGATTGAAATAAAACAATCCATTTGTTTCATCAAAGCCAATTCGTTTTCAGACTTTATTCTTGCAGCTTCTTTGGATAAATTTTTCAATACTTCTTTATTGATTTCTGCGCTAGATTCGTTGACAAAAGGCAAGCCGCCAGCGTTATAAACCTCTCTGATAAGAGCGGTTACAATTTTTTTGTCAGCATCGCGTGCTTGGATTAAAACTTTTTCGCCTGGTTGACAATTTATTGAGTAATTTACAATATTTTTTGCTAATTTTACTATTCTATCTTCCATTTTACCCCCAATAATTTATTTTAAAGCGTATTATCTATAGTTTGTGTTAAAATCGCTTCATTTATGAAATTTAATTTGCCATATTTTTTAATAAACAATGCTTTAAGGCCATAAAATGTGAAAAATCCAAATATTAAAACTTCCACTAAAATATATGAAAGCATTGCTAAAAAGGGCAGTTTAACATTTAAAACTGAAAACAAAATATTTCCTACAATCATTCCTAAAAAGACTGCTGCGGCAGAGATTAAAGAAAGCAAATAATTTTTAGAAAGTTTTATTTCAGATTTTTGCTTTGGTTGTTCCATTATTAACACTTCATAGGCTTCAAGGCCTGCCCAAGTGTTCATTTTTGTGAACATTGCTGACCTTTTAGGCGATTGTTTTACTATGGATACTGCAAGTGGGCTTAAATAAATGATGTCTGCTTCACTGTTATACATTTTAAAGCCAAAGAGATATCTAACAACAAACTTTTTGATATTTTTCCAAACTTTTGAAAAAAAGTTGGCTTGTTTATTTTGCTTAGAAACAACGATATCTCGGCCTTTTGAGGCTTCTTTTAATATGTTGTTAAAATCTTCAAAATTAATATTTTCATAAGAACTTTTTACAATAATAACATCGTTTAAATTTTGATTTTGGAACAAATATTCCACCATTTCGTTTTCTGTTGAATAGTTATCAAAAATCATTATTTTGAAGGATAGGTCAGGGAAAAGTGTTTCTAGTTCATTCGTGTTAGAACGCAACTCGTTGTCTAAAAAAAGTATGTCATAATCATAAGTGGAAAGATTGACTTTTGACTGAAAGCCTTCAAGGATTTTTTTATAGTTTCTTTTTCCTGTGAAAACAAATGTGGTTTTCATATTTTTCTCCATTAATTAATCTTTTTAAGCCTTTTTGCGTGCCTTCCAGCTTCGTATTGACTTGTTAAAAATTCTTTAACAATCCTAATTGCTTTGCGTTTGGTCATAAATCTGCCAGGCAAAACAAGGACATTGGCATTGTTGTGTTGCCTTGATAATGCGGCAATAGAAGGGGACCAGCAAAGTGCTGCTCTTATCTTTGGATTGCGATTAGCACAAATTGACATTCCAATGCCTGTTCCGCAAATAAAAATGCCGATATTATTATCGCTTTCTAAAACTTTGGCATTGCCAAGTTTGGCATAATCTGGATAATCTACTGATTCTGTGCTATATGTTCCAACATCTATTGTTGTTATATTTTCTTTATTAAAAAATTTTTTAATTTCTTCTTTAAGTGGATAACCTGCATGGTCGCACGCTAAAATAATCATAGTAACTCCTTAACAAATATACTTTATCATAAATTATAATTTAATCAAAAGCATTTTATTAAATTTTTAATAACTGTATTATTTCCTATATGTTGAATTTACATACTTTTAGAAAAATTTAGATTTTATTAGCATATCAATACTTTGATGAAAAATAAATTGACCATAAAAGAGAAAATTTTATATGGTTTTGGCGACCTTGGATATGCTACTGTTGCTCAAACACTTTCGAATTTTATTATGTTTTTTGGCACTTCTGTGCTTGGAGTGTCTGGCACTCTTATGGGCATTGCTATTTCTGTTGGCGTCTTATGGGACGCAATTTCTGACCCACTTTTAGGCTATATTTCTGACAACACATATTCGTCTATGGGGAAAAGACACCCATATATTTTGATAGGAACTTTGGGAATGTGTGCCATAAATTTAATTATTTGGCTTGTTCCGCCAAGCAGCCCTGAAATTGTTAAATTTTTATGGATTTTATTGTCGCTTTTGCTTGTTCAAACATTTTGTACTTTTTTTTCTACGCCATATTTAGCGTTAGGGCTGGAAATGACAAAAGACCCGCACGAGCAGACTTCTTTACAAAGCTACAAAACGATTTTTTCGTTGCTAGGAATGATGTTGCCAAGCGTTTTTATGTTTTTGTTTATGCCTTCAGGCAACAGCTCGCAAGGGCAATTAAACATTGCAGGATATGTTGACATCGCTTATGTTTCTTCCTTGACTTGCCTGATTTGTGGTTTGATTACATTTTTTGGAACGCTAAAACACGGCGTTTGTTGCAAGATGGATTATCCTATGAAAAAAGAAAAGTTTTCTTCCGTCTTTAACGATTTTTTTAATATGCTCAAAAAGAAAAATTACAGGAATATTATTTTAGGATATTCAGTTAGTTTGATTTCATCATCAATTTTGACTGCCTCTGGGATTCATATGTTCACATATTGTTTTCATTTTAACAGTCAGCAAATTTCCATCGCAATGGTCGCTTTGATTTTTGGCGCTATATTTTCTCAATTTTATTGGACTAAAAAGTCAGTCAAAAATGGCAAAAAATCAACTTTAATTCACGGTTTGTGCCTTGGAACGCTGGGCATTTTGCTGATTTGGGTCTTGTTTATGCTAAGAGATTTATTTGCTACAACAGTGCTGTTTTTTATAACTTTGCCGCTTGTTGCTTTTGCTGGATTTGGAACAGGCGTGCTTTATACGCTTCCAATTTCGATTTTTAGCGACATTCTGGCATCGGACAAGGATTTAATCGGAAAAGATAAAACTGCCACTTATTCTGGAATTATGACGCTTTCAAATAAGATTGCGAATGCTTTTTCGTTGTTTTTAATAGGAGTTGTTTTAGATTTAATTAAGTTTAATGCGGCATATCCTGTTCAGCCAGCAAGCGTTCAATTAGGCCTTGGCAATATGGTTATTTTTGGCGTTGCACTGTCGCTTGTGTTGTCGATTTATTTCTATAAAAAATTGTAAAATTTTTCTTTTATATAATTACAAATTGCGTGATATTTCGCGCGATTTTTTTATTAGCGTAGCAAATATATTACTGGCAAGGGGGAGTATTATGTTTGAAAAATTTATTCCGCAGCCTTTTCTAGACGCTTTAAATAAAATCAACTTCAAACAACTTAACGAAATTCGATTTCGGGCATATAAACCTGTTGTTGTTTATCTTGGCGGAATGGCATATTTTTTAAGCAACAATGGGATTAGCACAAATATAAAAGAAGCCTTAACTTGCGATAAAGAAAGTTTGGAAGAAATTGTTTTTAGAGCAAGCGAATGCTCAATTTATGCCGTCAATGAACAGATTAAAAATGGATTTTTAACGGTCAGTGGTGGATTTAGAATTGGGCTTGGGGGAACGGCTGTTTTTGAAGGAGATAAGCTCAAAACGATCAAGAATTTTGTTTCTTTAAATATCAGAGTCCCACATATTGTGAAAGATTGCAGTTTGACCGCTTTTAAATATATTTTAGAAAATAAAAGATTGAATAATACGCTGATAATTTCTCCGCCAGGAGCTGGAAAAACGACATTTTTAAAAGACTTTGTTTATCAACTATCACAGCGTAATTTTTCAGCAAATGTACTTGTTTTGGACGAGCGTGGAGAGATTGCAAGCATCAATGAAAAGGGTGAAAGTTTGCTTGAATCTAACTTTTGTGATGTTTTGTCGTTTATGCCAAAACCTTTAGGAATAAATTTTGGGATTAGAGCGCTTGCTCCAAACTTGATTTTAACTGATGAATTGGGCTCTAAAGAAGATGTGGAAGCGTTGTATCACGCTGGAAATTGTGGCGTTAATGTCATTGCTTCAATCCACGCTGCAAGTTTGTTAGATTTAAAGAAAAAAATTGAATTTTCAAGCATTTTGAAAGATAAATTTTTTACAAGATTTGTCATTTTATCATCGCGCGAAGGGCCAGGTACTTATGAAGGAATTTTCGATGAAAATTTTGAAAGGATTTTATAAAAGTAGGAGAGAAAAAATTGAAAATTTTGCTTCTTTGTTTGATTGTTACTTGCTGCACATACATAGGTTATGGGCTTTCTTCTTACTATCGCAAAAGGCATAAAATTTTTCGAGATTGTCATTCTTTTTCAAATAAATTGATTGTTGAAATTAACTTTGCCAAAAACAACTTAAAAGAAATTATCACAAATTCTATTAACTCCTATAGCAGCGATTTTAAAGGGATTTTAAACGGATATTTAAACTATTTGAACAGCGATGCAAAAATTTTAAATGACGAACAACTTTTTAAAAAAAATTCAATGCTTTCGCAAGACGAAAAACAAACAATATTTTTATTTTTCAAAAGTTTAGGACGATACGATGCGCAAAGCCAAATTATTGAGATAGAACATTTTCAGCAAAAATTTGAGCAACTTGAAAATTCTGCTGATGCTGATAACAAAAAATATAGCGCCCTCTATATCAAATTGGGATTGTTATTCGGCGTTTTAATCGCAATTTTGCTTATTTAAAAGGAGAGAAAGTATGGGTGTTGAAATCATTTTTAAAATTGCTGCTATTGGCATTTTAACAGCGGTTGTTAATCAAGTTTTAAAGCATTCAAACAAGGAAGAAATTGCAACATTAACAACTCTTGCTGGGCTAGTCATTGTTCTTATTATGGTTTTAAATTTAATTAATGAACTTTTTTCGACTGTAAGGACTATGTTCAATCTTTAATTTGTAAGGAGAAATTTTGGATATTTTCAGAATTATAGGAGTGGGGCTTGCCACAGCGATAACTGCTTTGATTGTTAAGCAGGTTAAACCTGAAATTGCACTTATAGTGGGTGCTGCTGGCGGAGTAATAATGCTTTTAATGCTTGTTGACAGCGTAACAAGTATTTTATCTGTGTTTAGTTCACTTACTCAAAAAAGTGGCCTTTCCACTGGCATATTTTCTGCCGTTTTAAAGATAATTGGCATAGGCTATATAACTGAATTTTCCGCCAATTTATGTGTTGATGCAGGTTCGAGCAGTATAGCAAACAAAATCCTTCTTGCAGGCAAAATTTTGATACTTGTTTCAGCAATTCCTATTATTACAAACTTGATAGACATCATTGCGGGGTTGTTGCCATGACAACAATAAGACAACAATCTAGAATCGCTTTTTATAGAAAATTTAACAGCAAAAATTTCTTTGTGAAGTTTGTTATTTGCCTGTTTATTCTTTCTGTTTTAATAAGTTATCTTAATCCCAATTATGAGATAGTTTTGGCTGAAGAAAATGATTCTGAAAATCTTCAAGTGGAATTGGAAGAAACAATATATTCTCAATTAGAAAATTTGGATTTAGCACAAATTGAAAGCGTTTTAAAAAGTTTGAGTGAAGACCAATTAGATGTATTTGGAGTTAGCAACTTTGGCGATAAAGTTAAGCAAATAGTTTCAGGCGAGTTTGCAGAAGGGCAAAAATCCATTTTCAGCGCTGTTATCAACTTGATTTTTGATGATATTCTTTCCTTTGTTCCTTTGCTTGCAAGTATAATTATTATCTCAATTATTTGTGGCTTTTTAAGCAATTTGAAGAGTGATAATAGTGGAAAGGGCGTGGGAGATATAATTCACTTTGTGTGCTATGGGGTTGTCATTTCAATAGTTATGGCGGCAGTTGTAAATTTGATACAGCTTACAGGCAAGACAATCAATGGGCTGCAAAGTCAGATGGAAGTTGTCTTTCCCATTTTGCTAACGATAATGACGGCGATTGGTGGCTCTATGAGCGTTTCAATTTATCAGCCTGCTGTTGCTTTATTGTCCAGCGTAATAATGCGTGTTTTTACTTCTGTTTTGATGCCTATATTTATATTTTCAATCGTTTTTACAATCATTTCAAATTTGACATCAACTGTAAAATTGGACAAATTTACAAAGTTTTTTCAATCCACATTTAAGTGGATAATTGGTGGCATTTTTACAATATTTATGGCGTTTTTGTCCATACAAGGAATTACTGCTAGCACTTATGATGGGGTGTCTATCCGCACAGCAAAATATGCAATTCGTTCCTATGTGCCAATCTTGGGTGGATATCTCTCAGAAGGCTTTGATGTAATTATGGCTTCTAGCGTGCTAATTAAAAATGCCATAGGTGCGAGCGGATTACTTTTAATGTTTTCAACAATTATTTCGCCTATTGTCAAAATAATAGTCTTTATATTGGTTTTAAAACTTGCTGCAGCAATTTTAGAGCCGCTTACAGACCCTAGAATTTCCGATTTTATCTATTCGGTTTCAAAGAGTTTGACGATGCTTATAGTTATGATTTTGGGCGTTGCTTTTATGTATTTGATTACAGTTGGCTTGATTATGTGTACAGCAAATTTTGTTTAAAAGGAGGTTAAAATGAGTTCGATTTCGTCTTGGATTTTGTCTATCGCTGGCATCAGTGTTATTGGAGTTTTGGTTGAACTCGTTTTGCCTAATGGACAAACAAAAAAATATGTTAAAGGTGTTTTTGCTTTTGTTGTGGTAATGGTCATTATAACGCCGCTTCCAAAACTTTTGGGAAACGATTTTCAAGTTGATGATATCTTCGAAGAAGACGCAATCATAATCCAAGAAGACTTTGTCTATCAAATTAATAGGGATAGGTTAGAAAAAATAGAAGAGATGATAGAAGGAGATTTAAAAGATGAAGGATTGGAAAATGTGCAAGTAAAAATCAATGCAAACATTTTTACAAATGAAATGACAATAGATGCTGTTTTTGTCGATTTATCAAATTTAGTGATAACTGAAAAAGGCGAGCATAAAAATACTAACGAAATAATAATTAATAGTATTTTAAAATATGTAAGTGTTGGAAAATCAGATATTGTAATTGATTAAAAGGTTGGGAAGTATGGAAAATAAAGAACAAGAAAACAAAAATGAAAAAAATCAGTCTGAAAAAAAGAATACAAGTTTATTTGGTGGAAAGTTTTTTCAAAAATTGAAGGGAATTAAACACATCGAATTGATTGTCGCTGTTGTGCTTGGAGCAATTATTCTTTTAATCTATATTTCTTCTCTACAATCAAACAACACAATTAAACAAACTTCGACACAATCAATTACTTCAATTTCGGAATATTCCGCATTTTTAGAAAATAAACTAGCAAATGTATTAGCAAATATCGAAGGTGCTGGAAATGTTACAACAATGATAACCTTCGAAAGCGGCACGGAATACATTTACGCTACCAATGAAGAAACAAAAACAAACACTAACACAAGTTCAGACTCAACAACATCGACCACAACATCAACGAGTTCTCCTTATGTTAAAAACAATCAAGGCTTGCTGGTTAAGGAGGTTCTGCCAAAAATTAGTGGAGTTGTAGTTGTTGCAAGCGGAGCGAAAGATACAAAGGTTAAACTTGAAATTATCAAAGCAGTTCAAGCGGTCTTGGAAGTTCCAATCGCAAATATAGAAGTGTTGGTTGGAAAATAAAAATTAAAAGGAGAATGTTATGTTAAGTAAAAAGAAAAAAATCATCATTTTAGTCGTTATGGTTGCTTTATTGGTGGTAACGGGTTATTTGAATATTGCATTGAACAATAATGTAACAACTCAAACTTCAACCACCACGACAACAGATTTCTATGCGGGTTATAGAAGCGATAGACAAAATTCTAGAGAAACAGCAATTATGTATTATGACAGCATTATTGCTAGCGCAGATTCTTCAGAAGAGGCTAAAGCTCTCGCTGCTCAAAGCAGACAAGAACTCATCGATGCGATGGAAAAGGAACTTGTTGTTGAAGGCTTGTTAAAAAGCGCAGGTTTTGAAGATGCAGTGTTAACAACAACTAGCGAAAATGTAAATGTCATTGTAAAAGCAAGCGAACTTTCCGCTGGCGAATTAGCAAAAATTGGCAAAATTGTTCAAGAACAAACTGGAAAAAGTTTAGATAACATCAAAATTATCCCTGCCGCTTAAACTTTCATAAAAATACTTGCTTATTTTTAAAAATTAGGTTAATATAATATTATTAAAAGTTTGCTCTAACTTGGCAAACTTTTAGGTATTTGGAGAGATTATGAGTGAAGAAAGAGATTTAATAATTAAAAATAAGGGTAAAATCACTTGCAACAGAAGCATACTTTTATCAATTATTAATCTTGCAACAAAAGAAATTTGCGGAGTCAGCGGGTTGACTTCATCTTTTAAAGCAAAAGTTTCCAATTTTTTCACTAGAAATAATCACGAGGGCGTTTCAATAAGGTTCAATCCAAATGGTTCACTTTCAGTTGATGTTTATATCAGAATTTACTATGGCTATAGCGTTCCAGACATTGCGTATAAAATTCAAGAAAATATCAAAAATGGCATAGCTGCTATGGTCGATATGAAAACAACAAGAGTTAATGTCCACGTTATGGGTGTAGACTTTGAAACAAACGAACAACCAGTTACAGCATAGAGAGAGATAAAATGAGAAGAGATGCAAGAGAATTAGCATTTAAATTAATTTTTGAAAGTGAGTTCAATAGTCAAATTGATGTTGAACTTTCTTTTATGTCAGATTTAGAAGAAGTTGTCTTAACTGACGAAGAAAAGAAGTTCGCTAGTCAATTATTTGAATTGTATCAATACAACAAAGAAGAGATTGAAGATGAAATTTCAATAAGATTAAAAGGATATGAATTAAATAGGGTGTATAAAGTTGATATTGCACTTTTAAAATTGGCTTTAACGGAACTCAAATATTATAAAAAAACTCCAGCGCCAGTTGTTATTAATGAAACGCTTGAATTATGTAAAAAATATTCAACAGAAAATAGCCCTAAATTTTTAAATGGTGTTTTAGGTGCGTTAGTCTAAAAGGGTGAACAATGCAAGAAAATGCGATTTCAGTTTCAAAATTATGTGGTTATATAAAAAGCATCTTCGACAGCGAAGAATTGCTTCACAATATTTCAGTTTATGGGGAAATAAGCGGCCTTTCCATATCTCACGGAAATGCCTTTTTTGATTTGAAAGATGATAAAGCCCTTATTCCTTGCGTCTATTTTGGCATAATGGAAGAACTTAAAAATGGTGATAAAATTATCGCAGTGGGTTCGCCAAATTATTACGTTAAGGGCGGAAAATTAAATTTTAATGTTATCAAAACAACTCCTTTTGGATTGGGTGAAATCTATAAAAAATTTTTGGAAACAAAAGCCAAATTGGAAAGCGAAGGGTTGTTTGATGAAAGCCGCAAAAAAGAGTTGCCTAAAAACATCAAAAGAATAGGCGTTGTAACCAGCGAAACGGGAGCAGTCATTCAAGATATTATCAATATTGCAACAAGAAGGGACGACAGCGTAGATATTGTGCTATATCCTTCAAGCGTTCAAGGCATTTATGCTGAAAATGAAATAATAAGCGGCATAAGATTTTTGGACGACTATGATGTTGATGTCATTGTTGTTGCTCGTGGTGGCGGCTCATTTGAAGATTTGAATGTTTATAATTCCGAAAGATTAGCCAGAATAGTTGCAGAATGTAAAAAGCCAATCATTTCTGCTGTGGGCCACGAAACAGATTACACAATAATAGATTTTGTGTCCGATTTAAGGGCTCCAACGCCTTCTGCAGCCGCGGAGTTATTAACAAAGCCTAAGAATGATAGAAAGTTAAATTTGCTTGCCAATTTTGAATATATAACTCAACAAATAAAACAACAAATTTTGGATAAATATAATTTTATTGCAGATTGCAAATCTCAATTCAAAAGTTTATTTGTAAATAAAATTAGAGAAAAAGAATATCAACTTGCATTAATTCAAAAAACGCTAGAAAAACATAATCCGAAAGAACTTTTGAATAAAGGCTATGCGTTTATAGAAAAAGACAATAAGAGTACAAGGATTGACGATTTACAAATCAACGATAAAATTAACATAATTTTGAAAGGCGGAAGCATTGTTTCAAAAATTGAAAAAATTAACAAAAAGTGAATATGAATATTTTTCGCATTAAAAATAAAAATCGCTTAGGATTAAGATTTTTAAATTGTTTAAAAGGGGAGAAAAATGGAAGAGAAGAGAGATTTTGAAAAATGGGAAGAAAGATTAAATCAAATTTGCGAAAAAATGGAAGATGAGAATCTTTCAATTTCCGAAACCGAAAAGCTTTATGAAGAGGGCGCAGAGCTTGTTTTAAAGTGTATGAATGAACTTGATAAAGTGAAGGGCAATATTGTTAAAATTGAGCAGCAACTTGATGGAACAATAACCGAAAAGAAAATCCGTTAATTGTATGTGCTATTTGCATTGTTCTACAATATATTGTGTATTATGCAATAAAAAAGTGCTATGCAAATAAAATATTTTCTAAAAAATGCTTAAATTTGGTAAAAATAGTTGTTAAATATCATATATTTTGATATCAAATTGTCGGCATTTGTCTAAAATTTTAATTAATTTATTAAAAATGATGGAAATATAGTTGTTATATAAAAAATAAAAATTTTGCAAGTCTATCCTGTGGTGGGGTAGGCTTGTTTTTTGAATTAATTTTTTTGTCAAAGAGGTTTTGAGTTTGGTTTATTTTTCAAACAAAATTTTTGTATGGGTGATAGGGTGGGGTGAGTTAAAAAATTTTGAATTGATGTCCGTGCTTTGATGTTTGTGGAAGTTTTTAATTCCGATTTTTTATAATGATTTATCTTAAATTGTATAGTATATTTATATATATTGTATAAATGAATAGGGTATGCATAAAAGGTTATATTTATAAATTTGATTTGTATGATAATACACATCGCTTATTTTTATAAAAAATTCATTGAATAAATATGCAAAAATCGCTTGCATAATTATAAATTTTATTGTATAATCATTAAAAATCAGATAAATGAGCGTGAATATTTATGAATTTATAATTATTCATAAACGGCTACATCGCCCTGTTTACCGATGATGTAGGGATTTTAATTGTTGTGAAATCTCAAAAATTAAAAATCTGGCGAAGGAGAAGAAATGGCAAGGTCAGTTAGGCAATCAAAAATATTAGAACTTATATCAACTCGTGAAATTGAAACTCAAGACGAATTGGTTGCTTTGCTTCGTGAAGCAAAGTTTGACATCACGCAAGCAACAATATCAAGGGATATTAAGGAACTTGGGCTTATTAAAATCTTAAGTGCAGATTCAGGCAAATATAAATATGCTATTGTCGAAAGCGGTGAACAAGCAGTTTCAAACAAATACATATCTATTTTTAAAGAAGCGGTCATTTCAATTCGCCCTGCTCAAAATTTAGTTGTGCTTAAAACTATTAAATCAATGGCAGGTGCTATTTGTGGTTTAATAGATAAATTAAATTTAGATGGCGTTTTGGGTTCTGTTGCTGGAGATGACACTGTTATGATTATTTTCCCAACATCTTCAAACGCGGAAGAAAGTGCAAAGTCGATTAATAAAATGATTGGGATTTAATATGGTCGAAAAATTAAAAATTAATAATTTTGCTTTAATTAAGTCGTTAGAGATTGATTTTTCTAATGGCTTTAATGTTTTGATAGGTGAAACTGGTGCGGGCAAGAGCATAATTTTGTCTGCGCTTAATTTTGTGTTGGGTGGAAAGGCGGACAAAGCGATAATTCGTTCTGGCGAAGAAGTGGCAAAAGTAAGTGCCGTATTCTCCTGCGATAGCGTTAAATTAGACAATCTATTTGAGCAATTTGGCATTGAAAAGAGCGATGAGTTGTTGATAACTCGCTCATATAACACGCAAGGCAAAAATGATGTTAGAATAAATGGTGAGATGGCAACGGTTGGAATGTTAAAAGAATTCGGGGCGTTGCTTGTTGATAGTTATAATCAAAATGAACAAGTGGAAATGACTAAAACAAAAAATCATATTAGAATTTTAGATAGTTATAAGCCACAAACAATAAATGTTTTTAAAAGCAAGTTGATGCCGCTCATTGAAGAAATCAATAGCATCGATGCGGAAATAAAAAAACTTGGTGGAAATGGCGAAAATCGTGCTAGAAGAATAGATATATTGAATTATCAAATTCAAGAAATTGAAGATGCGGCATTAAAAGAAGGAGAGGAAGAGGAATTATCAGACACCTTGGCGAGAATTTCGCAGTCAGAAAAGGTTTTAAATGCGATTTCTGAACTTGAAAATGTTTTGTCTGGTGAAGATTATTCTTTGATTTCTTCATTGTCGGCAGCAAAAAATAAAATGATAGGGCTAGCAAGCATTGATGAGCAACTTGCAGATATTTCAGATAGATTGTCATCATCAGTAATTGAACTTGAAGATATTTCAGAAAGTTTGTCAAGCATCTATGAGAAATTTAGTTTTGATGAAAACAAAATCAATTCTTTGATTGCAAGGCGTGATGAAATAGACGGCTTAAAGCATAAATATGGCAAAGATTATAGCGAAATTATGCAATATTTAATGAGTTCCAAACAAGAACTTGATTTGCTTTCAAATGCGGAAGAAAAATTGTTTGAGTTATCTAATAAAAGAGCGGAAATTAAAGAACAGATTTTTGAACTTTCTAAAAAATTGTCAAATCAAAGAAAAGAAAACGCTAAAGAGATTGAGAAACTTTTGGAAAATGGCTTAAAAGAAGTTGGCATTAAAAATAGTAAATTTAAAATTTGCTTTACAAATGAACCTGTTTTTGATGAGTTTGAAACATTTTCTGAAGAAGGCTTTGATATGGTCGAATTTATGTTTTCAGCAAACCTTGGGGAGGAATTAAAGCCACTTTCAAAGACGATTTCAGGCGGTGAAATGAGTCGTTTTATGCTTGTGCTTAAAAATATACTTGCTGAAACTGGCGGAGCGCAGACGATTGTGTTTGATGAGATAGATAGCGGCATTTCAGGCCAAATTGCAGATGAGGTTGCACTTAAAATTGAAAGTTTATCCAAGAATTATCAAATAATTTGCATCACACATCTTCCTCAAGTGGCTGCAAAAGGGGATAATTTCATTCACGTGTTTAAAGAAACAGTTGATGGAAGAACAGAATCAAAATGTGAAATTTTAACTGATGAGCAAATAATAAAACAAATTGCAATAACCGCTAGCGGAAATGTTACAGAAGCATCAATTCAATACGCTAAAGAATTAAGAGCTGGCAAAAAATAATTATAAATACTTAGAATATTTATGGGCAAATCTTCAAAAACTAATTCTAGTTTGGAGAAGATATGAAGAAGAGTTTGCAAAGGATAATATTTCTAAGTATTTTTTTATTGTTAGTTTTTGCAATCATTGTTGTTGCTCAATCTTGGGAAGTTTTTTCACTCAAAGACGATATGTTTGTAACATATTCAGATATTGAAAATATCAACAAAGAAAAGACTTTTGGAAGTTTTGTTTCCGCTGGCATTGACGATAAAGTTGTGCAAGTTGGCAACGAAAAGATGACGATATCAAAGTTGATTTTCAAATTATTTGGCTTTATTCCTATTCGAGAAATCAATGTTGAAGTTTCAGATGGCAAATCTCTTTATTTAGGAGGGACGCCAATAGGCTTTGCTATTGATATCGATGGACTTTTAATTATGGGAAGCACAGCGATAGAATCATCTAATGGCAATGTTGATGTGATGGAAGAAGCAGGATTAAAAGTCGGCGACATAATAACAGAAATTAATGGCAGTAAGGTTTCGGATTTAAAAGATGTTGCAAACATAATTGATGACAAGAAATATAACGGCGAGCCATTAAAGATAACGGCGATAAGAAAAAATCAAAAATTTAGCACAGAGTTGAAGCCTGCTTTAGATGTCCAAAGTGGAAAATACAAGATTGGATTATGGGTTAAAAATGATGCTTCTGGCGTTGGAACTATTACATACATAGATGAACAAACAAATAAATTTGGTGCATTAGGACACCCAATCACAGATTTTGACACTGGTGTTGTTGTTCCCGCAAAGAGCGGCAAAGTCTTTAATTGCTCAGTTGTTGGGCTGTCAAAAGGCCAAAAAGGAACGCCAGGCGAAATGAAAGGTGTGTTTATGCAAGGCAAAAATAGCAAAGGAGAGATACTTAAAAACACAAATTGTGGAGTGTTTGGCGAAATTACAGACAAATCTAATGTTGTAGACTTAAACAAAAGGGCAGGCGTTGGCGGAAGACTATCAGTTAAGCCTGGAAAGGCGACTTTGGTCAGTTCCATAACAGGAGTTTCGGAAAACTATGAAATTGAGATTATCAAGGCAAATTATCAACCTAAAACAAGCGATAAAAGCTTTGTTTTTAGAGTAACTGATGAAAGGCTTTTAGATTTGACAGGAGGAATAATTCAAGGAATGAGCGGCAGCCCAATAATGCAAAATGGCAAGATTATTGGCGCAGTAACCCACGTTTTTGTAACTGACCCAACAAAAGGTTATGGCATTTATATAGATTGGATGTTGGAAGAAAGCGAAAGCGCTTAACTTATGCTAATTATGTCGATTTTTAGTTATTTTTGAAACGAATAGCGAATATATTACAGCATGAGAAATGGCAAGTTTTTATGTTCGACAAATGGCCTTAAATATTCGCTGATTGAAGGTTTTAAAAATAATAAAAAAACTTGTTTTTTGCTTATCATTGTTGCGTTTATAGGCATTTTAACTGGCGTTTTTACGGCTATAAACTTTTGCAATGGAGCAACTTTAATCAATTTTAATGATTTTTCATTATGTCGATATCTAAATGGTGAATTGGGCACTTTGGAGTTGTTCTTTTCAAGATTTATTAGTTATACAGTTGTAATTTTAATCGTGTCCATAACTTCATTTTCAGTATTTTTAACGCCAATCAATTTTATTTTGATTGCCTATCGCGGATATCTTTTAAGTTTGAATGTTTCAATAATGGTCATTTTGTATGGCATCGGCGGCATTATGACTGGACTTTTAATCATCTTGCCTTGCCAATTATTATCATTGATTGTTATTGGAATATTCATTTGTTTAGCTAACAATAAGGCTTTTGCAAAAAGAAGATATGGTGCTTGCCATAGGCTTATTGATAAATTTTTTATCGTTTTGATAATTTTAACTATCATCAATTTGGCTGAAACTTTGATTTTAATTGTCTTTTCCAGCCGTGTAATTTTAGTGATTTAATTTTGAAAATATGCTCGAATAGGTTATAATGTTTCTAATAAAGGAAGTATATGCGAGCATTTTTATTTGTTTTATCTGGATTATCGCTTGACGGGCAGGAAGATTGCTCTCTTTTAAACTTGGATAAACATTTTAAATTGAATGTTCCAACTTTGCGAAAATTGGGGCTTTTTAAGTGTGCAGGAGAAAAAGAAGAGTTCTTAACATCAATCGCTAGTTATGGAGATATAAACACAAACAAATTTAATATTATCAAGCAAATATCTCAAATTATGGAAGATGATTCAAAAGAAGATTTTGACACATTTTCAACAGAGATTCCAGAAAGCGTTATGGAAAAAATAAAGCAAATTTTTAGGTGCAAGCCAATTTATGGCAAGCGTGGAGATTTTCAATCGGCAGTGAAAGAATGTGGTGCAAGTGCAAAAAATTATAGTTGCCCAATCGTGTATACAAAAGAAAATGAAAGCGTTTTAAAGATTGCAGTTCACGAAAAATGCTATAAGGAAAAAGAATTTTTTGACTTAGTCCAAATTGTGTTTAATGAAATTAAAGATTACAATATTCAAACAGTTGAAGGCAAAATTTTTGCTGGAGATTTAACTTTTTATAAAACTCAACATAATAAAGTGTTTAAAAAGGTTGCTTGCAATTCTAAATTGTTGCAAAACTTAAAAAATAAAGGATATCAATGTGTTGGGGTTGGGAAAATTCAAGACTTTATTGATGCTTCTTGCTTTGACGAAAACTACCCAAGCAAAACGGACGGGCTTTCAATAAAGACATTAGAAAAGTTGGCTAGAAAGGAAGGTAATTTGTTTGCTTTTGCCTACTTAACAGATTTTGAAAAAATTCACTCTAGCCACGGAGATATGCTAGGGGCTAGGCTATGTTTGGAAGAGATAGACCATTGCTTAGAATACTTGATAAATTGTTTGAAAATAGACGACATATTGCTTATAACATCAACTTATAATGGCGAAAACAATGTAAATGTTCCTTTGATGGTTTATGAGAAGTCAAACATTGAAAATTCTTCTAATTTAGGGGAGTTTAGCGATTTCAAAGTTGTTAATGACATAATAAAGCAACATTTAAAGTTGTAAAAATAAATTTAAAGTGATATACTAAGTCGCATTTTAAGGAGAAACTATGACAGAACAAGAAAAAATTGCAAATTTGCTTTATCCAAATTGTAAATATTCAGTTGAAGAAATTGAAAAAAAATATCCTAAAAGACAAATTCCTGCTGGAGCGGAAGTAACTCGTATCGCGCCAAGCCCAACAGGCTTTTTGCATATTGGAACAGCATATATTGCGTTGATAGATAAACTTATCGCAGGCGAAAATGGCGTGTTTTATTTTAGATTGGAAGACACTGATAAAAAACGCGAAGTGGAAAATTCAGGCGACATTGCTTATGATATGCTTTGCAAGTTTGATATTAAGCCAACTGAAGGCTTTACAGGCGAAAATAGGCCAGAAATAGGCATTTATGGGCCATATAGGCAAAGCGATAGAAAGGAAATTTATGAAGCTTTCGCAAAATATCTTGTAGAAAATGGAAAAGCTTTCCCTTGTTTTTGTAAAAAGACAGAAAGTATAGCAGAAATTAAAGAGCGTAGAGAAAAAGAACTTGAAGAAAAAGAGGACTTGGAAAGCAAAGATATTTGCCGCAATTTGACTTATGAACAAATTAAAGAAAAGATTGAGGCGGGAGAAAAGTTTGCTTTAAGATTGAAAAGCTCTGGAGATGCAAATAAAATAATCAAATTTACGGATCTAGCAAAAGGTGAGAGAGAGATTAGAGAGAATGATAAAGACATCGTTTTAGTAAAAAGTGATGGAATTCCAGTTTATTCTTTTGCTCACGCCATTGACGACCATTTTATGGGCACAACTGTTGTTGTCCGTGGGGAAGAATGGTTCCCATCACTTGCAGCGCACTTAGAACTCTTTGACGCATTGGGCTTTGAGCACATAAAATATCTTCACGCACCAGTACTATGCAAACTTGATGAGAACGGAAATAAGAGAAAACTTTCAAAACGCAAAGACCCTGAAGCGGACGCTAGATATTTTGTTAAAATTGGCGTGCCAGTAGAGAGCATTTTGGAGTATTTAACTAATTTAATTAATTCAGATTTTGAAATTTGGAGAAATCGAAATCCAATCGCAAAATTATGCGAATTTCCCTTTAAAATAAGCAAGATAGGCACAAATAATCCAATGTTTGATTTGGTCAAATTATGCGATGTTTCTAAGTCTGTTATATCAAAAATGACAGCTGATGAAGTTTATGAAAAATGTTTGGATTGGGCTAAAGAATTTGATGCAGATTTTGCACAATATTTAACATCAAATGAGTGCTATGCAAAACAAGTTTTTGCTATTGATAGGTACTGTGCAAAGCCTAGAAAAGACATTGCTATGTGGAGCGAAGTCAAGAATTATTTTTCATATATGTTTAAACCATATTTTGATGAAAAGAATTTATCAACTTATGAGATTGAAGATAATGGCGAGTTTAAAAGAAAATTGAAACTTGTTTTAAATGCATATCAAAATGTTTATAGGGAGTATGAAGACAAGCAAAATTGGTTTGATGATATAAAAACAATGTCAAGCAAGTTAGGTTTTGCAACTGATAATAAACTTTATAAACAAAATCCTGAAAATTATGAAGGAAATGTTGCTGATGTATGTATGTTTATTAGGTTAGCAATAACTGGAAGAAAAAATTCTCCTGATTTGTTTGAAATTTGTAAAATTTTAGGCGTTGAAGAAGTTAAAAATAGACTTATAAATTTGGTATCATTAATTTAATATTTTTGTCAATAATTATACGAGTATGGCTATGGAAGAGAATATCATTATAAAAGGCGCAAGAGAAAACAATTTAAAAAATGTCAACTTAACAATTCCACGCAATAAATTGGTGGTATTTACAGGCGTGTCAGGTAGTGGTAAATCAACTATGGCATTTGACACAATATTTGCGGAAGGACAAAGGCGATATATCGAGTCGCTTTCTTCCTATGCAAGAATGTTTTTAGGGCAGAGCCAAAAGCCAGATTGCGATACTATTGAAGGCTTATCGCCATCTATTTCTATTGACCAAAAAACTACAAATCATAATCCTCGTTCAACAGTTGGAACGATAACAGAAATTTATGATTATTTTAGATTGTTGTTTTCTAGGGTTGGAACGCCATATTGTCCAAATTGCAACAAGCCTATTCAAAGGCAGTCGATAGACCAAATTGTTGATAAAGTTATGTCTTATGAAGAAGGACGTAAAATTCTCATTTTAGCACCAGTTGTTCGTGCTCAAAAGGGTGCTTGGCAAAAACTTTTTGATAGTTTAAGGCGTAGCGGATATGGTCGTGTAATCATTGATGGAAATCAATATACTCTTGATGAAGAAATCACTTTGGATAAAAATTTAAGGCACGATATTAATGTTGTTGTGGATAGATTGGTCATTCACGAAGATATAGTTTCAAGGCTAACCGAAAGTTTGGAAACAGCATTAAAACTTGCAGAAGGTTTGACCATCGTTGAAAAATTGCCTTTAAACGATGGTGAAGAGAGTGAAGAAGAAACATTCAGCATAAATTTTGCTTGTCCAGATTGCGGATATACATTGGAAGAAATCACTCCAAGAATTTTTAGTTTTAATAATCCTTATGGTGCTTGTGAAGAATGTTCTGGACTTGGCTATACAATGGATATAGATGAAAGTTTGGTGCTAAAAAACGCTCATTTATCAATAAATCAAGGGGCTTTAAATGTAACGGGTTGGAGCATTGACACAGGGGCTATTGCATCATTATATTTAAAAAAACTTGCCGCTTTGTATGACATTGATATGAACAAGCCGCTTAACGAATTGCCTCGTGAACAGTTAGACATATTACTATATGGAACAAAAGACAAGATTGAAATTGATTTGAAAAACAGTAAGTTTGAGGGGAAAGTTAATAGGACTTTTGAAGGCTTAATTAACAATTTGAAGAGAAGATATAAGGAAACAACTAGCGAGTTTATCAAATTTGAAATTGGCAAGTTGATGCGTGAACAAACTTGTAAGAAATGCCACGGCAAAAGGTTAAATATTAAGGCTTTGTCTGTAAAAATTGACGGAAAAGATATTGACCAAATGTGTCAGATGAGCGCGGAAGACCTATTGGAATATATAAACAACTTGAAATTCGAAGACAAAGAAAAGTCGGAGATTGCAGAAAGCATTTTAAAAGAAATCAAGGCGAGATTAGGCTTTTTAGTTGATGTTGGCTTGAATTATTTAACCCTTTCTAGAAGTGCAGAAACGCTGTCGGGCGGAGAATCGCAAAGAATAAGGCTTGCAACTCAAATTGGAAGTGGACTTGTTGGCGTCTTATATATTCTTGACGAGCCAAGCATTGGCTTGCATCAACGCGACAATGAAAAATTGTTGGGAACGCTTAAAAGATTGCGAGATTTGGGAAACACTCTCATTGTTGTTGAACACGATGAAGACACAATTCGAAGTGCCGACCATATAGTAGATTTTGGCCCATTTGCTGGAGTTCACGGCGGAGAAGTTGTAGCTCAAGGCTCTTTGCAAGACATTATAAGCAATAAAAACTCAATCACAGGGGCATATCTTAGCGGAAAAGAGAAAATTGAAGTTCCAAAGATAAGAAGAGAATGCAAAAATGGCTTTTTAAAGATTAAAGGCGCGCAGTTGCATAATTTAAAAAATATCAATGTTGAAATTCCTATTGGAGTGTTTACTTGTATCACTGGCGTTTCAGGAAGCGGAAAAAGCAGTTTAATAAATGGCATTTTATATCCTTATCTTGCCACAAAACTCAATCGTGCTAATGCGGAACTCCCAAAAGTTAAAGACATTGAAAATATCGACCTTTTAGATAAGGTGATTTTGATAGACCAAGCACCAATCGGAAGAACGCCAAGAAGCAATCCTGCAACTTACACTGGCGTGTTTACACAAATTAGGGAGTTGTTTGCTTTAACTCCAGACGCCAAAGAACGCGGATATTCTGCTGGCAGATTTAGTTTTAATGTTAAAGGCGGAAGGTGTGAGGCGTGCGAAGGTGCTGGCGTTAAAGAAATTGAAATGTACTTTTTGCCAGATATCACTGTTCCTTGTGAAGTGTGCAAGGGAAAAAGATTTAATCGCGAAACATTGGAAGTTAAATATAAGGGCAAATCAATTTCTGATGTGTTAGATATGACAGTCGAAGAAGCTTTGGAATTTTTCCAAAATCAAATAGCAATAGCAAATAAGTTGCAAGCGCTTTATGATGTTGGGCTTGGCTATATCAAGTTGGGGCAATCAGCCACAACGCTGTCAGGTGGAGAAGCACAAAGGGTTAAACTTGCAACAGAACTTGCTAAAAAGGGCACTGGAAAAACTATATATATTATGGACGAGCCAACAACTGGGCTTCATATGTATGATGTTCATAAGTTAATAAAGATTTTAAATAGGCTTGTTGAAGCAGGAAACACCGTTGTTGTTATTGAACATAATTTAGATGTCATAAAATGTGCAGATTATATTATTGATTTAGGCCCAGAAGGCGGAGATAAGGGCGGAAAAGTTGTCGCCATAGGAACTCCTGAACAAGTGTGCAAATGTAAAAATAGCTACACTGGCAAATTTTTAAAAGATATGTTAAATAAAGGCTAAATTTAAAGCCTTTATTTTTTTAATCTAAAAATAGCATAAATGAGTGCACTCAAAAATATATTTAATTATGAGAAAGCGGATATTTCGACAAAATGTGCGGAATTACTGCTAAATCTAACAATATATGCCGAATGCAATTTTTTTGCGTTTGTTATATTTAAAAGCGAGGAGTGGATGCATTTCTATGTTGTGAAATTAAGAACTATTTGTATTTGTTTAGTGATTATTATCGTGTCAATTTTGCTGTCAGTCAGCATTGATGGTGTCAACGCCGCACAAGTATATTTTGGATATGCCAATCGCAAAGTGCCAATCTATTATGTGCAGACGGAAGAAAAGCAAGTTGCTATATCATTCGATGCTGCTTGGGGTGCAGACAAAACTGAAGGCATTATGAAAATTTTAAAAGAATATAATGCCGGCGGAACATTTTTCTTAGTAGGTTTTTGGACGGATAAATATGCTGACATCGTCAAAAAAATCGATGAAAATGGATTTGAAATAGGCACTCATTCAAACACGCACCCAGATATGGTCAAACTTTCGGCTGACCAAATCAAACAGGAATTGGAAACATCTATTAAGTTGATTACAGATATAACTGGAAAAGATGTCAAATTGTTTAGAGCGCCTTTTGGTTCATACAACAACACGCTTTTAGATACTGCTGAAAGTATGGGGCTTAAAACAATCCAGTGGGACGTTGATACGCTTGATTGGAAAGGGCTTTCAGGTGAAGAAATTTGCCAAAGGGTTTTATCCAAAGTTAGAAATGGCTCAATTATTCTTTGTCACAACAACTCTGACCATATTTTAGAGGCTTTGCCACTTGTATTGGACAGATTGCAAAAACAAGGTTATAAAATCACTTGCATAGGAGATTTAATCTATCAAGAAAACTATGAAATTGATAGAAATGGAATGCAAATATCGCTCAATAAGGCTGAAAGTGAAGCCGCATAATTGGAGGAAAAATTAAATGAACTATGAACTAATGAACAACAACAAAGTATTTTTAAGTGGAAGGGTGGAAAGTGAACCGGAATTTAGCCACGAAACTTTTGGTGAGGGGTTTTATGAAGTCAAACTTGCCGTTCCAAGATTATCTGAGCATTTGGATATAATTCCAGTTACTGTTTCAGAAAAATTGCTAGCAAAAGATGCTTTTAAAGTGGGCAATTTTGTGGCAATTAAAGGTCAATTTCGTTCATATAACAAAATTGTTGATGAAAAAAGTAGACTTATGCTAACAGTTTTTGTTAGAGAGTTAATCGAAGTTGATGATACAATGAATCCTAATATTATTGAAATTGAAGGCTTTATTTGCAAGCCGCCAGTTTATAGAACAACGCCATTTAAACGCGAGATTTGCGATGTTTTGGTCGCTGTAAATAGGGCGTATAACAAATCCGACTATTTGCCTTGCATCGCTTGGGGAAGAAATGCGAGATTTATCAAAGATACTGAAGTTGGCACAAAAGTGTCTATCGTAGGTCGCATTCAAAGCAGAGAATATCAAAAGAAAATAAACGATGACGAATATGAAACAAAGACCGCTTATGAAATTTCAGTTAATAAAATTCAAATTAGCGGTGCAGAAAGTGAAGAAACTGATACAAATGTTAATCTAGTTGAACATTAATACATTTTTGTTTTGAATTTCTCCATAATTATTGTAAAATAATTAAGAGGGGGAAAAATTATGAGTAAAACAAAAATTATATGGTTATCTATTGCCGGTGCTTTGGTTGTGGCGACTGCACTGGCTTTAACTTTTTATTTTACACTTATGCCAGCAGCGGAAATCATTGATGTAAATTTATCCGTTTCACAAGTAGGGCAAGAGCAAAGCGTTTTGGTGGAATGGGAAACATCAACAAATGTTGACCAAGTTGTAATTAATGTAAAGGATTCTAAAAATGTAATTAAAGAATCGCACACAATTAATTCACCATCTTTAATTGCAAAAGGAAATGCAACAGTTAATGCAAGTTATGGCAAACAAATTGTTGAAGTTGTGGTAAAAAAGAATAATGGTGCAACATCTTCAAAATCTCAAAACATTGACGTTTTTGCTGATGAATATGTAATTGCTCCACTTGTTGCCACTATGCCAGTTACTTTCTTTTCGCTGAACTTAAAGGAATACACAAATAATTATTCAATTCCAACTTTTGTATGGCTTCAAAGGGGCGGAGCGTGGAATTATTCAAATTTGCACGAAAATGTCTATTTGATGCCTATGGGTGAATATAGCGAAATGTCCACTTATACAGACCCAGTTAAGATGTATGAAGAAACAAGCAAGTGGGTAAAAGAACTTTATGAAATCAATCCAAATTCAAAGTTCCATTTGTATTATAACGATTATCATCCTTGGGGCTGGATGCAAGCAACAGTTGCAAACAATATTCCAACTGAAAATTATGATGTAACATTGCTATCAGACGGCACTGGTTCATATTATGCTTTTTCAAAATATATGTGCCAATCAAATTCTGACGAATTGTTTGCTCAAATGTGTGAAAAATATAATAAATTAAAAGAACAAATTTCTGCAAAAGGCTCTTACACTCACTATGATACGAATGTTGAAATTGACACTTCTGAACTTAGACACTACATCTTTTGTATGCTAACAGAAGAGTCAAATGTAAAATTGGTTTTAGCTAGAGATTTCGTTAAAAACGATATGCCAAAAGACAACCCTATGAGAGAAACATTTTTAGGTTTGATTGCGAACACAGAAAATCCAAATAGACCAATCAATGTATATAGCCTTTATAACCTTTTAAATAACTTGTCAGATGAAGAAAAGGTTGAACTTAAAAGTTTGTACAAATTCAGCGATAATATGTTTGAAAAAGCAAATGAAGAAGGCAAGAAAATTATGGTCATTTTAGGAACTAGAACCGATTTGGAAACCAATTTTGACTATTTAGTTAAAGCAACAATGGCTTATTACGGCGATGAATATGTTTATTACTATAAAGGCCATCCAGGAACTCCAACTCAAATGGATAGTGCAAAGATGGAAAGGTTAAATAATCTTGGATTAATTGATGTAGATTCCACAATTTCTGCTGAACTTATCTTCTTCTTTAATCCAGAAATCTATGCAACTGGTTATAGTTCAACAACTTATGTTAGTTTGACAGACGAACAAGTTAAGGGTATATGGAATGTAAAATTGTCCAATGTCAACACGGAATATAAAGAAAAAGTGGATTACACAATAACAAAACTAAGTGAAAGCGACTCAGTTTATGGCTCACTTGCAGTAAATAGTAATTGCTTCTTATTTGAGTTTAAAGACACAACAAATTATGATTGTGCAGTGTATGATGCCGAAGCAAATTTGATTAGATATTATAAAAATAACGGTAGCGAATTTGAAGAAGTAAACGCGTAGCAAAAATTAAAAAATATTGTCAAAAATCATTGACAATATTTTTTTTATATGCTATATTAGCGCAGTAAAAACATTACATAAGCGGATGTGGTGGAATGGTAGACACGCTTGTTTAAGGGGCAAGTGAGAAATCGTGTGGGTTCAAGTCCCGCCATCCGCACCATAAAAAAATGGCCTAAAAGGCTATTTTTTTATGGTGTGGACAAAAACGAAGTTTTTACGAGCGGAGCGAGGGCGGGATTGAACGGAGCGTTAAGAAAATGTGCCAGTGGCACA
>ULTC01034840.1_pt1 | contig 31064 bp, 28 predicted proteins | sample 1957091 | NCBI WGS metagenome assembly ULTC01 (sample SAMEA4835720, study PRJEB28245) | human gut metagenome | biome: gut microbiome; material: fecal sample | place: Denmark | collected 2008 | reverse complement strand
TGAGCCTGCCGCCGCAGGGTATCATCTCGTCAAGCATCGCTCTTGTCCTGTGTACCAGCGTTTTAAGTGCATTGGCAGGATTTTTGCTGTCCGACCAAAAAAGGTCGATAAGCTCATTCTGGGTTATTTCTCTGCCTCGCTGTGAGATCAGATATTCAAGAAGCAAGATCATTTTCGAACCCCTGTACTCGTTTTCGCACAGACGCTTGTCACGGTATGATATTGAAAACTGACCGAACATAGTAATATGTATCTTATTCGGCATTTTTTCACCTCCCTGTTTTTTCTTTCGTCTTAACGTGTGCTTTAATGAAATTTCACGCTAAAGCGTGAAAATAATTTAAGCAAAATTCAAATTTTCTGATTGATGTTATGCAACAAGCGTTGCACTGTTGGCGATTTGTGTAAATATGATGCTATATTCTGTAAATCAGACTTACAGAAATAACTAATATCGTGTAAATATGCACAATTCGCTTGATAAAATGTTGAATCAACTATCGTATAAATAGAAATATGGCGGCGATTCCGGCTGCTGTTCACAATGTAACCGAAATGTAACCACGATGTGGCATAATATGCTCGTAAGGTTGAGATGTAGATTTGAGATGATGTCTACCTCACGTTTTTACTTTTCTTTCCGTCATGAGAAACAGCATACCGCAGCAGAGGCTGTAGTGATGCTGTTTTTCTTTTTTGTGTGGAAAGCGGTTTACAGGCAGGCTCAAAAGAGCCTGCCTTTTTATTTTTATGAAATTCTGAACCAAACTTTATATTTTCGTAAATTTTACTTATCTTCTCCGATTTTTCTGAGCATAATATCAGGGTGAGATGCGTGCTTGACAAGCTCGCTCTTGCTTATCTGACCGTTTCTGTACATATGCATAAGGTAGGAGTCCATAGTAAACATACCCGATTCACCCGACGCTGTGATAACGGTGTCTATCTGGTGGGTCTTTGATTCTCTTATCATATTTCTTATAGCGTTGTTGCACTTCATGATTTCAAATGCAGGACGCAGTATCCCGTCTTCGCAGGGGATAAGCTGCTGAGATATTACCGAGCATAAAAGCTGAGAAAGCTGGATACGAACCTGCTGCTGCTGGCTCGGCGGGAAAATATCAATAATTCTGTCTATCGTATTCTGCGCTCCGACTGAGTGCAGAGTGGAGATAACAAGGTGACCTGTTTCGGCGGCTGTAAGCGCTGTGCTTATCGTTTCATAGTCACGCATTTCACCGAGCAGTATAACATCGGGGGATTGACGCAGGCAGGCTCTTAACGCTACAATATAGCTCTTGCTGTCGCTGTTTATTTCACGCTGGCTTATTATACTCTTTTTGTTCTTGTGAAGATACTCTATAGGGTCTTCCAGTGTGATTATATGGCTGTTTCTCTGCTTGTTGATTTCGTCAATTATGCAGGCGAGCGTGGTAGATTTACCGCCGCCTGCGGGGCCTGTGACAAGCACAAGACCTTTTGTTCTTGCTACTGTATCGGTTATGATCTCCTGCGGAATATTAAGCTCATTGTAATCGGGTATATCAAATTCAACTACACGGATGACCGCCGCCATACTTCCTCTTTGCTTGTACGCACTTATACGAAAACGGCTGAGTCCCTTTACGGATACCGAAAAGTCATCGTCGCCCGTTTCCTCATATCTTGATATATCCCTTCCTGCAAGACGGTATATTTCTTTTATCAGCCTTTCCGCCTCGGCGGGCAGTATCATATTATCGTTTTGCTTGGTGATAATGCCGTTTTCCTTATATGTCACGGCAAGACCCGATATAATAAAAATATCCGAGGCTTTCTTTTCAACTGCACCCTTAAGTATTTCCATCAGTTCCATAATGTTATCCTTTCACTGTCGGCTGTTTTTATACCGGTAAACTCTCGCCATTCCACACAGGAAGCGAGTTTTCTTCTTCGTAATAGTTATTGCTTATAATTTTCCAGCTTGTTATGACGAGATTTTCGTTTTCGTATTCCGCCTTGCAGACAAGCCTGCTCCCGCTGTTTACGGTTTCACTCCACGAGAATGTCAGAACACGGTTTTCACGGTTCCCGCCTGTCACTTCAATGCCAAGCTCCCTTGCCGCCGCAGAAATATCCGTTACACTGTCGTTAGCAAGAAGAAGATAAAGGCTGTCGAGCTTTTCTGTCGCCTTAGTGTCGGCAGAGTAATATTCCTCGTGCGTTACGGCGAGTTTTTTTGCTCTGTCAAGGTCCTGCCTTACCGTAATAAGACACATGACCGACAGTGTGACCGACGCCAGCACTACGAATATTACAAGAAGCGAGGACAACCCGATGCTGTTCAGGCTTTTTCTGCTGTTCTCACTGCGTGCGCTGTTTTTCAAGAGGCAACCCTCCTTGCACTTGTTATGGTGATATATGTGTTTTCATCGTCCGAGGCGGTGATGTCAAGGTACTGTATGTTTCCTGATGTTCTTTCGGAAAGCTGTATCCTGATGTCACCGTCGGCATATCGCTGTGACAGCTCGGATATGCTTTCGCCGCTTTTATAGCACTCGGCAATGTCGGCTGTTTTTATCTGTGCGTCCGACAGACGCTCGGCATATTTCATTTCGCTTGCCGCAATTCCGATAACTCTCACGCAAGCCGCCGCACATACGGCAAATATTGCGATTACCGTCAGCAGTTCGATAAGGAATGCTCCGTTTCTTGAACGTCTTTTTATGCTCATCCGGCACCTTCCTTTCCGCTCCTCAGACAGTAGTGCGACGAGGTCTGCACACCGTTACAGGTTATCGTGAAGTCTATTGTATTTTTGTCGGCGGTCGCTGTGAAATTATCCGCCGGGAACAATGTGTTTCCGTTTTCGGCAATAAAAGGAGCGGAGCTTTCGACAAACAGCTCCCTCAGCTCCCCGTCATAACAGTAAATATACGTCATGTAGCTTTCACCGTCTATCGTATCCGAAAAGCCGAGATAATCCGTATCTCCCTGCTTTCCGACGGATACTGCGCCGCTGTCATAGCTGCGGAGCTTCTGAAGCACAAGAGTCTGTGCGGTAGCGGTATCAAAGCGCTTTTCGATCTCGCTTCCGAAATGCTTATATGCTTTGGCAAAAGCAAGCACCGCCGCCAGCAGACAGCACACGAACAGTACAAATACCGTCAGCACAAAAATCATATCTACGCCGCTTTTATTCGTTTTTAACGTATTTGAACGACTTCGGAGCATCTTTTCCTCCTGACTTGAATGTTGGGTTTCATTTAGCAATTACTTTTATATCCGGCATTATATTTGATGAAACCGGGCTGTAATGCACTATACAGCTGTTTTTATCTATATGCAGGTCATAATTTTCAATAAGGTATCCGATATTATCGGGGTAAAATCCTTCAACGGCATAGCATTCCGCCGCCGCCTTGCGTACACCGTTTTCGATTATTCTGAGATTTTCGCTCCTGCGGTTTTCCTCGCTGCCGGCTATCGACAGCGTCACAATCGTAACAGCCGCCGCAGAAAGAGCGACCGCAATGACCGCATCTCTTATTATGTAAAATGCACTTGAATGATTTCTTGTTTTCATATTATCACCGATATTATCCTATGACCGTCATTACGCTCATCAGCGGTATCATTACGGAAAGAAGTATGAAACCTACGGCTACAGCCATGATTATTACCATAGTAGGCTCAAAGCGGGCAACGGAGGTCTGTATAACAGCTGAAACCTTCTTTTCCGCATTTTCCGCTATCGTTGCCATAGTCCTGTCGAGCGTGCCTGTGCTGAATGCGATGTTTATCATTCTCATATTGACCGCAGAGAACATACCCGTGTTGTCGAGTGCGTCAACGAAAGGCTTTCCGTCTGCCATTTCTTTACGGCAGAGGCTCAGCTTTTCACGCATATATTCGTTTTCGAGCAGATTTTCGCACATATCGAGCGATTCGTCTATATCCATTCCGCTGGAAAGCGTCATTGAAAGAGCGGCTGAAAATCTTGCGGCATACAGAGTTTTTGCCGTTTTCGTGTGAGAAACCGCACGAAGAACCGCTTTTCTGAAAGGCCTTACAAAGTTGTAAAGCACAACACCGAGTATTATCACAAAGGCGAGTATTCCGATTATCAATATAGCGACATCGCTTATGATGCCTCCGACGCTCATAATCCACTGTGCGCTGTCGGGCAGGGTAAGTCCGAGCTGTGCGAATACGTCCGAGAATATCGGAAGCACATAAACCGACAACAGAATAATTACCGCAAAAACAATGATAAGCAGTACCGAAGGGTATGCAATCGCACTTTTGACCGAGGTGCTTATTTCGTCTATGCCTGCGTAATATTCGGCAAGAGAAGCCAGCACGGTATCAAGCCTGCCGGTGCTTTCTCCGACCTCAAGCATCTTTATAAAATAGTTAGGGAACACTTCGGTTTTGTCAAATGCTCTTGTTATACTACTGCCGGTTTCTATAGAGCGGAGTATCTTTTCAAGGAGCGCCGCCTTGTTCTTATCCTCTCCGTCCTGTAATATGACGAGTATCCCGTCTGTTATTGTAAGGCCTGAGCTTACGACCGACGCAAGCTCGGCACAGAGTATTGAAATATCCTCGTTTGAAAGGTAGTGCTTTTTGCTCATTTTATCCCTCCGTATCATTTTTCGCTTATCAATAATAATATATCACGGAATAGTTGCTTCCGTCCGATATGAAATCAGCTATGCTTTTATAATCGTTTTCGTCCTTTGCGCTTGCCGCAAAGGTGGGGTCCATTCTGTTCCATTTGTTGCCGTCAAAATAGATATAGCCGTCTATCCAACCGCTTCCGTCTACATACACGCTTATCCATGCGTGATATATGTCGCCTGCGTAGCCGACAACAACCTTTGTCGGAATTTTTTGCGAGCGGAGCATTGCCGCCATAAGCGAGGCATAGTCAAAGCAGATTCCGCTCTTGTTTGCAAGCACCGTGTCAGGTACGGGAATATAGCCGTTTGCGCCGTTTTCAGCAGTGGAAACATAGCTGATGTTGTTTATTACATAATCATAAATCGCCGCTGTTTTTGCTATAGTATCCTTATTTCCTCCGCACAGCGTTGATGAAAGCGCAACGCACGATGAACCGGAATTATACATACAGAACTGGTTCGGAGTAAGGAACGGAAGGAAACTGTCGGAAACCGAAACGCTCAGCGCCTGTTTGAACATTACCGTTCCTTTTCCTGCGCTTGTTACTTTAAGGACGCTCACAGTATAGCTTCCGCTTCCCTCTGTTATCGGTATGACCTCATAGTTTCCCGAATTATTAAGCTGGAACGTGTAGCGGACGTTTATATCATCGGCATTTACCAATATCCTGTAACTGCCGCTCATAGCCTTTTTCAGCTTTATCATCAGATAACCCTGCGATGAATTTGATGCGTCAATAAGTGCGTCATCGTTGCTGTAAACCTTGACCCCGTTTGCTGTCGGAGTGATTATATACGACGGTGACGGCTCTGTCTGAGGCGGGTCGGTCTGAGGCGGCTTGGTCTGTGGTGGGTCGGTCTTAGGCGGATCTGTTACGGATGCGACTGTCGCAGGCGGCTCGGTTTTCGGCGGTGCGGTTTGTTTTGTTGTGGTTGTTTCTTTTGTTGTTACAGTAGTTATTGACGATGTTGAAGATGCAGTCTGCGGTGAAGTCTGTGACGCTGTGGTGCTTTTTACCGTTGCCGATGCTGTGACGGAGGTTGTGGTCGTCTGAACAGAAGATGTCTGCCCTTCTCCGTTACAGCCGCCGAGAACGGCACACAGTGCGATTATACCCACTGCAAGCGTTGCCGCCGGTATATGCTTTTTCATGTGCCGCCCCCTTTGCGAATGTTGTAGATTACATTTATTTAAAGTATAGCACAAATGAGAGAAAATGTCTATTAAATATAAAAAGAAAAGCCACGATTTTTACATCGTGGCAATCAATTTTATTCCTTTTTCAACTCGTCTATAATCTCATACAGCTTCACAAGCTCGCTCATCGTAAGCTGTTCTGCTCTTGCGGTAGCCGGTATACCGCCTTCGGTCATCTTTTCCGCAAGCACCGCTTTCGGTATCTTGAAATATGCCGAAACGGGATTGGCAAGCTGTTTTCTGCGCTGAGCGAAAGCCTGCTTTATCACCTCGAAGAAAAGCGGCTCGTTATCGACCTTGTACGGCGGTTGTTCGTACCGTTCAAGACTTATGACCGCACTGTCAACATTGGGGGCAGGCATGAACGATCCCCTGTTTACCCGAAACAGCTTCTTCGGCTTTGCGTAATAGTTTATAGATGCTGTGATAGCACCGCACTCACGGCTTCCTACTGCGGCACATATCCTGTCCGCCGCCTCAAGCTGTACCATAACGGTTATCGCTTTTATCGGCAGTTTTTCCTCAAGCAACTTCATTATTACGGGCGAAGTTATATAGTAGGGCAGATTCGCACAAACTATCACGTCCATATCGGGAAACTTCTCGGCTATCAGCTTATTAAGATCGGTTTCCATAACGTCCGCAAAAATAACCTCAACGTTGTCGTATTCTTCGAGCGTTTCGTCAAGAATGGGCTTCAGCCCCGTGTCTATTTCAATAGCTACGACCTTTTCGCAACGCTCGGCAAGCTCCCTTGTCAGAACGCCGATACCCGTGCCTATTTCTATAGCGCCGACATTTTTCCCTGCGCCGCCCATTTCGGCAATTTTAGGGCAGACGGTCGGATTTATCAGGAAGTTCTGACCGAGCGACTTTGTAAAAGAAAAGCCGTGCTTTTCAAAAAGCTGTCTTATTGTTGAAATGTCGGTAAGTTTCATTCTTTGTTTCCTTCGCTTTCTTTTGTGAACATCTCAAGCACCTTGAATGATTGCTGAAGATTTGCCACGCCGTATATGCTTATTCCGTAGTTTTCGCTCTTGTCAAGATTTTTAAGCGAGGATTTCGGCACAATGCACTTTGAAAATCCCATTCGTGCCGCCTCACGCACACGCTCTCTTATATGCGACACCGCTCTTATTTCGCCACCAAGACCGACCTCACCGAACATCGCTATATCATCGCCTATCGGAATATCACGAAGTCCCGAATAAAGAGCAAGAGCAATCGCAAGGTCGCTTGCAGGCTCGTCTATTTTAAGTCCGCCTATAACATTTATATATACATCATATCCGCCGAAGTTGTAGCCTGTCCTCTTTTCAAGCACGGCGAGCAGAACGCACAGCCTGCTGTAGTCGAAGCCTGTCGTCATCCTGCGTGGAGCGGAGAACGAGGTCTTGCTGACAAGCGCCTGCACCTCTGCCAGTATAGGACGTGTACCCTCGACGGTACAAAGCACGGTTATACCGCTTACCCCTGCCGGTCTGCCGAGAAGAAGCATTGCGGACGGATTTTCGACCTGCTCAAGTCCCTTGTCCTGCATTTCGAATACGCCTATTTCGTTGGTCGAGCCGAAACGGTTCTTTGCGGCTCTTAATATCCTGTAGCTTAGCTGTTTGTCGCCCTCAAAGTACAGTACCGTGTCCACTATATGCTCAAGCACCTTAGGACCTGCTATACCGCCGTCCTTGTTTACATGACCTACAAGAAACACAGCTACCTCAAGACTCTTTGCCATCTGCATAAATGCCGAGGTACATTCTCTTACCTGCACAAGACTGCCGGGTACGGACTGAAGCTCTGCCAACTGCATTGTCTGTATCGAGTCGATTATCACAACATCGGGCTTATTCTCACGCACGCCCTCTATTATAGTATCGCAGTCGGTACAGGCGCTGATATAAAGCCCGCCGCTCGAAACACCCAGCCTGTCGGCACGGAGCTTTATCTGACGTTCGCTTTCCTCACCGGATATGTACAGCACGGTCTTATCCTGTGCAAGACAGCCGCATATCTGTAAAAGGAGCGTCGATTTGCCGATGCCGGGGTCGCCGCCGAGCAGAACAAGCGAGCCTTTGACAAGTCCTCCGCCGAGTACCCTGTCAAGCTCCGACATTCCTGTTTTGTATCTTGTTTCGTCACTGAACGAAAGGTTGTTTATACTTGAAAGCGGAAGTTTGCCGCCGCTCGTGCTTCTTGCAAGACCGTGGGATTTTGGCTGTATAAGCGTTTCTTCAAGCGTGTTCCATGCACCGCAGGCATTACAGCGTCCGCTCCATTTCGGATATTCCTGTCCGCACTCACTGCATATATATACTGATTTTGATTTTGCCATTTTTTCGTCCTTTCCGATGAATTACTGTCCGGAGCTTGTAATATCATCGCTGTTTTCGGGAATACTGCTCGTTGAAATTTCCGTCCGGCCTGCATTGTCCGCAGGCTTTGAGGTGAGATATGTAAGTATCCCGTTGTATATAGTATAGGCTACCTTACGCTGATAGGCGGCGTCCGACAGATTTGCCGCATCATCGGGATTTGAGAGGAATCCGCATTCTATCAGCACGGCAGGTATCTTTGTGTTCTTGAAAAGATACAGCTCGTCGCCCTCCTGCTTTATCTGTCTGTCATTGCCCGGCTGTATTGTCTTGAAATTATCCTGCATTATCTGCGCTATCATACGGTTGTCGGGGTTGTTCGCCGTGTAGAAAATCTGTGCGCCGAAATATTCGGGCTCGGTGAACTTGTTCTGATGGATAGACAGGAACAGGCAGTCCCCGTACTTGTTTATAATATCAAGACGGTTCTTCATATCGGAAACCTTCTGCTCCCGTGTGCCTTTTACGCCTTCATCGTGTATCGAAATATCGCTGTCACGGGTCAGCACTACGTTAAATCCCGATAATGTCAGCATATCGCTGAGATCACGCACAATAGCGAGATTGATATTCTTTTCAAGCTCTCCGTTTATGCCGACCGCACCGCTGTCTGTTCCGCCGTGCCCTGCGTCAAGTACGATGGTTTTCTTATTTGTAACGTGAGATGTTGACGCTCTCACGCTCATCTGCGAGTAGTCTGCAGTTGCCGCAATGACGGTAAAACAGCCGAGCAGGACTATAAGTGCGGGAATTCGTGTTCTTAGCCGCTTAAATTCAAATCGTTTCATGTTCAGTTTCATATTGTCCGACCTTTCGGTAAATTTTTGTACATTATATGAAACGAGCAGTGAAATAATGACAGGCTATGCTTGCCACAGCTTGTAGAAAAACCTACATAACTTTTAAAAATGGGTGTTTGGCGTTGCTTGCTCTGCTGGTTTTGCATCGTGCAAAACTTTTGGCAAGCAACCAAAGCGTCCTTGCTTTGGGCGTAGCCCCGCACTCAGCCTCGGTATGGATGCTTACAAGTGGTCGAACAAAGTCGTTGCAGGACGCACTGGCAACAAACGACCACGGTTGCACAGAATCAAAGCTATCAGAGTGTCCTAAAGGGGATATGGATTGAGAACAAGCACTTTTTTGAAAAAACAGACTTTTTACGAAAGTTATAAAATTAATTATACCATAAATCAAGTCGGTGTAAACCGACACGGCGGTACGCCGTATTTTGTCGTCAGACAAAAGATTTAATGGTAAAATGTTCTCAGACGTGCGGTGCGCCGCAAGCCGTGCTTTTGCACGGCAAAATCCGCTCTCGGCGGATTTTAAGTCTGAGGTTATTATACCATAAATCAAGTCGGTGTAAACCGACACGGCGGTACGCTGTATTTTGTCGTCAGACAAAAGATTTAATGGTAAAATGTTCTCAGACGTGCGGTGCACCGCAAGCCGTGCTTTTGCACGGCAAAATCCGCTCCCGGCGGATTTTAAGTCTGAGGTTATTATACCACACTTCCCCCACACCCGCAACTTTATCTCCTTTATTTTTAATGAATAGCCGGGAATTTTTGAGTTATCATATTTACGGGCGAATTTAACAGCGTTTAAAAACAACTAAAAACAGTGTGAAATATATGTAACCTAACGTAAAATAATTTTAGTTAAACGAATTTGTAAGTGTGAAAACGGGTTACACTGATACTTACTTAATAAAATTGTGTAACACTGTTAAGTTAGTGTGAATTTTGTTTTTAATGCACATAATAAGCAATTATTATTTATGTGTTTTAGCTGAATTTCCTATAGCCGTATTGACTTTTAGCTAAAACGTTGTATAATCTTAAGTAAATTAAGCAAGCGGAAACAGCTTAATAAACATAAGCTAAATTCATTAACTATCAACTAAGGACCAGTGGCTAAGCACTGTCCGACCAGAAAGGAAATTATCACATGAAAGCAAAGAAGATACTCGCAGGTATCCTTGCGGCAAGCACAGCAGTTTCGCTGGCAGCCTGCAACAGTAACAATGCAACATCATCAACAGGCAACGCATCATCTACATCGTCAAAGACCGATGAGAGCAAGAACGATTCTACAACAGCAGACAACGCTTCTTCAACGGCTCCCTCCGGCGACAAGATTACTCTTAAGGTTCTGACACACCGTACAGACCGTAAGGATGACGGCTCACTCGACAAGATGACAGACGCTTTTGAAGAAAAGTACAACTGCACTGTTGAATATCAGTCATTCAAGAGCTACGCAGATGACGTTTCGACAATGATGAGCACCAAGGAATACGGCGATGTACTCATGATTCCCGATACAGTTAAGCTCGCCGATCTTTCAAACTTCTTTGAGCCTCTCGGCAAGTACGATGAGCTTAAGGATAAGTACAAGTGGGCAGATCAGAAGATGTATGACGGAACAGTATACGGCCTTGCTCACTTAGGTTCGGTTAGCGGCGGTATCTGCTACAACAAGAAGGTATGGGCAGACGCAGGCATCACAGAAATGCCCAAGACAGCCGACGAATTCATTGCTGACTTAAAGAAGATCAAGGAAAAGTTCCCCGATGTAATTCCTTACTACACAAACTTCAAGGAAGCAAGCTGGACAGCTTCACAGTGGTCAAGCCTTGTTGTTCCTTCTTCAGGCAACCCCAACTTTGAAACAGACCTTATCGTAAACAAGGAAGACTTCTTCACAGAAGGCAAGCCCTACTACAACGTATTCAAGCTGATGTACGATATATATTCAGATTCTACTCTTATCGAAGGCGACCCGATGAGCTCCGACTGGGAAGGCTCAAAGCTGATGATTGCAAAGGGCGAAGTTGCTACAATGACAATGGGTTCATGGGCAGTTTCACAGTTCCAGCAGATCGCTAAGGATAATAATCTTGATCCCGAAAATATCGGTTATATGCCCGCTCCCTTCTCTAAGGACGGCAAGCAGTACGCACAGTACGCAGCAGACTACTGCATGGGCGTAAACAAGAACATTGCCGATGACAAGAAGGATCTCGGCAAGAAGTATATCGAATGGTTCATCGCTGAATCCGGCTTCTCTGAGGCCGAGGGCGGTATCAATACACTTGAAGGCAGCAAGCTCCCCGATTACCTCTCAGCATTTGACGGTTGTGAATTCTTCACAGCAGCATCGGCTCCCGAAGGTCTGACAGGTGTATTCAACGCTATCGACAAGGATTCTGAGGTTGGTATATGGACAGGCGACTCAGCTAACTTCAAGCTCCAGCTTGCTGAAGCAGCATTTGCCGGCAAGGGCGAAGACGGCTTCAAGGCTATCGCAGACTCCGTTAATAAGAAATGGGCAGCTACAAGAGATGCTAACGCAGAGCTTGAAGCATACATCAAGGCTAACGGCTAATTAACGCTATCGTATTTTCTTCATAGATACTCCAAACACACAAACCCGTACGGAAAGGCGTAAGTCTTTCCGTATAGGTTTTTATGGGGAAAATCAACTGATTACCAAAAATAGAAATTATTTCTTGAAAGGACAGATTTATGGCTACTCAAGGCGTTACCGCAATTCATAAGCGTCGCACATTATGGCAGTGGCTTAAAGGCTATACAGGTCAGAAATACATGACCACAGTGTTGTTTCTGGCGATACCTGTCGCACTGCTGATACTTTTCACTATTATCCCTGCTGTTAATATGATAATATTCAGCTTCCAGCAACGTGACCAGCTTGGCGTAAATGTACAATGGGTCGGTTTCGATAACTATAAGACGCTGTTTACCGATATGGCATATCTTTCAACGCTCATCAACAGCTTGTACTACTTTGTCGGCTCGTTTATACAGCTCGGACTTGCACTTTTCATTGCAACTCTGTTATGTTCGAAAATAAAGCTCGCAGGACTGTTCAAGGGAGTTATCTTCTTCCCTTATCTTATGAACGGCGTTGCGGTAGCGCTTATCTTCCAGAGATTCTTCAGAGGCGATGACGGCGGTACGCTCAACTCCATAATCGCACTTTTCGGAGCAGATCCTGTAAAGTGGCTGTCAAACGGCGCTATCAACAACTGGTGTCTGGTTTTTGCGTCGGTATGGCGTTATATCGGCTTTGATATTCTGATGTTCATCGGCGCTATCCAGTCTATCTCGCCCGACATTTACGAAGCGGCTGACCTTGACGGCGCAAACGCATGGCAGAAGTTCTGGCACATAATTTTCCCCGGTATCAGAACAATCATCGCATTACAGCTTATCCTTGCCATCAAGGGTGCGGCGTCTGTATTTGAGATACCGTATATTATAACCGGCGGTAAGATGGGAACATCGACCTTCGTTATCAAGACGATTGAAACGGGCTTCCAGTACCAGAAGATCGGACTTGCGTCCGCAATGGCTATCGTTCTGCTGTTTATAATAATACTGATTACGATAATCCAGAAGATATTCTTTAAGGAAGAAAAGTAGGTGTAACAATGACAGACAATATCACAACAACCGAAAACTCCGGACAGACCTCTTTCAATATGGATAAATACAGGTTCAAGGAAACGCCCAAGAGTGTAAGAATACTGATAGACGTATTGAAATACGCCGTGCTTGTCATAGCCTGCCTTATAGTTATCGTGCCTCTGGTAGTCGTATTACTCGGCTCGCTGAAAAGCCACGAGGATTTTCTGACAAGCGGAGCGTTTGATCTTCCTAAGGTGGTAGAGCTGGCAAACTTCAAGACGGCTTTCCTGCAGGGTAACGTAATGAGAGGCCTTATCAATACCGCTATTATCCTTGTGTTCTCGTGTGCGGGAACGATAATCACAGGTACTATGACCGCCTTTGTTGTACAGCGTTTTACAATGGTGTTCACAAAGCTCGTAAAGAATATATTCCTTATTGCCGCACTCCTGCCGAATATCTCTATGCAGGTAACGGTATTCCAGGTAGTGCACGCACTCGGTCTTTATGACACCCTCGCCGCACCGATTATCCTTTATATCGGTACTGATATAGTTTCAATCTATATCTTCATACAGTTCCTCAATAACATATCTGTATCCCTTGACGAAAGTGCGATACTTGACGGCTGTTCGTATCCGAGAGTATACCTGAGCATCATTCTCCCTATGCTCCGTCCTGCTATTGCGACCGTTCTTGTAATCAAGTTCGTAAGCATATACAACGACTTCTATACAGCAAACCTGTATATGCCCAGCGACGGACTTCAGGTCGTATCGACCGCCCTTTACAAGTTCATCGGTCCTTACGGCTCGCAGTGGGAAATTATCTTCGCCGGTGTAATTATCTGCATCATACCTACGTTGATAATCTTCCTTTCGATGCAGAAATTTATTTACAGCAACCTTGTTTCAGGCTCTGTAAAGGAATAAACGTTTCCGATTCTCCTTGTTATATATGAAAATGGCGTCACGCCGAAAAGCGTGACGCCATTTTTGCTTGCGGGAAAGATTGTACATAAATGCAGAAAGCCATAATTTTAACGGTGTGAGTTTATCCTGCCGAAAATGCAGATAAAACACCCGTTTTATTTGTAGCTGCTGCCCTTATATATATCGGGATAAATAAAATTGAATGATAATGAACGGTTTCTTTTATACGAAGCAACACATAGCTCCAACGAGAGCTTTTTAACACTTATAGATTGGTAGCACTCATTTCTCAGGAGTGCCGCCGCTACTGTCATAGCAGTTTTCTTGTCGTCATACCGTGCGGCATATTCCGGACAATATACGGTTGCTTTTGCGGAATTGATGTATTTGATTTTTCCATCCTTGCTTATAACCTCGAGTACATAAGCCATGCTCCCACCTCACTTTACAATTATCCTATAATAAAATTATAGTTTAAAGAAAGGCGCATTTCAATAACAAATCAAAAATAAAGTTGAAAAATGGGATAATATGTCAGAAATTTTGTCGAATTTATTGAAATCACTGAAATAATCCGAATTTTACTCTCAGACGGCAACATTTTTTCAATAGTGCGTCGCCTGTTATAAGCACAAATATTACTGTTGATACTGCATGGATAAGGTCAAAGGGTATGCCGGAGATGATATATGCGGTAATTGTCTGTAAGTTTATGTCGGTGGTGTAGGTAAGCACACTTGATATATTCATTATTCCGCCGTAAATAACGAGGACTGACAGGAAGGAGTAGATACAAAGGGCGAGCGTGTTGCGCTTTTTCGAGAAGATGATACCTGCGAAAAAGCCAAGAAGTCCCATTGCAAACATCTGCCACGGTGTCCACATACCTTGACCGAACAGCATATTTGATACAAGCATGGAAACCGCACCGACAAGAAAGCCCGCCTGTGCACCGAGCGCCGTTCCGCTTATGATAACGATTGCGGCAACGGGCTTGAACTGAGGGAACATAAAGAAAAGCTCCCTTCCTGCGACCGCCGCCGCAGAAAGCACGGCAAGCACCGCAATATCCTTTGCGGACGGCTTCTTTTTTTCAAAGCTGATAAAGAAAGCGGCAAGGCACTCGACAAGCACAGCAAGAATTATCAGCAGATGCTTTCTTGTGCCGTTAGGGATAAAAAGTGTGCCGAGTATCACTGTGAATGGGATAAGAACGGCGGTTATAACGCCTGCGACAATATCGGACGGAGTAACTTTTTTTGCGGTTACGGGCGGCTTTGCCATTGAGTTTTTCGGAGCGACGCCGATTATAAGCATAATCATCGGGACGCACAGCAACGCATATTGCAGCCAGAACGGCTCTGACGGTATCTCAAAAGGGAATATGCCGGTACCGGCTAAAAGCATAAAAGCAAATCCGACACTGCCGAGCGAAAGCATTACCTTTCGGAAAACCGAGAGCTTTTTGCGTTTTTTGCGTTGCGTTACTGTTATGTCGGGCTTATCGCCTTTTATGCCGTGAAAACGTCCGGAGAGATCGCCGTAGTTTTCAGCCCTTCCTCCGAGAGAAGCTATAAGCCCTGCGACAGTGTAAACATTATCGCATACGTTTTTGGCGATTTTTGCACTGTCTGTAGTGAAGAATGAGGAATCAGCAAAGAACTGTGACGGCGGCAGAGATACGCTTATTTCACCGTCAAAAAGCAGGGCGCATATATCCGCCGTTTCGGCGCAGAAATCCATATCGTGACTGACGATTACTATCGTTTTCCCGTCTGCTTTAAGCTGTTTCAACAATGCCGAGAACATCTGCTTATATACTGCGTCCGCCGCCTTGGTCGGCTCATCAAGAAGAAGTATATCCGCACCGTAGGAAACGAGCTTTGCAAGCGCCGCCTTCTGCCGTTCACCGCCGGATAAGTCAAACGGGTGACGTGACAGCAGGTGCGTAAGATTAAATGCGGCGACTATTTCATCGGCATTATCGGCAAATTCTTCTCTGAGCGTTTCCTTATTGAAAAGCAGGGTAGGGTCCTGCGGAAGAAAACCTATCTTTCCGCCGTTTATCGTTATTTTTCCGCTGTTTTGCTTAAGCGTACCGCAGATAAGGCTGAGCAGGGTCGATTTTCCTGCGCCGTTGCCGCCCACAATTGCGGTTATGCTCCCTTGTTTTATGTCAAGCGAAAGGTCTCTTATAATATCTCTTTTGCTGTTCTTATAGCCGAAAGACAGATTTTTTGCGGATATACAGCTTTCCTCCGACAGCGTATCGTCTGCGGCGGCAGGTGATATGAGCGTGTGTTTTTCTCCGTAGGACGTATACCAGTTCTTAGCGGAGGGAACGTCAAGCAGTGGAAGAACATTGCTGACAGATGCGCTTGCTCTTACACCTGCCGGCATTTCAAAAAGCATAGGGTGATTATTTTCTGACAGATGCTCTGTAAGAGAGCTTGCGTCGCCGTCGTGGCACACCTTGCCGTTGTCGAGCATAACGGCACGCTTTGCAACGGATAAAAGACCGCCGAGCTGATGCTCCGCAACAATCACTGTCGTACCAAGCTCCTTGTTTATTCTCACAAGCAGAGAAATAAACTGCGTGGAAGCAATAGGGTCAAGCTGGGACAACGGCTCGTCAAGGAGCAGTACATCGGGGTTCATAGCCATTACAGACGCTAAGTTAATCATCTGCTTCTGACCGCCAGAGAGCTTGTCGCAGTCGCAGTACAGCAAGTCCTCTATGCCGAAGAACAATGCGGTCTGGGAAACCTGCGAGCGTATTTCGTTTTGCGAAAGTCCTATGCTTTCCGCACCGAAGGCAAGCTCGTGCCAAACCTTGTCGCAGACAATCTGCTCGTCGGTAAACTGCGTGACAAAGCCGGCAAAATGACCGCTGAAAGAAATTTTTCCTTTTTGCGTTCCTGCATCGGCAGGCGCTTTCATAAGATTTAAAAGCGTGGATTTTCCGCTTCCCGAGCTGCCGCAGAGTATTACGAATTCTCCTTTGTTTATTTTAAGCGAAATATCGGAGAGTGCGTTCATATCCGAGCCGGGATAGGAATATGACAGATTTGAAATATTATATAGCTCCATTTCTTTCCCTCCGTTTAAAACGTGAATAAAGCTCGGCTGCAACAGGCATCGCACAGAGTATGAGCCAGAAAACATCCGCAGAAATATCGAAAGCTGTCATCGGCAGGATAAATTCGGGATAGTAGAGATAATAGGCTTTACCGCTTGCAAAAAGAATAATAATTGCGGTTGTGCATATCACGGTAACAGACATTATAATAAAGTCGGACGGCGCAAAGCGGAATATGCTGTAGGCTGTACGTTTTGCCGTACCGTAACCTCTGTATTTCATAGATCGTGCGGTATATGCACTATGCTCAAGGGTATCCGTTACAGCAACGGAGAGAACATGAACACCGCTTCTGATACGGCTTCTAAAGTTGCCCTCGTATATATCGTTTCCAACAAAACGCTGAGCCGCCGCCGCTTGCTTTGCCCGTCTTGCAAACATAGGCACTGAACGAAGCGTCATTGATAACAGCAAAGCGAGTGACGGCAGTGCTTTTCCGAGAAGATATACCGTTTTATCGCTTGTCATACACTTGTTAAGTCCGATAAACCACATAACGAGCGATATTGTCATAGCGCCTGTAAACAGCGAAAAAATAAGCGTTTCAAGTGTGATACTGTTGCCGCTCGGTAACTTTGCAAGCACGGTTATGCCTCTGTTTGAAAACAGAAGATTTATAACCGCCGCAAGCAGTGCCATAGGCAGCATTACAAAAAGCGTTCTTGCGGCGGTTTTTCCGTTCAGTAAAAAAGCAAAAACGGCAGAGCAGACAAGAGCCTCCGCCATAAAGACGGGGCTTTGCACTATTGCGGTTATCAGTATCACCGACAGAAAATACATTGCCACTGTTACAGGGTGTGTTCTTTCCATTGTTGCTCCTTAGTTTTGAAGGTCGTAGCCAAGCTCGCAGGTATAGCGGAACGCTATTTCATCGTTGTTTGCGGGCTTGTACGATGAACAGCCGTAATTCGGGAAAACACCGTTTACACTGTACATCCAGCCCGAGCCTTGTCCGCAGTCGAATTCATAAAGGTTGTTTATACCCTCGACATAGTATGAGCTGAACGCAGGGGTGTAGCTTGCCTCCATCTGAATGCTGTTTTCGTCACAGATACGGCGGAGTATATCGTATACGCTTTCACCGCTGTCGAATCCGACCGTTCCGCTGAATATCACGGCATCGTCGGGAATGTACTTTTCAAGTCCTTTTTTCAGTTTATCCTTGTTATCGAGTATGGTTTTGCACTCTATAACGAATGTGCAGGTGTTGTCATATTTCTTTATCGGCTTGTCGGGCTTCGGGGTCGTTGATATTACAGATGAAGCGGTCGATACTGTTGTGACTTTTGAAGATGCCGGACCTGCCGAAGATGTCGGGGTGGATGTGAAAACGGGCTTTTCGGTTGGCTTTGAAATGTCTGCGGCAGTAGATGATGTTGATGCGACAGAGGTTATTGCCGTTGTTTCCGGCTTTTCGCTTTCAGGTAAGGTTTGTGAAGAAGTGTCCGTAACGGTTGTTGCGGGCGTTGTCTGAGAATTGCCGTCTGTCTGAAAAGCGGTTGTTGCGACAAGGCTTTCTACGGTTGTAAACGATGATGTTTCGGGGGTAACGTATGATATACCGCTGTTTTCGGCGGCATCTTTTCCTGCAACGGCGGAAACTACCGCAATTATCACCACAACGACAAGAGCCAGCCCAAGACCGAGTATATATTTGTATTTATCAAAAAAAGCTTTCATTTTTTCTCCGTGAAATATCGGTTATGTAAAAATTGTTCCGCACCTATTTTATCATAAAAACAGGTACGGAACAAGCATTTACATAATAGTTTTACTTATTTGCGCTTTTTCTTCGAAATAAGCATAACTGCGCCTGAGATGAGAACTGCCATACCGCCTGTTACAAGTACGCCTGTACCGGGATTTATGGGATCGTTTTTATCTTCGGGCTTGCCTGAGCAGTCGCCGGGCTTTACAGAATCGCCGGGCTGTGCGGGCGTATCGGGATTTTCGGGTTCTGTCGGCTCAGCCTTCGCAGACATTTCGTAAAGTGAAGAGCCGTCCTTTGAAAGCTCATAAGCTGTAAGAGCGAGCGCCGCCTGTTCGGTAGCCATATAGTTTTCTTCGCCGCCGAGTGTGTGGCTGTAGCCGTTTTCTGTAGCGTAGCTTTCAAGTGAGTCGATAAGCGTGATGCCGTCAACGATGAATCTTGAATCTGTAAGCGGGTCGATGCCGAGAGCGGCAAGTGCGATAAGTACCTGCGAGGTGCTTTCACTGCCGTTTGCGTATCTTGCGTTCTCGTCAAGAGATTCTGCGAGGAACTCAAGACCGCTGTCTATAGCCGCATTTACCTTCTCGTCAGCCGCATAGGGAGCGAGTGCCTGTATAGCCATAGCCGTAAGGTCAACGTCTGCGGTATCGCCGGCGAGCGCCCAGCCCTTGCCCGTCATATTGTCAACAATATAAGCGATAAGCTCATCGTGCGTCTTTGCGCTGTAATCTGTAGTGTCGAATGCTATAAGTGAGAATATAACCGCATTGATACCCTGCGATGTGATATAGTCCATATCGTCAAGACCGCTCAGCAGGTTATAGCCTGCGATGTCTGCGGAATTCTTTCCGAGTGAGGACAGAGCGATTATAACTCTTGCGTTCTCCGTAGGCTTTCTGTCTGAAAGTCTGTCTGAACCGTTAGCCTTTACTGCTTCACAAAGCTCGCTGTAGTATTTTGCCGCCTTGTCGGCAGAGAGTTTTCCTGCTCTTGCGAGCGCTATTACCGACCATTCACCGCCGATAGACTGAACGGGGTAGATGTCGTTATCCGCAAGAGTACCGAGAACAGTGCTGAAGTGCTCCTTGCTCTTTGTGCCTGCTTGCTTTATCGTGTCGATAGCGGCAAATCTTTCTGTTGCCTTGTCAAGAGTATCCGAATTTGTGACCTTATCTCTTAAACGCTCGGGAACTGCCGAGTAAGCGTCCTTTGCATTTTCGATCTTATCCTTGCTGTCAGCGGTTACCTTGCCGATTGCGTCTATTGCCTTTATCGCATTGCTTATAACATCAGCCTCAGCCTTAGCGAGAGCTTCTTCTGCGGCTGTTAAGGTTTCGTAGTTTCCTACAAGCGTCTTTGCGTTGTCGCTGAGCTTGTCGTAAGCCGTTCTTGCCGCTGTGATGCTGTCATAGCTGTCGAGCGTTACATCGCCTATAGCGTCAATAAGTTCTTCAACCTGCTCAGCCGCCTTTACATCATCGGGAACGAGCTTTAAGTAAGCGTATATGGGCTGTTTTTCGCCGTTCTGAACGATTATTCTGACAACCTTTATTTCAGACCGGTCAAGTGCGATTTTAGCCTCTGTGCCGGATGCTACACGCTGATTGTTGATATAAATGTTATCATCGTCAGCGCCCGATACGGAAACGTTCACGCTTTCCTCGATGCCTGTGCTTATCTCGTAAACACCGTTATCATCGGGAGTGATTTCCTTTATTGTCTTGCCGTTTGCGTCTGTTAAGACGATTTTTCCGGGAAGCGATGTCGTGCCGACCTCTTGCTCGTTTGCAGTTGTTCTTACAACATAAGAAACCTCTGTCGATTTCTCGTTGAATACGCCTGCCCAGATGTTGCTTGCTGTCTGTATCTTTATATAGTGAACGCCGTTTTTGAATGTAACGGGGTTGCCGTTTTCATCTACCGCCCACTTTAAGTCAAAACCGTTTGATTCGGCATTTTCGCTGTATGCGTTTACATTAGTGCCTATCGTGCCGTTCTTGAAGTAGTCAACATAGCCGAACCTTGTCGTGCCTACAAAGGAAGCTGTAGAGCTGTCGCCCTGTATACTGCCCTGAACACCGGGGATAACAACGCCTCTGAGTGTGACAGTATCGCCCTTTGCAAGATCGTTCATATAGTAAACGCTGGGTGAAACCCATCTGCCTGTCTGCTTTGAGCCGTCGTTTGAGTTGCCCTGATTGTCTGTCCAGCTTGTTTTACCGTCGGCTGTCTTTTTGTATGTTACTTCGTAATCGGTGATGGTCGTATCTTCGAAATGCTCACTTCCTGCGAGCGCATACCATGTTTTGCCGTCCTCAGAAACATACACCTGTCCGCTTTCAGCCGCACTTCCGCCGCTTACAAAGCTGTTGCCGTAAGCGTAGAAGTCAAGGCCATAGGGGTTTGAGGGGTCATCGGTTACTGGGTTTTCATAGTAATATGTGATATAACCGCCGAAGTTACCGAGCGATTTTATAGTGCCTGCGAGCGTCTGCTCGGGGCCTACACCGTAGGAAACGTTGGTGTACTGGCTGTTGATGCAAAGATAATCAACGACCTTGTCGGGTACGTCATACTTGCTTTTCTTTGTAGCCTTGACAGTATAGCTTTCTGAAAGAGTGCCGTCTGTTACCGTTACAGTAGTGTTTGCGCTCTTGGTAACAAGACTGTAAACGCCGTTTTCATCTGCTGTTGCGGCATCGTTGCCTATCTTAACTGTGCAACCGTCGGCAACCTTGAAATATACTGTGGGGAATTCTGCGTCATTTGCTATAACTATATTATAGCTGAGAAGTGACGGGTCGAATGCGGGATACATATCGCCGTGTTCGCTTTTAAGCTCGGTAAAGTGTACGTTCTTTATAGAAACGTCAGCCTTTACGAGCTTTATTTTGTAGCTTGTTATCTTGTCTGCGTCATCAAACTTGTCTGTAAGATAATCGCCGTCCGAAACCAAATCTATTGATACTGTAACAGTGCCGTCCTTGCCGAAGGAATATGCGGGAGTTGTTTCGCCACTTTTAAGCTCTGTATATTCGCCGTCAGCCTTCGCTCTGAAATGAACGTTTGCGGTTTTGCCCTTGAGAGTAAGCGCAACTCCGTCGGTGCTTCCCAAAACATAGGCTGTGTAGCTGTGGCATTCTGCATTTGTGCCGGTCGTATCGGTCACATTGCCGTTTTCGTCATTTCTGAAAACCGTTCCTTCTGCAAAGCCGTTGTACTTTGTCGCATACAGCTCCCTGCCGGCGGGAACAAGCGTGATGCCGCTTGTGCCTGCAATTTCCGCAGTGTAGTCATAGGGACGTGTTATGTTGAACACATACTGCGTCTTTATGCTTTCATCGTCAATGTAGCAAAGCTCTAAAACAAGCCTCGTCAGACCAAAGGGAATGTTTGAAATGCTGTTGAAGCTGCCGGACTTTATCTCGTTTCTCTGTGCAACTCCGTTTATATCGGTGTATACCGCATAGCACTTCAGCAGGTCCTTGTTGAACTTAGTGCCGCTGTTGATATAGAAAGATGATGTGCTGTAAGACTTTATCTTTACATCGTATTCGAGCTTTTCGGGGTCGAAAGCGTCATTGTCCCAGCCGTCAAGCGAGAAAGCCGAAAGTGCAAAGCTGTCAAAACGTGCGGCGGGTCTTGTGCCCTCCTTTATTGTTACCTTATAAGTGCTTGCTGTTGCACCCTCGCCTACAGTAACGGTGATAACATCGCCGTCCTTTATTTCAGTAGGTTTTGTAAGGCTCAGCGTCTTGTCGCCGATCTTGCTTACTGTCTTGAAATTCTTGTTCAGTGCGGTAGGACGGAAATTGATGCTCTTTGTGCCGAAAGGAACTGTAAGAGTATAATTATAGGTCTTTGCGCTGAATTCGGGGGAAAGCGTGCCGTAATCGCTGCTTATCGCTTTAAGCGATGTATCTGTACCGCTCCAGTCATTGCCGAGGTCTGCACCCCAGTCCATAGTGTACTGCATACGGATCTCATCGCCGCTTGCGAGCTTGCCGTTAGCAACGGTATAGGCTGTGAAGCCTTCGTTTGTAAACCAGTCGTTGAGCGTACCCATCCAGCCGCTCATCGAGCCGCCGTCAAATGCCGCAAGGCCTGCGATCTCGCTTATGTAGCCATCGTCTGCGCCCTTCTGAGTAAAGCCGGAGCTTTCGATAGCGTCCTTTATGCAGGTCATTGCGCTTGAGGTCTTGTCAAGCGATACCCACTTGTCGACCTTGGTACCTGTCCACGCAGGAGCGTTACCGCCGCTGACCGCTTCGGTAAACGTTGTGTTTTCTACAATAACACGGACGCTTCCGAGGTCATCATCGGCAAATACAGTAAAGCTCACCTGCGGTACTGACAGCAGTGCCAGTGAAAGTGCCAGCAGTAAAGCTGTCACTTTTGCTGTAAATTTCTTTACATTTGTCATAGTTTTACCTTCCTTTATTCTTTTTTGCCGTAAGGCTTAACCGTCTAATCTGCGTTTTGCCGCTTTTCTTCTTTGTCTGGAGCGTTCACGCTTTTCACGGCTTTTCTCCTTTGCTGAAACCGCAGGAGGCTCTTTCAGCCCTGCGGCTTCAAGCGCCCTTGTCCACGGACCCAGCTTCTGCTTTATAAAGCAGACTTCGCTAGGAGTAAAATCGGAGCGTTTGGGCAGAGTGCCAAGCTGTTCATACTTTTCGCAAAGCATAGCGACAGCCTTGCTCATTTTTTCGTCCGCCATAACGTCACCTCCGTAAACAAATACGAAAAACGGCAATAAAAAATGCCTTCACCAAAAAAAGTGAAAGCACAACTGATCTTTAAGCACAGCAAACATAAGCCATACGGATATGCCCAAAAAAAGCATAAAGGTACAGCCTTAGCTGAAGATCGGCTGTACTTCTTCCTCGTCCAAGAGACAATGCCGAAAAATACGGGGGTATTCTGACTTGTGAGCATAGGCTCAGATACAGTAATGACGGTTGCTCCGGATTCTCACCGGATTCCCTATTACCTACCGGGCAAAAAGCCTTTCGTACCGTATTTTCGATATTCGGTTAAGGTTAAGTATAGCATAAAGAGGGAAGAAATGCAAGAGGGGGAGAAGTATTATGAAAATAAAAAACGAGGTGCCAACGCACCTCGTTTTTCTATATCATATTATTTATCCATCAGAACGCAATTCTGTCCTCGATGTACTTCTTTACATCTGCGATAGGCATTCTTTCCTGCTTCATAGAGTCACGCTCACGGACTGTTACGCAACCGTCCTCAACGCTGTCAAAGTCGTATGTGATGCAGAAGGGAGTACCGATCTCGTCCTGTCTTCTGTATCTCTTACCGATAGCGCCTGCATCGTCATAATCAACGCAGAAGTACTTTGACAGCTCGTCTGCAATCTCGCCTGCTTTGTCTGCGAGCTTCTTTGACAGGGGCAGAACTGCCGCCTTGACGGGAGCTAAGTAGGGGTGGAAGTGCATAACGTTTCTTGTTGTGCCGTCCTCGAGCTGTTCTTCGTCATAAGCCTCAGTTATAACTGCAAGGAACAGACGCTCAACACCGAGCGAAGGCTCGATAACATAAGGAACGTACTTCTCATTTGTTTCGGGATCGAAATATTCCATCTTCTGACCGCTTGTCTTGATGTGCTGTGTAAGGTCGTAGTCGGTTCTGTCTGCAACGCCCCAAAGTTCGCCCCAGCCGAACGGGAACAGATATTCAAAGTCGGTTGTAGCCTTTGAGTAGAAGCAAAGCTCCTCCTGATCGTGATCACGCAGTCTTAAGTTTTCTTCGTTTATGCCGAGGGACAGGAGCCACTTCTTGCAGTAGTCCTTCCAGAAGTAGAACCAGTCAAGGTCTGTGCCGGGCTTGCAGAAGAATTCAAGCTCCATCTGCTCAAATTCTCTTACACGGAAGATGAAGTTGCCGGGTGTAATCTCATTTCTGAATGACTTGCCTACCTGTGCAACACCGAAGGGTACTTTTTTACGGGTAGTACGCTGAATATTCATAAAGTTTACGAAGATACCCTGCGCTGTTTCGGGACGGAGGTAAAGCTCGCTCTTCGAGTCCTCTGTAACACCCTGGAATGTCTTGAACATAAGGTTGAACTGTCTTATGTCTGTGAAATCAGCCTTGCCGCAGTTGGGGCAGGTGATGCCTTTTTCACGGATATAATCCATCATCTGCTCGTTTGACCAGCCCGCACAGTTTGTGCCGTCAAAGTCCTCGATAAGATTATCCGCTCTGTGACGTGTCTTACAAGCCTTGCAATCCATAAGGGGATCGGAAAATCCGCCGATATGACCCGATGCTACCCATGTCTGAGGGTTCATGAGGATAGCGCTGTCAAGACCTACGTTGTACTTGCACTCCTGTATGAATTTTTTACGCCATGCGGACTTGATATTGTTCTTCAGCTCAACGCCGAGAGGTCCGAAATCCCATGTATTTGCAAGTCCTCCGTATATCTCACTGCCGGGATATATAAAGCCTCTGCCCTTGCAGAGAGCAACCAGCTTATCCATGGTTTTTTCTGTGTTTTTCATGTACGAAATTTCCTTTCATGTTTTGCATTTAAAAGCAGTGCACGGCAACGTATCTGCGCTGTCGTGCTTGTCTGCCGTATAATTCGTTTTAAATAGTGTTTGCCTCCGACCGTTTTGCTGTACAGAAAGGTCGGAACTTACAGCATCTTACAGCTTTTCAATCCAGCCCATTTCATCGGGGAGCTTGCCGTACTGCATACCTGTCATTGTATCGTAAAGACGCTGAGAGATAGGTCCTATCTTGTTGTTGTTGATAAGCATAACCTTATCGCCCCACTTTAAGTGACCTACAGGTGAGATAACAGCGGCTGTACCTGTACCGAATACTTCATTCAGCTTGCCTGCATCGTAAGCGTCTGCGATTTCCTGTATTGTGATTCTCTTTTCGCTTACCTTAAGGCCCCACTTCTTGCACAGCTCTATTGATGACTTTCTTGTGATACCCGAAAGGATAGAGCCCTGAAGGGCGGGAGTAACAACCTCGCCGTCAATTACGAAGAAGATGTTCATAGCGCCTACTTCTTCAATGTACTTACGCTCAACGCCGTCAAGCCACAGTACCTGCGAGTAGTTCTGCTTGTGAGCCTCGTCCTGACCGATGAGCGATGCGGCGTAGTTACCGCCTGTCTTTGTAAAGCCCATACCGCCTCTTACTGCACGGACATAGTTTGTTTCAACATAGATATTAACGGGATCAAGACCCGAAGCGTAATATGCACCTGAGGGTGACATGATTATCATAAAGTAATACTTATCGCCGGGACGAACGCCGAGGAACGGGTCAGCGGCAAATATGAACGGACGTATGTAAAGCGAAGCACCGTCTGTATGAGGTACCCAGTCCGCATCTATTTTTACAAGCTCGTGGAGAGCCTGTAAGCAATCGTCAACGTTTAACTGAGGGATAACAAGACGCTCAGCGGAGATGTTCATTCTCTTGAAATTTTCTTCCGGACGGAAGAACTGAATGCTGCCGTCGGGAGTTCTGTATGCCTTCATACCCTCGAAGATTTCCTGTCCGTAGTGAAGAACCATAGCGGCAGGTGAAATAGAAATATCCCCGTAGGGAACTATTCTTGCATCATGCCAGCCCTTGCCCGTGTCATATTCCATAACGAACATATGATCGGTAAAGATGTGACCGAAACCGAGCTTTGTTTCGTCAACGGGCTTTGCCTTAGGTGTTTTAGTTTTCTCAATTTTGATTTCCATTGTAAAAACATTCCTTCCTGAAAGCGATTTTCTCGCCGTAATTTCCGCCATAGCGGCAGCTCGTCTGCCTTATGCAAGCGAAATACCGTTTCCTTTCAGCATCTGTCCGATGAAAGCACAGGAAAATTATGTATGCTTGCAGTACCGACTAATTGTACAAAGAAAATTATAGCACTATTCTTGCAAAAGTTCAATATCTTTTTCAGATTATTTGAATTTTTTGAGCGGATTTCTTTCATCAAAAGTCCGTGCGTATATTATTATGCAAATAAATCGGTCCGATGCCTGTTGAATGGCACCGGACCGATCGCAATATTTCAGGTTACTGCTTGTTTGACATTTCGTAGGATTCGATCATCTTCTTGACCATCTGACCGCCGATTGAACCTGCCTGCTTTGAAGTAAGGTCGCCGTTGTAGCCGTTGTCCTTAAGGGGTACGCCTACTTCGCTTGCAGCCTGCATCTTGATGCTGTTTAATGCTGCCTTGTTCTTTTTATTGGTACTAGCCATTGTTGTTTTCCTCCGTATTTGTTATGCAGGTCCTTTTGACCTTGCAACATTATTATGTTCGGAGATTTTTTAAATATCAGATGAAATTTTTGGTGATAAATCATAACGCAGAAAATACGGCAAACCGTTCTGATTTTGCAAATGACATTGCAATCAGAATTCATCTGTGTTAAAATTAATTAACATATTTTTACGGAGAAATCGCTATGCCTACAGAACTCGAAACCATGAAGCACGCCAAGGAATACATAGACAAACTCGCAAACGGAATAGACCCTTTTACCGATAAGCCTGTGCCGGACGGCGATATTATCAATAACGTCAAGCTGTCACGATGCTTTTTCTACATTTCGGGAATACTTGAAAAGGTGATTGAAAACGGCGGAGAGGCGGCTAAGCCGCAAGTCACCGAAGCTGTAAGGCCGCATAAGCGTGGCAGTGTGGTAATAACCGACGAGGCACGGGCAAAATTCAGATGTTTTATAAACGAAGTGTCGCTGTCAACCTTTACCGATATGATAAACAAGCATATTGACAGCGATGTTTCCGTAAAGCTGAAAGGCTGTGCAATTGCCGATTGGCTGACCGTGATAGGCATGCTGACGGAAGAAACACTGCCTAACGGCAAGCTCAAAAGAGTGCCGACCGAAAACGGCATTTCGAGGGTATACGGCTTAATGAATATTTCACTCCGGGCGGTTTTCCGAGATACGCAATAATGCTCAGCCCTGCGGCACAGCAGTTTGTGCTTGACAACATAGACGCAATAGCGGAAATGAACGGCTTGCAGAGAGAAAAACGTAACAGACTGCCGTTTGAGGTCACAGACGAAATGCGTCAGAAGCTTACTTCCACGGAGAAATTCGTTACGGCAACAGATATAACGCAGAATATCAATTCTTATGTCGATGAAGAAAAGTCGAGTACGCTTAAAACAGGCTCTGTATCAAAATGGCTCGAAGAACAAGGCGTACTTGAAAACACCGAGCTTCCAAGCGGCAGAAAAACCAGACTGCCTACTGAGCAGGGTGTAAAGCTCGGAATAGAAACAAGGCAACGCACCTCACAGCGTGGCGAAGAGTATACGGCGGTTGTCTATTCAAAGCAGGCGCGCCAGTTCAAACGTTCTCAAGGGATGACGCCACTGGAATTCAGACGTAAAGACGGCGACGGAGTCGGAACGGTTGAGTAATTTGCATAAAGACGAAATCTAAAAATTTATATGAAGATTTATATAAAACACTTGTGTTTTTGCAACACACGTATTATAATAAAAACAAAGGAGGGAACGAGATGAAAGCGAGTATCCGACAGATCAGTGAAATGACCGGATTTTCTCCGGCAACTGTATCCAACGCGCTTAACAATAAACGCGGCGTCAACCATGAAACCGCCGCAAAGATTCTCGAAGCCGCCCATGCCTGCGGATATTTATCAGAAGGCGGAAATATCCACAGCATTCGTTTCGTCATTTATAAAGACAGCGGACAGGTCGTTTCCGATACGCCTTTTTTCTCCGCCCTGATCGAAGGAGTCGAGATGGAAAGCCGGGTCGGGAATTTTGAAACGGTGATCTGGAACCTGAACCGGTCTGCGCCTGATTATGACGAACGCTTAAAACAGCTTCTGACCGATCCGACAAGCGGTATCCTGCTTCTGGCAACCGAGTTGGATGAAGAAGAAGCCGCTAAGTTCAAAAGCGCGCTGGCACCGGTCGTTGTACTGGATAACTGGTTTGAAAACTCCTCTTTCAACTCTGTCCTGATCAGCAACACCGATTCGACCTGTGCCGCAGCCGAGTATCTGATCGCAAATGGTTATAAGGAGATCGGATACCTGAAAAGCAACATTAACATCAAAAACTTCTTCTACCGCCAGGAAGGATATGAACGGGCGCTTAAAGCACATGGACTTGAGATCCCGGAAAACGGGCTGATTTCTCTGCCTCCGACGATGGACGGGGCAAGAGTACAGATGAACCGTTTGCTTTCCGCCGGGATCAGGCTTCCCGAAGCACTCCTAGCCGATAACGATATCATTGCTCTGGGCGCGATGAAGGCCATGCAGGATCACGGGATCCGGATCCCTGAGGACGTATCGATCATCGGGTTCGATGATCTTCCGTTTTGCAGCATCACGACCCCCGGCCTGACCACCATTCATGTTTATAAACAGGAAATGGGACGCACAGCCGTCCGAAGGCTTCTGGAACTGATCCGGAACGGCGACCGGTTTGTGACCAAATCTCAGATCTGTACTGAGTTTGTTGAGCGGGGAAGCGTGTGCAAACGCACTGACTGACCGCTTATGATAAATGCCGACAGTCTCTAATTTCAGAAAGGAAGGAATTTTTATGACTCCTGCAAAAATCAAAATCGGTTATGCACCGACCAGACGCAGTATCTTTTCCGCGCCTGCAGCTATTGAATACCGCAATCTGACCGCAGATCGTCTGCGCGAACTGGGAGTGGATTTTGTTGACATCACCGATATCAATAAAGAAGGGCTTCTCTACGATGACAACGATCTGCCCGCAATTGTGGAAAAATTCAAAGCCGAGAAGGTTGACGGTATCTTCTTCCCTCACGGAAACTTCGGCACCGAGTACGAGGTCGCAAGACTGGCCAAGGAAATGAATCTTCCGGTTCTGCTCTGGGGTCCCCGCGATGAATGTCCCGATCCCGAAACCGGCGTCCGCCTGAGAGATTCCCAGTGCGGCCTGTTCGCGACTGGTAAGGTTCTCCGCCGTTTCCGCGTACCTTTCACCTACATGACCAACTGCAACCTGACCGATCCCGAATTTGAGCGGGGAATCAAGGACTTCCTTGCCGTCTGTAATATCGTCCGCACCTTCCGTCATACCCGCATCCTTCAGATCTCGACCCGTCCGTTTGACTTCTGGAGCACGATGTGCAACGAAGGTGAGCTGCTTGAGAAATTCAACATCCAGCTTTCGCCCGTTCCGATGACCGAACTGGTTCAGAACGTCAACAAGGCAAAAGAGGAAAAAACGCAGGTCGAAGCCTGCGTCGCTTATATGCGAATGAAGATGGACATCCACGTCACCGAGGACGAGCTTTACAATGTAGCCGCTATGAAAGTTGCGATCGAAACGATGGCAAAGAAATACGGTTGCAACGCCGCTGTTATTCAGTGTTGGAACGCCCTTCAGGATGAACTTGGCGTTATGCCCTGCTGTGCAAACTCCCTACTCTTTGATGAAGGCTTCCCGGTCGTTTGTGAGACCGATATCCACGGTGCGATCACTTCTCTGCTGATTCAGGCTGCCGGTATGGACGAGCATCCCGTATTCTTTGCTGACTGGACGGTTCGCCATCCTACCAACGACAACGCTGAGCTGCTTCAGCACTGCGGCCCCTGGCCCCTTTCTCTTGCTAAAGAGCGTCCTCAGCTGACCTATCCGCTGGCATTTGATTACCCCGGTGCGGTTGCTGCCGAGTGCAAACACGGCAACGTTACCCTCTGCCGTTTTGACGGCGACAACGGCGAATACAGCCTGCTGCTCGGTACCGCTAAAGGTATTGACGGTCCTTACACCAAGGGTACCTATCTCTGGGTCGAGGTCAAAAACTGGAAGAAGTTGGAGACAAAGATTGTCGAAGGCCCCTATATTCATCACTGTGCCGGTATTCACGGCGATGTTGTCGCGAGACTTTACGAAGCCTGCAAATACATCGGCGTCAAGCCCGACCTTTATGACGATAACGACGAAGAAATCAAAGCATATCTTCGCGGCGAATAAATGAAGGAGAGCCGGGAGAAAAGAGTATCTCTTCCGACTCCTGATCAGGAAAGGACACAGACTTATGAACCTGAAAGCAAACTCTTACAAACTGCGTCAGGATATCCTCAATATCGTCTACCACGCAAAGGGCGGACATATCGGCGGTGACATGAGCGTAATCGATACGCTCAACGTCCTGTATAACAAGCAGATGAATGTTACTCCCGAGAATTTTCATGATCCCGATCATGACCGCTTTATCCTCAGTAAAGGTCATACGGTTGAGGCACTTTACGCGGTTCTCTGCCAGAAAGGATTCTTCCCCCGCGAGGATTTGAAAACGGTTTCCCAGTATCTCTCCAAGTACATCGGTCACCCCAACAATAAAGTCAATGGTATCGAGATGAACTCCGGTTCTCTCGGCCACGGTCTGTCGGTCGCGATCGGTATGGCACTCGCCGGTAAGATGGACAAGCGCAATTACCGCGTATATGTTGTCATGGGCGATGGTGAGCTTGCCGAAGGAAGCGTCTGGGAAGGCGCCATGGCCGGCGGTCACTATAAGCTGGACAATCTCTGCGCCGTCATTGACCGAAACCGTCTCCAGATCTCCGGCACGA
>ULTC01000436.1_pt1 | contig 31372 bp, 25 predicted proteins | sample 1957091 | NCBI WGS metagenome assembly ULTC01 (sample SAMEA4835720, study PRJEB28245) | human gut metagenome | biome: gut microbiome; material: fecal sample | place: Denmark | collected 2008 | reverse complement strand
AGAATGAAGACGAGCCGCGACGAGGTCATCGCACTGCTGAAGGATAATTATGACGGTTATCATTTCACCTGGCCTTCTCCGGATATTTATAATCCTTTCAGCCTGCTCACCGCCATGGCCAAAGGTAAAATCGGCTCCTACTGGTTTGGCAGTGGTACACCTACCTACCTGATAGAAATGCTGAACAAGTTCCATGTAAAGCCCCAGCAGATTGGAGGACGGAAAGTATTGGCCGAATCGTTCGACGCCCCTACCGAGCGGATGACCGACATCAATCCATTGCTCTATCAAAGTGGTTATGTAACGATTAAAAATCAAGATTCATTCACCGGTCTTTATACGCTCGATATCCCTAACAAAGAAGTCCGCATAGGATTGATGAAGAGCTTATTGTCCGGCTATTTAAACCAATATACCGCCGAAGGATTCACTACAGTGGCACTTCTTTTTAAAGCAATTACCGAAGAAAGAATAGACGACGCCTTGCGCTTGTTGCAGACATTCCTCTCCACCATTCCGCAATGCGACAATACCGACTACGAAGGTCATTACCAGTCATTGCTCTACACCATTTTCAGTCTGCTGGGAATGTATGTAGATGTGGAAGTACGTACTCCCGACGGTCGTGTGGACATGGTGATGCGCACTCCATCCATACTCTACGTCATAGAACTGAAACTGAATAAAACAGCGGACATCGCCATGCAGCAAATTGACCTGAAAAACTATCCGGAACGCTTTGCCTTATGCGGACTACCGATAGTGAAAGTGGCAATAAACTTCGACAGCAAACGACATACGCTGGAAGACTGGATTATATCGTAGCCTGAATAACTCCTTTAACTCCTACCATGAATAATGTAGGGGAGACGCTTACGATGGCTGAAAGCTGAAAATGTCCCTTCAGAACACTCTTTCAGCTGAAAGGCTGGTAAACAAGGAGGTTGCGGAAGCTGAAGGCACTGAAACTGTTTAAGAACACCGAAAAAACGACAACTTAAATCACACTCAAAAAAAGAACGTGGGCAGTGTTACTTGAGAGATTCTCAAGACAATTACACATATTCTATCCCTTCGACCTGAAAAATTCGCAAATAATACGTATGTTTGCGCCAAATAGGTCAATGAACATGAAAATACACAGAAATCTAATGCTTGTATGCCTGCTCCTCATGGCATCAATCTCTTATGCTCAATCCGAAACCATCGTTGTAGGAAAAAAAGCGGACGGAACGGACTTAAAAGCACAGTGCTACACTTTTCCGCAGCGGGTGGAAACTTTCTCCATGAGTGATAAAGGCGATTATCTCTGCGTCAGTTTCAGGGAAACCACTAAAAGCGGCAAGTATCTGAAGAATAAAGGAGAAATAGGTTTCTATGACACAAAGAGCAGTCAGCTCCTATGGAAACAGCCGATTGACTTCAGCAAATCACGGATAACTTGTCTTTCGGAAGGGGTCTTGATAACTGAAATCGGCAGCAAGATATCATTGCTCAGTAGAGAAACAGGAGCGAAGAGATGGGAAGCCAGTTTATTTCCGGTATATGTGGACGATTCATTGGGATTGGTCTTAGGTTATAACTCCCCTACCTCCAACAAACTCCGCGCTGTCAACTTGAAATTCGGTAACGATCTGTGGGAAAACAAAATACCTCATCAATACGGTTGGAACGAAGTTCTTGATCTGGAACAAAATAAACGCCTGATTGTAGCGGATGCATTGCATAAGCTGGATTTCATGACCGGAGAGTTACTGACCTATCCGGGCAAACCGGGAGCTCATGATACAAAAGCGGCATTGTTGCAAGGATTAGCCGCTGTAGCAGTCGGAGTAGCCGGTGGCGTAGCAACCGGTGGTGCCTATTATTACAGCTATGTTCCCATTGCCAATAATACAATCACGGGGTTGACTTCCAATATACTGTCTCAGGATTCACTTTATTACTGGGCAGACCGTCAACACATCTCCTGTATGGACACGGCTTTCAACGTAGTGTGGCAAACAGAGTTTCCTGATGTGAAAGCTTCCTGCTCTAAACTTTTCGTGCAAGATGATAAGTTATTCATGCTGAATTATGGCTACGGATTACGCGAAGGAGCAAGCCGCAAGAAATATGGGCGCCCATTTATAGCCTGTTATAACTTGCTAAACGGAGAAGAAATCTTCTTCAACCAACTAAGCGTAAAGAAAGATATGATTGAAGATGCCCTGCGAACTGATGACGCACTCTACATGCTGTTTGATGACGGAATGGCTTATCAGGAGTTAATGGACTCCGTCGTAAATATTGTACCCTGGGATACCAAGCAATACGGTAAGTTGGAAGCGATGTTGCCCGGTACACTCTATGCAGCCAACAAAGATACAACCGCTTTCAAGTCGCTCGTTTTCGATGGAGAACATTGCCTGGTATATAATGATCAAGGAGTTATCTATGAAGTAGACAAGGATTTGAACATCAGGAATACCTATGAACGGGAGCGGATTTACAGCCCCAGTATCCAACTAAAAGATTATTTATGTATCGGCAATCGTGGAGACTATTGGTTCATTCACGAAATGGGAATGCCTGTAGCCCATCTTGATACGGAGTTCAAAAAAGGGCGGGTGATTGGTAATAAGCTGCTGCTACTTAACAATGAAAACCAATTCCTGTTTATCGATCTGGATGAAGCGATAGAATAATCACTTGAAATCAAGTGCTAACTGCCCGTCACCCAATAGATTGAATGTCATGCGGTGATAAGGCGTAGTTCCACGTTCGGAGATGGCCGCACGATGTTTCTTCGTGGGATATCCTTTGTTATGGTCCCAATCATAATATGGAAATTCTTCGTGAAGGCGGTTCATATAATCATCACGATAGGTTTTGGCAAGCACAGAAGCTGCTGCAATAGAAAGGTATTTACCGTCGCCTTTAATCACCGTGGTATGCGGAAGATCCTGATATTTCTTGAAGCGGTTGCCATCTATAAGCAGATGCTGCGGACGCATCTTTAATTGATCTACGGCACGATGCATGGCAAGGAAAGAAGCGTTCAGGATGTTAATCTTATCAATCTCTTCGGGAGATACAATGCCAACCGCCCATGCCAGTGCTTCTTTCTCAATCACTTCACGCAAAGCATAGCGCTGATGTTCCGTCAACTGTTTGGAATCATTCAGTAGTTCGTTCTTGAAATCTTTGGGAAGGATCACGGCAGCAGCATATACAGCTCCTGCCAAACAACCACGTCCGGCCTCATCGCAACCGGCTTCAATCAGATCTTTATTCAAATAAGGCAATAGCATACAGCATTAATTTAGAGGCACAAAGATAAATCTTTTTGAAAGCAAACCTGACTTTTAAAGGAAAATAATTACATTTGCAGAAACAACAAATATACTATGAAGCAAGTACTGTATCTAATATTTGCAGTTTCCCTATTAACCACGATCCCCTTACAGGCTCAAGACAGCAAACAAGCCCAGACCTTATTAGAACAAGCTCAAAAAGCCCTGTTCAGCAATCCCAAGCAGGCATCATACTATGCAGCTCAGGCAGCTGCCTTATTTCCCGAAGACGAACCCAATGAAACCCGTGCACAAGCTATGATACTCTATTGCCAAGCAGAACAACTGCTGGGCAACTTCGATTTGAGTATCAAGAATTTATATGATACACAGAGATATATCAATCCCGCAAACAAACGGCAAACAGCTCAGCTTTATTCACTCATGGGACGTGTATATAGTAAGTTGGGCGATTATAACAAAGGGATAGAACTGAACGATAAGGCAACCTCTATTTTCAAGTCTTTAGGAGATTCGGCTTCGGTGGCGGGATGTTATAATGAACGTGGAGTCATGCATTATCTGCTTGATGAATTTCTGGTAGCAGAAAGATTTCTTCAACGGGCATTGACTATCAATCGTGCCCAAAGGAACTTAAAAGAGATTGCTACCAATCTGAACAATCTATGTCTATATCAAGGAGATACGGAAAAGAAACTGTCCTTTATTCAGGAAGCCATAGCCATCAATAAAAATCTGGATGCACAATGGTCATTGGGAGAGAACTACAACAATATGGGCAAGCAATATTACTTCGGCGAGCAATACTCCAAAGCTTTGGAAGCTCTGCAGAAAGCCTATGAATACGCCCATAATATCGGTGCCAAGGAATTGATTTGTGATTATTATGAATATTCATCCTGGGTATATGCCGCCATAGGTGATTATGACCAGGCCTATAAACGGCTCAGTCAAATGTATGCCTTGAGCAAAGAGCTACAAAGTAGCAACAAGTTGCGTAACATTGAACAGGAAATCTCTTATAAAAGATATCAGGATCAGAAATATGCTACCGAAATGCAGGAGCAAACTTATAAGATAGAACTACTAAAGCGCAATCTATGGCTTTTGGGCAGTATACTTGTTCTTGGTTTAGCCTTCAGTATATTCTTATATAAATGGTATAAACGCAGAAAAGGTCTTCAACTAATAGAAGCCCGATATCAACTGGAACTGTCACAACGGGAAATATCCGAATTGAAACTGCACCAACAGGAATTGGAACTGCAAAATGTACAGAGTGCCTTAGACAACAGTCAACAAGAAGTAACCAGCTTTGCCGTATTTCTTAGAAGCCGTAACGAGTTGCTGGGCAAAATACGTGAGATGATTAAGGAAGGGTATAGAATGGACAATCAAGCACTGGTTCCCCACTTAAAGAAGGTAAATGCTTTTATCAGCCAATACCAAAGCGGAGATAAGACCAATAATACATTGCTGCTGAGTGTTGAGGAGAAAAATAAAGAGTTTATCGAAAAACTCGTAAAGCAACACCCCAACCTCACACAAGGCGAAAAATATCTCGCAACTTTATTACGGGTGAATCTCTCTACAAAAGAAATCTCAATGATTACTGGAAGCACTCCCAAAACCATCAACATGAACCGTTACCGGTTGCGCAAATCACTCAACTTATCCACAGAAGAAGACTTAACTACATATTTGCAAAGTGTTTAACCTCATCCTTACACACAATAGCATTTTGTAGATATAATCCCAGAATTATATCACTATATATCAAACAATTAAGAATTCCATTGTAGTACAAATATTTCCTCTAAAAAGCCCTTTTGTAGATTAATTATAGAACCCCCAGATTGTGAACTTTGATAAATAACATTCTTATTTGTGGTGTGAAACACATTTTATTAACCTTAAAAAACCACACACATGGGTAGAATTATTAAGAATTGTTCCATGAAGAGAGTAGTCAAGTTAGCCTTACTCTTTGCTTTTCTGATTCCACTAAGTTCTTTAGCACAGAACATTCAACTGACAGGTACAGTAACCGATACAACAGGTGAAACTGTTATCGGTGCAAGTGTACTTGAAAAAGGTACTACTAACGGAGTGATTACCAATATAGACGGTAACTTCTCACTAAACGTTTCCCCTAAGGCAATTATCGTTATTTCTTACGTAGGATACACTACTCAGGAAATTCCTCTTAACGGTGCAAAAAACATTAAGGTAGTATTGAGAGAAGATACTGAAATGTTGGAAGAAGTAGTAGTCATCGGTTATGGTACCATGAAGAAAAGTGATATGACAGGTGCCATTTCATCTGTTGACGTCGAAGAACTATCCAAACGTACCACCACTAACCCCGCCGAAGCGCTGCAAGGTAAAATCGCCGGTGTAAACATTATGAAAGCAGGTGGTAACGCCGGTGCCGGCGTACAAGTAAAAATTCGTGGCGTAAAGACTTTCGGAGATAACGAACCTCTTTATATCATCGATGGTTTCCCGGGTGATATAAATGCTGTTAACCCGCAGGATATTCAAGCTATGGAAGTACTGAAGGATGGTGCTGCCGCTGCCATATACGGTTCGGTTGCTGCCAATGGTGTAATTATCGTAACTACTAAAAATGGTAAGAAAGGCGAAACAAAAATAGATTTCAGTGCATACGTAAGTATGACAAATGTAGCGAAAAAACTCGACTTGCTGAATGCAGAGCAATATAAGAAAGTACATACACAAATGTATGAGAACTGGAACGCTCATGTAATAAATCATAAGTCGCAATACGACCCGAAAGGTAACGGTGCATGGGAAAAACAGATATTGGAACTGGAACCTTACATGACCAAGAATACCGGCATCGACACTGACTGGCAGGATGCAATGATGCGTACCGGTCTTTCACAGAACTATATGTTCAGTGTAAGAGGTGGTAGCGAAAATGCCCAATATTCCGTTTCATACAATCACGCTGATGACAAAGGTATTTTCCTTGGCAATGATTACCGTCAGGATAATGCACGCCTAAAACTGCACATGAGCAAATATATCTTTGATATTGACGCCAACATGGCTTTCAAATTCACAGATAGCAAACAGCCCGAATATCAGCTGAAAGAAATGTATATGATTTCTCCACTGGTACCTATCTACAATGAAAATGAAGAATATGGCTTCGGTCTGACAAACTTCGATAACCTGCCCAACAATCGTAATGTTATGGCCGACCAGCACTACGAGAAATCTACAGATAAGAAGTATCATACCACCGCCAACGTAGCTTTAACTGCCAACTTCACTAAATGGTTGAGTTTCAAAACAAGTTATGCTTACCGTGGAGAGCATCAACGCCAAACTTACCATACACCGGCTTACATTTCCGACGTAAAAGCCAAGCGAGACTATCCGTATCATAGCGAAACCACCGCTTACTGGGAAGAGCATGTATGGGAGAATGTACTGAGTTTCAACAAAGCATTCGGCAAACATTCTGTCAATGCCGTAGCCGGTACTTCAACCATGGCTCGCAAATATACATGGAATTCTGTAGGCGTAGAAGGTAAATCGACAACTTATAAGGTAGAGGACGGGCAATTGGTAATCGGTGAACAACCAGGAGGTTTCCTCGATCCGGGCTTCTCTACAATCGGTGCAGGTGCAGGTGGTACTTACGACGGTGACGGAACTAAATGGGATTACAGACGCGTATCCTTCTTCGGTCGCGTAAATTATAACTATAACGATCGTTATCTGATTCAGGCAACTGTACGTTCCGACGGTTCTTCCAAGTTTGGTGCTGACAACCGTTGGGGTTTCTTTCCATCAATAGCTGTGGGCTGGAGAATCAGTGAAGAAAAATTTTTCCCAAAAGGTATTGCGCTGAACAATTTGAAATTGCGTGCCAGCTGGGGACGTCTGGGTAACGAAAATGCCTTGGGATATTATGACTTCCTCGCTCTAATTTCTACTTATAACACCAAATACCAGGGATATGTAAAAGGTAACGGTGATAATGCATGGGCAGGAAGTATTGCCCGTGGGCTGGAGAATCGTTCGTTGAAATGGGAAACTACAGATACTAAGAATATTGGTCTTGACTTCGGTTTCTTCAACAACAAACTGACCGGTGCCATGAACTACTATTACAATCAAACCGAAGAACTCTTGATTACGAAAGCACTTCCACCTTCTGCCGGCTTGAACAACCCAATCCTGAATGTGGGTAAAATCCGCAACTCCGGTGTTGAAGTTGAGATAAACTGGGCTGACTCAAAAGGTGGTTTCGATTATAACATCGGTATGAATTTCAGTACAACCAAGAATAAAGTTGTAGAACTGGCAGACAAAGGACAAGTCCTTTATGGTGAAGGTTTGAAATATGGAACTGAACACTTCCCAACCCAGACGCGCGTTGGCAAACCTATCGGTGCATTCTATCTTTATAAGACCAACGGTTTGTTCCAAAGCAATGAAGAAGCCCGCCAATATGTAAATGCAGATGGAGACGAGTATCAGCCTTTCGCCGATGCCGGTGATATCCGCTATGTAGATGTAAATGGCGACGGCTATATTGATGATGATGACAAAGTATATTGTGGATCGGGTATACCTACACTGGAAGTTAACCTGAATTTCTCTGCCGGCTATAAAGGCTTCGACCTTTCTGTTGTATTGGGTAGTGCATGGGGACACAAGATTTATAATGGTAACAAGTACTTCTATGAAGGAATGAACTCCGGTTCCAACTTCCTCACATCATCCTTGAATGCCTGGACACCTCAAAATACCAATACAAACATACCTCGCGCCATCTTCAACGACCCGAACGGTAACTTGAAGGAGTCTGACCGCTTCATTGAAAAAGGTGACTTTGTCCGCCTCCGTCAATTACAATTAGGTTATACCCTACCAAAAAAAATAATGCAAAAAGTATTCATCGAGAGATTGCGTTTTTATGTAAGTGGTGAAAACCTCTTCACAATCACTGGATACGACGGCATCGACCCCGAATTCTCACGTGTAAGTGTATTGAACACCGGTATTGATAAACTGATTTATCCGTTTACCCGTTCATTCACTTTGGGTGCCCAACTTACTTTCTAACTCATTTAACATTGTATAAACATGAAAAAAGTAATATATATAGCCAGCCTTTGTTTTGCATCGCTCTTTGTGAGCTCTTGCGATGATTATCTAACCTTGGAATCTCCCGACCAGTTGACTTCGGGAAGTTTCTGGCGTAACGAAAGTGATGCACAAGCCGGAATATCGGCTGCATATTCGCAATTAGAATACTACATTGACACCTGGGAATTTGCCGAAGTTAAATGGCCGGTGGAAGCTTACCGTGAAGACATTATCAATATGGGTAACGATGCACGTAACTATCCCAACTGGCTGGAACTCTACAATTTCACTTATACAAACGGTAACTCACAGTTCAGCAATTATTGGTGGAACAACTACAAAGGAGCCAGCTTTGCCAATCAGGTAATAGAGAAAGTGACAGAGATGGAAGAAGGAACTATCGACCCTACTGTCCGCACGCAAATTATAAACGAAGGTTATTTTCTTCGCGCTTACTATCACCTTAAATTGCTTTTGAATTGGAAAGAAATTATCATCCGTGACAAGTATATCACCAGTCAGGCAGAATTAAGCAAAGGACTTTCACCGCGTCCCGATGCCTGGGATTTTATTATAGAAGATTTAAAGCGAGCCACTGCTCTCCCTTCTTCTTATGACAACGACAACATCGGTCGAGCCACCAGTGGGGCAGCCAATGCCTATTTAGGTTTTGCCTATCTGACACGCGCTTACGAAGAATCTGACAAGAAGACAGAATATCTGAATGAGGCACTTACAGCACTAAACAATGTCAAAGGCTACGAACTGGTAAAGAAGTTTTCAAGTATGTTTGACGCCAGCAACAAAAACAGCAAAGAATCTATCTTTGAGTTGCAGACTTCCATGAGTAGTGCCAATGGTGCTAACTATCGCACTCAACTCCACCGTTGGATAGGTACATCCGAACTTTGGGGATGGGATGAGATTCTTCCGAGTAATGTATTGATGGAAGCGTACATGAAAGAAGGTGAGATTGCCACAACCGGACGCTATGACTCACGCTTGTATGAGAGTGTATTCTTCCAATGTGATTATTTCAATGATGGAAGCGGGCGTGTTTACGGGGGCGATTATGACAACTGGTTCTGTAGTTTCGATGATAAGAATAACCCTATTCCCGGTACAAGTTACAATCGGCCTTCCTTCCGCAAGTTTATGCCCACCGACTATGATGGCTTATACAATAATTATTGTGCCATCAACATTCCTTTGATGCGTTATGCCAATGTATTGTTAATGAAGGCGGAAGTATTGAACGAGCAAGGCCATCCCGAGCAAGCCATTCCGCTGATTAATGAAATCAGAAATGTACATGGAGACATGCCTGCCATGAAAGGGACTTCACAACAAGAGGTACGTGAGCAAATAGAACATGAACGTATGATTGAATTCCCACTGGAAAACTGGCGCTGGTATGATTTACGCCGTTGGGGCAAATTAGCGTCAGCCTTGGCAGATGCAGGACGCGCCGGCTTTAATGTAGAGAAGAATTCGTTCTACCCTATTCCGTTGACTGAAATCAATTCGAACGACCAAATTAACAAATAAATTCTCTCTTCACTCAATATGACATCCTAACGAGACGGTATTTACCTACAGTATACCGCCTCGTTATATTCAAATGAATTATCTTTGCCCGCAAAAACGACATAGATATGTTTACAATTATCGGACTGATGCTCACAGGAATGCTGCTGGGCTACCTCTTACGGAAACGGAATTTAAGTAAAATACACAAGGTTATCACAGTACTGATCTGGGTGCTGCTCTTCATTCTCGGCATTGAAGTGGGAGGAAACGAGCAAATTATCAAAGGACTGCACACCATTGGCCTTGAAGCCGTCATACTCACCATAGGTGGAACTCTGGGAAGTGTGATTGCCGCTTGGGCACTGTGGAGGGCCTTATACAAACGGAAAGGAGGACAAGCATGAAAGGAAGTCTTATCATAGTCGGCTTTTTTGTGCTGGGGACACTTTGCGGAGTCTTTCACCTGATACCTATCGACATCGTAGTAGATAGTAAAGTCAGCTTTTATGCACTTTGCGCACTGATGTTCAGTGTAGGGCTAAGTGTAGGCAATGACCCGCAAACGTTGAAAAATTTTCGTTCACTCAATCCACGGTTGATATTCCTGCCTATCATGACCATTCTGGGCACGTTGGCAGGTTCTGCCGCAGTCAGACTGATACTGACACACCGTTCCCTGACTGATTGCCTGGCTGTAGGTTCGGGCTTCGGTTACTATTCACTCTCCAGTATCTTCATTACCGAATATAAAGGAGCTGAATTAGGAACAATTGCCCTGCTCGCCAACATCAGCCGTGAGATTCTGACCCTGCTGGCTGCACCATTACTGGTGCGCTGGTTCGGCAACCTCGCCCCTATCTCTGCCGGAGGGGCAACTACGATGGACACCACACTGCCCATCATTACACGAACGGCCGGACAACAATTTGTAGTTGTCTCCATCTTCCACGGATTTGTAGTGGATTTCAGCGTTCCGTTCCTTGTGACACTGTTTTGTTCTATTTAATACTGTTTTGAAATGACAGCTTAGAAGCGAATTGGTACGCGGACGACACAGACGAAGCGGACAAACGCGGATTTTAATTTTCATTTCAGAACTTAAAGCAAATTATCATGAAAGCTAAAGTATATACCTTACTCTTTTCCTCATTGCTTTGTGTTTCTGCCCTGGCTGATAACGAACCTTGGCAGAACCCACAAATCAACGAGATAAACAGAGAGCCGATGTATGCGCACTTCATCCCATTTACGAATGAAGCCAACGCTTTGAAACAACGCTCTCTCCCCGCCGATGTGCGTTTCGATGTGAATCCTGCGACAGAAAGACGATTTTCTCTGGATGGAACCTGGAAATTCCTGTTTTCAAAGAATAACGATCTTTGTCCAAAGGATTTCCATAAACCCGGATACAATACCCGGAAGTGGAGCAAAATACAAGTTCCCGGAAGTTGGGAACTGCAAGGATTCGATGCTCCTATCTATACGGATACCCACTATCCATTTCCTGCCAATCCTCCGTATGTACCTGCCGATTACAATCCGGTAGGAGCTTACATCCGTGAGTTTACCGTCCCGAATGGTTGGGAAGGTATGGATATCTTCCTTGACTTCGAAGGAGTGGAATCCGCTTATTATGTATGGGTGAACGGTGAGCTTGCCGGATATGCGGAAGACAGTCGTCTGCCGTCTCACTTCAACGTCACCAAGCTGTTGAAAAAAGGCAGTAATAAACTTGCCGTGAAAGTATTCCGTTACAGCGACGGCTCCTATCTTGAAGGGCAGGACTACTGGAAATACAGTGGCATTGAACGGGATGTATATCTCTATGCCCGTCCGCAAAGCCGTGTCCGTGACTTCCGGATGACTGCCGAGTTAGTCAATGATTACAAAGATGGGGAACTAAACCTCGATGTATTACTTCACCAACCGAAAGTCGGAGAAACCGTCGAAGTTAAGGTATTGGATGAAGGCAGGGAGATTTACAACCGGAAGAAGTCCATCACTTCCACCACCGATACTCTATTCAGCCAACAGGAGATTTTCCCGAATATACGTGCATGGAATGCTGAAACGCCAAATACTTACACATTAGTAGTCAGCACCTTCGACGCCCAGGGAAAACCACTGGAATCTTTCACTCACCTTTTTGGTTTCCGTACGGTAGAGATGCGCAACGGAATGCAGATGATCAACGGGAAAGCAGTACTGTTTAAAGGAGTAAACCGTCACGAGCACGATCCATACAAAGGGCGCACTATCAGTGTCGCTTCCATGATACATGATATTCAGTTGATGAAACAGTTTAATCTGAACGGTGTACGCAACTGTCACTATCCGAACTGCTCTGCCTGGTACGAGCTTTGCACCGAATTCGGTCTGTACATGGTGGATGAAGCCAATATCGAAAGTCACGGCATGATGGATCACAAGGATGGAACGCTGGCTAATTATCCGGACTGGGAACTCCCCTTCATGCAACGCATGAGCCGCATGATTGCACGCGACCGTAACTACTCAGCTATCGTCACCTGGTCCATGGGTAATGAATCCGGGTATGGCAAACATTTTGAAACGCTGTACGATTATACTAAGAAAGTAGATCCTACCCGTCCGGTACAATACGAAGGAGGCGGCTACGATGCAAAAAGCGACATTTACTGTCCGATGTATGCACGTATCTGGTCACTGCGCCGCCACATCAATCAGCGTGACAAACGCCCCTTGATTATGTGTGAGTACGCCCATGCGATGGGTAACAGCGTAGGAAACTTCCAGGATTACTGGGATTTGATTTATAAGTATGACCAGCTACAAGGGGGATTTATCTGGGATTGGGTAGACCAGACATTCGCCATCAAAGATAAAAACAACCGTGATATCTGGGCATTCGGAGGTGACATGGGCTTTGTAGGCATCGTCAACGACTCTAACTTCTGTGCCAACGGATTGGTAGCTGCCGACCGTTCTCTCCATCCGCACATCTATGAGGTGAAGAAAGTATTGCAATACATTCACTTCGAACCGGTAGCTTTCACTCCGAACAAGATAAAAGTCAGCAATCGGCATGATTTCATCGGTTTGGAAGGATATACCCTGCGTTGGGCAGTAGAGTGCGACGGAAAAGCGGTACAAGGAGGTGAAATGGACTTCCCCGTAATCACTCCGGGAAGCTCTGCCAATATAGAATTACCCCTGAAAGCATTGCCTGCCGACGGTAAGGAATACTTCTTGACTCTGCGCGCATTCACCAAGCATGAAGCTCCGCTGATACCGAAAGGACATGAAGTGGCCATCGAGCAATGGATACTCCCCACGACTCAAATCGCCGGAAAGGTTCAGCCCGCCAACAGTACGTTGGCAACAGACCGGAATAATGAAGCGATCACACTGAAAGGAAATTACTTCCAGATAGCCTTCTCTACCCAAAACGGTGAGATGACAGAACTAATCTACCATGGAAAGAATCTGATTAAAGAGGGATTACAACCCAACTTCTGGCGTCCGTTGACGGACAACGATATTCCTAATGGACATCTCAATCGCTGCGCCACCTGGAAAACTGCCGGAAAGGATGCTAAACTGGAGAATCTGGAAGTTACGGAGAAACAGCAGATTGCCACCGTAACGGCTACTTATAAGATGGAGGCGCAAGGCTCTACATTGCAAACGATCTATGATATTCATCCTGACGGTGCCGTCCGGGTGAGCATGCACTTCACCCCGGGCAAACAGGCGCTGAGTGAAATGCCTCGTCTGGGTATGCGCATGATACTTCCGGCAGAATATGAAATGATGTCCTGGCTGGGACGTGGTCCGCAAGAAAACTATGCAGACCGGAAGACAGGAGCATTGATAGGCCTGTATAATGCTACGGTTTGGGAACAATTCCATCCGTATGTACGTGCTCAGGAAACGGCCAATCACTGTGATGTACGTTGGACTGCCCTGCGCAATGCTGCCGGAGAGGGTTTACTGGTTACGGGAGAAGAGCCTCTGAGCGTAAGTGCCTGGAACTTCCCAATGGAGGACATTGAATATCGTCCCTCGCAGGTAGAACGCCGTCATGGAGGAAGTATCCTGAAAAAGGATATAATTTGGCTAAACATCGATCATCAGCAGATGGGTGTGGGTGGTGACAATACCTGGGGAGCACAGATACATCCCGAATACACCATCACGCCGCACGAGTGGAAATACAGTTTTACACTGCAACCGCTCGGAGCAAAGGATGATGCAGCGGAACAGGCTCACAAATGTTGGTTCTGAGAGATAAATGATAATTTATCACCTAAAAAGAAATCATTAATTATAAATTAGATCATGCGACATAAGTTTATACACATTATTTGTATTACTCTGCTGGTTACAGGCATCACCGCCTGCACTCCCGGCAACAACAACACTGCGGAGAAGCGGTATACATTCAATAATATACTGGATATTGCCTACACTCCCGATACCTTGCACCGCTGCTACGGCTGGTTCACAGATGCCGGCTCGTGGATGGGTTTCACTCTTCCCGAGAAAGAGAATTGGGTAAACGGTTTCTGCGGCCCATTCAGTCTGATATGTTCCGCCGCCAGTGGATGGCTCAATCCGCTGTTACGGTAGGTTTTAGTCAGAAAGTCTCGGATACCTTTCTGCCTGACTCCACCTGTTACTATCCCGGAGAACTGTATATGTCCGCCCATTCCGGCAACGGGACTATCACCCAGCGGCTTAACTTCGTAAATGCCTCCACCGCATTGCTTCGTATAGAAGCCGACAAAGCGGAAGAACTGATGCTGACCGGCAGCCAATGGGGGAAGAATATAACCGTAAGCGTAGAGCAGAACTCTGTAATAGCCCGCCATCCCAGTGGAGAAAGCGTAACTGTAACGTTCCCTCCCGATGTGAAACTTACCGGAACGGATAACAATTACACCGCCCTTATCCACACCTCTAAGTATCCCGTAAATGTAGCCATTTCCTTCTTTACCTCCGAAAAGGAAATGACAGTCGGATTACAGAACCTCCCCAACCTGCTTAATAATCCCGAAAAAGCATTGCAAGCCAATGCCGAACGTTAGGAAGGATACCTGACAAAGATACTGCGTACCGACATGAAACCCGAATACGACCGCATCGCCGTGAAAGCCGTAACCACTCTTATCTCCAACTGGCGCACCCACCGTGGCGGTCTGTTGCACGAGGGTATTGTCCCAAGCCATGCAGTTGGCTACTTTGTAGGTTTCTGGGCATGGGATACCTGGCGTTTCAGTGCGGGGACTGCTAAGTTCGATCCTGAACTGGCAAAGAATAACATCCGCGCCATGTTCGATTATCAGCAACCGGACGGCATGGTAATCGACTGTATCTACACTGATCCATCCGAAAACAATGCCCGTGACAGCAAACCGCCTTTGGTATGTTGGGCTGTAGATGAGATTTTCACGCATACAGGCGACACGGCTTTCGTTTCCGAGATGTATCCGCAACTGCTTTCTTATTATAAGTGGTGGTATCAGAAACGCGACCATAATCATAATGGTATGTGCGAATACGGTGCCACTGACGGTACTCTGGAAGCAGCCGCCTGGGAAAGCGGAATGGACAATGCCATTCGTTTTGACGACGCCATGATGCTGAAGAACGACGGAGGCGAGGATGCCTGGAGTATGGACCAGGAAAGTGTAGACCTGAATGCCTACCTGGCACTGGAATGTAAGTTACTAAAGAAATTTTCCGGATTACTGAATGTCTCATTCGATGCTCCCGACTATAGTAATAAAGTAGCCGATTATTTCTTTGATCCCAAACTCAACTTCTTCTTTGATCGCCGTCTGAAAGACGGTTCATTCATTGAAGAACCGGGATGCGAAGCCTATACTCCGTTGTGGACACAGATTGCCACGCAAGAGCAGGTAGATAAGATGTTACCCATGCTTCAGGATACAGCAAAGTTCTCAACGTATATTCCTTTCCCCACCATTGCCGCAGATAATCCCAAGTATAACCCACGCGGCTACTGGCGTGGTCCTATCTGGCTAGATCAAACTTACTTTGCCATTCGCGGGCTCCGCAACTATGGTTATCATAAGCTTGCCGATGAATATACATTGCAGGTATTCGACCGCCTCAACGGACTGAAAGAAGGAGCACCCATCCATGAGAACTACGGCACGCACACCGGAGAGCGACTGAAAGCGCCACACTTTAGCTGGAGTTCATCCCATCTATTGATGATGTACGATGATTACGGGAAGTAATTCCCATTCCCTCTAATAAAAGAAGGTGTGTCATAATGCAGTACTATCTCAATTCTCCTCCTCCCGGGAGGAGGGGAGCTTAAGTTACTTTCCAGTTTTGACACACCTTCTTCTATTAGAGGGAATAACAAACAGGCTTCTTAAAAGAGGCTCCACGCAACCGTCAGCCCCGCCATCACGATAGCTACCATACTCATCAGCTTGATAAGGATATTCAAACTCGGACCGGAAGTATCTTTGAACGGGTCACCTACCGTATCGCCTACCACAGTAGCTTTATGTACTTCGCTACCCTTACCACCAAAGTTACCTTCTTCCACATATTTCTTTGCATTATCCCATGCACCGCCGGCATTCGCCATAAAGATGGCAAGAACGAAGCCGCTGCTCAATCCACCGATCAGCAGCCCCAGCACACCGGGAACGCCAAAGATAAGTCCCGTTGCAATCGGAGCAATAATGGCTATCAGCGAAGGAACTACCATTTCACGCTGTGCCCCTTTTGTAGAAATCTCTACACAACGCTCGTAATCCGGTTCTGTCTCACCGGTAAGTATACCTTTGATTTCACGGAACTGGCGGCGTACTTCATCCACCATGTGAGCAGCAGCACGGCCAACAGCATTCATTGTCAATCCGCAGAAAAGGAATGCCATCATACTGCCCAGGAACATACCCGAAAGAACCTTCGGATTCATCAATGTCACATCATAATGATGCATAAAATCGAAGAAAGTGGCATCCTGAAGGGCCACGGAGTTACCATGAGGAAGCGTTAAATCAGTAGTTCCCAAACGAGTCAGTCCGATACGGATTTCTTCAATATAAGAAGCAAGCAGGGCAAGTCCCGTAAGTGCAGCCGAACCAATGGCAAAACCCTTTCCGGTAGCAGCAGTAGTATTACCCAAAGAGTCGAGAGCATCCGTACGTTTACGTACTTCCGCACCCAGACCGGACATTTCAGCGTTTCCGCCCGCATTATCAGCAATAGGACCATAAGCATCCGTAGCAAGCGTAATGCCCAGGGTGGAAAGCATACCTACGGCAGCAATACCGATACCGTAAAGTCCCATACCTACATTATTGAAATCGAACCCTGATGCAAACAGGTAGGAAGCAATAATACCGACTACTACAGCAATCACAGGAATCGCAGTAGACAGCATACCCAAACCGATACCGGAGATAATCACCGTTGCCGGGCCAGTCTTTCCGCTTTCGCTCAACTTCTGAGTAGGACGATAGGATTGTGAGGTATAATATTCCGTAGAACGTCCGATGATGATGCCGACTACCAGACCGACTATAACGGCACAAGATATCCACATCCAGTTATCAAGTTTCAATAGCCAAAGAATAAAGAAAGTAGCCACAACAATCAGCACTGAACTCAGGTTCGTACCGAAAGCCAACGAAGCGAGCAGGTCTTTCATCTTCGCATTCTCCTTGGTACGCACTGCGAATATACCGATAATAGAAAGAAGAATACCTACGGCCGCAATCAGCATCGGAGCTATAACAGCTTTGAACTGCATGGCCGTATCTCCCGTATGAATAAAGGCAGCAGCACCCAGAGCGGCAGTTGCCAGGATAGAGCCACAATAACTTTCATAGAGGTCTGCACCCATACCGGCTACATCGCCTACGTTGTCACCTACATTATCGGCAATCGTTGCAGGGTTACGCGGGTCATCTTCGGGAATACCGGCCTCAACCTTACCTACCAGGTCGGCGCCTACATCGGCAGCTTTCGTATAAATACCTCCACCTACACGGGCAAAGAGCGCTTGTGTGGAAGCACCCATTCCGAAAGTAAGCATGGTGGTAGTGATAATGCAGAGTTTATGAGTCGGAGTCAAAACATCTTCCGGTATAACCGCATTCAATAACAGATACCAGAAAGAAATATCGAGCAAGCCCAAACCCACTACGACCAGTCCCATTACCGCACCGCTACGGAAAGCAACACGCAATCCCGCATTCAGTGAGCTACGGGCAGCATTTGCTGTGCGTGCCGAAGCATACGTTGCCGTCTTCATACCGAGGAATCCGGAGAGGCCGGAGAAGAAACCGCCCGTCAGGAAAGCAATCGGTACCCAACGATTCTGTACATCGAAACCATAAGCCATAATAGCGAAAAGGATCACAAGTCCCAGAAATACCCAGCCAACTATCTTATACTGTTGTTTCAGATAAGACATCGCGCCTTTACGCACAGCGGCGGCAATCTTTATCATTTGCGGAGTACCCTCACTCTCTTTCATCATTTGCTTATGGAAATAGTAAGCAAAGCAGAGAGCTAAAACGGAAGCGGCCGGAATCAGCCAGAAAAGCAAACTGTCCATGGTGTTATTCGTATTAAAAGGTTGATTGAAAGTCTAAAAGTATTGATTTGAAACGAAATAAGCAAAGGAATAAAAGAAAAATCAACTCATTCTATTAAATTTGCAGGCAAAAACCGTACCCGATTGAGCACCCATGTTGTAGTATAAGTAAAATCAATAAAAACAAAGGAATAATGAAACGCACAGATTTTACTTTTAGAAAGGTATGGATGATATACACAGTATATTTTCTTCTACTCTTTACCCCAACCGCAAATGCACAGCAAACATCCAGACTGGTCAGCCTGGAACTAAAAAACGAAAAGCTATCTGCCGCACTGAAACAGATAGAAAAGATGGGCGGCAAGAATATCCTTTTTGCCTATGAAGAGACGGAGAATTATCACGTAACAGCAAGTATCCGTAAACAGACGCAAGACGAAGCCATCCGCACAGTACTGAAAGGAAAACCTTTCAACTGTATCGAACGTACTGATTACTTCGTGATTCAGCGGAAGGGAAAAGATGGCAAGACTACCCAAGTACGCGGAACCATATACGGAGACCGAAATGAACCGTTAGCGTATGCCAACGTCATCCTGCTGGCAGCAGCTGATTCCGCCTTTATTACAGGATGCGTCACAGTGGAAGACGGTAGCTTTATCCTACCCGGCAACAATGAAAAAAAACATTTGCTGAAAGTAACCTACATAGGCTATCAACCCTTGACGCTTCCTTGCCAGCCGGAAAATGACATTCACCTGCAACCAGACGCACAAATGCTGAAAGAAGTGACCGTTACTGCCTCTCGTCCACTGATGGAACGCAAGAATGGCGCTTTCGTTGCCAACGTAGCAGGGACACCGCTTTCTATGCTGGGCTCTGCAAGCGATATGATCGGTCACCTCCCTTTTGTCACCGGCTCGGACGGTAACTATACCGTTATCGGACGAGGCAAACCGGAGATCTACATCAATGGCCGAAAAGTACGCGACACCTCCGAACTAAACCAACTTCAGGCTAACGAAATACTCTCCGCTGAGATTGTAACCACGCCCGGAGCACGTTATTCCTCCAACGTGTCATCCGTTATCCGGCTACGTACCATCCGCAAGCGCGGGCAAGGTTTAAGTGCCAACGCCTATGCAGACTATACTCAGGGACACTCAGCAAAAGGCAAACAAGGCGCCTCCCTAAATTATCGTACCGGCGGACTGGACATCTTTGTCAAAGGACACTTCAATGAGTCGGACACATACTCCACCAGTCATACCCAACTGCAACTGAACACTTCCTCCGAATGGAAAAGCATATCTGACAACGTCAATCGTGCACATGATGCAAACTTCAATGGCGAAGTAGGTTTCAACTACGAACCGGATGACCATCAGTCTTTCGGTATACGCTATGTACCCAAAACCGGACTGGGCGATCAGGAGCTTTATTCGCAAGGTGAAACCGTGATGCTGCGGGACGGAGAAGAGGTAGATCGTCTTACATCCGACTCACACGGTCGCAAGCATACCAACTGGAATCATACCGTGAATGGCTATTATAACGGTACTTTCGGAAAATGGAACATCGACTTCAATGCCGACTACCTCTACGGTCGCTCCGGAGGTGGGCAGAAGGTAGACAATAATGGTGAAACAGATGCCTCATCCGACAGTGAAGTAAAAAACCGCCTGTATGCCGCTAAATTGGTGATTACGGCACCGCTTGGTCAAGGCAAACTCTCTTTCGGTACTGAAGAAACTTTCACCGAGCGCCACGACATCTTCAAACAAAGCGGTTTCTCCAATGATGCCGATAACCGCATCAAACAGTCCATCGCCTCTGCCTTTGCCGATTATTCCATAGAACTCGGGCAGTTCAACCTGACGGCAGGATTGCGCTATGAATATCAAAAAACGGATTATTACGAATCAGATATCTATAAAGAAGAGAAAAGTCCTTCTTATCATGACTTAATCCCCATAGTCAGTATTTTCTATAAAAAGGAAGACTGGAATATCGGTCTGTCCTATCGTATGATGAAGCTTAATCCCAGTTACAGCATGCTGTCCAGTACCATCAGTTACCAAAGCAAGTACCAATACCACAACGGAAATCCTGAACTGGAACCGCAAAAGCATAATGCCTTCTCATTGGAAGGGGGCTGGAAATGGATCAATGCCAGTTTATACTTCGATCATGCACGAAACATGTACACCACTTATGCCAAACCCTATGATGATGCAAAGCACCCCGGCGTAGTATTGTGGACAATGGCAAGCATCCCCAACTCCTATGCATACGGAGGCGCCTTGGTACTCTCCCCAAAGTTCGGCTGGTGGCAACCGCAATTTACGGCCAGCCTGTTCTGGTTCCAGTCCAACGCCCGTTCACTGAATATTCAGCCTCTTTGGAATGAAGTGCAACCGGATTTCATTTTGAATAACAGCTTTACATTGCCTCGTGGCTGGTTTCTCAATATAAAAGGAAGACTCGCATTTGGTGCAAAGCAAAGCTATGCCATCAAAAAAAACAGAAGGGACTGTAGATGCGCAACTTACCAAATCTTTCCTGAAAGACCGTGCATTGCGCGTCTCGCTGGTAGCGAATGATATATTTCGTACAGGTACCTATCACTTTCGTGTATATGGCGACCGTACCTACAACGAGTTTGAAAATTATGCCGACAAACAACGTTTCGGCATACGCCTCAACTATCAGTTCAATGCCACTAAGAATAAATATAAAGGTAAAGGTGCCGGAGAAAGTGAAAAAGGACGTCTTTAAGCATTGCAGTAAACGAGGGATAAAGGATAATCCTTACCTTTGCGGACTAAAAAAAGAATCGGAGAATGTCCTTGTTTCATAAAAAAGACACAAAAAGAGAAGTTTTCGGACAGATGTTCACGGAGCTATATCCCCGTCTGGTGCGTTACGCCACCCAACTATTGGGCGACGGAGCAGAAGCCCGTGATATTGTGGGTAGTGTGATGGAGCAGGCGTGGAAACAATTCGAAAAGCTGGAACCGGAAAACCAGGGAGCTTGGCTTTATACTGCCGCACGTAACGCCTGCCTTAACCGTCTGAAACATCTGCAAGTAGAAGCCACCAACCTGGAAGCGTTACGCGAAGCCACTCGTATGGATGTAGCGACCGACTACCGGGAACATGAACGACTACTGCAACAAGCGGAAAGCATTGCCCGCAACCTACCGGAACCAACCTGCACGGTATTGCGGCTCTGCTATTATGAACATAAAACCTATCGGGAAGTAGCCGAACAGCTTGGCATCAGTCCCGACACCGTAAAGAAACATATATCCAAAGCTTTGCGTACCTTGCGCGAAGCTATGACCCTGAAAGGAGGAAACCGATGATGGAAGAGAGAAAAGAAAATGATTTCAAGATGGATACTGAAGACCTCAGATTACTGAATGCCTTCGGAGAAGCGCTCGGAGACTTACCTTCGGAAGAAGAAACCCGCGCGGCATGGAATGCTTTTACCTCCCGGCAAGACGCTCAAAAACGCAGACGCATCATACAGGTGTGGACTTCCGGCATTGCAGCTGCCATCGTAGTGCTGGTAGTGCTTATCGTGCCCCGTATTACCAACGAAGACACGATTCAAGATATTGAAATCTTTGCGGCCCTGGATGTCCCCGAAGCAATCATCACCTCAGAGAACAATGGTAGAATTACTCTTTCGACTCCCCCTGCCACTACCACGCAAATCATCCTGGACGATGGTACACAGGTTACGCTCAACGCCAATTCCCGCCTGGAATATCCTAAACAATTCCCGGCAGAGGGGACCCGTGAAGTCCATCTGACAGGAGAAGCACGTTTCGAAGTGGCAAAAGATAGTGCACGCCCTTTCATTGTTTCTTCCGGTAAGATGCAGACACAGGTATTGGGCACGGTATTCGATGTAAATGCCTATCCGGGAAAAGTAGCGGCAGTTACTTTATTTCAGGGGCGCGTCCGCGTCAGCGACGAGAAACAAACACAGCAGAAAGACATATTGCCCGGACAGCAAGCTATATTGTCTGAAGATAATGGTTTCACCATATCCGAAGCACAACTCACCGCAACGGAAGGATGGACCAAAGGAGAGTTCAGCTTCGATGATGCCGAACTGGCGGAGATTATGAAGTCTGTAGGCACATGGTATAACACCAGTATCATCTTTCATTCGCCCGACTTGCTGAAACAACGCATTCATTTCCGCTTCCCGCGAACAACTTCTTTGGAAGAAGTAGTGCAAGCGCTCAATGATCTGGGAATAGCCAAACTGGAACAAAAAAAGGGAAAAGTAATCATCAGCGATTATTCTCCCAAGCATTGATACGCAGAGGAAGAGCTTTTCGGCTCTTCCCCCTGTATTTATTATTCTACTGTCACAGCCGTACCGCAAGCGGTTACCATCAGCATACTACCGCTTCCACCTACAGTTTCATAGTCCAAATCCACGCCAATCACAGCATTGGCTCCGAGAGCTCTGGCGTGTTCCTGCATTTCACGCAGGGCGATATCTTTCGCTTCGCGCAGCACTTCTTCATAAGAGCCGCTACGTCCGCCCACTACATCGCGGATACTGGCAAAAAAGTCACGGAATACATTGGCACCGATAATCGTCTCGCCTGAAACGATACCGTAATAGCGGGTGATACGTCCACCCTCGATAGTTGGTGTTGTTGTTACTAACATAATCTTTCTCTATTTATTTAAGTTATTTGCACCCTATTAGACGCATGAATAGGGCGAAAAGTTGCAGTGGCGAGAACTTTTATACCTCTTCATTATAATAAAAAAACAAAAAAGAGAGCACCTATATATGAGCAAAGTCAGCATTTATCTATCTTTGTGCCGAAGAAATGGAAACAAAGCATTTTATATTTAAAATAATGATGTATCTGGTCGTAGTGCTTTTTGCTCTGCAACCAGAAGATTATAATTCCTTTTCCGAAAACGAACCTCCCTTTCTTTGCATCGAACAAAATGAGCATCATTCGCCTGAAGAGTTTAACGATGAAGCTGTTATCTCACGTACACTTTCTTTAAACCGTGCGCGTAAGCTCTGTGCAGAGACTACGACTACTTATACTTTCTCTACTGAGAACACTAATTTATATCAATATAGTGACGGCAGCCAACCGTACAACCTCAGGAGCGTATATTCACCCGAACGCTCTCTACTTTGTATATATCGGCTTTAGCACAAGTCCTTCTATTACCGTATTTTATATTCTATCCGGGACGAATCATACATTCGTTCCGCTATGTCTAATTAATAAACTTATATATGGGACTTGTTTTATTATACTTAACCCTCGCATTAGCTTTATCATTTTTATGCTCCATTCTTGAAGCAGTTTTGTTATCTACCCCAATGTCGTACATCTCCACCAAAGAGAAAACACACGGAAAAAGCGCTATCTTATTAAAGAAGTTCAAACAAGACATCGACCGGCCTATTGCTGCCATATTATCCTTGAACACCATTGCCCACACCGTGGGTGCTGCCGGTGTAGGTGCCGAAGCAGTAAAGATATTCGGAGAAGCTTACTTCGGTGTAATCTCCGCCATACTGACTATTTTAATCCTCGTTCTCTCAGAGATCATTCCTAAAACGATAGGCGCCTGCTACTGGCGCACACTGGCACTTCCATCAGCCCGTATCATTAATTTCCTTATTATCATCTGTTATCCCCTGGTGTGGTTGTCCGAGCTGATTACCCGTCTGTTTTCTTCCGGCAAACAAGAATTATCCGTAAGCCGCGAAGAGGTTTCGGCTATGATTTCCATCGGGGTAGAAGAAGGTGTTTTCCAGATGAAAGAAAACAAGATGATACAAAACCTCATTAAACTGGATAAAGTAAAATCACAATCCATTATGACTCCTCGTACTGTAGTAGCAACAGCTCCCGAAAGTATGTCTCTGAAAGAGTTCTATCAGGATGGAAAGTATAAGTTTTACTCTCGTATTCCAATTTATAATGATAGCGAAGATTATATCACAGGATATGTGTTGCGGCAGACTGTACTCGAAAAGTTAGCAGAAGACAGATTCGATATGTGTCTGAAGGATGTGGCCCGCCCTATCCTTTCCTTCCCGGAAAATAGTTCTGTTTCCACAGTCTGGGAACAGATGCTTGAAAAAAAAGAGCATATTTCAATCTTGATTGATGAATATGGCTGCTTCTGGGGAATTGTCACAATGGAGGATATTATCGAAACAGCCTTAGGTTTTGAGATTGTAGATGAAAAAGACTCCGTAACGGATATGCAGAAGCTGGCACGGGATAAGTGGCAGAAGAAGCTGGCGGAAACGAAGATTAGTGATTAGGGGTTAGTGATAACCCCTAATCACTAACTAGAACATCTTGCTGACACGTTCGATACCTGCCACCAAAACATCGATTTCTTCTTTCGTATTATAGATTCCAAAGGAAGCACGCACTGTTCCTTCTATGCCGAGGCGTTGCATCAGCGGTTGGGCGCAATGGTGTCCTGTACGTACGGCAATGCCGAGACGATCGAGCAATGTGCCCATATCGAAGTGATGAATATCACCTACAAGGAAAGAGATGACACTCCCTTTCTCAGCAGCTTCACCAAAGATGCGCATACCAGGGATTGTTTTCAGTCGCTGTGTGGCATATTCCGTCAATTCATGCTCATAAGCGGCAATCTTATCCATGCCAATGGCAGAAACATAATCGAGAGCTTTCGCCAGTCCCGTAGTACCGATATAGTCAGGAGTACCGGCTTCGAACTTAAACGGTAATTCATTGAAGGTAGTACGTTCAAAAGATACATGCTTTATCATCTCACCGCCACCTTGATAAGGAGGTAACTTATTCAGCCATTCTTCCTTACCATAAAGCACGCCCACACCGGTAGGCCCATACACTTTATGACCGGAGAATACAAGGAAATCAGCGTCCAGATCTTTCACGTCCACTGCCATGTGAGGAATGGATTGTGCCGCATCTACCAGGAAAGGTACATCATGATTATGGGCAATCTTAATCATTTCCTTGATAGGATTGACCGTACCCAAAACATTGGACACATGTACCACGCTCACAATCTTCGTTCGGTCAGTGAAAAGCTTCTCGTATTCATCCATCAGAAGTTCACCGCGATCGTTCATCGGAATAACTTTCAGATTGATGCATTTCCGTTCAGCCAGCAGTTGCCAGGGGACAATGTTACTATGATGTTCCATTACGGAAACAATCACTTCATCACCCGGATGCAGGAATGCTTCGCCAAAGCTGGAGGCTAACAGATTAATGCTTTCCGTAGTTCCCCTTGTAAATACGATTTCATTTATAGAACCGGCATTGATGAACTTTCGCACTGTCTCTCGACTTGCCTCGTGCAGTTCCGTTGCCTGTTGCGACAGAAAGTGTACGCCACGATGCACATTGGCATTGACAGAATAATATTCATCCGTTATGGCATCCACCACACAACGTGGCTTCTGTGTCGTCGCCCCATTATCCAAATAGACCAATGGTTTGCCGTACACTTCACGGGATAGTATCGGAAAATCGGCTCTTATCTTTTGAATATCATACATGTTGTTTAGGTATTAATATATTCTCACTTGCATATCGCACAGCCCTGGCATTTATTCAGTTCACCACGGAAACGTTTCTCAACCAAGAGATGTAAGCGATCTTTCAATGCATCCAGACGGATGGTATCGATTACTTCGTTCACGAAGGCAAACATCAGCAATAAGCGAGCTTCACGTGCCGGAATACCGCGCTGGCGCATATAGAAAAGTGCATTTTCGTCCAACTGACCAACGGTAGCGCCATGACTACACTTTACATCATCGGCATAAATTTCCAGTTGCGGTTGCGTATACATACGTGCCTCACGGGTAGCGCAAAGGTTCCGGTTCGTTTGTTGCGAATTGGTATGTTGCGCATCCGGGCGCACTAATACCAAACCGGCAAATGCACCGACTGACTGGTCATCGAGCACATACTTGAAAAGTTCATTGCTCGTGCAGTTAGGTACGGCATGATCGATACTTGTATTATTGTCTACATGCTGATTCTTATCTGCAATGGCCATACCGCAAAGATTGATTTCGGCACCTTCACCTGCCAGCAATACTTCAGTGGTGTTGCGGGAAGTGCCGTTATGCAAGGTCATGCCATTCAGCAATACATTGCTGTTGGCTTCCTGCTTCACATACATATTGCTGATACGTACGGTACTTGTATGCGTTTCTTCCAGTTCGTAAAGGTCAAAGACAGCATTCTCACCGACGAATACTTCTATCACCTGGGTTGCCAGGAAATTCACGGCATCCATGGCATGATCACACACCAGCATACGCGCCTGTGCGCCATCTTCCAATACAATCAATACCCGGCGGTTCACCAGGAAGTTCACGTCACCACGCAGGATGTTTACCAACTGAATGGGACGTTCCAAAGCGACGTTCTTAGGTATATACAACAGTACACCGTCTTGTGCAAAAGCGGTATTGAATGCTGTCACTCCGTCTTTTGAAGTATCTGCCAGCTTGCCATAGTACTTCTTTACCAATTCCGGATGCTTCGCCGCCATCTCCTTCAAACTACCGAAGATAACTCCTTCGGGCAGATGTGAAGCAGGTAGCGCTTTATTGTAAAAAGCATCGTTCACTACAAAGTACAGAGAAGTGCTCATATTGGGTACGTCACATTTGAATACCTCATAGGGATTTACCGGAATATCCAGGCGGTTCAGGTTCAACCCATAGTCCGGTTCAAAGAACTTGCTGACATCGGTATATTTATATTTCTCCTGTTTGCAGGTAGGAAAGCCAAGCCGCTCAAAGTCGGCAAACGCAGTCGCACGAGGGGTATTCATCACCTCGGTGCTGTGTTGGCATATCATCGCTTCCGTCTGGGAGAAAAGATCTATGTATTGTTGTTCTGCATTCATATACGTTTATATTTTATTTCTTAGACACGGATAACGCGGATGACGCGGATTCACTATTATTCTGTAGACGTTCTCTATAGTAATGGGAAAAAACCTTTCTACTAATTTCTGGTTTGGGACCAAAATTTAATAATAATCCCACTTCTATATCTGTTGCTTTCAAATAATTGACCAATTGCAATTCATGTTCTTTAGATAGTCGGGTGACCGCTTTTAATTCTAAAATAACAGAATTATATACAATTATATCAGCTTCATAATAACCGACTACTTCATCCTTATAATAAACATTTATTTTCGGATGTGCTACACAGGGAATATCACGTCTCAACAACTCCCTATATAATGCATTCTGATATACATTTTCAATAAACCCATACCCAAGTTCATTATACACATCATAAAATGCATTTATAATAGCATCAGTTTTATCCGCCTGTGTCAAACTCATAATACACTAATAAAAAATCCGCGTCATCCGTGCCATCCGCGTCTAAAAAATGTAATTACTCTCCTAGTTCCTTCTTAATCCAGTCATACCCCTTCTCTTCCAGTTCCAGAGCCAATTCCGGTCCCGCAGTCTTCACGATACGACCTTTGTAAAGCACATGTACAACGTCAGGTTTGATATAATCCAGTAGGCGTTGGTAGTGGGTGATGACAATGGTACTGTTCTCCGGTGTTTTCAACTTGTTCACACCTTCGGCTACGATACGCAAAGCATCGATATCCAGCCCGGAATCCGTTTCATCCAGAATACTTAATTTCGGTTCCAGCATCGCCATCTGGAAGATTTCATTCCGTTTCTTCTCTCCACCGGAGAAACCTTCATTCACCGAACGGTTAGCCAATTTATTGTCCAGTTCCACAATGGCACGCTTTTCACGCATCAATTTCAGGAACTCGCTTGCACTGAGAGCGGGCAGATGATTGTATTTACGTTGCTCATTCACCGCTGCACGCATAAAGTTAACCATACTCACACCCGGAATTTCTACCGGATACTGGAAGCTGAGAAAGATCCCCTCGTGACTACGGTCTTCCGGTGAAAAGTCCAACAGGTTCTTACCGCAGAAAGTCACGCTTCCCTTCGTTACCTCAAAGGCAGGATTACCTACCAATACAGCCGAAAGAGTACTCTTTCCGGAACCGTTCGGTCCCATAATAGCATGCACCTCACCTGCTTTTACCGACAGGTTGATGCCTTTCAATATCTCTTTGCCATTTACACTGGCATGCAGGTCTTTTATCTCTAACATCTTTATATTTACTATTAGACTATTTACAATTTACTATTTAATGTCACTTCTCCACTATTCACTATTACTACCGACCTTTTACTTATCTACCATTCATCTGCCGATTGTGCAGCAAAATAGTAAATAGTAAATCGTCTAATAGTAAATCACCCTACGCTGCCTTCCAGTGAAATAGCCAACAACTTCTGAGCCTCTACCGCAAACTCCATAGGCAGCTTATTAAGCACTTCCTTAGCATAACCGTTCACAATCAGCCCTACTGCATCCTCCGTAGAAATTCCACGCTGGTTGCAATAGAAGATCTGGTCTTCATTGATCTTGCTGGTAGTCGCCTCATGCTCCACAACCGCCGTCTCATTATGGATATCCATATACGGGAAGGTATGCGCACCACATTTATCACCCAGCAACAAAGAATCGCACTGACTATAGTTACGCGCATTGTCCGCCTTTTGAGCTACACGCACCAGACCACGGTAAGAGTTCTCACTATGTCCGGCAGAGATACCTTTGCTGACAATGGTACTACTGGTATTCTTACCCAGATGAATCATCTTCGTACCCGTATCCGCCTGTTGGTAGTTATTCGTCACCGCCACACTGTAGAATTCAGCCGAGGAATTATCTCCAGTCAGAATGCAGGAAGGGTATTTCCACGTAATAGCTGATCCCGTCTCCACTTGTGTCCAGGAAAGTTTACTGTTCGCACCTTTGCAGTTACCACGTTTCGTAACAAAGTTATAAACACCACCTTTACCTTCGGCATCACCCGGATACCAGTTCTGTACGGTACTGTACTTCACCTCCGCACGCTCGTGCACCACAATCTCCACAATAGCGGCATGCAACTGGTTCTCATCGCGCATCGGAGCCGTACAACCTTCCAGATAGGAAACATACGAATCATCATCCGCCACAATCAGTGTCCGCTCAAACTGACCTGTATTACGCGCATTGATACGGAAATACGTGGACAACTCCATCGGGCAGCGTACTCCTTTCGGGATATATACAAACGAACCGTCGGAGAATACCGCCGAGTTCAGTGCGGCAAAGAAGTTATCACGGTATCCCACTACGGAACCAAGATACTTCTGCACCAAATCCGGATGCTCACGTACGGCTTCACTGATGGAACAGAAAATAATTCCTTTCTCCATCAACGTTTCCTTAAACGTAGTTTTCACAGATACGGAGTCCATCACGGCATCCACTGCCATGCCACTCAACGCCATCTGTTCTTCCAAGGGGATACCCAGCTTATTGAAGGTTTTTATCAACTCTGGGTCTACTTCATCCATGCTCTTAGGCGCGTCTTTCTTCTTCGCCAACGGATCAGCATAGTAGGAAATAGCCTGATAATCTATCTCAGGAATACGGAGATGTGCCCATGTAGGCATCTCCATCGTCAACCAGTGACGATATGCTTTCAGACGGAACTCCAACAGCCATTCCGGCTCGTTCTTCTTCGCAGAGATCAGCCGTACAACATCTTCATTCAGCCCACGCTCAATGACTTCCGTATGTACATCGGTGGTGAAGCCGTACTTGTACTTCTCCTGCGTTAGTTCCTTTACATATTTATTGGGTTCTTCGGGTTGCATTATGTATTAAGTATATATTGTTCTGTAACTTCTTTTGCAGCCGGGAAAAACATTCCCGCGAACGACTCTATAGGATAATATAACACGGATTCCTCCTTCATTGTTCTATCAATCATCGTATTATCCGAGTCGATAAACTCGACAACACAGATAAGCAGACTCACCAGCAGCAGAAACTTCAACGCGCCCAGTCCGGCACCCAGCCAGCGGTTCAGCCAACCGAGCGAGACTGCTTCCATCGCCTTCGTCAGCAAAGCCGCTACCAGCAGGAACAACAACGGAACCACTATCCAAATAACAACAAACGCCAATATCTGGGCAAACGTCATGGAGTCCGTTATCTTAGAAAAGACTCTCTCCGCTACCGACACATACAGTGCTTTTGCAGCCAGCAATCCGACAATCAATCCGAGGATGGATGCCAGTTGCTTGATGAAGCCTTTTATAAAACCGATGACTGCTCCCGCACCAATCACCACTAATAAGATGATATCTATTATTGTCATAACTATATCTAAAAAAGACACGGATTACACGGATAAGCACGGTTTTTCTTTTAAACCAATCCGTGAAATCCGTGTAATCCGTGTCTAAAAGATTATTTCGCTTACAGAGTCTGTTTTACTTCTATTTCTTCGTAAGATTCGATCATATCGCCTACCTTGATATCGTTGCAGTTCGTCAGGCTGATACCGCACTCGAAGTTGGTACCTACTTCCTTCACGTCGTCTTTGAAACGTTTCAAAGCATTGATAGAACCGGTAAAGATTACGATACCGTCGCGGATCAAACGGGCCTTGTCGCTGCGTTTCACCTTTCCGGTCTTCACTACCGCACCGGCTACGAGACCTACCTTGGTGATATTGAACACCTCGCGTACCTCGATGGTTGCAGTTACCTGCTCCTTCACCTGCGGTGCCAACATACCTTCCATAGCGGCCTTCACCTCTTCGATAGCATCGTAAATCACTGAGTACTTGCGGATATCCACACCTTCATTCTCTGCCATCTTTGCAGCGGCATTCGACGGAC
>ULTC01031675.1_pt1 | contig 31428 bp, 34 predicted proteins | sample 1957091 | NCBI WGS metagenome assembly ULTC01 (sample SAMEA4835720, study PRJEB28245) | human gut metagenome | biome: gut microbiome; material: fecal sample | place: Denmark | collected 2008 | reverse complement strand
GGGGATCCGTTCGCGGCGCGCGAACTGGCGCTGGCCTATCTGTCGGTTTACGTGCTGATGTACGCCGCAGGTCCCGGTCTCTATGCGGCCGATACGCTGATTGCTCGGCGTCTTCCGAAGCCGCGGCGGTAGTCGCGCCGCACCCTTATCCGGATTCCGCCCCGATACCCTCTCTTCCGGAAGAGGCGATGGACGTGTGTCGCATTTTCGCAGGCAGAATGCCTAGGGCGCGTCAGGCCAATTCCTTGTCCGCTCGATAAAGCAGCGGGACCGGCATCTTCTGATCGGATGTCGGTCCCGGTTTGTTTTTGGCTATTTGCCTCTTCAGAAAAACTCTTTTGTGATAAATAATTCGACATTGTATCACTCCAGTAATCTTGATAATTTCTTGGCATAATATGTTCAATTGACGTCTCGAAGAATTTGTCCCATGAAATTATTGCAAAATCATTTGAGTAATCCTGCTGATGAATATGCTCTTCAAATTCAAACAAGAAATATTTAAGTCCGTTCCATCTATGGTAACCTGCATTGCCACGAACGTATGTAAACAGCCATTTGAAGCCACCTATTAAGCTTGAGCATTCAATAGTCTGAGCTAATATGGCTTCTAAATCTTTATTCAGCTCTTCCAGTTTTGTATATCCCATATGTAGGTCCCTGGCGCGAGTTGCAAACGAGCGTTCATCCATTATCGATGGAATAGGCAAACGATTTCTGAATAATATTTTCTCGACATTTTTCAGACATCTATTGAATCCCTCTGGTTCATCTTTTTGAAGAGAAAGAAGCTGGGCAAGAAATAGCCTCATCTCTTTTGAACCATTGAGACATTGGATTTTATAGAGCTCCAACTCAACCGTATTCTTTATATCGGGGCAATTAACCGTGAACCAATAAGGAACATAGTTTGCGAGATCTATAGCGTATTTCTTAATCTTATCAGATGAGACAACTTCTTCTTTTTTTGACGACTCTGACTGGTCACGAGTATAACTCAACCTGTATTGACTTGCCCTATTGCAGAACATCTCAAACACTTTTTTTTCAGCATCTTGCGTAGAGAATGAGTAATCGGCAGGTGTCCTGATTAAGGTCAAATGAGATGATAGAAACTCATCTTCATCAAGCATTGATGTTTCATTTTGCCCTAATGAGTTATAAATCAATCCCCAACAGTCATTAATGATTTTTGCTAATTGTTCATTATCGCAATTGGTTAATTTGCTGTTTAAGAAGAGGAGCCTATTCTTTAATTTTTCCAGAATAGTCAATGGCTTGCCACGGTTGTTCATCGTCTCGAAAACAGCCTGAACATCAAAACTATCATCAATTATTTTAATATCAAACATCAGAGCTGTAGTGACCTTTGAAAATATTCTTCTTGCCTGCTTCGGTGTCAATGGGGCCAGCTTATCACAGAAGAATTGTTTCGCTTCCCTTAGGTTGTTGGTATATACGCTTTTCCCTTTGCAGATGGAATTAGGATCTTCAAATATCTCTTTTCGTAAAAAATAATTATAGTCGCCATTTTCCGTTCCATACGAGAATTTGTAGACTGCATTCTTACCTTTCTCTTTAATATACTGATTGTATATTTTCTTGTCGTTCAGTTTTTTATACAACTCAAAAAGAAGGATAAGAATGGTCGTTAATCTTTGCTGCCCATCGACAACATCATAGATATTGCTTCCAGACTGCAACAACTTTTGTTCTGATTTGCTCAGTTTATCAAATGATGTTTTTTGTAAAGAAATTGCACCTGTGTAGTGTGGCTTATATCCACCGGAAGGATTAGTCGGAATATCTTCAATGTCATCCCACAAATCCGGCAATTGCTTATCTGCCTTCCAAGCATAACCCCTTTGATAGTCCGGAATCCGGAAATAATTATTGGCGAAAATGTCAGGTATTTTTTGATTACTTGTTTCCATATCTTAGGTTATATCAAATGGGTGACTTTTATTTTCTTGTATTTCTTGCGATGCATCATTATATTCTTATTGATTATCAATAGTTTACATCTTAAAAGGGTAGGCTGCTCAAAAATTTACTTGTTTTTTTGCGAAAAATCGAAGATTTAACGTTTTTTTTATCGACTCTCTCCGAACAGAGGGAAAAAAGCAAAAAAACTTCCTTTTTGAGCCCCGGCAGACCCCGTCTGCAAAGATAGAGAATGTCGGGGTTTATTTCGCAAAAATGGGCTGTAAAATCAAGGGTGGATTCACGGATATTTTCGGATTCTAATTCTGGAATATTGTGTTTGGTCGAAGAGGTGTTTTGCTCGGCCTTAATAGCGCTGGGAGCACACATAACTTTTGTAGCCAAAAGAAAAATGGCTGAAGCCATTTGTAGTGGCGCAGCCATCTCTATTCTTCCCTTATTTTGACTTTACTTTAATGAACGTATATATGAATACGGGGATAAAGTAAAGTTGATGATTTCATGGAAAAGTGTAGATTTCGAGCCTCAATTTTGATGGAAAAGTGTTTAAAGAAGTCTGATTCGCTAGAAAAAGTGAGATGAATTCGATTTATTCGCTTGAAAAAATGTAGTAGTAGCGCTTAAATATCATATCTTCTATTCTTGCGATTTTTACCTATAACGCATCATTAAATAGGTAAAAAGTAGTATATTTGCATATTATATAATATATTGAATATGGCAAAGAATACAATGGGCACCAAGTTGCCAAGAAAACTAGAGCAGAAGATGCAGATAGTTGGTGAGCAAATCAAACTGGCTAGACTGCGCAGGAATCTCAGCATGGCTCAGGTTGCCGAACGCGCGACCTGCTCACCGCTTACGGTTGGCCGGATTGAAAAGGGAGCACCGACAGTAGCTATCGGCATTTATCTCAGAGTTCTTTATGCGCTTCAACTGGATGATGATATACTTCTGCTTGCCAAAGAAGACGCGATGGGAAAGGCTTTACAGGATTTGAGATTGAAAAAGCGAAAGAGAGCATCTAAAAAAGAATAAGCCATGAAACGACTATATGTGTTTGCTGACTTTGATTGGCTTAAAGAACCAAGGCTGATCGGAGAACTGAGCTATGAATCACTTCGTGGCTCGGACAGTTATGGATTTTACTATAGCGATGACTGGCTAAGGGACTATGGCAACTTGTTTCTGAGTGATGACTTGAACAACTATCCAGGGCAGCAATATACAGCTCCTGGCAAGGATATTTTCGGATGTTTTTCTGATGCCCTCCCGGACAGATGGGGACGCACATTGATAAATCGCAGGGAACAGATTCTGGCGAAAGAGGAGAAGCGTCCAGTCCGCCGTCTTTCATCCTTTGACTATCTTGTCGGAATCGAAGACTACTCCCGCATGGGTGGGCTCCGTTTTAAGGACTCCTTGGACGGAGAATATATCAATGCAAGTGAAGTTCTGCGGATTCCGCCACTAACTGATATACGTGAACTGATTGCTGCAAGTTCTGAGATTGAAAAAAGTGAAGAGGAGCACCACCTGCCTGAAAGACGCTGGATCGAGCAGCTTGTACAACCGGGTTCATCTCTTGGCGGGGCGCGTCCAAAAGCAAGCGTAATTGACGAGAACAAAATTCTGCATATAGCAAAGTTTCCGTCCCGCAAAGATGATTATGATACTGGGCTTTGGGAACATTTCTCACACCTATTGGCAAAGAAGGCCGGCATACACGCCGCAGAGACAAGAGTAATCTTCGCAAACGACAAATACCATACATTGCTTTCCCGACGATTTGACAGGAAGGAAGACGGTAAGCGCATACACTTTGCTTCAGCTATGACTCTTTTGGGCTTGAATGATGGTGACAATGCCAATACCGGCCATGGCTATCTGGATATTGTTGATTTCATACTTCAGAACTGTACCAATGTGGAGGATAATCTGCAAGAACTGTATCGCAGAGTTGCATTCAATATCTGCATTGGGAATACGGATGACCATTTCCGTAATCACGGTTTCCTTTTGACTGCGAAAGGCTGGACACTTTCTCCGGCTTACGATATGAATCTAACACTGAATGAGTATCAGAGTCTGTTAATCAACAGCTATACCAATAAATCGGATTTGAATGAATTGTTAAATTCGTGTGAGGAATATATGCTACAGAAGCATATTGCTCAGCAAATCATTGGTGAAGTACTGAATGCCGTCAAGGAATGGAGAGCATTAGCCACAAAATTGAGAATTGCGAAAAGCGATCAGGAACGTTTTTCTTCTGTCTTTGATAGGCAAAACTTATCGATATAAATCACAAGAAAATATAAGAACTGCAAAAATAGTATGTGTCATTCCCTGAAAAAAGTTGACTCGCAAAATCAAAAAACAAATGCGAATCAAACATTCACTCAAACGGGAGCTTTATCATGAGAAAGCGATGGATCTATACTTCAAGGAAGGTATATGCGGAACCCATATCTGCAAGATTCTGCCCATATCTCGCGCCACTAAAAATCATGGCTACATAAATAGTAATATTTTGCATAGAAAAATATATTAAACATACTTTGATATTAAAATAATTGCTACCTTTGTGCCATGAACAATCCATTGAGACAATTAGGAAATATCCCTGTTACTGCTTCCGTTTTGGAGTCTCTGTTTCCTCATATCAGGGGCGGAAGCCAGAAACTCAGGTCGCTTGAGCGTGACAAACAAATAATACGACTCAAGAAGGGGCTTTATGTGTGCAGTCCGGAAATAACGGGGAAAACCCTTTCGACAGAATTGATAGCCAATCATCTGTATGCCCCCTCGTATGTTTCCATGTCATCGGCTCTGCGCTATTATGGGCTGATACCGGAAGAGGTTTACACCAAGCAATCCATGACTTTGAAGTATGCCAAGAACTTTGACACACCATTTGGACGGTTTGAGTATACACATATCTCGAAGTCTGCATTCTCTGTTGGGCTGACAAGCATCAAGAAAAATGACTATGCGTTTGTGATGGCTACGCCGGAAAAGGCTCTGTGTGATCTGATTGCCAATTCTTCAAAAGTGAATTTGCGTTATCTGAAAGATGCCGAGATTTATCTGGAAGAGGATATCCGGATGGATCGGGAGGATTTTATGCAGATGGATGCCCGGTTGTTTGAGGAATATATCAAGGTTGGCAAAAAAGCCGATTCAATCCGTACTTTACTTAAATTGCTGAAGAAATGAAGAATGAGATTTATGACAATATGCTCTCTGCATATGGTGCGACAACGGAACAAGAAAGACGTAATGCCATATTTGAAGTAAACCAGCAGGTGATACTTGCCGGACTTTACAATGGCGGTTTCTTTGATGTGGCCGCTTTCTATGGCGGTACCTGCCTCAGAATTTTTCATGGTCTCCAACGCTTTAGCGAGGATATGGATTTCTCCCTCCTGGCTCCCGATGACAAGTTCGATTTCACAAAATACTTTCAGCCGATAATAGATGAATTTGCCATTGTCGGTCGTGAGGTGGAGATTAAAAAGAAAGATAAAAAGGGCTTTGGAAAGGTGGAATCCGCTTTCCTAAAAGACAATACGGATGTATATGACGTGTCTTTCCAGACCGATAAATCCATAAAAATCAAAATTGAAGTTGATACCCAACCACCGTTGAATTTCAGGACTGAGCAAAAGCTGCTTCTACAGCCTCACTCCTTCATGACACGCTGTTTCACTTTGCCGGATTTGTTTGCCGGGAAGATGCACGCATTGGTATACAGGGGTTGGAAAAACAGGGTGAAAGGTCGTGACTGGTATGATTTTGAATGGTATGTCCGTCACAATGTGCCTCTTGATTTTGCCCATCTCGCAGAACGTGTCCGCCAGTTCAACAATGAAGAAATCGGGCAGGAGGCATTCATGGCTCAGTTGAAAGACAGATTAGCTTCGGCGAATATCAATCAGGTAAAGAACGATGTCCTTTCGTTTGTCAGGAACCCCAAGGAACTCGACATCTGGTCAAACGATTATTTTGTCCAGTTGGCGGATATGGTGAAGTTTGAATAGTAACAGCTAATATTTACTGATTATGGCAAAACAGATTTTGATTGGCATTGAGGAGCAGGAATTGAGTGAGATTGCACACTATCTTATGATATATTTCCCATATAACGAGGAAATGTGCAGCTATACGGATGCATGGATGGGTGATTGTATGAGAACAAATATCCGTTGGTTGCTAAAGGAAGAAGACACGGTCTACGAACTGCCGTGGAAATACGAATGTTTGGACGATTGTGCCTCACCTCTGACTAAGGAACAATACCATGCGATTATCTCACTTGTAGAGTGGCAACACGAGGAGCAGGTCAAAGCCTGATGGTTTTATGATAATTTTATGATAATTAGAGACTTGGCTTATTTCTATACGGGGCGATGTATGGAAATAGGCTAAGTCTTTTTGAATACGATGCAATGGAAGAGTGCTAGTGATTGTGACGTTATTTAAAAAGGCAAATCGTCGCTACTAAAGGTATTAATCGTTTTTTGTGCCGAGGGCTGTTGTAATTCAAATAAATGCGTGTTCTTAAGAACAAAATCCACTCCTGTATTAGATAATGAACAAACAGTGTATTCGTTCCCATTAAAATCGCTATCAACTTTTGTCGTAATAAATCCTTTAGCTTTCAATAACCGGATTCCGATACTGAAGGCTGTATTATTGAATCCGGCCTTATTCATCATATTTTTAAGTTCATAAATTGGAGCTACTTCTTCATCAGTACATTGTTCTCCAACGATAAATGCTAATAGAGATAATTCATAGGGTTGTAACCCGTCAGTTTCTGACAGCGGATTTGCCAGTAATTTTTCCGTTGTTTTTTGTGATTGAATGTATGCTTTTATTTTCTCGATAATTTTTTCTCTTAAGGTGCTAAAATCACTGGGTGACTCTGTTTTATATCTAATGATATTTTTATGACGAATATCAAAAGGAAAATCATTCCTGCTTTCATCACAAACCATTACAACATCTTTTCCAGAAGCAAAAGCGTAACCTAGTTCATACCAAACATTAGGATTATCTGTTGAAATATCTGCAAAACATATTACAGAATTTTTGATCCTTGATTCAATTTCTTCAATCGGAATTTTTACAGTTGGGTCTAAATCAACACGATATGCATTAAGGCCAGTTGCTTCTATTGCTGGCTTGTATATATCATCATATCGTTTTGTAAATTTTGTATCACTAATAGGCTGGATTACAAAACACTCTTGATTCATATTCTAATTAAATTTTGAATTGATATATTAATTTGTTATCTCTACAGATAAATTCAGCGACAACTTATCTGATATATATTTAATCTGCTCATACTTGGTAGGGGTGTCAGAACATGTATTGACTAGCCAACCATTGCCAACAGGTTTACACGGCTTTATGTATCTTGGTTTTGGATTCTTCAAAACTAAATTATCTGCGCATACAGTGATACCTAAATCTCGTACCCGTTCTGGACCCGCATATTTTACCACTTCAATCAGAGCCTCTAATACTTTGTTCGGTTGTATTGTCTTACCATTTGGAAAGGTAACTTTAATCTTTTGTCGATTAGATGAGTTTGGCTCTTCGGTGGGCGTAATAATTTCCCCGGTTGCAATCGATACTAAATCGACTTTTAATCCTAGTTCTAACTCTTCTGATATTTTTAACAGGTCCTCTCTTTTTCGGCGAGTATTGATATTTGTGAAAACCAACCAGCCATCCGTTATTTCTTTCTGAGCTGGCGCATATTGTTCACTGAGCTCTCTGGTCACTAGATTAACATTTGCATGAAGAATATTCAATTCATGGATTAAATCTGGGTAGTTGTTCTCAATAACCTCTACGAAAGTATCAATAGCTTTAGGATGTTGTATGATTCTTCCATCAGGGTATTCTACTCTAAGAATCTCTGTTTTACTTCTTGTTCTATCAGTGTCAGATGTTGGTGTCGGGCTGGACGAAACATATGGATTCTCCCAATCAATAGCTTTAAATAATTTCATCCAGTCGCCCATATCCATATTGGAATATCTATCTCCGTAGAAGTCTTCAATCTCGTTGTATGCTCTGACCGGACTTGCGTATTCAGTATCCAGAAAAGGGCGTAGTTTATCTATCAATACAGGATTGGCGATCCGGGTTAATTTGCCATTGGTGCCTGTATATGGTGTTTCCCAATCTATCTCAGGAGGATTCTCTTCTGCTTGACTTGGAATTGGGCCTATATTGTCTTCGCTGTGATGTTGGGGGACTTCTTTACTTTGCGAAGGTAATGCTAATTCAGAAAAAATATTTGCTTGAAGATAGTTAATAAATTGTTTGGACATCGCGGATAAATCGTGATGTCTGTCTTTATTCATTTGGTCCACCTCATGAATGGCAAAAAACTTTTTAAATGCATTCCGCAAATCTTCGATGGAGTTGCATGACTCAAAAAGAGATTTATATTTGGTAATGAGCCCTGTTTCTCGTAAAGTTCGGATGCTTTTCAGATAGTGTGTTACCGTGTTCTCATTATATCCTTTATTGCGTAAGAAAAGGCCAAAACCCTCATAGATGTCTTTACTAATTAAGGCATCTAAATAGTTTGAGGTATTTATATCGTCTGTTATGACGGGAGAGTGTGCCTCATTCGATTGATGTTTTATAAGAAAGCTAATGTAGGCTCTTAGCGCTGCTGATAATGTGTTGTGCCATTTCGCATTCCGTTCGCTAATTTCTGGTTGGTTGCAAAACTCTGTTACTACATCTTTGTATTCACTCAATCTATCGCAAGAGAGAAATATCTTTCTATATCGAGTAATATAACCATCCTTGATTAGGTCCCGAATAGCACGACAATAATTGCTAATAGTGACTACTGAATACCCATCATTAGCCATATGTGACGCAAACAAATCTATATTCTTCAAGTCGCAGAATGTTTTATATGCGTCGTTAGCCTCTGGCCTCTTTTTCGATCCAATTGCAACGTAATCACTTTCATCTTGAAAGAAGGTCTTTAAGTTGGATAATAGGAATTCTATATGTTCTCGTGGGAAGGCAATAACCTCACCTTCGTTGTTTAGAGAAAGGCGCTTAATGGCTTGTGTAGAAGCGGCTTCCTTTTGTAATGATAATCTTGAATAAAAGGATACGCTTTCACCATTGTTCAATCGCTGTTTTGCCCATTTGGGATGCCAAATGGTATATACATCATTATCGGCATCATACCCTAATAGTACGAAGTCAATAGGACCATTCTTTATAGTCTCAAATTCATCCTTCTTTGGTAACTGCACTCTCCATACATCTGGATTGGAAAAATAGGCTGGGGATAAATTCTTGATGTATATATAGAGTTCCTTGCCATTCAGCATGATATGGAAAGGATTTAGGCCATCGATTATTTTGAAAGAATCACAGTCTTTCAAACTCTCGATAAAGATCTGCTGCAATGAGTATCGGCTAATTTTCTTAATCATAATGTTCAGAATAGACTGTTAAACAATTGGCTGTCGTTCTTGTCAAAAGAGTTTGAGGTCGTTATATCCTTCAATTTAGTTATGTTGCAAACAAACCTAACTTCTGAGATATTAGAAGGTACATCTTTTTTTAGAATGCGAGGAATCATTTGATAATCATAGAAGGCCAAAGTGTCCGAAGCTGTTATATAATCAAAACACACGGCGTCTATTTTGTTTATATCATTACCTAATGTTTGGGCGATAATGGTATACAGTCGAATTTGTGCCTCAATGTTTTGCAGGCGATTACATATCCTATCATATAAATCCCTAATGGATAACCCATTAAGATCCTGCCCTGATTCACGAACCGTTATTGAAGCGATTAGCAACCGGGAACTAGGAGAGGGATTTAATTGATCCAAAGAGAATTGATGAACTCTCTCTTCTGATGATGTGCTTTTTACTTCAATTTTATCGCGGCCTAATGTAAAATCATATTTCGATGATGGAATAGAATGCCAGGCATTTATAAGTGTCTGTGGATCTAAACTTCTTTCAATTACCAATAATTCGGCCCATAACCCTTGTATTTTTTTTCGTGGAGTTGCCGATAATGCAGAAAAGATTGCAACCAGTCTCTCAACTTCAATAGATAATTCTTGTTTGGATGGTTGTTGCGGCATCTTCATAAGCATCATGGCAAATATCTCAATAAAGTATGATTGCAGATGCTTATCACTACTGCGCAGAGTTATAATCGCAAATTTTCTCAATATAGAGTTTCCGCTAACTTCATTGATAGTACACTCCATGTCGTATTCGACTGACAAAAGTTCCCGTATCGTATTAGGGATATTATTGGGTGCATCATTAGTGGCAATGAAGAACATAGGATAACGCTCTTTTGATGCCCCTAATTTATGCAGCATATCGAATAAAGATATCACATTATATGTGTTATCCTTGTGGGTAGTACTTTCTAATGAGCGAAACTCATTGATTATTTGCTTAATATCCATCTTAATAGTCTTCGTCTGAATCGTCTATGTTATTTTCAATGTTTGTACAGTAATTCGTTGCTAACTGTTTCGGGTAATATATAGCTAATGTATAAGCTGTTCTAGGAAAATCGAGGGCAGCTCCATCGAACTCAATATGATGTAGTTGAATTGTTATGGTATCTTCTGATCCAACTATCTTTCTATCGCCGGGATAGTTCGTTGAATCGGTAACAGAACTTGGTCCGGCAAAAAGATCTGTATTCGCTGCCAATCTGCATTTCTCCATATCAAAACTACGATGTCTGGGGCTGGCTGCAAAAGCCATCTGATAAAAATACACATATTTTATCGGACATTCATTTTCCTCTGCTGACAAATATCGTAGGTATCGAATGGTGTTGGCTTTACGTTGAGCATCTGGCCAATTTTTAAAGTTAAAGTCTGATAAAAATTCGATCGCTTCATCTACATCTAACTTCAGCCATCTGTGTGTACGGTCTTTCGTTGTATCAGGGCGAATCGTAAAATCGTTAGTGTGTTTCTTTAAAAAATCATCTACAATCTTATCATTGTGTTCAATGGTATAACGACTGGCAAATGCTTGTAACGCATACATCCCTTTGAGTTTGTCGTTTACTACCCATACAGGAAGAACATTGCGGCGTGTTGGCCTTAAGGACGGAGAAAGAAGAATGCTGCGCTCGACTGCGTCAAGCGTATCACAAGACTTTAACATAGCACGCAATTCTTCTTCATGGTCAACGTAAGCATGATAATTTTCAATAGTGCTTCCTGGAAGAAATACTCGACAAGATCGGATATAATCCTTTTTGTATCCGAAGAAACGACATCGCTGTTGAATCGTGTCCGCATTGGTTGCACTGGTGGTATATCGAGGCATATAGGTAGTTGCAAGTTTCTCAACCGTAAAGCCACGATTTAACATTTCTGCTCCTACCAATATGTGCATCTTGTAATTATCCCATTCTATATCCGTTTGTGCATCTTTATCTGTATTGACAAGATAAACCTTTCTGTCGTGTATTACATCAGCAATAAAGGGCTTGATCTGCTCAAAAGTCGGTCGATCTTCAGGCGCGTAAAATTCTACGGCCTTGGGGAATATTTTCTTGAAGTCCTCGAGTAAATATACCTTCTCATCACACCCATCGGCCATTTTAAGAGCTTTCCGCCAATTTTTGAGTTCGTTATCAATCCATTCTTTGAATTTCTTGTTCCATTTCTTCTCGTTGTCTGGATGGACCATCATTGACAGGTAGGTAATGTCTTCAGGAGCCTGCCATTTTACGACAATGGCAACAGCAAGAATATGGAACATCAATGCATCTTTTAGGGATTTAGGCATCCTCTCAAGAGGATTACGCTTCTTATGAAAAACCTCTCCCTCGGGGATTTGGATAATAAGTCCCCCTTTAAACAGATCATGATTTGGCCCTTTACCGAAAAATAGTTTTCCTCCAATATAGCCTTCGCCAGGTGTCAGAACAGTATGGCTTTTTGGGGAAAGCAGGTCTTGCATACTAATGAGGATATTAGCTTGCGGTGTTGCTGTATATTGAATATATGTGTTTCCCGGAAGAGATGCTCTGAGCCTTAAAATCGCATCATAGGTTGAAGATCTTTCCTCTTCTTCTTTTGATCTTTCCTCTTTGCTGTTTTTACGCCCATAATTATTGAGAGAGGCTTGATCTGCCTCATCATCTATAATGATGACTGTCTCATTCCTCATCACCGCCTTATATTCCGCCGAGTCGAGTATATGAATGAGTTGATTAATGTGGTTGTAATGCTTAAGTATGGGAATCAGAACAATTGGTTTGTCCGATGATTCAAGATGCCCAACAATCTCTTCAATTTCATTCGTTGTAGGATTGGGGTGTATTTTGTAAAAGTTATTGTTTTTTGCACGATTGCCTATAAGATCTTTCTTTAATCGTTTAGACGTTTGTTCAAGAAGATTATTCTTAGTCCCGGCTAGATATATTATGATACGATAACCATTGTCCAGCGCTAATGCCGTCAGACCAGTAAATGACATAGTTTTACCGCTCTGTACATAACCAACAACCAGGTGTGTAGTCTCTTGTGCCTGTGTGGCATCATGGGGATTACAATGGTTAAGAATATCTGTGGTTTCCGATCGATAAGTTACAACAGCTTCTGGAGAAAGACCATTACTCTTTGTCGGAGAGATCTTTTGCGAATCTAAAAACTGTTCGAAGAATTTACCACATGATACATTCTGCAATGCATTTTGTGGTAATATTTTCTTACTATCGGTGCTGTTAATGGTTATCTGTGTCATTATATTTTAGTCTCCCTAATATATTGATTAAAATAGTTCATCATATCAGAGGCAGAATTGTCTGCAACCTCTCTTGCTGTGAATTTGGCAATGGCAAGAGTTTTTAATATGGCAGTTACTGAGTCCGTGGGTTTCCCAAAGTGCTTGAAAAATATGTGGTTGGTATCTACCTTACAGGTGATTTCATGTTCATTCTTTTTGGAAACATCTACCCAAAACAAATTGTCCCCATTGTCTGATACATATTGCACGGTAAGAGTGTATTGAGACTCTTTAATTTTGTATGTATCCCTATATTCACCTATTACGGTTGTCTCTGTTGTTACAGGGGGATCTGTATTGGGAAATATGGTTTGGTCTTTTACTTTTGGCGTAAAAATGTCGATAGGACGCTTATCGCTTTTTGCTGATGAGTCGTGTTTTCGGATAAGTTTCCTGACGACCTTTCGATTTTCATCTAGTCGATATTCGTCTGCCTGCGTATATAGATCGAACTCCTTGGTATGAATTTCGCCTTTTAGCGCTTCCATTAACGCTTCAAGGTTCTCTTTATCTTGAATATCATTCTTATTAAAGGATACTTCAAATCCATCAAGTTCCAATTCTCCAAAAAGGCGTTTAAACCTGAAATTACCCTGAGAGCCAAACAGTGACTTCGGGAAATATCGCCCATCTGTTTCAGCCCCTACTATGACACGACCTCTTCGTAGCAGTACCAGCCCATTCTGTGTATTATTTATCTCTCGCAGAATAGCGATAAAACCTGTGGCCCTGTATTTCCCAAATTTAAAATCAATATCCTTTTTCCAATAGATTGATTTTTTATCAGGTGTTCTTGCAAATGGGGCTTCTAGTATTGGATATTCTTCAAATGATAATGGATCACCATAGACATACAGGTCCATTTCATGGGCGCGAAGTGATTGTCGATATATACTAGCCAACTCTATTTTGATTTTTTCAAGACTTTTGCTGGACGGTGAATTCTTTGTCGGAGCAGATATGGTGATAATCGTATAATGATCTTGAATTGGACAAGGTGTTTCTGTGTATGGAAGTTCCTTTAAATCGTTATCAAGAACATATTGTAGGTCGAACTTATAGAAGCGCTCGACGGGCTCTTCTAATGCAGTTGTCTGTACAGACCATGTATTTCCCAACCATCCAGCTGCGGTTTTCATCCCCATCCCGAATTCATTAAGTCCTTTGTTGTCTTCTGGGTTTTCTGCCGTTATAAATGCTTTCTGGAAACTCTGAAAGTTTAGACCGCCGGCATTGTCTGATATTTTGATGGTTTTGGCCCTATTATCATCTGCATTCCATTCAAAATCGACAGTTACTTTAAATTTAAAATCGGGATTAATGGATAAGAGTCTCTCTTTGTTGTCTCGATATGACTGCAGGGCATTGTCAATAAATTCTGCAATGGCATGAGAAACGGTGTTCGGCAGATCTGCATATCTGGCGAACATCGTTGTTCCAATTGCTATACTTACCGTGTGCTTATTGATATCAGTCATAACTTAATAGTTTTTTTGCAATTAGTTTGACAATCTCTACATTTACCGCATTGCCCAAGGCTTCAAAGCACCTGCCTTGAGATAGCGTACCAAAACTTAGATTGTCCATCCCTTGTAATTTAGCCGCTTCTCGTACTGTCATATAACGCCCTTTTGACGGTTCACCTTCTTTTAAAGTTTCCTCAGGTAGATTAACCCAAGGTAAAATAGGAATCTGTGTGCCGACAAGATTGAGTGCTGGGGAGTAATCAGGTTTCTTGATGCGTATTCCGGATGCTCGGAATTGAACGATTTTATCTTCAATTTGATATCCGGAGTTTTTCCCACAATTCCATTCCATTTTCAAATGACTGTTCTCAAACCGGCGCACTTCTTTGAGCCATTCGTCAAGCCAGTCTTTATTCTCTTCATAGAAATTGCGATTTTGCATGATGTATTTAATCTTCCATGCAGGGAATACTTTTGACTTATTGGTTTGAGCATATTTGGGGAGTTGTAATAAACAGTCGGATAAATTACCTTCTCTAATTAAACGACCCAATTTGCCTCGGCAACCAATTAGTCTATCGGGGGTCATGAATGCAGGTGCTATATCAATGGGGTAATCAGCTCCGAACTCCATTGCCCATATTGGGAAACGAGGAATTTCATGACCATGAGCAATGGTCTCATCGATAAACCTCTGCCATACATCTAATTGATTCCGTGTCTCCTGCTTTAAGTGTATGTAGTTTGGGTCCGATTCATCAATAATCTGCCTCAAATCACACTTTTTGTTGGTCGGTGAAGGAAATTTGAAATTCCCTATGCCGCCTCTGTGTTGATCGACAGCTACGATATATATACGCTTTCTATGTTGCGGCCACCCAAATTGGTGCGGCGATAGAATGGCAGGTTCTGGGACGTCATATTCAAGGTCTTCTAATCTCTGATGAATTACGGCCCATGTATTCCCGTGATCGTGTCCTTTTAGGTTAGATACATTCTCTAAAAATATATACTTAGGACGATGATACTGTACAATAGCGCATATGTAATCAAATAGATTCCCACGTTGCTTGTCATCATTAAATCCTTGTTGTTTGCCAGCTTGACTGAACGGCTGACAGGGAAATCCTGCGCATAAAATATCGTGAGGAGGAATATCACTAGGAGCTATTTTCGTAATATCTCCTTCTATTCGTGTCCCTGGGTAATTCTCCTCATATAGTTTTCGTAAATCATCTTTAAGTTCGGAAGCAAACACACATTTGCAACCTAATTCTTGCATGGCTATATGAAAACCACCAAGTCCGGCGAATAAGTCAATGAATGTATATTGCTGTTTATTTCGTTTCATCGCTATCAATTAAATCTTTGGGATCTACTTGAAGAATTTTTGCAATCTCAAAAAGTACCTCTAAACTAGGCTGTCGCCTATTGCAAACATAAGAATTTACGATGCAGAAACTCTTCCCGAGTCGTTCTGCCAGCCATGTTTGTTTGATACCTTTCTCTTCAAGTACCTCCTTGATACAATTCATAGGTTTGCCCATTGTATAATCAAGTTTGTTATTTTCTGCAAAGGTATAAAATATTGTGCAATAAAAAGATAAAAAAGAATGGAAATTTCCGTTTCTCTTTATAATTGTAATGTTTAGTATAAAGGTCATTTAATAATGATGGAATGGTCCCCTTTATAAATTTACCAGATTTAATCTGACTTTTCATCTGTCCTCAGTGCGCCAAAACCCAAGCATAGATTGCTTAAACTGGTCGGCGGCATTATTGGATTGGACATATTAAACGATATGCGATAATTGATGTTACCAGAGAGGTGAGCCAGTGTTTGCCGGATTTCCAAGATAGATTGTAGCTGCGATTATCCAGTCAAGGAAATCACGCTTGTCAGAGTCCATGATAGAAGTTTGCCATAACATGCATCGTTTTTTGTAAGTGAGGATGTGGTATACTCGTTGGACATTAGTAACTTGATTTTTATAGTAAGTTTGGCTATGGATATGACGAATCAAGATCAAAAATAGGGAAGGCAATATCAACGACATGTCCAATTGCCCAAGCATGGGACTGTCCGATATTCTACCGAATGGATTCAAGAGTTTTTGTTGAAGGCCTTGCACTAAGGTATCGCTGGATTATCCCTGTTTCACATGATGTGTTTTTGCGCCAGCCATAACTATCACCTCAAATCATAACTTGGTTAAAGTCCTATCTGATTCTTCTGCGGAAACTATATGCATAAAGCAGATATTATAGTTGGCTACAAAAGAGATAGAATTTATCGTGTTATGTCCAATCCCTACAGTGATTTTCCCGTGCCCAGCTTGCTGTTTTAGGTGGCACTCATCCCGTCGCCGAAAGGCGAGTGGGGTATTAGGCTCCCCCTATGGGATTTTACTGGCAGACGGGCAAGCCCGGTATGGAGTATAGCTTCACTTCAAATAATGCAGATGCTGTCCGGTTTCTAGTGTACATACAAAAGGGAGCATGGCAGATTGCACCTATATGATGAAACCTGCCATAGCTTTGCTTTATTCCCATATCTACACCCCGGCATTAAAGTAAAGCCGGGAAATGTCACAGAAAAATGTCACACCGGGATTTAATGGCATAGTGGCTTAATAATGGAACGCAATTATACGTTATTCACACCAACAGTAATTTTAATCTCCGAAAATTTCCTACATTTGTGTAAACAATAATTGTAGCTATGGAAGAAAAATTCCAAATCGGAGACGTTGTGTATCTCAAATCAGATGAAACACGAAAATTTACAATCTGTGAAGTCAGTAAGGATTGTATTAAAGTGGTCTACTTTAATACAGTAACACAAACATTTTGTTTTTCTGACAATCTTGATAAGCGATATTTTAATATTTCTTCGATTTAACTTGGCCTAATTTCTTCACGGCACAAAATATTGGAATGCCGATAAAATATATAGTAGTGACGATTTCTTTGAACTCGGAAATATTGTCACTAAGTGTTTCTTTGCCGAAATGATTAGGCCAATACTCAATTTTCTTTTCAACTAACGCTTTCATAATTTTTTGAATTTTAATTTAGTTTTGTAAATTTGCTGTGACATATTAGAATAGCGAACGCTATTGTTTTTGGGTGAGAGAAAACGACCAATTTAATCATAAGCCCCGAAGAACAATAAGTGGTACGCTCGCGTTTTGCGTGGGCTTATACTTATTTGGGGCTTTGGCGCTTGGTCGTGCCACTCTCACCGATAAGAAGCCCACGCAATTTTTGTGTGCAAAAACAATAGCTTGGGAAAGACATTGTTTAACCTCAAATACACACAAAAATGAAGAAATTTCTATTCGTAGCGTTTAGCGTATTCACGCTGTCAATCCTCCCGACCTTTGCAGATGCGCAAACCAAAATCAGTCTTTTGCCTACTACAATGCGTAAATATATCGGCAAAATAAAGAAAGCTGATTGGGAGAAAATCGTAGGTTCCCCGAATATTTCAGACTTCCCTCATGCGACTTATGAAGTTGCCAATACGCATACACGTCAATACACGGACATTTCCTGCAAGTACAGAAAAGCCGATAGCGTTTTGATTGAGGTTCACTATCCGTCAAAAGAATTTCTTGGTTATTGGGAGGCTGTAGAGAAAATGCCGGGATATTCCAAAGAAAAGAATGTAAAATACTGGGAAGCTCCCAACCAGTCGGCGTTCGTTCTTACTCTCACTTACGACAATTTCTGTTGTGAGATTACTTATCAAATGTTTCTGAATTACGATATTAAATATACCGCAACAAAATGAACGGCTGTATAAATGTATTCTTGTTCGTGCTATTTATCGTACTACTGTTTTTCGGGCCAGTAGGTTGGATTATAGCAGTTGCCTTATTGATAATAATGTTGCAAAACAGTAAGAAATGATTGAGAACGGAGCTATTTTTAGTAGCTCCGTTTTATTTGATTTTTGATTTGGAAATATATTCTCGTTTCATTGTCTCCATCACTTCAAGGTGCATTAGGTATTCTTCGAAATCATTAATAGATAAATCAGTATCTTTTAACGATGCCTTTATCATTTCTCTCGTAAGAATTGCCTTGTTGGGGATATAAACGTATTTGCCTGATTTTGAGAGTGCGATAATGTCTGATAGCATTTTCATGTTTCCAACATAATCGTTGAGCATTAGAAAATCAACGAAAATGTCTGTGGCAAACTCAGATTGTTTTTTCGGCTCTTGGAAGTTCGACATCTACGGATATGATTAAGGGTTCAATAATCGTTACTCCAAATATACGCTCTGTTTCTTGTAACATATATTCGTCTGTAAAGATAGGAGGAATTGCGGAATTTTCCGAAACTTTCCATCCCCAATTTTCCATATTTTGGTATGCAAGCCGATTTTGTAAATCACGAAATAGTATTTTCTTAAATTTCTCTACTATTTCCGAAACACTATTACCGAATGCACAAAAATTATTCGTTGCTGGGCAATAACTTGCATAGGTGTCCCATCTCGCAGGTTCCGGGTGACGGAACACCACGAGTTTCACAGAAACTCTCATAATATTTTTACGATTAATTAAACGACATCCGCGTATTTTACACGGATATTATTTCTACGGACTATTTTCCGGAATTTTATCTCCGGTAGATTATTGCGCGTGTTATAGTTAAACTCAAATTCTGCGCAATACTTACCCAAATGTTTTTTACTTGGTCGATGATAAGTACCTAATAAAGTTCGTTTTAGATGCGACCATGCTCCCTCAATGGTATTTGTATGCACCTGACCGCGTACATATTCCTTTTGCTTGTGTTTGACAACCTCGTGTGTATAACCATCGCGCAATTTATTGTAAGCTGGCCATTCGTCACTCATTATGCGAGAACCCAGTGTAACTTTCCTACGGATGATTGGGTCGAGTGTTTTTCGCTTTGCGTTCTCTACTGGTGTAACCGTGATGTTACCCTTACGTTCAACGGCTCCAAACACAGCTGACTTTTCAGCGCCACGACCGCGTTTCCCTTTGTGGCGACCACCCACATAGGTTTCATCACATTCCACAATGCCTTGCAGTTGTTTTTCCTCTGCGTGGCAGTGCGAAAGGCGGATTTTGTGTAGTAAATGCCATGCTGTACACTGCGTTACACCAATAATTTTCGCCAATTCGCAACTGGAAATACCTTTCTTTGACGCTGATAATAGGTAAAAAGTCAAAAGCCACTTCTGCAACGGTATGTTGGAGCCTTCATAAATAGTGCCCGTTGTCACCTGAAACTGTTTTTGACAATGGGCACATTTGAATAGTTTGCCGTTTTTATACCGATAAATCTTTTGTTGATTCCCGCAGTATGGGCACGTCGGTACATTATTCCATAACTCTTGTTCGAGAAATTTTCGGCATGCTTGGTCGTCGGGGAACTGTTTATTAAAGTATAACAAGGTAAATTTTGGCATATTTTACTATGTTTTATAATGCAAGATAGTGAAAATCTTATACTTATCCAAATTTATCTATGATTCAGCTTAGGTGTGAATAACGTATAATTGCGTAATGGAAATCCCGGTTGAATTTGTATTCTTTCCCTTCTTTTACGACCATCCGCTTGTTGCATAGGAACTTTGCCAATTCCACCGCCTTGTTGTACCCCAGTTTTATTCCCTGCCGTCCGTAGCTTTCTTTCAGCCGTTCAAGGTAGCCGTTATAGCCGCTGATGTTCCCGTCCTCAAAAGCGGCGTTCAAAGCGGAACGGTGTGAATCCTCAGGTATTTCCTTGTACGGGTCGAACGGTTCCTTAGGCGGGCGTCCTGGTTGCCTTTTCTGAGGCTGATATGACTCCACCAGTTCGGGCAGGGAATCATCGTTTACCCGGAAGGCAAACGGTTCAAACTCACGGTCACGGCTGTGTATGACTTCCACCACACTTATGGACTTGTCATCTTTGTCTGGCTCTATCTGCATGACTGTTTCCGCCTTGTTGTTCAGTTCCGTGCCGACATGACCACGCGCGTGTTCATCATTCTTGTTCTGATGCAGGACGGTATGGATGTGTATCTGCCTGTCATCGGTCCATTGCATGAATTTGGATATCACATCGGTGGATTCTCCGGGTGAATTGATATCATGGATGAAGTCCCGGATGCCATCTATGATGACCAGACCTAAATCGGGTATCATGCCGATAGCCTCTTCCGTTATAGCCAGTCGTATTTCGGGCGAATATTTCCGGAGTGCCAGCATCGTCAGATTATCGGTATCACAGTCTTTTGGTAGACCTGCCAATTTCAGAATTCTATTCAGAACAATCTGGCAATGGTTCTTGCCCTGTTCCGTGTCAACGTAGAGAATCTTCCTTTTCCCCTCCGGGAAGCAGGCACGGTAATGCAGCACTGTGCCATTCTTCAGGGCAGCCGCAGCGATGGCGGAGACATTGAAGGTCTTCTTGCTTTTGGCCTTTCCAATGGATGCACTGAAGTTTCCCAGAGTCCCGATTGTGGAGTCATCCACCATAAGTACGGAAGCGGACTGTTCGTATGTCCCGGTCACACTTATGACCGATTCATTTATGTACTTTCTCAATTCCTCCGGAGTAGGAATATTGCAGCTCGTCTTTTCCATATTCCTACAGTTCTCTTGGTTTGGCCTTATGTCTTGTCGCAGCAAGCATCTGCTCGTGTTCCTCCTCGAAGCTCAGAGGCATCTGGCTTTTTCTTCCTGTCTCCAGCCATTTGTCCAGTTCGTCGCGATATACGAACAGATGCTTCCCCTGCTTGATGACAGGTATCCCTCCGTGTTTGGCTTTGTAATAGAAGGATGACTTGGATATTCCAAGGTAACTGCATACTTCCTCCACGGTCATGGGAACATGCAGGTTTTCTTTGACAGGAACCTGTTTGGCAAAATTGTCCTTCAACGCATTTTCGAGACTCTCGATTCTTTCGCAAAGTTTGCCTACCACTTCCGGCAGGTCATTGAATGTCAGTTTCTCGTTTGGCATGTTTTTTATATTTAAATGTTAAACATGCTGCAAACCAATATAATGATATTATGCAGATTATAATCAGCAGAAACTAATTATCGCTGTCTGCTGAAGTTTGCATACAACTGAAATGATAGTCCCCGTTCTCCGGGACATCTATAGCAATTATGGCGGGAACTGAGTCACGAAGATTTTTACAAAGGTATTCGATTGTAGCATTTTCCAGTTCATGCGGGAATATTGTTTTTATGAACTTTGCCCTGTCGATTAAAGGGATATCAAGTCTCTCCCCGATATTCCATGCATAATGTCTTAGCGAGGGGGACTTGATTTGATTATCGGGCTTGGAACGAATCGGTTTATATGGTTCCGCTTGTCCGTATGCCAGAGATTCTATGTTCTCATGGAGAATTTCAAGATCGTCTATGGATAAGAACTGTGACATTTCGTGTGTGGTGTATTCATGTATCGCATGCACAATAGCGCTCTTCTTCTCCATTTCATTGCGCCGCAATTCTTCTATGTGGGCTTCATATTCCTTAAGATATGGACTCTCGACCTGTTTTTCACTGGTTGCATTATCAGTTTGGAGCAATTCTTCCTGGGTATCAGGATTTGTCTCGGAAGGGACAGTTCCTCTTGAGGATAACTCCTTGCAGCCAAAAGAAAGATAGCTGTTGGAGAGTAGAGAACAGAACAGGCGTTGCAGTGCAGCGCATGACATGATGGTTACTACGGTTCCTAATATGACCGGAGTGGAATAGTCAATCAGGTCAATCTGATAATTGTTGTACAATATTGTTGCCACTGTTGTGTAGGCGACACACATAATCGCAAGAACTCGGCTTGTCTTTTTGATGGATATTCGGTTGTTATCTGCCATAAACTGTTATTATTTGGAATTGTGATAGGACAAAAATAGATGTCCGGTTTCAGACAGTTGTAAATAATGGCGGAAAATCAGCCGGGAATTAAGAAAAAATATGGTTAGAGTATGATTTTCAGCGAAAAATCATACTCTAACCGATAAAACAGGCACGAATCAGTCTGGTCAGCCCTTTCTTGTCAATGTGATTCTGGTGGTCGCCTCACGCTTGTTGCTGTCGACTACTTTCATGTAGCGTTGAGTGGTAGTGATGCTTTTGTGTGCCATGTTGCTTTGGATGGTACGGATATCAGTACCCGCTGCAGCCTGAAGGGTTGCGTATGTCCTGCGATATGAGTGGAAAGTTATGTTTTTGGTAATTCCTGCGGAACGGATCCATTCCTTCATCGGCTGCTGCGTCCAGCTCCGCTTCAGGCCTTTGAACACAAGACCTTTTTTCTCGGGACTGTACCCGATCAGTTCCAAGGCTTCATCGCTTATCGGGATGATGTCTTCCGTCTTGGTCTTCTGGGTGATGGTATGGACACATTTTCCTCCAGCTGCAAAGTCAACGATTTCCTCCCAGCAAAGGGAAAGTATATCGCTGAGCCGCAAACTGGTCAGACACGAAAAGAGAGAAGCAGTCTTTAGAACAGATATCTTGCACGGAGTTTCAGCCAGACAATACAGCTCTTCCACACTTAGGTATTCCTTGGCAACATCTTCCGATTCGATTTTTTCCAGAAAGTCATTGACATTGGTCTTTATCATCCTGTTGCGGTACAGAATCTTCAGAAATCCCCGGAAAGTAGACCAGTAGCCGGAGGCGGAGTTCTTTGAAATTTGTCCGTCACGCCGGAGTTGCTTTGCGTTAAGCAGGTATTTCCGGAACTTGTTACACAGGTCTACATCTATTTCTTCGAAAGTGCATTTGCCGTGAACGAAGTTGTAGAAGTGCTGATAGACAAATCCCCATTTCTGGTCGTGCTTGCGGAGCTGCTTCCGGTAATACTCCAGAAAGTCCGCTTTGTACTTGCGCTTGTCGAAGAAATCGTACCGTTCATTTACGATGGCTTCAAACCTCCGGCACCGGATTGCTTCGGCCTTTTCCGACATGGCAGCGTTGAAGTCGCGTTCACGCTGATTCTTGGGATTGGCATAGATGTAAATGTTCAATCCTTCATGGCGGATGGTCTTCATTGTTTCCTGATCCCGGTAGCCCGGATAATAATCAAGATAGAACGACAGCATACCTTTCTTCAAAGGGCGCGTCCTCAATGTAACTGTTTTGCATTCTGACATAATGTTGAATATTAAATGGTTGTAACTGATTTTTGCTGCGAAAATCCTTAATGCTTTTATACAGACCATAATCAGCAGGAAATAATTTCCCGATAATTACAGTCGGTCGCATTTAGCCACTAACGGGCTCCCATGATGTGGTCGAATTCCACCTTCAGAAAGCGCACGAACCTGCCTTTCTTCTCCCGTTTTATTTCGTGGAATTGCAGGATGCCGTAAACTGAATCCCGGGTGAGATTGTATTTTTTCATGGCTTCCTGTACTGTGTAATATTCAGACGAGTCATCTTCAGCAGTCTGTTTTGACAGGTCGAAGTGAAGTTTGGAGTAGAATATCTGGCCGTGCTCTTTCTTCGAGGGGATGTTGTTGCGATAGACATGCGAGCGGATGGCGACACGTGTCATTCCGTACTTCTTCTCGATTTCTTCGGGAGTGTACCATTCGGTCAGGGCATCGTCAGTCCTGTACTTGGCGAATGCCGCATCAATATGTTTCTTGCTGTAATAGTTGAACTGGCGAATACGGATTTTGGGGATATGGTTCTCTCTTGTATATGCCCAAATCCATTTTTGCGAGACTTTGTACTTTTCGGCAATTTGCTCGGCAGTGTAGTACTCAGTTATATCAAGATCATCTTTTACTCTTCTTCGCTCATAGGGGCGTGTTTTGAGCATCAGTTCAATATCGGCTCTGCGAATGATTGACATCCTTGCACTGATTCTTGAAGCTCTCAACTTTTCCTCTTTGACAAGCTTGTAAATGTATTGGCGAGAAACGCCCATCAATTGTGCGGCTTGTGCAAAAGTAAAGTAGTCTTGATGGTCAAGTTTACTTTTGACTTCTATCAAATCCTGTAATTCACGAAGTTCGAGTCTTCGTTCTCTCATACGGTGTTTGTAGCCTTGACTGGCACATTGGTGGCTGCAATAATTGGTGGTAGTTTTCTTCGCAATGAATGGCTTACCACACCATTGGCAAATTCTTTTTACTTCCATGTTGTTTTCTCCATATTTTTAGTGAAACCATATAGTTTTAATTTCGCTTTTTGTCTACCTATGTAAACCATTGTCAACACATGTTGTTGACTACTTCAGTGTGACATCGGGGCAAATCCCGAAAATGTTCCGCGGTAGAAATACGGTAGAAAAATATGGTGAACAACAGTATCCAACTGTTTATAGCTGGATTTTTGGAAAATAAAAAGTCGCTGATTTTCAGCGACTTCATTATAGTTGGTTCTAATTCGTTGCAGTTGATTACAATATCCTACTTGCCGATGCAGAACTTCGAGAATATGGTTTTGAGGACCTCTTCCGGGACGATGTCCTGCCCGGTGACGCCGCTCAGATGGCGGATGACCTGACGGATCTCTTCGCTCAGCAGGTCGGTCGGAAGGTTGTCGCGCAGGCCGTCGAGGGCGGCGCTCAGGGCTTCGGACGCCGACGTCAGGGCTTCGTAATGGCGGCTGTTGGAGATGACCGTGCCGCCGTGGTAGAGCGCTTCCGTATCGACCGCGTCGCGCAGGATCCGGCGCAGGTCGTCGATGCCGTCGCCGTTGCGTGCCGAGATGCCGACGGCGCCTTCGGGAAGTGCGAATCGGGGCGTTTTGTCGATTTTGTTGTATACCGTCAGCAGCGTTTGGTCGGGACGGAGCGGAAAGTTCGGGCTTGGGGTGTCGGCGGCCGAATCGGCGCTCGCAACTGCAGGGGCGGACTTCCGGCCCGTTTGTCCGGATGAAGGGCTTCCGCCGGATACGGGTACGGCGGGCTGCGATGCGTCGATCAGGCGGATGATGATCTGCGCCCGTTCGATGCTCGACATGGTGCGGGCGATTCCCATTTGTTCGAGGGTGTCGTTCGTGCTGCGGATGCCGGCCGTGTCGAGGAACCGGAAAACGATCCCGTCGATGTTGGCGCGCTCTTCGATGACGTCGCGCGTCGTGCCGGCGATGTCCGAGACCATGGCCCGTTCTTCGTTGAGCAGGCGGTTGAGCAAGGTGCTTTTTCCGACGTTCGGCGCTCCGACGATGGCTACGGCGACTCCCTCCTTGATGGCGTTGCCGAGCGAAAACGAGCTGCGCAGGGCGTCGATCCGCTCCTTGATCTGCCGCATGGTGTCGCGCAGCTGGGTGCGGTCGGCGAATTCGACCTCCTCTTCCGAGAAGTCGAGTTCGAGTTCCAGCTGCGAGGTGAGGTGCAGCAGTTTTTCGCGCAGGGTGTCGAACGCTGCGGAATAACCCCCGCGCATCTGGTTGGCGGCGAGCGCGTGCGACGCCCGCGAGGACGAGGCGATGATGTCGGCCACGGCTTCGGCCTGCGAGAGGTCGAGTTTGCCCGCAAGATAGGCCCGGATGGTGAATTCGCCCGGTTGGGCCATGCGTGCGCCGGCGGCGGTCAGCAGGCGCAGCGTTTCGGAAACGATGTACTGCGAACCGTGGCACGAGATTTCGGCGGCGTCCTCGCCCGTATAGGAACGGGGCGCCCGGAATACCGTGACCAGCACGTCGTCGAGCGTTCGCCCGTCGGCTATGATATGGCCGTAATGAACCGTATAGCCCTCGGCGTCGGCCAGCGGCGCGCTTCCCCGGAAAATGCGGTCGCAGATCGTCAGCGCGTCGCCGCCGCTTACGCGGATGACGGCGAGCGCCCCTCCTGCGGCGGTGGCCGGAGCTGCAATGGTATCGTGGTCGCAGATCATCTTACCTTCCTTCGATGCGGAGCCGTTGTCCGATGCGGAGTTTGTGGGCGCTCTTGATGTTGTTCCAGCGCATGAGCTGCGCCGTGGTCACCCGGTAGCGGCGGGCGATGGCGCCCAGCGTGTCGCCCTTCTTGACGGTATAGACTGTTCCGGAACGTTCCTGACGCTTTTTGTCGAGGTTCGCCGGGTTGATGTATTCCTTGAGGTACAGCGAGTCTTTGGCCAGAATAGCAGGCTCGTTGGCGACGTACTGCGTCAGGCTGCGCTGCGGAAGCACCAGCGTATAGGGTTTGGTCGTGGCCGGGATGATGTCGAGTTTGTACTGCGGGTTGAGCTGGCGCAGGGTTTCGATCGGTACGTCGATCGTCGAGGCGATCTGCTGGAGATGCATGATCCGGTCGATGCGGACGGTGTCGGTGGCCAGCGGGATCGGGGCTTCGGTGAGTTCGATGCCGTGCTGGCGGTGGTAGGCGTAGGCATACGACGCACCGATGAAGGCGGGGACGTAGCCGCGCGTTTCGCGGGGCAGGTAGTCGTAGATGTCCCAGAAGGTGCGGCTCTTCTCGCCTGCGCGGGCCAGCGCCTTATTGACGTTGCCCGGACCGCAGTTGTAGGCGGCGATGGCCAGCGACCAGTCTTTGTAGATGGCGTAAAGGTCTTTGAGGTAACGGCAGGCGGCCTGCGTCGAACGGACCGGGTCGCGGCGTTCGTCGACCAGCGAATTGACCTCAAGTCCGTAGCTTTTGCCCGTCGAGGGCATAAACTGCCACAGTCCTACGGCGCCCATGGGTGATACGGCCGTGACGGAGAGCGCCGATTCGATGATCGGCAGGGCCCGCAGCTCGATGGGAAGCCCCTCTTTGAGCAGCTCGTCCTCGATCAGCGGGAAATAGTACTGCGACATGCCCAGAATCCGGCTGATCGTGCCGTAGCGGGAGTCGGTGTAACGGTTGATGTAGCCCCGGACGATGCTGTTGTAGGGGAGCTGGATGGGCGATGCGAGGTCGCGCAGACGCCGGGTATAGACCGAGTCGGGAACAGCGCCGGTCTGCGTGCTGTCCACCAGAATATAGTTGTCGAAGAACTCCCTGAACGAATCGCAGCACTGCCTTTCGCGCCATACGGCGACCAGCGAATCGGCCTGAGCGGCCGTCAGTCCCAGCGTCATGTCGTTATCCGGGATCGGTGCGGGCGCCGGCGCGGCGGGTTCGGTTTTGCGCTCGGTGTGTGCGGGCTTTGCGGCCGGAGGAGCGGGGGCCGGCACGGGTTCGGCGACGGCTTCGGTCCGGGCTTTTTTCTTCTCTTTCTTGCGGGGTTTGCGGTCGAGGCCCGATGCGGGCGCAGCGACGGCCATCAGCAGCACTATGGTCAGGAGGATTCTCATCGGTTAGAATTTGAAACTCAGGTTGAACCCGAATACCGCACGGTTGCCGCCGGCGGAGGGAACGTATGTATAATCGACCAGCGGTTCGAGATTCATCGACAGGTCGTCGGAGACGTCGTAGTCTTTCAGGTGGGCGTCCACATGGGCGTCCACGATCTGAAGGACGTACAGTCCGGCCGAGATGATGATGCAGAGGTCGCGGTTGCGGCGGTAGTTGTTGCGCAGGTTGCGGATGAAGTCCGCCGAGTAGCGGCCGTGGAATTCGTCGGTCGGGCCGTCGGGGTAGGCGTCCGGATTCTTTTCGTAGTCGCTCAGCAGCCGGTATGCCTTTTTGAAACGCTGGTAGCCGCGGTTGTTCCAGTCGATACAGTAGATCATCGCGGCGAAACCGCCCACGACGAAGGGGACTTTCCAATAGCTTTTGTTGTAAATCTGTCCCGCGCCGGGGAAGATGCAGGCCAGCGTGGTGGCTTTCTTGACGTCCGATACCTCGTTGGTCGAGTAGTTCACGGCGGCGTCGCCGATGAAGTAGATGTACGAGGCCACCGTAAGGCCCAGATAGACCTGCCGGCGGGTGTTGCTGCGGATCATCCTGCTTTGCAGCGCGTCCAGTTCGGGCGTGCGCGAGAGGTTTTTGTTCGTGTAGGCTTCGTATTCGCGCTTGAGGGGCTTGTAGGTCTTGTTTTCGTGGAGATAGAGGGCCAGACCCGCGCCCAAGGTGCCGTAGAGAACGGGCAGTTTCCAGTATTGTTTGTTGTAAATCTGTCCGTAACCGGGCAGTACGGTCGAGATCCAGCACACTTTCGAGAGCGACATCGAATCGCTCATCAGCCAGCCGCGTTTATGCTTGGTGGTGTCCGATTCGATCTTTATGCCGGCCATTTTGAGCCGGTAGAGCGAGTCGGCTTTGCTTATGTCGTCGGTGCGCAGCTCCGCGACGGCGGCCGAGTCGGCCGCGAAGAGTCCCGTCATCAGCGAATCCAGTTCGCGGACCAGCGAGAGGTCGGCCAGCGAGTCGGTTTTCGAGGCGAGCGAATCCCGCTGCACGAGCATGCCCCCGCGCACGATGGTGCGCGCCCCGCGGTGGAGCTGCGCTTGGGCGGGAAGCCACAACGTGAGTGCCGCGAGTATCGGCAGCAGGTGTCTGAACCGGATTCTTACCATATTTTATTTGAGGCGGCCGGAGAACCGTTCGATGAATTGTTCGATGTCCTTGTCGTCGTCGAAGCCGATGACGATCCGTCCGCCGCCGTTTTTCGAGCGTTTGATGCTGATTTCCTGCGAGAAGAACTTTTCGAGCTGTTCCACCAGCCGCGAATAGCTTTCGGGATACTCTTCGTCCTCCATGTTTTGTGCCGCTTCGGCGGGCTGCTCGGTGAGCGTGCGCACCAGCTCCTCGGCCTGACGGACCGAAAGGCTCTTCTTGAGGATCTTCTTCAGCGTGCGGAGCTGCAGCTCCTGCGGGGCGCCGGCGATGGCCTTGGCGTGTCCCATCGAAATCAGCCCCTCCTTGAGGGCCAGCTGCACCTCGTCGGGCAGCTTCAAGAGACGCATGTAGTTCGAGACGGTCGAACGTTTCTTGCCGACCTTTTCGGAGAGCGCGTCCTGCGTGAGGTTGCACTCCTCGATCAGACGCTGCATGCCCAGCGCGATTTCGATCGCGTTGAGGTCCTGCCGCTGGATATTCTCCACGAGGGCCATGGCGTGCAGGTTTTCGTCGTCCACCTCGCGGACATAGGCCGGAAGGCTCTTCAGGTCGGCGCGCTGCGCCGCCCGCCAGCGGCGTTCGCCGCTGATGATGATATATTTGCTGTCGCCCGATTTCTTGACCGTAATGGGCTGGATGATGCCCAGCTGGCGGATCGAGTCGGCCAGCTCGTCGAGGGCCTCTTCGTCGAACTGCGTACGCGGCTGCGTGGGGTTGGGAATGATTTCCGCAATGTCGATTTCGGTCATCTGGCTCATCGGCTTGAGCTTGGCGTCTACGGCGTCGGTGCCGAATATGGCGTCGAGTCCGCGCCCTAATCCCTTCGGTTGTTTCATAGCTGCGTTCTGTTATTTGCTTCGTTTACGGTTGCGTTTGAGGAACTCCCGCGCCAAGGTGAGGTAGTTCTCCGACCCCACGGCCCCGGCATCGTACAGCATGACGGGCTTTCCGTGCGAGGGGGCTTCTCCCAAACGGATATTGCGCTGAATTATTGTGTCGTAGGCCAGCTGACCGAAATGTTCGCGCACCTCGTTCACGACTTGGTTGTTGAGCCTGTTGCGCATATACATCGTCAGCAGGAAGCCCTCGATGTCCAGTGCGGGGTTCAGGCCGCTTTTGACCTTGCGGATGGTGTTGAGCAGTTTCGAAAGCCCTTCGAGGGCGAGGTACTCGCACTGCACGGGAATAAGCACCGTGTCGGCGGCCGTGAGGATATTGACGGTCGTATAGCCCAGCGAGGGGGAGCAGTCGATGAAGATGTAGTCGAAGCGGTCGCGGACGGAGTCTACGATGCGTTTCATCACGTGGTGCGCATCCTCCATTTTCGGCAGCTCGGTGTCGGCGGCCACCAGATCGATCGACGAGGGCAGCACCCATAGATTCTTCACGTCGGGGCTTTGGAGAAGCACCTCTTCGGGCTTTTTGAGTCCTGCGATACATTCGTAGACGCCCTCCAGATTGATGTCGAAGCCCAAGCCGGAGGTGGCGTTGGCCTGCGGATCGGCGTCGAGCAGCAGCACCTTCTTGCCCAGCAGGGCCAGCGAGGCCGCCAAGTTGATGGCCGTCGTGGTCTTGCCCACGCCGCCTTTCTGATTCGCTAATGCGATAACCTTTGCCATGTTTCGATCGGGTTTATAATCGGGCAAATTTAATGATTTTAAATGGAAATCCATAACCGTAACCGAAAATTGCTTATCTTTGAACTCGGAACGGATTGATAGTTACACGCTATATGACAGAAAAAAAAGCAGAGGCTCCCGTGCAGGAGCCGGCGCCGGCTCCTGAGGCCGCCGGTAAAATCTGGAAACTGCAGGGGAAATTTCCCGCACTGGCCGATTATCTGGTCTTTTTCGGCATTTTCCTGCTGGCGCAGGTCGTGGGCGCCGTAACGGCGCTGCTGGTGGGCTGCAAGTGGCCCGATCAGGCGCTGCTGGCGAGCGCCGACGAAACGGTAAGCACCGCCGAACAGGTGCTTGTAGGGCATTTCAACGCCGTATCCTATTTTGTCGCCATGGCCCTTACGCTCGTGGGATTTCTCTTTTACCGCAGCCGGCGCCGGGGCCCGAAAATCATCGCGCATTTCTCTTCCCGCGGACTGAATCCCGTCCTGCTGCTCTGGGGCGTGGTCTTCATGCTCGCCACGTCGGTGGTGCTCGAACCGCTGCTGAGCCTGCTGCCCGAAGTGCCCAACGCCTATGGACGCGGCGCGTGGGCGATCGTTACGGTCGTGGTGATGGCGCCGCTGTTCGAAGAGGTGATTTTCCGCGGCGTGCTGCTCGAATCGACGCGCGCCAAATACGGCGTGATGGCCGCATGGCTGGTTTCATCGGCCGTATTCGGCATCGTGCACGTGCATCCGACCGTCGCGGTGAACGCCTTCGCCATCGGTCTGGTGCTCGGATTCGTCTACATGCGGACCGACTCGCTCTGGTCTACGATCATACTCCATGCCGTCAATAACGGAATCGCCTATCTGGCGCTGGTCACCGGGCACGGCAACGCCATGCTGATCGACTTGGTCGGCAGCAGGACGCTCTATGTGCTGATTTATATCGGTGCGCTGGCCGTCTTCGCCGTTTCGGGTTACATGATGCTCCTCGCGCTGCGGCGCCTGAAAGCCGAGGATAAAAATCGGGCGGCGGCGTAATAATCTGGGCCGGGGCTGCGTTAGTTACGAGTAAAAACTGTATCTTTGTCCTCCGGATTATGAATTTGCGAGCGAAAATAGCAGTCGTGGCGGCTT
>ULTC01027083.1_pt1 | contig 32108 bp, 30 predicted proteins | sample 1957091 | NCBI WGS metagenome assembly ULTC01 (sample SAMEA4835720, study PRJEB28245) | human gut metagenome | biome: gut microbiome; material: fecal sample | place: Denmark | collected 2008 | reverse complement strand
TTATTTTTTTATTGTTTTCTAAATTAATTTTTGAAATATAATCTAATTTTATTTTAGGAAATTTTTCTTTTAATTTATTTTTAAATAATTTAATATCATTTTTATTATTTGGATTTCCTATAAAATAATTTATTTTTAATTTTTTTAAAATATTTTCTGTATTTTTTATTAAATCTTTTGATACTTTTTTCTTCATCGTGTTTACATATAAAATAACTTCTTTATCCGCTTCCAAAAGTTGCAAGGTTAAATATAAATTTCTTTTTAAATTGTTGATATCGCAAATATTGATTATTCTATCATTATGCTCATAAATAAAATCTGCGGCAACTTCTTCTTCAAAACTCAATGGCGTTAAAGAATAAAGCCCAGGCAAGTCAACAATCTGAACTTTTTCATTTCCAATTTTACATTCCTTAATCTTTTCACTCACTGTAACGCCGTGCCAATTCCCAACGTGTTCATTGGCTTTGGTCAAAGCATTAAACAAAGTTGTTTTGCCTGTGTTTGGATTTCCAACAAGAAGAAATTGCTCCATTTTTACTCCACTAAAATAATCTGTGCAACTGTGCAACGCAAAGAAAGTAAATAGCCTTCTATTTCAACTAATATTGTTTTTTTAATTAAAGATTTCCTTATAACTTTAATGGACCTTCCACGAATAAAGCCAAGTTCAAAAAGCCTCCTCTTTATTGCAAAAGGCCCTTCAATAAATTCAACTATTTTATATTCCTTGTTTATTTCAACATCACACAAATTAATCACAACATAATCTATGCTGTTATTTGTAACAAAATGTCATAAAATCTCATAAAATATTCATTTAAACACTTTTATAAAAATAATTTTTGTGCTAATATATCTTTGATTATTTAGGAGAAACTATGAAATGCATTTATTGTGGTTGGACAGAAAGTAAGGTTATCGACTCTCGTTCAACGGAAGAACTTAACTCAATAAGAAGGCGTAGAGAATGCTTAAATTGCGGCAAACGCTTCACAACTTATGAAACCATTGAAACGGCGCCACTTTTAGTTGTTAAAAGAGATGGCTCAAGGCAACCTTTTGACAAGTTGAAAATTAGAAAAGGGATTATTAAAGCGTGTGAAAAGCGCCCTATCAGCATAGACCAAATTAATGAGATAGTAACAAACATAGAAAAAGAATTGTCTTCTGATTTAGTCTCTGAAATCACCTCAATGAAAATTGGTGAAATGGTTATGAATGCCCTGAAAGAATTGGACGACATCGCATATATCCGCTTTGCTTGTGTCTATCGTAAATTTGAAGACGTTTCCAATTTGATAAATTTCTTGCAAAATTTAGACAAAAAAAATTAAAAAAGTCGAACATTTAGTTCGGCTTTTTTTATGACCAATATTTTTTATCGAGAGAACGATATTGAATTGCCTCAGCGATATGCTCTGGCAAAATGTTTTTAGAACCGTCAAGGTCAGCAATGGTCCTTGCAACTTTTAAAATTCTATTATGTGCCCTAGCACTTAAATTTAATTTTTCAAAAGCAGATTTCAATATAAGTTCGCTAGTTTCATCTAATTTACAATATTTATTGCAATCTCTAACGCTCATTTGGGCGTTGCAATATTGCTTTTCGTTTTTGAATCTTTCAAGTTGCTTTGCCCTAGCAAAATTTACTCTTTCTTTGATTTGTTCTGATTTTTCTTCTTTCGTTTCTTTGCTTGTTAATTCATCATAATTAACATTGTCAACTTCAATATGTAAATCTATTCTGTCCATCAATGGACCTGACAATTTTGAAAGATATTTATGTATTTGCTGTTGAGTGCATTTACACTCTCCGCTCGATGAGCCATAATGACCGCAAGGGCAAGGGTTCATACTGGCAATTAACATAAAATTTGCTGGATAAGTGATTGTTTGTTGTGCGCGTGCAACGGTTATAACTCCATCTTCAAGTGGCTGCCTTAATGCTTCTATAGTTTGCCTAGAATATTCTGGCAATTCATCTAAAAACAAAACTCCATTATGAGCCAAGCTGATTTCCCCAGGCTTGGAATTCTTTCCGCCACCTGTCAAACTAACCATAGTTGCCGTGTGATGTGGGCTTCTAAATGGCCTTTCGCTTAAGATGCCAATTTTGCTATCAAGCGTGCCAGCGACGCTGTGAATTTTGGTCGTTTCAAGCGCTTCTTCAAAAGTCAAATCTGGAAGTATTGTTGGCAAACATTTTGCTAGCATAGTTTTTCCGCTTCCTGGAGGTCCAATCATCAGCACATTATGCCCGCCAGCAGCAGCGATTTCTAATGCCCTTTTTGCGCTCGCTTGACCGCGAACAAAGCAAAAATCTAAACGCTTATCTTGCTTGTGATTTTCATAACTATATTCATTAAACTTTACTTTTTTAAATATTGTTGGATTTTCAATAAATTTCACAACTTCTGTCAAAGTTTTTATGCAATAAACTTCAATCCCTTCAATATAACTTGCCTCAATTTCATTGTCATAAGGAATTACAAATTTTTTAAGCCCTAAATTTCTTGCAGCAATTAAAATCGGCAAAACTCCATTAACCTTTCTTATTGAGCCATCAAGCGAAAGTTCGCCAATAAAAACAATATCGTCTTTCTTTGTAACATCTAATTGCCCTGAAGCAAATAAAATGCCCATTGCTATTGCCAAATCATAAATTGGGCCTTCTTTTTTTATATCTGCCGGAGCAAGATTTACAACTATTTTGTTTGTTGGATATTTAAACCCAGAATTTTTAATTGCTGATTTTACTCTTTCTTTGCTTTCTTTAATTGATGTGTCGCCTAAACCAACTATATCAAAGCCTGGAAGCCCATTTGTTATATCAACTTCTGTTGTAACTAAATAACCTTCTATTCCAGACAATCCAAACGAATTTACTTTTGCTAACATTTTTCTTCCTTTGCTAATTACATTATAATAAAAAACCTTTCCGTTTTACAAACAAAACGGAAAGATTTTAAATTAAAAGTCAAAATCTATTTTCATTATATATTTTAAGTTAATATGGCCTTTGAGTGAATGTTATACTCTTTTTATATTGCGTTCCATTTCTCAAGTATGTGATAGTTGCAGTATCGCCAATATCATAGTTATAAACTGATTTTCTTAAATCAAGCATTGTATTGATTTGAATATCATCAATAGCAATTATAATATCCCCTTCTCTTACTCCAGCTTTGTAAACTGGGCCAGAAGCGTCGATGTTCAACACATAAACACCATCGCTTTCAAGAGTTTTGTTGTAAAATTTTGCGATTGTTGCATCAAAGCCAAACATTCCTAAATATGGTGTCTGATAACTTCCATTTTTCAAAATTTTATTCATAACAGGCACAACAACTTCTATAGGAATAGCAAAGCCTAAACCTTCGGCATCTGTTACTTTTAAAGTATTAATTCCAATAACTTGACCTGCCGTATTGATAAGCGGACCGCCTGAATTGCCAGGATTAATGCTGCTGTCGTGTTGAATTAAGTTTTGCAAATAACTTGTAGTGCCATCTGAGTTGTCAATTTCTATTGTTCTATCAAGTGCCGAAACAATGCCTTTTGTTGTAGTGTGTTTAAATTGCAAAGTCAATGGAGTTCCAATAGCAATAACTTCCGCACCTACATTTACATTTTCAGATAAACCAACTTCAAGATATGGCATATCAACTTCTGTTTTGATTATTGCTAAATCCATCGCGCTGTCATTCCAAATCAATTTTGCTTTTGCACTCGTTTTGTTTGCAAAATATACAGTTATATTATTTGCCCCTTCAACAACGTGGTCATTTGTAACAATATACCCATTCGGCGCAATAGAAACGCCACTGCCAACACTTTCCACATTGGAATAAACTGCACTAATCCCAACAACGGCAGGTGTTACATTTTTAACCATCTCTTCCAAATTTGTTGCGTTTGTTGCAGTTATCATTCTTGGCTGCATATTGACGCTAGGGTCTGCTTTGCCATATATTTGATTTTCAGTTGTACAGCCTGAAAAAGTTAAAGAAAAGAAAATAAAAACTAAAATAAATAAAAAATTGCTTAAAATTGCATTAAAAATGCGTTTTTTGTTAAAAAAAATGTGCTTTTCTTTCATAATTACTCCAATTATAAAATTAGTTTGCACACTTTTTATTTTTTTATTATATTCTTATCAAAACAACTATTATGCTTGCCAAAATTAAAAAAGTTAAAGTTAAAATAAGTATTTGTAAATTTTTTGTTTTGTTATATTGCTTATAATAGCCTTTAATTATTCTTTGATCACGCTCTTCAAATTGAGCTCTGGTTATCATTCCTGTGTTCAACATTTCCGCCAAATACAAATCTAAATTGTCATCATAATCTTTCTTCAAATCAACGATGTATAAAATCCTATTGATTATAAACAAAATCGCTAGCAAAAAGACTGAAGCCATACTGAAATAAGTAAATCCAGACCAAACTTGCTTTAACAAACCAAACGCTATTGTACATAACGCTAAAACAACGAATATAATTATTTGCCAAAGCCTAATTTTCATGTATAACCTCTTATAAATTAACAACAATTAAAAGTGCAACTATCGCAGTTACAGCAATCGCATAAATAATTTTCCAAGCAATGTGTTTTTTTGCTTGAACAAAAGGAAATGCGCATATCATAGTGATAGAAAATGCTATTATTTCCCCTGTAATCATAAAGGCTTGAACAACCCTTGGATTACTTTCAAAAATTGCTCTAAACATAAGTGCAAAAGCAATGCAAATTGTGCCCACAAAAGCAACAATGCTCAATAATTTTTTACCAGACATATATCTCCTATTTAGTTTTTTTAGTTTCCTTTAAAGTTATTGTTCTGTTGAACACTTTCTTATCTTCTGTGCTGTCTTTATCTAAACAGAAATATCCGTTGCGCATAAATTGATATCTTTCTTCAAAATTTACGTTCAAATTGTCTTCAATATATGCATTTTCTATTGTTATGATTGAATTTGGATTTATTTTATAATCATCAACAGCGCGTTCTTGTCCTTCAACAAGTTCTGCACTTTCCTCTTCAACTAAATTATCAAACAATCTTACTTCAATTTTTTCCGCGTGATTTGGATTTATCCAATGAATTGTGCCCTTAACTTTTACTGTGCAATTAGTTCCAGATTTTGTTTCTGGGTCATATTCGGCATACACTTTTGTTACATTGCCGTTTTCATCTTCGTCAAATCCTGTGCAAGTTACAATGTAAGCGCCTTTTAAACGAACTTTTGCACCTACATATAAACGATAAAACTTTGGGTCTGGTTCTTTTATAAAGTCTTCTTTTTCAATTAAAAGATTCTTGCCAAAATAATATTTTCTTGAAGTTGTTTGTTCGTTTTGTGGATAATCTTCCAAAAGCACTTCTTCTTCACCATCAAAATTTGTGATTTCGAGTGGAAGTGGATTTAAAACTGCCATAACACGCTTTGAAACTCTATTTAAATCATCTCTGATAAAATGTTCCAAAAATGCTGGTTCAATCAAAGAATTGCTCTTAGAAATTCCTGCCGCCCTAACAAATTCCTTCAAACTTTCTGGAAGCACGCCGCGTCTTCTAAGTCCACGAATTGTGTAAAGCCTTGGGTCATCAAATCCACAAACTTTGCCATCTTGAACAAGTTTTTTAATAAATCTCTTTCCAAGAATTGCTCCTTTGATATAAAGGTTAGCATATTCAACTTGCCTTGATTTATTTGGAACGCCACAATTTTCTATAACCCAATTATAAAGTGGTCTATGGTCTTCAAATTCAGGCCCACAAATTGAGTGTGAAACGCCTTCAAGTGCATCATCTAATGGGTGAGAAAAATCGTATGATGGATATATGCACCATTTATCGCCGATTCTTTGATGATGTGCAAATTGAATTCTGTAAATAACAGGGTCGCGCATATTCATATTTGGACTTGCCATATCAATTTTTGCACGCAAACATCTTGAACCTGCTGGAAATTCGCCATTTTTCATTCTTTCAAAAAGTTCTAAATTTTCTTCAATGGAACGATTTCTATAAGGACTTTCAATGCCTGGCTCTGTAAGAGTTCCGCGTGATTTTGAAAGTTCTTCAGGTGACAAATCGCAAACAAACGCTTTGCCATCTTTAATCAATTTTACAGCATATTCATAATTCTTTTGGAAAAAGTCTGTGGCATAGTGAATTTCATTCCAGTGATAGCCAAGCCATTTAACATCTTCTTGAATTGCATCAACAAATTCTTGGCTTTCTTTTGTTGGATTGGTATCGTCATATCTCAAATTGCAAACACCATTGTATTTTTCTGCAATGCCATAATTTAAAACAATGTTTCTTACGTGGCCAATATGCAAATATCCACTTGGCTCTGGTGGATGTCTTGTTTGAATGGCATTAAATCTGCCATCTTCTAAATCTTTATTTATAATTTCTTCAATAAAATTTGTTGCTTCTACTTTAGGTGTCATATTTTTCTCCGTTTAAAAATCAAAATCATCAAAACCGCCAGAACTTTTTCTAACTTTACGATTGCGCTCGCGAATATCGTAATAAATTGCTTGTTCGTTAAGTGGTTTAGATGGCGCATATTCTTCTTTTGCTTTTCGTTTATCAAATTGTGGTGTCGCGTAGAATGGAGTCATCTTTGTTCTAATTGGATGTTCTTTAAAAATTTTAACGATAACTTCAAATTTTTCAAGTTGACCAAGTTCATAAGGGTAAATAAGTGGTCTTGTAACACGCTGCGCTTGCTTTGTTTTGCTATTGCCGCCGTGTTCGCCTTCAGATTTTGATGTTGATGTCGTTTCAGTTTCAATGGAAACTTCGCCGCACATCTTTGAAAACTCTTCACGAGTCTTTTGGTCTTCCGTTCCAATAAAAATTTGTATGTTGCAGTTGCCCCTTATCGTTTCTGCGACCTCTTTGCCATATTTACTTTCTAATTGACTGTAACTTTGAACGACAAGCGAGAAGAAAATTCCTCTTGAACGACCAACTGTAATCAAACTGTCCATCTTGTCAATCTTTGGCAAGTTAGCAAACTCATCAAGCAAGAAATAGACATTTCTGTTAAGCCTTAATTTTTCTGTTTCAGATGCTTTTTCAACGAGTTTTTTGTAAAGTTGTGATACGCACATCGTTGCGATGCAGTGTCTGCTTTCCTTTTCATCTGGAACTTTGATGAACAACACTGTTGGTTGGTCTGTAAAGTCATCGAAATTCATATCGTTATAACTTGTTGCATAGCAAATACCTGCATCTTGGAAAATTGAAATTCTGCTCATCAAAACACCCATATATGAACGAGTGGTGTTTGGAGCGTTGTTGATTGCTGTTGAAGTAAGTGAAGGAACTTTTGAAAATTTATCTCTATATGCGCAATAATTTCTAACAGTTCCAAAAGGATTGTCTGGGTCGTCATCTTTGAAAGTTGCAATTTTTGCAAGATTGTAAAAATTGAATTTTTCTCTTGTCATTCCAAGACTTGGGTCCATACTATCTTCAAGCATTGCAAGCATTATGCCATACAAAAAGTCTTGTGCGCCTCTTTCCCAAGAACTATCGGTTTTTGATTCAATAGGCACGATTGATGAGGCAACTTCCCTGAGTTCGTTTTCCGCATTATCTCTTAATTCTTGTGCTTTTGCATCTAAATCGCTTCTAATTTGTTCTTTTTTGGAATATGCCGACCTGTTAAATTCATACCATTCTTCGCCATAATTTTTTGGGTCATCAGCCAACTTTAGGTTATATGCTGTTGGCGTATCTCCTCTATGAATTTTTATTTCTTTAATAAGCTGTGCAGCGCGATGATATTGAACATACGCGTTGTCCATTGGATTCCATCTTGTTGAAGCGTAAGGATAACGAAGGTCAAGAACAATCAATCTGTAACCTGCTTCCTTTAATTGGATTGAGTTATCGTTATAAATTTCACCTTTTGGGTCTGTAATAACCATACAAGGCTTTGTGCCAATTTGTGATAAAATTCTGATTGATGGATTGATATATGTTTGAGTTTTACCAGAACCAGTTGTACCAATTATCATTGTGTGAATTGGGTCATACATATTTATATGGAGTTTTCCGCCTGATACTGAACTTCTAATAACAATTCCATCTTTTTTTGCAGACTTAATTGTGTTCCAAGTATAAGGCATAAATTTTGAAAGCGTGTTAAGTTCAGATTCTTTTATAAACCTTGCATCATAATATTGACTGAGTTTATCTCCACTTTTTGTTGTGCCTTCGCCCGATGCTTTAGCCCCGTCTGAAGATTTAAAAAGTTTTGAAAGATAATAAAGCCCAAGTAAAGCAAGGCCAACACCTAAAATAATTAAGGTTGTGCTGTTAGTGATTATTTGTATGTCAAAAGCAAACTCTTCGCGAGTGGCATTGCCAACAATTAATGCTACGAGAACAATCAAAATTATTGCAATAAGCGGCCATAATATTTTACGCTTTTCTTTCATATTTTCTCCTTATTTATTATATATAATATATTTGTTTTTAATATAGCATAAATAAAATTATTGTCAAATAATTTTAATATTCTTATCTTACTAAACAAAAAAAGAGCAGCAAATTTGCTGCTCCTAAATTTTATTTAATCAAATTTTACATCATATGAAGGAATGATTGAATTGCTCCAGTTGCTCCTGCTTCTTCTGACGCTCCAACACCGAATGCTTCAAGCATAGGTGCAAATCCAACCAAGAAGAATATAATTAAGACAACCATAATTACAATTCCGACAATCAAAGAAATTAAACGTTTCTTTGCTTCTTCACGCTTTTCAGCACTATCTGCCCTAGCCATATTTACGCCAAGAACAATAGCCCAAATTATGCCAGCTGCACCCAAAATTGATAAAACTGGAACTAAAATGCTTTTTACTGTGCTAACAACAGTGTTTGCTACGCTTGTTGCTCCGCTTTCAACATCAGCGCCTAAAAAGCTGACTCCTTTCATAAACAAATTTGCTAATTGAAATAACATTTTTCACCTCCGCGTACTTTATATTAGATTAAACTTATAAATAAAATATATTCATTTTTTGCATTTAATCTCTTATAAACTAAAAACATATTAACATATAAAAATGATTTTACAAAACATTTTTATATAATTTTTTTAATATTTTTTATTTTTTATTTATTTTTAATATCTATAATTCTTTTTATAGCTATTTGCGCCGTTTTTCTTAACTTTTAAAACAATTAAAGTAATAATTCCGCCAAGAGCTAATGCTCCAATAATTGGTCCAATAATTAACCAAATATTTACTCCTCCAGCATTTTCATCAGATTTTATAAATTTAATTTCTAAATTTGTATTTTGATTAATTATTAAATTGTAAGTGCTTTCGCTTTCAACCTTTTCTCCATTCAAATACCAACCATCAAATACATAGCCTTCGCTTGGAGTGGCTATAAGCGTGTATGTTTTTCCATTGACCAAAGTTTTTTCGGAATTTCCAGTTAAAGAATCTCCGTCATCAATTTTAAATGTTCCGCCGCCATTAGGAAGTTTTATTGAAAGATTTGATGTATTATTTGAAAATACAACATTGATATTGCAAACCAAATTTCCATCAACAACTTCAACCAAAGGCAAATTTGGCCTGTTGTTGTTCAATTTAAAACTTACAATTCTATTTTGCGCATTGAAGTTTTCTCCACTTGCAAAATGAGAAAATTTATAGGCGTCTAAGGTGTCAATCGCTTCCAATTTTAATACGGTTGTGTCATCGGCATATCTAGCATTGAATGAGAAGTTTTCAAGATATGTGTTGTCGCCATATTCTACACTTCCATAATTTCCACCTTCTATATTTTCATTGACGATATTTACATTTACGCTGACTAATTTCCCTTTCATTGTCAAGTAATAACTTCCAGCAGTTTGATTTGAGCAAACAAGAGTTAACTTAATTTTTCCATCGGCCGAAAATTCTTCATTTCCCACCTTTTTCCAATTTTCAAATTCATAAAAATCAGCATAATTTATAGTGCTTGAAGCGTTGAATCTGCCTTCTATTTCAACAGTGTCGCCAATCTTAAATTTCTTTGAAGTTACATCTGGATTTTCTCCAACAAAATTTAATGTGTAATATGTTGAATAATTTTGATAATCTAAATAAAAAGATAAATCTGAAAATTGTTGCAAATCAGGAAGGAAAATTCCGCTTCCATTAAAAATTGTTGATGTTTTCCAAACCTCTGCAAAGTCCCAATATTTTAAATCGTTCCAACCGTTTGAAGAGTCTTCAAAATATGAATAGTTGTTTGGCATAGATGTTATTTGAGTTAATGTTGAATGTGCAACAAAAGCAACATCATCGGCATTAGCAATAGCATAATTAAAACTTACTGTGTTGGCATTATTGATTGTCAAATATTTGCTTTGCGTGATATTCGCAGAATCTGGTCTTGAAGCCGCACTTGCGTGCATTTTTCCGATTAACCCGCCATATTTAACTAAATTTTCAGCCTTTAAATAACCTATAAACAAAGTGTTGAACATTGTGAAATTTCTTCCAGATACGCTTCCGGCAATTCCACCAAAATATACAACAGCATAAGAATTATTTTTTAAAAGCATATTTTCTTTTTCCGCAACAACACCTGTTAAAGATGCTATTGTGCTTTCTGTTGGAGCAACATAAACATTGTAAATCTCACCGCCATTGACTTTTCCAACAATTCCGCCATAATAGCTTTCTACAAGGCTATCACCAGATTGCTCACAAGCAAATTCAACAAGGGAGTAACAATCGTGAATGCTTGTTCCTTCACTTAAACCAATAATTCCGCCAAAATTTAAACTTGAGTAAACTTGAGCGTTTGATTTTTCGTTGTTAACATCGTCATAGGAATATAATTTTGTTAAAGTTTTGCAATTAAAAATTTCGCTGTTGCCACTAGATTTTCCAACAATTCCGCCTAGATTGATTTGCGAACTGTCTTCGGCAGCGCCATTGTAAATAAAATCTATTTCCACAGACAAATTTTTGATTGTCGCATTTTGAATATTATTAAAAATTCCATAACTTGCGCTTGCATTTCCATTGACATCCAATTTTACATTTTTTATTGAATTGCCGCCGCCGTCAAATACGCCTTTAAAATTGTTATCTTCCGTTCCAATGCCATACAAGAATAAATTTGCTCCGCTTTCGTTTGTAAAGATTAAATCATCAGTCAATTTATAGTAAGCAGCAACATAATCTGCATCGCCACTGTTTATTTTATTTGCCATATAATTAAAATCTGCAACATCAGAAATTAAATATGGGTTATCGCTTGTGCCCGCACCTTCAAGCGTGTCAGCAAAAACTTTTTCATTATTAAAACAGCAACCAAAAATTGCAAAGATTGAAACAATCACTAAAAAGCAAAATGAAACGCCAAATTTTTTCATTTTTTCTCCTTTATATATTTAGAATATACCATATTTAATCAAATAAACAAATAAATCTTTAAAATTAAATGTTAAAAATATTGAAAATATAGAAATTATGCAGTATAATATAACTATGGCAGAACTTCAAAAAACAGATAAATTGAAAGAAAAAGCCGTTTTATTCGGTCTTAGCCTATCTCAAAAAGATGATGGGTATTTTTCTATGAAAGAACTTGAAAGGCTTTCCGAAACAGCAAATGTTGAAGTTTTGGCAAAGCTTTTTCAAAAAGCAAAAGAAATCACTCCAGCAACATATATTGGAACTGGGAAAGCGGAAGAATTAAAAGAATTAGTTATGTCAACTGGCGCAAATATCGCCATTTGCGACAACGAACTTTCAGGTTCTCAGGTCAATAATTTAAGTGAAATTTTAGGCGTAAAGGTCATTGACCGAACAACTTTGATTTTAGATATTTTTGCAAAGCACGCAACCACAAACGAAGGTAAATTGCAGGTTGAACTAGCAATGTTAAAATATTATTTACCAAGGCTTTCTGGCATTGCTGGCACAAGCGGCAGATTTGGCTCTGGCGGAGTTGGAATGCGTGGCCCTGGCGAAACAAAACTTGAATTAGATAAAAGAAAAATTCGCGACCAAATTTTAAAACTTGAAAAAGAGATTGAAAAAATTAAACAAGAGCGTGATTTAAGGCGAAAAAACAGAGCAAACACTGGCATTAAAAAAGTTGCAATCGTGGGATACACAAATGCTGGGAAATCAACGCTTATGAATGTAATTACAAAAGCAAACATTTATGCTGATGACAAACTTTTCGCAACGCTAGACACCACGACTCGTCAACTTTGGCTCGCTCCAAAATGTGAAATTGTTTTGACAGACACTGTTGGATTTATCAACAAACTTCCACACAGTTTTGTTGATGCATTTTCTGCCACTTTGGAAGAAGTAACATATTCAGATTTAATATTGCACGTTATAGACTTAACAGATAAACATTTGGATATTCATAAAGAAGTAGTTTTAAACGAACTTAAAAACTTGAACGCAATAAATATTCCAAGAATAACAATTTATAACAAAACAGATATTTTGACAACAGAAGAAAAAATCAGATTGAGAAATAGCGGGCTTATTGAACCAGATGCAATTTTCATATCTGCTAAAAATAATGAAAATACTGAAATATTAAAAAATGCCATTTTAGAAAAATTGTTTAATAAAACACCGCAAAATTATTAAAAAAACAAGCAAAAATGCTTGTTTTTTGTTTTTTTTTATAAAATTATTGAATTCTTCCGCCATAAAAAACTGTTCTGTCGGTTGATTTTTCAGCACTTTGTTCTTTTTCTTTTTCGTCCATAATTGTTTGAATTGCTTTCATAAATGCAAACTTTTTAACATCGTCTTTCTCTTCTGTTATTAATTTGTTTACATTTTTATAAATCATAAGTTTGTTTTTAACGTTCATAGCACTGCTATCAAAAGATGCTGCAATTCTGACCATAGCGTCCATTGAAATGCCAACACGGCTTGATGCGCTGTTCAATCTTTGCACAACATAGTTGCCGCTTTTATCCAAAGATAAGCCTTTATATAAATTTTCAATTTTATAAACATTTTTACCAAATCTAACTTCTTTCATATCTAACCTCTGATTATATTTTATAACATAAAAATATTTTTGTCAATAATTATTATTTACTCGCAAATTTTAAAAAATTTTTGTCAAAAAATAATTGACAATATAAATTTAATATGATAAAGTTATGATGCTTTGCAGAGTTGGCTGAGCGGTCGAAAGCGGCGGTCTTGAAAACCGTTGATGTGAAAGCATCCTGGGGTTCGAATCCCTAACTCTGCGCCAAGCACTTGCGTGCGGAGAATAATTTTCAGTTTGAAAATTAGGCTCCGCTTGTTTTATTTTTAAAACAAAGCAAGTGCTTGCGGTATTAACTATCTGTCAATTAAAAGAAACGACGTATGGCGTTGCGGTAGCACAACCTTTTAAAATTTAAAAGAGAGTGCCAATGGCAGTCTCTCTTTTTTTTCTGCGTGTGTCGTAATACAGCATATCTTGAAAATCGACGCTTATATCCGCGGTAGCACAACCGATTAAAAATCAAATTGTCGAGCGTCGTAAATGACCAAATATTTATTTTTTATAATCTAATTAAATTATAAAGCGGCAATGCCGCAAAAAATGCAGCGCTTTTACGCTCGCAATTTACTCTTTACCGACCAAACGCGAAATGTGCTTTGCAATTTCGGTCGGTACTCTCGTGCGAAATGTTTGCTATGATGATTGTTTTTAAAAGTTTTTAGCCCCTGGCGGGTTATGAAAAACAGCTATAATACTTTGCTCTTTAATAAATTTTTGTTAAAATGAGAGTTATGAAAGTGGGAGAAAAATTTTCAGCCGAAATATTGGATAACGGAGCAAATGGAAACGGAATTGCAAAAATTGACGGATTTGTTTGTTTTGTTCCTTATTGTGTGAAAGGAGAAAATGCAACTTTTAAAATTAAAAATATTCAAAAAAACTTTTGCGAATGCGAACTTGAAGAAATTATTTCTCCATCAAAAGACAGAGCCACTCCACAATGCCCATATTTTGGAAGTTGCGGTGGCTGCCAACTTCAACATATGTCAAAAACACTTCAAAGCGAATATAAAACAAATCAAATAAAATCAATTTTTAAAAAAAGCTTTGATAATAAAATAGATATTTCACCTTGCGTTTCTGAAAATGAATATCATTATCGCAATAAAGTCAACTTTGCAATTCGCGATAACAAATTGTGCTTTTACAACTGCAATCAACAACTATTTGCTGTTGAGAGTTGCCCGTTGTTTGTCGTTGATTTAACTGACATCATTTCAATTTTTAATAAATATTTAGCAAGCGTAAACACAAATTTTCAAGCACTTCATATTAGGCTTTTAGGTGACGAATATCAGTTTACTTTTGTTTCAACTACTTTAGATTTTCCGCAAAAAGAACAATTAATTTCACTTTTGCAACAAAAAAACATCAAATTTTCATTAAATATATGCAAAAATTCAATAAAAAATAGTTCAAACATAACAAATAATGTAATTTGCATTTATGGCAATGCAAAGCAAGATTATGATATTCTTGGGATTAAAAACAAAATATCTCCTGCTTCATTTTTGCAAATCAATCAAAAAGTTCAAGACAGAATTTACAACGATATCAACCTGCTTATTCCAAAAACAAGCAAAGTTATAAATGCTTATGGCGGAACTGGAATTTTAAGTTCGATAATTTCAAAACAAACACAAATTGTATATTCTATCGAATTAAATAAATCAGCAAGCAAAAATTGTGAAGAGATGATTAAACTCAACAATTTAAAAAATATCAAGTCGGTTTGTGGAGATTGCAAGGTTGAAATTCCATCAATTTTGCAAAAGGATAAAATTACTCATATTATCTTTGACCCACCTCGCAGCGGCATTGATAAAACTATTTTAAATTGCGTAAAAAATCTTAAAATTTCAAACATTATTTATCTTTCTTGCAATCCTGCAACTCTTGTCCGCGATTTAAAATTGCTTGAAGATATTTATGAAATTTCCAGCGTACAACCTTATGATATGTTTCCTCAAACTGCGCACATTGAAACGCTTGTTCAATTAAAGTTGAAAATTTAGCATATTGACATCAATTTTCTTTGTTGTTATAATATTTTTATATGGAAAAAGACGATGTTATCAGTATATTAACTATAAAAGAAGGAACACAAGCAATCGATAAAAATGCTTATGCTGACCATTTGGAATTGAAAGAAGTTAACTTGCCTGATTCGCTTGAAGAAATAGGCTTTTCATCTTTTTCAAGATGTGTTAATTTAAACAAAATTAATTTACCTAAAAATTTAACTAGAATTGGTCCTGAAGCTTTTAAATTTTGCAAAAGTCTTAAACATATAGAATTGCCGGAAAATCTATACAAGATTGGTCAAGACGCTTTTAGATGTTGTGAAGGTCTAGAGTCAATAAGCATTCCAGATTCAGTTTTAACGATAGGAACGCTAGCGTTTGGTAATTGCGACGGCCTCAAATCTATAAAATTGCCAAAACATCTCACAAGAATAAGTAGCAGTTGTTTTAATGATTGCAATAATTTATCTGAAATTATTTGGCCAGAAGATTTGGAAATAATTGACGAATGCGCGTTTGAAGATTGTTCAAGTTTGAAAAAAATTGTATTTCCAAATAATTTAATAGAAATAAAATGGTTCGCATTTAATGATTGCGACAATTTGCAAGAAGTAGTTATTCCGGAAAGCGTTAAAGAAATAAGCAACAATGCTTTTAATAATTGTTATAATTTAAAAAGTATTAAATTTGAATATGAAAAAGGAAAATATTATCAACTCAATCGCAACGTTTTAAATGCTACAGGGCTAAGCGAAAGTGAAATAACTGCGTTAAAAAATTTCTTGCAAATGCGAGATAATTTAAAAAAGACCTTTATTCCAGCAAAGCCAATTTATGCAAATACTCCTAAAGAATTAATAAAAAATTTCTATGATTATTCCAAACTTTGGGCGGAAGTTTTAAATGATTATGCAAAATTTGTAAATAAAAAATCCGAAGAAATTTTATATGAAGTCAAAGCTGACTTTTATAAAGTTTGTTTAATATCTGGGCTATTTTCAAATGATTATCACGAAAGAATGCGAGCAAAAGACTTTATTCAAACAAAAATAATTGGAAAGTTTAGTGAAGTTGGTTTGCACGAAAGATTTTCAGGTCTGAACACCATCGAAAATGGTTATGACCCTGATTTTGCGGAATTTTTAACTAAAAATTTTGGTCCTTACTTTTTAATTCTTGATGATTATGAGTTTGAAATACATAGAAATTTAATTTCAAAAGCGTATAACAATTTTAGCGAAATTAAAAAGGCCTATCCAAATAAAGTCATTTCAACAAATACTATAAACGATAGACTTACAGAAAAAGATGTTTACTCTTTTGTTTTAACTAAAACTTATGACTCAATAAAAACAAAAGAAGAAGAAAAATTGGCAGAATATTGCAGCCGTTATGGATACAAGCAAAATCAATTTAATTCTCTTAAACTTTGGATGAATGAAGGCATTAAAATTAGAGAAGAAGGCAAAGAGAATTTGTTCTGCAAAGAAGATAGCGTTAAAAGCCAAAACAAAATTACTTATCGCTTTCTTGAAAAAGGCGATCCTCTTGGAGCAATTCTTGGCGAAATTACAAATTGTTGTCAATCAATCAACAATGTTGGAGAAAGTTGTTGCAAGCACGGTTTAAGCAATCCAAATGGCGGCTTTGTTGTGTTTGAATTAAACAACAAAATTATTGGACAAAGTTGGGTATGGTATGACGAACGCTCAAAAAAGATTTGTTTAGATAATGTTGAAGTTCCAAGGTCAGCAAAAGATAAAGCAACAAAAAAAGAAGCCGACTTTATAGGCTGCTTAAAGCGTTTAAGTGAAGGCTTTAAAACGGAAATGACAAGCAAAGGCAAAGAGGTTTCTATCGTATCTATGGGCAAAGGATATAACGACATCTTGGAAGTCGCATTGGGCTCGTTCAATGAAGTATCTCCTAAAGAAGTTTTAGCAACTGCGGTTTTACAATCTGGAGAAACACCTATCCGCTTGCTTGGAAACGCCCCAGCTGGTGTTTACACAGATGTAAATCAAGGCGAATTGATATTAGAATAAAATGCAATTTTGTAATTGCATTTTTTGTTGATTGTTTGTTATATTTGTCTTTTTATAAAGCAAATGCCTTTGGATATAAAAAATTCTTGAAATTTATTTGTTAATATGATAAAATACGCTAGGTTAAAAGTTGGATTATATGGAAAATAAATTAAATATAGGTTTATTTATCGACACATTTTATCCTATGATAGATGGGGTTATAAATGTTGTAGATAATTATGCTAGAAGGTTAAATAAAATTGCAAATGTAACGGTTTTTGCGCCAAAGTCAAGATATGACAATTTCGATGACAGCACTTTGCCATATAAGGTTGTGCGCTGTAAACGCTTTAATTTGAAATTTTTAAAATTGGATTATGACCTTCCCCTTCCAAGTTTAGACAAGAACTTTAAAAAAGCAATCAAAGATGCAAATTTAGATATAATTCACATTCACTCACCTTTCTCAATAGGAAAAATGGCTGCAAGTTATGGCAACAAAAACAACATTCCAGTTGTCGCAACAATGCATAGCCAATTTAAAAAGGATTTTTATAAATCCACAAAAAGCAAAGTGCTAACAAAAATAATGCTAGATATAATCGCTCACACATTCAATAAATGCGATGTGCTTTGGACAATGAATCCAGGCTGTGCAAAACTTAGCAAAGAATATGGATATAAAGGTCAAATAGACATCGTTCCAAACGCAACAGACTTGGTCAACGAATTTGCGCAAGACGAAATTGCAAGCTTTAAAAAAGAAATTTCTGCAAAATATGATATAAAAGAAGATGAAAAAATTTTCATAAATATCGGCAGGTTAAACAAACTTAAAAATCTAACTTTTGTTATCAATGTTTGCAAATTGTTGAGTGAGAAAAATTTTAAATTCAAACTTTTATTGATTGGCGATGGCAGCGATAAAAAATATTTTGAAAATAAAGTTAAAAACGAAAATTTACAAGATAAAATAATCTTTGTTGGCAGGGTTTCATCAGTCGAAGAAAAGAGCAAGCTATTTGCAATATCAGATTTGCAAATTTTCCCTTCATATTATGATACAGATGGAATTGTTCGCATTGAAGCCGCAGCATTTTATGTTCCAACAATTTTTATTGAAAACAGCCTAGCGTCATCAACAATAACTAACGATGTCAATGGATATATAGGCAAAAACAATAAAGAAAAGTTCGCTCAAAAAATAATAGATATTTTCAGCGATGAAGAACTTTATAACAAATTAAAAATCAAATGCCACGAAGATTTATACATAAATTGGGACAGTTTGATGACCGATGTCTTAAAAAAATATAAAAATTTAATTGAGGAGAAAAAATGCAAAAAGATTTAATTTCTGTTATCGTTCCTTGCTACAATATGGAAAGATTTTTGCCAGATTGTTTTGAAAGTTTGACAAATCAAAATTATAAAAATTTGGAAATTATTTTTGTCAACGATGGTTCAAAAGATAATACATTGCAACTTTTAAATGAGTTTTGTGAAGGCAAAGAAAATTGCAGAGTTGTGGACCAGCAAAACCGCGGTCCTAGTGGCGCAAGAAATTCAGGCTTAAAATATGCAAATGGAAAATATATTTATTTTTTTGACCCAGATGATTTTTTATCTCCAAATATAATTTCAGTTTTGTATAAAAATATGGTTGAAAATGATGTAGACATTTCAATTTGCAGATACAAGCGAGTTAAAGAAGATTTTGAACTTGACTACAAAAAAAATGATAAACTTACAAAAAAAATAACTTTTTTTGATAAAGAAAGCACAATTTGTCAACTTTATAGTGGAAAATTGTTCGATGTTTGCGTTTGGAATAAATTATATAAGCACGAGATTATCAAACAAATAGACAATTATCCAGAAGTGTATAACACAAATATCAAGTATGGCGAAGACGTTGAATTTAATATCAGATATTTAGAAAAATCTAAAGGCGCGGCTTTTACAAAAGACAGATTATATTATTATAGACAACGCAAAGGAAGTTTAGTTAGAAGCACGTTTAATGAAAAACGCTTGACCGACTTTATTGGAATTGATTACGCAATTAGCGTTTGCGAAAACAAATTTCCAAAAGCAGAAAAATATATAAAAAGTTGGAAAGGCTTAGTCAGCATTGAAATGCTCTATTATATCTACAAAAGCGATTATGCAAATAAGGACAAAATTAACGAATTGCTTAAAAATTTGAAAGATAATATGAAGTATATCGTAACTTGTCGTCGCAATCATTTATATAGAAGAATTTTAGTTCCTTTAACCTATCCACTGTTTAAAATTTTCCTACATAGCAGAATAAAAAACAAATAACCTATTTTATTAATAGGTTATTTTTAATTAAATGTTTTTCGTTTTTGTGAGTTGGACAATTTTGGATAACGGCACAATTTCTACGCCCATACTTTCAATTTCTGATAAGCAATCGCGTATGGCGCGTGCAGTTGAAAGTCCACCTTCTGGCCCAACGTGTCCTATGGCAACTGCATATCCGCGCTTGTTAGCAAGTTTTGCCGCTTTCATAAGTTCACTTTTTGCGTGATTATAGTCGGGATTTCCTGTTAATTCTAAGAAAAAATCCCTGGAAACAAAGTCTTCTTTTGTTGCTGCCGCCACTTCCGTGCAAACGGATTTTTCGTGGGTTTTGCTATCTAAAAAATATTTCCCATTATCGCGAACTTCTTCCATAATCGCTGTCATAAGCTCTTTATTCAAACAAACGCCTGAGCCTATATGAATATTCACGCCAACGCAATGCGGAGTGGCTTCAATACATTCTTTTATTAATTGTTTGGCTTTTTCTGGCTTGTCATAATTTCTAATAACCTTTGGGCCATACCAACTTTCAGGCAATTTCCCATACGCTTCCATCGGCATATGCAATATCACTTCGTGCCCCTTTGCAAAAGCATCTTCGGCATCTTTTATTGAATAATCTAGCCCTGGCATAACTGCGCAAGTAAGCGGGCAGTTATTATCCAACATTTCTTTTACTCCTGCCCTAGCCTGTCCAAAATCGTCAATGACGATGGCAAGCATAGGCTTTGTTTCTTCGGCAACTACTTTATTGACTGGCAAAAAACTTGCTAGCAAAACAAGCATAAAAAAACAAACACTAATTCTGAACAAATTTTTCATAAAATTAGTATTTGTTTATTTTTTTAATATATTCTTATATTAATTATTTTTGAAGTTCGTAAGCAAGAAATTGGCCTTCATAATTCCTATCTACGTCATATCTTGTATCTGATTTTTTATTGAGTATGACAGTTTTTTCTTCTTCGTCTTCTGTATAAGACAACTTAATATTGCCGTTTGTTAAAATTGTGTAACTTCCTGATTGTTCTTGATTTAAACTTGTTGAATTATATGTGCCATCTCTATTGAAAACTATGCAAAAATCGCCTTTTGCAAATGATTCAACATCTACTTCTTTGCCGTCTTCCAATTTGTATACTCTTGTTGATTCAAAAGTTGCTCCTGCAAGATTTAAAACAGTATAATTAAATTCAATTTTTTCACCTTGATAAATTATATACATTGTTTTAGCGCCAGCAGATTTAGATGAAAATCCGCGTATCATTTCGTCAGTAACATCAACATATGCGTCTTTGCCGTCAGAAGAATATTTAATGACAGCATTTTCCAAATTCAATTCTTCGTTCAAATAATATACATTTTGCATATTTTCAACAACGAGTTTTTGTTGTTCATCATTATTTCCGCACGCTGCAAAAAGGCCTGCACAAGGAATTATTAACATAAATGCAAACAAAACTGATAAAAACTTTTTCATATCTCCTCCAATATTAAAAGTATATCATATTTAATATTAAAGTCAACATTAAACGATAGCGAAATTAATCAAATAAAATTACTTTGTTTTCTTTTAAAGTTTGCTTAACATCAATAACTCTTTGATTTGTGCTGCCCTTCCAATGAGCGTTATTATCTTTTAACTTGACAACGAAAGGCCCATCAACAAGCACATCGATGTATTTTAATATTTCTAAATCTTTTATTTCTTCAAAAAGATAGCCTGTGTATAGCCAAATCGTCTTATTTGGAAAAAGTTCTTTCACTTGTTTTGCAAATTTAGTTACGCAATCCACATTTGCTGGAAATAGTGGGTCGCCGCCAGACAGCGTAAGACCAGAAATATAGTCTTTTTTAAGTTCAGCAAAGATTTCTTGCTTTGCTTGTTCATCAAATTCCAATCCACAGTTAGCGTCCCAAGTGATTTTGTTATGACATTCTGGGCAAGCGTGATTGCAGCCGCTAACCCATAATACAACGCGAAGGCCATCGCCATTATTCATATCATCTTTTGTTATGTTGTGATATTTCATTACATACTCTTCCTTTCTTTAATTTCAGCCATTTTAGCTTCGTTAAGCCTTGTATCGCCTTTAACGCGTGAAAAGGACAAATATCCGTTCATTCTATCAATTTTAGTCAAATTTTGGCTGCCGCATTTTGGACAAACGTCCATTTCCAGTTCTTCGTGTCCGCAATCATCGCAGTATGCAAGAGATAGGTTAACCCCTTCATAAAATCCCATTTTCATTGCACGATTGACTAGAGTTTTTATTGCTTCTCTATTATATGAAACTGGATATCTGACATATTGGATTTTCCCGCCATTGCATAAATCCCAAAATCTCTTTTCTAAATCTTGTTTTTGAATAGGCGTTATATCTTCTGTAACGTGGCAATGGAAACTGTTGGAAACATAAGGTCTGTCGGAAACATTTTTAACAATTCCAAATTCTTTCCTAAATTGCGTTATTTGCAAGCCACACAAACTTTCTGCAGGAGTTCCATAAATTGCATAGAGTTTATGGTCTTCTTCTTTAAATTGTGCAACCTTTTTGTTGATATATCTCAACACTTCAAGCGCAAATTCGCCGTCTTCAGCCAAAGATTTTCCATTATGTAGCCTTTGAAGCTCATTAAGTGCCGTGATGCCAAATGATGCTGTTGCAGATTTTAATAATGGCGCAATTTTATCTCTTGGCTTTAAATGTCCGCCCAAAAATCCGCCTTCACAATAGGCCAATGGATTTGTGCTTGCGCGCATCTCTGCCAAATAGTCATAAGTCCTTAAATGAACGTGTCTGATTAAGTTTAAATAATAATCTAAAACTTCATAAAAATCTTTGCCATCTCGCTTTGCTTTCGCATAAATCATAGGCAAGTGCAAACTTACTGCACCGATGTTAAATCTGCCCACAAAAATTGGTTTATCATCTTTATCAGCAGGTTCAAAGCCGCCGCGTTCAAACCAAGGAGATAAAAATGCTCTGCAACCCATAGGCGAAACAACTCTGCCATACTTTTTATACATTTCTGCAACATAACCTTCACCGGTCAAGCTCAACCAGTCTGGATACATTGTTTTTGCACTGCAATCTATGCCCGCTTCAAACAAATCTTCATTGACTTTGCCTGGAGAGTGCAAGTTTTCATCATATAAGAAAACAATTTTTGGGAACAAGACTGGCTTTTTAAAGCCTTCTTTGCCTTCTCCATTCATTCTCACTTTTAAAAGTGCTTTCGTTGCCATCTTGCCAAATTTATCAGTTGCAAGCCCAGCAGTGACAGTGATAAATGGATAGTCGCCCCTTGAAGAAGCAACAGTATTAAATTTATATTCCCAGCCTTGAAATCCTTGTTCAAAATCTCTTTGAACATCGCTTTCCGCTTCGCTTTCTGCAATATCTTGTGCAACCCCCATCGCCAAGTATTTGCTTAAATATTTATCATAGGAATGTTCTGCATATTTGCTTAAAACTTTATCTATTTCAGGCAAAGTAAAACCGCCATATTGTTGGCTCGCTGACGCCAAGACGACATCGCCTATAACATCAAAAGCTGTGTCCAAACTCTTTGGCTCGTTGTACCACATATTGCTCATTTCAAATCCGCCATCTAAAACTGCTTGGATATTAAACAAGCAACAATTCATTGTGTCGCGCCTTGAACTCATATCGTGAATATAGATATATCCTTCTCTGCACGCCTGCAACTCTTCATTGGTCATAAAGAATTTTTGATACAACTCTTTATTTAGTTGATTGAAAATCAAACAACGCTTTGTGGAAACTAATGCACTATCTAAATTGCTGTTTTCCTTGTCGCCAATATACATAATCGCTTGGCTTTTTCTATAAACATCGTCAAGCATACGAACAAAATCTTGTTTATAATTTCGATAATCTCGATAACTTTTTGCCACTTCAGGCTTTGTTTGTTCTAGCGCGCTCTCGACGATGTTGTGCATTGTGGCAATAGGAACTTGGTCTGTTGGCTGACTTTTAACAAGCGTGTCAACAATTTTGCAAATCTTATCAATTTCTTCTTGCGTGAAATTAACTAGCGCTCTATAAGCCGATTTATTAACCGCATTTACGACTTTTTGAAGATTGTAATCTTCCAAAGTTCCATCTTTTTTTATTATTTTAATCACCTTTTTCTCCCCCTTTGATTAACTATTCGTAAAATCAACATAATGTGTTTTATTGCCACCACAAACACAATATGTTGTATTCATATTAAAACTATAAAAAAAATATGTCAAACATTTTTGACATATTTTTACATAATTTTTTAATCAAATTCGATTTAGTCTTTTTTTGTATGAACAATCAATTTAACTTCATGCTTTTCTGCAAGTGGTTTTGCATAATCTATCGCTTGTTGTTTTGTTTTTGTTCTTTTTGTTGCCCTTGCGTTAGATTCGCGTTTAACAACCCATTGTTTTGCTTCTGCATCATAGGAAATATCATAATTTCCGCCTTCTTGTGCAGGTTCTTCTTTAACAACTTCTTTTTCTTCTTTTTTAGGAGCAGCTTTTTTAGTTGCTTTAGGTTCAACTTCCTTCTTTTCTTCTGCTACTTTTTTTGTTGTTGTTTTCTTAGCAGTTGTTTTAGGTTCTACCTCTTTGTTTCCTTCAGTTGCTTTTTTGGTTACAGTTTTTGCTGCTGAATTTTTAGCAGGTGCTTTTTTAGCTGGTTTTTCTTCTTCAACCTTAGTTTCTTCTTTAGGTTCTTCTACTTTTTCTTCAGCTTTTTCTTCTTCAACTTTGCTTACTTTAACTTCTACAGGTTGAATTCTTTCTGCTTTAGGGGCTTCTTCTTTAGTTAAAATGATTGGAGTTGAATTTTTTTCACGCATTTTCTTTTCTTTTTCAATATTTAAAATTAAAAATAGAACTGAAACTAAAAGTGCAAAAGCTAAGCAGCCTACAAGAATCCAAATTCCACTTCCTGTAATAAAATCTTCAAAACCATTTAATAAAAAACTTTTCATAATTTTCTCCTTATCTCTTTTTAGATTTTAACAAACTATTTTTCAATTTCAAAATGTTTTAAATAACTTTTTATATAATATTTGCGTTAAAAAAATTTTTATGTAATAATTCACTTGATGGATAAAAAATATTTTATGTTAAAGGCGCTTGAACAAGCAAAAATTGCGTACAAAAAGAATGAAGTTCCAATAGGCGCTGTTATTGTTAAAGATGGGAAAGTAATTGCTGAAGGATATAATAAACGCGAGAAAAAGCAAAATGCTTTATTCCACGCTGAAATTGTTGCAATAAACAAAGCGTGTAAAAAACTTAAAAGTTGGCGCCTTGATGATTGCGATATTTATATCACTTTGGAACCTTGCTTGATGTGCTTTGGTGCAATTATTAATGCAAGATTAAAAAACTGCTATTTTGGTGCTTATGATAAATCGGGCGGCTCTATTTCTGCTAATAATGAATTATTAAATAAATCTATTTTAAATCATAAATTAAATGTTGAAGGTGGAATCTTGAAAGAAGAATGTGCTGATATTTTGTCAACATTTTTCGAAGAAAAAAGAAAATTAAAACAATAATATTTATATTTGTTCAGGTTATTTGATTATTTATTGACAAATTTATGCTGTTGAATTAAAATATTATAGATGTTAAAAGACGATAAAAAGAAAGACACGCAATATATTAAGCGCGTTAACATTTACAGGAAAGATGTTCCTTTATGGCTTCATTCTATTTTGAAGGCCCTTTTTATTTTATTTATAATTTTTATCGCTTTAATTGCTGTTTTCAATTTTGTATATATTGGAAGGGTCGTTGAAGGTTATTCAATGTTGCCAACTCTCAACAACTATGAAAGTGAAGATATTTCCGATTGCGTTTACATAAACAGATTTGCCTCTGCAAGCCGCGGAGATATAATTGTTGTACATAATCCTCAAAATAATTCAAATGCAAACAAATATGTTATAAAACGCTTAATAGCCACTGAAGGCGATAAAATCGCAATAGTTCGCACTGATAACGGCGCAGTGTCGGAAAGCAATGGAACTTATAGAATAAGCATTATTAAAAAAGGAAGCACTCAAGCTGAACTTGTTGACGAGCCATATTTAGAAGAAGACGCAAGTTTGTATCCTGCTTATAAAGAATTTCAGACATTAATAAACAAGTCTAATTTGAATGGTTGTAAAATTGTTATAGTAAACGACATTAAATATCTTGAAATTAATGAAGGATATATATTCTATCTAGGAGATAATCGCTCAAGCGAAGGTGCATCTAATGACTGTATGGATTATGGCCCAGTTGAAGCAAGCAAAATCGTTGGCAGAGTGAACATAATCGTTTATCAAAACAAAAATCATTTTAGTCAAATTTTCTCATATTTTATACATAAAATTTTTGGCTAACAATTTGACTATTTTGTATTTAGTTATAAAATATTAATTAGGAGTTAATATGAAAATTATTGTTACAACTGATAGCACATCAGACCTTCCAAAGGAATTAGTTGAAAAATATAATATTGGCGTGATGCCTTTGAATGTCAATTTGGGCGACGATACTTTTGAAGACGGCGTTGATATCGGCCCTGAAAAAATTTTTAATTATGTGGATACAACTGGCATATTGCCAAAAACTGGTGCAAGAAGCGCTCTCGCTTATCAAGAATTTTTCGAAAAACAAATGAAAGATTTAAATGCCGATGCATTGATTCATATTTCTTTGTCTTCAGAACTTTCTTCATCACACGAAAACGCTTTAATGGCATCTCAAGAATTGCAAAATGTAAAAGTGCTAGATAGTATGTCTTTGTCCACAGGTTGCGCTTTGCTGGTTCTATCTGCCATAGATAAAATTAATGAAGGCAAAGACCTCAGAACAATTTATTTAAAATTGCAAGAAGAACGAAATCGCATTCAAGCATCATTTATAATCAACAATTTAAAATATTTATATAAAGGCGGCAGATGCTCTGCACTTGCAATGTTTGGAGCAAATGTTTTAAGAATTAAGCCAAAAATTAAACTTGCAAACGGTAAGATGATTGTTGATAAAAAATATATGGGTAAGTATGAGCAAGTTCTTATCAATTATGTAAAAGATTTGTTAAAAGACTATCAAAATGTTGATAAAAAACGCGTTTTTATAACTTTTACAACCAAAAATGACGAAATTAACGCACAAATTGAGCAAATTTTAAAAGATTATGGCTTTGAAGAAATAATTCAAAACTATGCCGGTTCAACCATTGCCAGCCATTGCGGACGAGATACTTTAGGCGTGCTATTTATTACATTATAAAATTTATTTGACTATATTTAAAAATTTTTCTATAATCTTATTATAGAAATTTTTTTATAATTTAATTTAGGGGGAATTATGAAAAACTATGATAGTAATGATATGAAAAATAGATATAACTATCGTGAAGAAGACAAGAAAAAGAAAAAAGCCCACAATCTTCTTTGGTTATTGTTGCTCTTATGTTTCTTTATGGTCGCAATAATCACCGTTATTATAGTAGGAATAACAAGCGCTTGGTTCTCGTTCACCCAAAAAATGGAAGGCGATTTTGCTTTTGAAAATGGTATTGTTATGACTTATGAAGATATTTCAGTCCAAGGCGGAACAAATTTCTATCTTTTGAAAAAACAAGGCAGCAATTATTCTTCTTTAAATGAAACTAATGTTAGGTTTGATGACAGATATGAAATTGTAAATCCAAAATTATCCGCAGCAGAAGGCAGTGTAGACTTTTTGTTAAGAGCAAAGTTAGATTACACATTCACAAAAGAAATTGATGGGGTGGTTCAAGAACTCAATTTGCAACAACTTGCCAACGCTTTAAATGCAGAACAAGGCACAACAGAATATAACGCAAGCAATGTGTTAAGCGCAATATATGCAAAAACATTAAGCTTTTCAAATAAATGGTTAGATGGCGGAGATGGTTGGTTCTATTATGTTGGAAATTTAAGTAATTGGACAAATTCAACTCATTCAGTAAACTATAATGATATAACTGGAGCCGCAGTAACAAAGGACACGGAAAAGATTGAAGTCTTCGAAACAAATCCAGTTATTGAAGTAATTCCTGGCGAAGGCAACGATATGGAAACATTTTTAGTTAAATCTTGTAAAGTTACACTCATAATCAATGCTTGCGAAGTTACAGAAAGCGCTTTCGATAGTTGGATATTAGGTTAATAAAAAAATCCATAAATTAATTATGGATTTTTTATTTATTCATTATCGCTTTTTTCAGGAATAACAATCAAATATCTATTTGGTTCTGTTCCTTTGCTTATTGTTGAAACACCTTCAACATTGGCAAGTTCAGTGTGAATTATCCTTCTATCGTTTGCGCACATTGGTTCAAGTTTTGCAGATTTGCCTGTTTTCAAAACTTTTTTTGCCATTCTGTGAGCAAGCGCTTTTAAAGTTTCTTCTCTGCGCTCCCTGTAATTTTCAATATCTAAAATTACGCGAGTTTTTTTGTCTGCATTTTCGTTTTCAATAACTGAAGCAATATATTGAAGAGCGTTCATACATTCTCCGCGATAGCCAATTAAGTCTGATGATTTATCTCCATTTATTACAATTCTAACTTCATCATCCGTTCTTAATGCTGTTACTTCATTGCCGCAACCGCTAACTTTTACAAAGCCTTCCAAGAATTGTTCAGCATTCAATTTTTCGCTTTTCTTAGCCAATTTGCGTTCTTCTTTTTCTGCCTTTTTTAATTCTTTTTGTTCTTCTTTGAGTTCTTTCTTTTCTTCTTTTGTGATTTCTTTTTCAATCTCTTCAAAAGTTTCTTCAACGCTGTTAGCTAATTCTTCAGCAGCATCAACAATTTCATTTATTGTTTCTTCAACTTCTAAATTCCTTGCTTGTTCGCGTCTTAAATATTTTTCTCTAGCGTCTTCAGAAATTGTTACAAGAACTCTTGCTTTTTTAAATAAGCCACCTTGTTCTAAAATTTTGATATCAACATCATCACGAACTGCTTTGAGTTCAAATAAAGCATTTTCGATTGCTTTTTCAATATTTTTTCCTGTTGCTTCAAATTCTAATAACATAACTTTCTCCTTATTTTTTTCTACTGTATGAAACAGTCGCTTCTTTTGCTTTTTTTAATTGTTTCTTCTTGTCGATAATATTTATTATCCAGTTAATAAGTGGTGTTGCTGCTGTTGATACAAGTGAACTTACAAAGATATATAATCCAAACACCGCGTTATACATTAATGTGATATAAATCATAATTGCAGGAAGAAGAATTATCATTAACCAGCCACCTGGTTGTTTTTGCTTTGGCTCTTCTTCAAGAGTTGTCTTTTTCTTTCTCTTAAATTTCAATCTGCCTTGTGATGCAAGAATTGAAATCAAATTTAATCCAGCAGCTAAAATAACAACGATTAAATAACCATTTGCCCTGCCCGCAGATTCTCTAATTGGGTCCATAATTTGATTATATTCCACTTCTGCTAAAGCCTTTAAATCGTTTGCTGACAACACGCCGATTTCTTCATCAGCCGCATTCTTTATTGAAACATCTTTAAATGTTGCTCTAGCGCTGTTAGAATATTCGCTGAATGTTGCAACAGAGTTTGTCCAAGGAGTGTCGGATTTCCAAATATTGTCAATCCAGAGCCAACTTTCCTTAACCTCTCCGTATCTTTGAAGCGCGTTTGCGTTGTTGATTTCGTTATTATAAGTTGCTATATCTGTTTTAACATTGTCAAGCGCATAAATCTTTGCAAGTTCTGCATCAAAATTGCCTTCTTCATTTAAGTTGGCAGGATTTTCCGCATATTCATTATAATAATAAGAATATTTTTCAGAAAGATTGTCTACGCTATAATCACTAAGAGAATAATAACTCTTTTGAATTTCATTATATTGATATTGAACTTTATAAGCTGCCATTGAATTTAAGCCGCTAAATAAAGTTATGAAAATCGTTAGCGTCAAAGCCATATTAACAAGCATAATGACGCAAGACCCAGTAACGCTATAATTGTTCTTTTTATAGAGCTCCATAGTCTTTTGATTAATCATTTGCTTGTTATTGCCATATTGCTTTTGAATTTTTTCAAGTTCAGGCTGAATTGCTTGTTGAACTTTTGTGTTTTTAACAGTTACATATTTGTTTAAAAAATCGAGTGGCAATAAAATAACCTTTAAAACTATTGTAAAAACAATAATGGCCCAAGCATAATTGTGAATTCCATTATGGAATGCCATTATAATTTTTTCCCAAACTCCGTTTGGCTGAGCAACTGCCCCTAAAAATTTTGAAGCTAAATAAGCCATTTTAAATCTCCTTTAATATTGAGCGGAATTGGGTCAAACCCACTCTTTCCATTAGGCACACATCTGCATAGTCTTTTAAATGCAATATAACTACCTTTGATTAAGCCAAATTCCTTAACCGCTTGCAAGGCATAAGTTGAACAAGATGGTGTAAACCTACACACGTGCGGAAGCAATGGGCTTATACACCATTTATAGCAATAAATTAAAGCAATGTAAATCGCTTTAAATGGAAAACCGATAACTTTTAAAAATTTATTCATTTTTATATCAAATTAAGACATAATGCCTTATAATTTTCAATTTTTGTTTATCAAATTTGCTTTTTCCAAAAGACTATAAATAGTTTGTTGAATCTCTTGAAAACTTGCATTCTCAATTCCTGGTCTAGCAATAAAAATGTAGTTATAATTTTCATTTACTTTATCAATTAATAACCTAAATGCTTCACGCAATCTGCGCTTGACTTTGCTTCTCACAACGCTTTTGCCGATTTTTTTGCTAACCGTGAAGCCAACTTTAAAAGGTTTATACTGTGTTTTAACAAAACTAAGGGACAATATAGGGGTATGTTTCGTTTGACCGTGCTTATAGATGTATGAAAATTGACTGTTCTTTTTAAGGCGATTTTCTTTTTTTAACATTTTTTCGCCCTCCTAACTTTACGCAGCTAAATTTTTTCTGCCTCTGTTTCTACGCCTTTTGATTACATTTCTTCCGCCTTGAGTTTTCATTCTTGCGCGAAATCCGTGAACTTTATTTCTTTGGCGTTTCTTTGGTTGATATGTTCTTTTCATTTTTTACCTCCATATTAATTTAAAAGTTCGGTTAATTATATAAGAAATTGGCTTTTGTGTCAACCATATTTTTGTTTAAAGCGAAATTTTCTTCGTTTTTTGCTAATAATATTTTTAATGCTGTTAGACCAAAAAGAAAAACTCATTATGCTTTATCTTTTTGAAAAATGTGCGGACAGAAGTCCGCATCTTATTTCTGCTGAAGAAATTATACAATTTGTATCAAACAAAAAGCACGCGCTATCACTTTCTGAACTCGACGACATAATGCAAAGTTTGCAAAAAGATAACTACATTGACTTTGTCGCATCAGATAGCAAAAAGGGCGTAATATATTGCACATCACTAAAATCTAAAGGACATCTTTTTAAAAAGGATTTGCAAAAAGAGAAAAAACAAGCCCGAATGCTAATTTATCGCACCATAGGGCTTGCCGTTCTTTCGTTTATCATTGGCATAATCCTTAAAGCCATATTTTCATAAAAAAACTTGGAAATTAATTCCAAGTTTTTTTATTTAATGTTTTAAACATTTTTAGAAGTCTAAATATCCAGTATAATCTGTATTTGCATCGTATTGTGGAAGATCTTCATAAGCCTCTAAATCAATATCAGCAGTAAATACTAATAACATCATATATTCAACATCATATGCTGTTACTGTTGCGTCCCAAGTTCCTGTTGTTTCGTTATAAGAAACTGGAATTAATTCATTTGGTACGATACTGTCGCCATCTGCAATAAAGACATTCTTTACTTCACTTGCAAATTTAATCGTATATGTCGCACCTCGAGTTATTATATACACGTTCTCTATATTTTCTGTAATATTTGATAATGAGCAAATTTCATTTCCGTTTGAATCATAGATGCTGAAATTAGGAATATTAGCAATTGTGCCATTAAAGTAGTTTTGATATAACATTCCCATATATCCTGCATAGTTTAATTCATCTGCAGGGACATCTTCGCCTGTCATCATTTTAATTAATGTTCTAACCCATGTGCCAACGACATTGTCAGGTCCACACATATTAAATGATGTAACAAGTGATTGTAATTTAGCTGCGTCAACTTCCACATCAGCCATACTGAATAACAATATCATATCTGGATTTCCATCTGCAAATGTATAGTTGAAAGTTACTTCTGAATAATTGTCTCCATGTGTTACCGATGAAACATCTTGTCCAGTTATTAGGCTAGCATCTGCAGCTGAATAAATTCCAAATCCTACAACATTAGTTGTGTAAATTCTTAATTTGTATGTTCCTGTTGCAAAACGATATGATACCATTCCTCTATTTGAACTTGATGGATTTCCAAGCCATAATAGGTTATTTTCCCCATCATAAATTTCAATTAAGAAACCAGTTTCTAAGAAGTAAGACCATTCAAAAGTACTATCTCCTGTTACCATTTTTTCAATTACATTGCCAGGTGCTGCAGATATATTAATTCCAACTGATGTGCTTTCTTCTGGAGCAGATGGTAATACAAACATTAAGAATAAGTTATCTGATGGGTC
>ULTC01004160.1_pt1 | contig 33345 bp, 30 predicted proteins | sample 1957091 | NCBI WGS metagenome assembly ULTC01 (sample SAMEA4835720, study PRJEB28245) | human gut metagenome | biome: gut microbiome; material: fecal sample | place: Denmark | collected 2008 | reverse complement strand
AAAAAACTTGCCACTGGCAACTTTTTTTACGCTTAGTTCGAGCCCCAACAAGTTAAATTATTCGACCAAAATAAACTTCGCAGCAATCACTTCGCACGAGAGTACCGACCGAAATTGCAAAGCACATTTCGCGTTTGGTCGGTATAGAGGAAATTGCGAGCGAAAGAGCGCTGCATTTTTTTGAATAAAAAAATCGAGCTAAAAGCTCGACAATTTCCTCTTGGTGGGCAGTAAGGGACTCGAACCCCTGACTTCCTCCACGTCAAAGAGACACTCTACCAACTGAGTTAACTGCCCATATACATCATTAATATATATAAAAGTGAGCAGTTTGTCAATAAATTTCTTTACTTTTTCAAAAATGTCATACAATAAGGCTCAATTAACGAATTAACTGTGATGCCGTTTGCAGTGCATTTACCCTCTTCATTAAAAATGCAATCAGCCTTGCAGCCGATTTTCATTGTTTTAACATCGCGCTGTCTTGCAAATTCTGGAGTTTCTTGGAATATAGATTTTGAAAGGTCTGGCTGATTTTTATTGCCTTTCACGAATGTTGTGCAGTCGACTTTTTTACCTATTAAAATTTCTTTTGCTTGGCAAGTTTGCTTATCGTTATACTTGCAACTGGTTTTTCTACATCTGATATCCATAATTCACCTTTTTAAAATATTTTTAACTTTTTATAAGCAAATATACCTTAATATTTGACTTTTTATGAAAAAATAATATATATTATTTCCAAGGAGATATTTATGCAAGTTATATTACAAAGCGATGTCAAAGGAACTGGCAAAAAGGGTCAAGTAGTCAATGTTTCTGACGGCTATGCAAGAAATTTTTTATTAAAAAAGAACTTGGCAAAGGTTTGCAATAATGAAAGTTTGAGCGCAAACAATCAGCAAAAAGAAGCGCAAGCGTTTCATAAGGCAGTTGAACTTGCCCAAGCAAAAGAATTAGCAAACAAATTAAATGGCGTTAAACTAACATTAACAACAAAATGTGGTGATAATGGAAAGATTTTTGGTTCTATCACTTCAAAAGAAATTTCCGAAAGTTTAGCAAAACAAGGTTTGGATGTTGATAAGAAAAAAATTGTATTGCCTTCCCCTATCAAAAATTCAGGCAACTATACAATCACCGCAAAAATTTATCCAGAAGTTTCCACAACTTTTAAGTTGGAAGTCATAGCAGAATAAAATTAAAGAGCAAACTGAGTTTGCTCTTATTTATTATCAGCATCAAAAATTGAAAGTTGTTTTATTTGATTGTCATTTAAAACATTTTTTATCGTATTATTGTGAAAATGATATTTATTCTTAATGGATTTCATTAATCTATGTAAATTTTCATTATATTCACTTATATTTTTGCTGCTTTTATAAATTTCTTTTATAGAATTTGCCTTTTCAGGAAAAGCATCTTCAACAAATTTGAAAAACGATTTTTTCGTTTCTCCATACAAATTAAGCATATCCACTGTAATGAAATCCAAATTTAATTCACTCGCCATTTTGACGATATTCTCCAAATTTTCTTTGTTATCAGTGATGTATGGAATAACTGGCATTAAGTGAATGCCCACAAGAGCCTTTGTTTCTTCTTTTAACTTTTTTGCAGCATTGATTCGCTCACTAATCAAAGGAGCGTTAGGCTCTAATTTTTTGCCAAGTTTATCATCAGTTGTAATAATAGAAAAAGCGATGGAAATTGGCGCAACTTCAGATAATTTACTCAACAAATCTAAATCTCTTAAAATAAGCGGAGATTTTGTTGACATATAAAACGATGCTTTGTGCTTTAACAAAATTTCTAAACATTGTCGAGATAATTTAAGTTCCTTTTCAACCTGCTGATAACTATCACAAACTGTGCCAAAGCCAATTAAATCTCTTTTCCAAGTCCTTTTAGAAAGTTCTTTGTCCAAAATTTCCGCTATGTTTTCTTTAAAATAAACATTATTGAAAAAATTCTTATCATCATCTAAATATTTGTGAGAATACATTGCGTAACAATAAGAGCAATTATGCTCGCAACCGCGATAAACATTCAAATCATATCTGTAAGGCGTAAAATAATTATCATTTTTATTCAACGCAGATTTTGCAATTATCTTTTTATACATACAAATATCATAGCACAATAACAAAAATTAAAAAAGCATCATAATGATGCTTTCAAAAGTTATTTATCTTCTTTTTGTTGTTTTAACAAATCCCTTATTTCTTTTAACAATTCTTCTTGAGTTGGGTTATTTTTCCTTTCCTCTTCTTCTTTTCTTGCCTTTTCTTCAGCTTCAATTTTTGCTTTTTCTTCTAACGCTCTAGCCTTTTCTGCTTCATACTCCGCTTTTACTTCTTTATAAGGTCTATTTTCCTCTTTTGCTTTAGCTTTGAGCATTTTCTTTTCAGCTCTTACTTCTTTTTTTGACTGATTTTTAACATAGTTTTCCATTTCTTTAAATTTCTTTTGAGAAGCAGTAACAATTTTGACCATAATAAAAATTGAGAAAGCAATGATTAAGAAATCAATAATTGTTTGAATAAAATTGCCATAAGCCCAAGTTAAAGTTGCAACGCCTTCTGCATTTCTCCTCAACACAACGCTTAAATCAGCCAAGCTTGCAGCACCTGTTCCCCAAGTAACAAGTGGCATAATAATATCATTTACCAAACTTGAAACTATTTTATTAAAAGCAGTCGCAATAATCAAGCCGACAGCCATATCAAAAATATTTCCCCTAGTAATAAAAGCTTTAAATTCTTTAAAAAATTTCTTCATAATTTTCTCCTAATAAAATTAACATTTTGAATATAACACACTAATTGAAAATTTACAAATATAATAACAAAATAATTGACAAAAATTTTAATTTAAATTACACTAGCAACTGATGTAAACATCCGCCGCCGCCTTGTTTTTAATTTGTGATAACGCATTTGTCTATCAAAACAAGCAAAGCCGAAAGTTTGCATTCAAAAAATCGCCAAACATTTAACTCGTGCTACTGTGGCTCAGTGGTAGAGCACCACCTTGGTAAAACAAAAACAGCACTTTTTCATCACTAAATTTCACCGCAAAAATCGTTCAAAAACAGCACTATGCTGGTGTGGCTCAGCGGTAGAGCACCACCTTGGTAAGTTTTGATCAAGCACTTTTCAATTTAATAAAAATTCGCCAAATTTTTGGCTTATGCTAATGTGGCTCAGTGGTAGAGCACCACCTTGGTAAGGCTCGGCGAACTACCTTTTGGACTTAAAAATAAGGCCCTTAGCAGACGGGCAAAAGTCTGCTAAATTCAATATGCTGGTGTAGCTCAATCGGTAGAGCACCACCTTGGTAAGGTGGAGGTAGACGGATCGTAACCGTTCACCAGCTCCAATGCTTAAAACCCTTTATTTATAAGGGTTTTTTTGATGTTCGGCTACCGAATTGATGTCAAGTTTTTTTCATTTCAATCAACATTATTTACTTTAATTTTTTATTATTAAAAATAAAATAACATACAATAAAAACATTTTTAAAAGCAAATTTTCAAAGTAAATTAAAAACTCACCTAAAATCATCTAAAATCACATAAAATCAAGCCTATTGATGTCAAATTTGATGTCAATGGTATTAAAGCAAAAAAAATTGGGAGCAAAATTGCTCCCAATTCTACATTTCAAAATCACTTTGTTTTTTCTTTTGTTGTTTTTCTTCAATCATTTTTTGTAGCATTTCTATCTCCAAATCAAGTTGTGTTTTATCTTTTTGTGGTGTATCAATTATTTCGTTTTTATAAGTATTAGTGTCTATATGAAAAGCTGGAATATCTTTTGGTGTGAATGTTGTTCCTTCTTCTTCATTGCCTGTAATGGTAGATTCGTTAAATAAACTATCTAACAACTCTGCACCTTCATAATCTATTTCTTGGTCAATAACAGAATTATAGTGTAATTGTGTTGTTTTTGCGTCTTTATGCCCTAACAAATGTTGAACGTCTTTGATATTTCGTTTATTTTCAATTTGAACATTTGAGAAAGTTTGTCTTAACATATGACAATGTATTCCAAACTCATCTCTAAATCCATATTTTTTATTAAATCTATCAAACATTCTTCTAACAGCGTCATAGCCACGAACACTACCATCATCTTTGCAAAAAATAAGATTATGTTTTTTTGTTAAAGGGATACCAGTCATTTGTTCTTTACACCATTGTATTTTACGCCATTTAATAAGAGAATCTATAAGTATTTGTGGCATTTTTAATGCTCTTACACTGCAAGAAGTTTTAGTTGTTGAAATAATATCTTGTCTGCTTAAGATATTCAAATCATCATCAAATTCGATTTTTTCTGTTAAACCTTGTTCAACATATAAAATTTCTTTTTCAAAATCTATATTTTCCCATTTTAGCCCCAAAGCCTCGCCAATTCTCAATGACGCTAACATCATAACAAGAGATATTGGTTTAATAATATCTGGAGCTTTATCTAGGGCTCTAATAAAATTTATTCTTTCATTTACAGGTATTGCCTTATAATTTGCGTTTTGTTTTATATTCCCTTTACTATCAATAAAGGTCTTTTTATACTTACCAGAAACTTTACATCTTAAAGTTGGATTTTCACTTGCTTGTTTATTTGTTATTAAATGCTCATAAAATTGATTTAATAAGAATTTAATTCGTTTGGGTGTATTGGGACAACCATTATGTTCTTTAAGGCTTCTAGTTAGCAATTCTTGCACCATTGTTGTTGTTAATTTTAGATATGGAATGTTGCCGAATGCTGGTAGTATATGATTTTTAAAAGTTCTAATATTTTGTTCAAAAGTTCTATCACTAACTAGTGGACGTTTGTAAACTTTAAGCCACTCTTTCATAGCGTCACCTAACAAGGTTTTGCTTGTGTAGAAAGTGCCTTTTGTTATTGAACTTACTAATTTTTCTTTTAACTCACGAGCTTCACTTTCTGTTTTACAATAATGATATTGTCTGTCTAGTTTTCCATCTTCTTTAATTCCAACTACAACTGCTACAACCCAACGACCATCTTTTCTTTGAAAGATTGAGCCTTCGCCATTTGCTCGTCTTATGTTTTTCTTTTTTCTACCCATTAGAATTTGCTCCTGTTATCTTGAAAATAAGCCCATCTGGCAAAAGATAACACACTTATAACTTTTCTTTTCCCAACAGTAGTTGTAGGAAAATCAAATCTATTCATAAGCGCTCTAACATTACCCTTGCCAAGACCTGTTATTTTCATTAAATCTTCACAATCTAAATAGTCTTTATTATATCTTTCTGCTAATCTTTTAGCTTCGGCAGAAATTAAAATTTCGTCTTGTAAATCTTTTGCCATTTGAACTCCTTATTATTTAACAATCTTCGTTGTCGTGAATTAGACCTTCGTCATCTTCGTTATCAAAATCATCATCACAAAATTCATCATCTTCATAAAACTCATCACAATAAATACATTCTTTCACAATTTCTCTATGTGATTGGCCTTTAATGAAAAAGTCCTTGAAAACTTTATCAAGGACCTGTTCCATATTTATATAACTTGTAAATATTTCATAAGCAGTATGCAATGGCTTTTCATATTGTGATAATGCTTTAATTATCTCATCATCTTCATTTCTTTCTTCAATGTTTTGTTTTATCATAGATAAGATAAAAAACTCTTTATCGACAATTTCACTATTAAATAGTTCATCATTCATTTTTTTTACTAATTCTTCTTTATTCATTTTATTCTCCTAATTAACACATTTCTTCTTTTTGAATTTTTAATCTTTGGTTTATTAAATCTAACAACCCATCACAAAGTTCTAACATATCTTTGCTAGTTACATTTTCTAGGTTTCCGCATTTGTTTAGTTTGTAAATATCAGCTTGCTTTGAACTAATAAGAAAATCTCTCATTATTGGAATATTATCTATTCTGTGAAAGTAATAACTTAAATCGTCTGTATCAAGAATGGGATTTTCTTTTATTTTGTCTATCATTCTGCAATCACCAGTATTGCACTCATAATCACGGCAAGCATCGTAGATTGTGTCGTAAATATCTTTAAAATCAAAAGTGTTTAAATCTTCATTGATTAAAACTTTTATTTCTTTTAATTTATCTTTTAGAATTTTAAGTTGTGTTCGTTCAATCATTTTTTTCTCTCAATAATATTGGTTTTAATCGTTCCGCAACTCGTTTTATCATAATTGGCGGAACAGACATTCCACACACATAAGATATTGAATCTAAATTCTCAGTCATAAAGTCAAAATCTTGTGGGAATGTTGACATTGAAATAATATCTTGTTTGGATAACAAACTTTTAGTATCCCAACGCAAATTATTGCAATGCGCAGTCATTGTAGGCGCGACTAATTCATCATATACAAAGCAATAATTGAAAAAAGAACTCTTACCACGTTGTCGTCTGCAAGCGTTCTCTAAATTTCTATCACCTTTTTTAGCATAACTTATTAAATTGTTTAAATTTTCACTTTCAATCTTTTTCCCTTCTGGGCTTTTTATTTGGGAGAAAATAATAGGCTTAAACAAAAAAGACATATCTAATTTCTTTAAATCTACATTTAATCGTGTAGCAATAAAGAAAACTCTATGCCTTCGTTGCGGAACACCCATATTTTCGCCCTTTAAAAGCCAATGATTGACTTGATAGCCTATCTCGTGAAAGTGTTTATATATATTTTGCACATATTTCCACGCGTTTCCTTTCATAAGTCCTTCTACATTTTCCATAACTACAAACTTTGGTTTCAATTTGTTAACTGTTTCTATGAAAACAAAGGATAAATCATCAAGTGTTTGCTCTTTTTGACCTTCACGAAACTTTTTAAGTTTTCCCCAAGTTTTTTCTCGAAGTCCCGCCATTGAAAAGGTTGTGCACGGCGGAGAACCGTCTAAAATATCTAATTCAAATAATTCTTGTGGCAATTCATTGTTTGGAATTTTATTAAAATCTCGTATATCCATTAAGTAATTGTATTTTGGATTGTGATTTTTTGTATAAATACTATTCATTTTTTTATCAATCTCTAAACACCCAATCACATCATAGCCAGCGAGTTTATATCCCATCGTTGAGCCACCACCACAAGCAAAACAACTAAAAACTTTTAAATTATCTTTTTGTGGATAGTCCTTAAAATGCCAATACCAATCATTGCTTTCTTTTATTTTATAATTATCATATTCTGCGCCTAGCAAATCAAATAGTGTTACTTGTTGCATAGGCTTATCCTCGTTATTTTAGTTCATAGTTATGAGCAATTTTAATGAACACATCTTCCAATTCAACTTCTTCTGGAATATAAGGTCTTTCTTTATAGAATTTATAGAAAGTGTCATAGATATTTTCCATATCCATAAATTTATGATAGACAATATTGTCCATATATTGATGTGTGTAAGTTAGCATTCTTCTAACCTTTTTTGCAAGTTCAATCTTTTCACTTTGCTGAAATACTTGTTCTTTTCCCAAGTGCATTAGTCTTGCTTTGAACTTTACAAAATCTTCATTTGCTTTGTTAATTAAATCTTGTTGTTTAAGCATTTTTTCTCCTATAAAAAGTAATCTTCGTTATTTCTATAACTTACATATCCTCTTTGATTTAAGTGTTCTAAATCTTTTGTAAGAGTTTTAAGAGTGGTATAAAAATTTCCTTTACCAAACCAGTCTTTTTCGTGCCTCATTTGACGAATAAGTATATGGTTTTTCCAATGATTATGACCACCTCTTACATCATCAATAGAGAGATATATAAATTCATTTGTGTTTGATTTAATAACACAACTAAAACAAAAGTGATTGCCACTAAACTCGTGGAGTGAATAGCCATCTGGTAAATTATTTTTAATAAAATTTCTATATTTTCGTTCAAAAGATATATATTCTTCTGTTCTTGTTGTGCTACTTTCAAATTCGTAATCTGTGTAATCTTCTAGTTTATTCATAATATCCTTTACATTTCATTATCTTGTTCTTTTGGTTTTCTAATAAGTTGTTGTAAAAGTTTTTTAATGCTAGTTTCAAAAAGTTCTTTATTCTCTACAAGTGCTTGGTTTGCGTCTTTAAATCCACAATTATCAAACACTAAATATCTAAAATTGTTCTCTTTGAAATAAGCAATAAGTTCTTCGGTTGTCATTTTGCCTCGTTCGTCATTATCTAGGGCGAGAATAAGTGTCTTGTTTTTATCTTTTTCGGCCTCTTTTAGTTTTTTAATGTTATAAGCTCCACCAAGAGCAATAGCATTAACACCAAGAGTTTCAAAAGATAGACAATCAAACTCGCCTTCGGTAATAACACAATAAGGTTTATCGTTTTTTAATGCACTAACATTAAAGATTTCACTTTGACAACCTGTTGGCCTATAATGTCGGTTTTTTGAATTGCAATTTAAGTCAATATTTCTTGCAGTAAAACAATTTTTGCTAGCAGGAATAATAACCGCATTAAATTCAACATCACCAAATTTAAAAGTGTTATAACCAACATTAAACCTTTCAGCAGTTTGTAAATCAATGCCTCGATTGATTAAATAGTTCTTTGCAATATCATTTTTAGAAAAGTTCTTTTTCCAAACTTCGTATGCTTTTGTATAATCTTTCGGCGTTTTGTTTTCTGCTTTTCTAATGTCTTTCGGTTTTTGCTTATATATTATTGGCATATAGCCCTGTGAAAAGTAATTTATAGCTCTTTTAACCGCTTCGCTTCTATCAACATTTTCCATAACAGAAATAACACCAAATAGGTCATAACAAGCCCTACAACCATAACAATAAACTTTATTATCTTTGAAATATTCCATTGACGGGTTATTGTCGGTATGGTCTGGATTAACACATCTAAATAGTTTGTTTGTATCAATTCCGTGCGATTCTAAATATGATTGCAAATTTGTCTTTAAATCTTCAATTTCAGTTTTAGTCATATTTACATCTCATTATCATTTTGTTTTTTCTTTTCAATTTCCATTTGGTCTTTGAAAAACAAGTCCAAATCATCTTTACAATGCTCATATTCAGTATGAATAAATTTCTCGTAATAACGATTTAAAACATCTTCTTCAAGTAAATATTTAACATTGTAATGTTTTGCATTGGTAATTAAGTGGTCATAGATTTTGTCAATAGTAAAATATTTATAAATCTCATCAAACACTTCTTTACCAGTTTTATGTGATATTTCTTCTAAAATCATATCGTAATGGACTTGTAAATTATTGATATAATTTTTTAATCTTTCTTGGTTCATTACATCTCCATATCGTCTTTATCTTTCTTTTTTTCATCACTTTCATCTTCATATTCTTTTAATTTGCTCATATCAAAACGATATTCTGGGTAAGAACAAAAGCCAGAAATTGCGAATCTACCAGTTGGTAAGGCAATTTTATTGTCTTGTAAAAACTTTTCTGCCCATTTTTGATTATTAGTATCAATAAACGCACAATTTTTATTAGCAGGATTATCTCTTAAATTTACAGTTATACATTCAACACCATAGTCATTTTCAACAATGACTGCCAGATTGTTGTTTTCGATATAACTTGTTTTATATGCCTCAACTTCGCATATTTCACCTAAATATTCTAATTTATACATAATGTTTTACATCTCCATATCGGCGTATCTCTTATTAGAGTTCTCATCATCTTCTTCATCATCAATATCGCGTTCTTCTTCAATAACAACGGGTGCTTGCTCTTTTTGTAGTTCTTCATCATCTAAAACAAGAGAAGTTTCTTGTTTATTTAAGTCAAGTTCTGCGTCAAGATTTGCAAGTTCCTTTGACATTTGCTCAATTTGTTCGGCATATTCAAAAGGTTTAACAACTTCAATCTTTGCAGATTCTAGTTGTTTTTTAAGGTCCGCATTTATTGTTTTATTACTTTCTAATCGTTCATCAAGGGAAGATATATAGTTCTCTAATCTTGTAATACTACCAACTCCACTAGAAGATATTTCAACTGTATATTTGCCTCGTCCTACAAGTTGCACTTGTCGATTGTTTGACATAAAATTCATAGGCAAAGGGACAATATCAAATCCACAAATTTTACCAATAACTTTATACTCATATTTGTTAGAATTAACTACAGCTAAAAGCATATCGCCAGCGTCTTTTCGTTCTGTATATGCTTTACTTCCAATAGTCATTAAGAAATTGTCAGTTGTGTGGCCATTTCTCATAACAATATCAGCAGATATGTTTTGAATATTGTTTTCAGTTATGTTAATTCTTTGTGGTAATTCTTTTGATATTTTGTCTTGCAAAGCATATTTATTGCTTCTATATTGGCCTTCAAGTGTGCGTAAGCGTGAAATCTCTTGTTCAAGTTCCATTTTCTGTTTAATCTTTGGATTTGCAGTTGTGATTGCTTTAATTTCAGCATAAGAAAGTGTGGTTTCATCAATATCGCTAGCTTCACGAATTGTTAAATCTCCATTATCAATTTGAGCAATAAACTTTTGTTTATTTTCCAAGATTTGATATGAATAACTATCAAATGTTCTTTCAGTGACATAGGTGTAAATAAACACTTCTTCATTTGAATTGCCTTGTCTTACGATACGACCTTCGCGTTGTTGTAAATCACTAGGTCTATAAGGAGTGTCAAGGTGATGTAGTGCAATCAATCTATCTTGAATATTAGTTCCTGCGCCGCATTTCTCGGTGGAGCCAATAATAACTCTCACATAACCATTTCTAACTTCGTCAAAAAGGTTTTGCTTTTGCAAATCGGTCTTTGCCTCGTGAATAAAACGAATTTCTTTCTCTGGTATACCTCTATCAACCAACTTTCTTTTAATATCATTATAAATATCAAAGTTTTCATCTGGCGAATATTCATTAAAGTTATATTTAGGAGTTGACATATCGCAGAAAATAACTTGCGTGCTTTTCTTATCAGTTGTCTTTTCCCAAATATCATAAACATTGTTTATACACAAATTTACTTTGTTTTCTTCATTATCAGTAGCAAATTCATCAAAACAACGTGGATCAAGTGCTAACTTTTTGCCATCACTTGTAATTTTTAGCATATTATCAACTTCCGGCTTAACTCTGCCTTCATTGATAGCTTCGGCACGTTCTTGTATAACTTCATTAAGTCTTAATACATCTTCGGTTGGTTTAGCAGTAATAGTTATTTTATTTGCTTTTGGTGTAGGAAGATTAAGCATATCGGCAGTTTTAACATCAGCAAAACTCCTATACATCTTCATAAGCTCTGGCAAGTTAGTAAATTTTGCAAATCTAGTCCTTGTGCGATAGCCATTTCCACTAGGCGCAAGTTCTAATGCAGTTTGTGTTTCTCCAAATGCCGCAGCCCAAGCGTCAAAGTAGTTAAGTCCAGCTTCCGCAAGAGCCTTTCTTTGCATATAACTTTGCATTGTAAACATTTCTACCATAGAGTTAGAAATTGGTGTTCCAGTAGCAAAAACAACGCCTTTTTCAGCGTTGTGTAATTCGTTTATATATTCACATTTCATATCAAGGTCAGTTGCCCTGTATGACATTGCTTTTGATATACCAGCAACATTGTTCATCTTTGTAAAAATAAATTTGTTTTTATATTTGTGTGCTTCGTCAACAAAAAGATAATCAACACCCAAATCTTCAAATTTAATCAAAGTATCTTTTGTGGAGCTATCAGTTAATTTTTTTAATGTTGCTTCTTTGTTTTTCTTTGCTCGTTCCAAGATTTTAATAGTTAATCTATCATTTTCCCCATCACGAGCTTCTAAAATAGCAGTTTCGATATTATCAATTTCAGTTTGGATTTTCTTTTCTTGTCGTTCTTTTGAAAGTGGTATTTTTTCAAAACTACTTGCGGCAATAACAACCGCGTCCCAATCGCCAGTGGCAACACGACTAACAAACTTTAATCGGTTTGTTTTTTCTAGGTCTTTTTTAGTTGCCATAAGAACATTTGCATTGGGATACAAATGTTTAAATTCTCTTGTCCATTGCATAACCAAATGATTTGGCACAACAATCATAGGTTTGTGAGCTAGTCCATATTGTCTTAATTTCATAGCTGCGGCTGCAATTTCAAAGGTTTTACCGGCACCAACAACGTGGTGTAAGAGAGTGTTGCCACTCGTTATTATTCTTTCAACAGCGTCTTTTTGGTGCTTTTTTAGTTCTATGCAAGGGTTCATAGCAGGAAAGGTAAGGTAATCACCATTAAAGTTTTGTAATCTTGAATTGTTAAAGAGTTCATTGTATTTATTAACCAAGTCATTTCTACGTTCTTGGTCATCAAAAATCCAATCTTTGAATTCTTGTTCAAGTTTCTTTTGTTTTTCTCTTGCGGCAATCGTTTCGGGTTTATTTAAAACTCTTTTTTTCTTTCCCTCAATATCTTCTTCCTCATCATAGATGTTAATTGTTTGCAAATTAAGGCAATGTTCGGCAATTTTAAATCCGTTCATACGGTTTGTTCCATAAATGCTTGTAAGTTCAACACCGTGTTTACACCAAGCAGGAGCAGAAACACTCCAACTACCTTCAAATTTGCTATATTCAACCTTTATTTCATCTCTATAATAATTATGAATTTTAAATTTTTCTGCAAAAAATTGTTCATAATATTTTTTATCAATCCAAGTAGCACCAAGTCTAACAGATATATCACTTGCTGGAATATCTTCAGGCTGTGCTTCTTCCAATGCTTTAACATTGCTTTCATAAATTGGATTATCTTTGCTAGCTATTTTGGCTATTCTTAACTTTTGTTTTACATTTCCACTTAAATACTCGTCAGCAGTTTCCCAACCATTGTATTTACTATCTTCATTTGCATTAAAAGTTTCAACGACAGGATTTTTATAAATTGCACCTTTTAGGTCGTTTATAATCGTGTCATAGTCTAGTCCAGTAAGTTGTTCAATATAGCGAATATCAACTTTTCCAAGTTCATTTTTACTAATTTGGAGTGCTTCTTGTGCGTTATTTGCTGACTTAACTCGTTCGTGAATTCTTATTGTTCTCTTGCTAAAAATGTCCGTTTTAGTGGCACTTTTAGAGCTTTCATCATAATTTTCCAAAGATACTAATAGCGCATAGTCAGCGTCTTGTCTAAACAAGTTCCTATTAAATTTACTATTTAGATAACCATATTTTTTAACAAACTTATCATACATTGAATTAAGTTTAGATTGTTCTTCTTCAAGTTCATCATCTTCACAATTATCAATTTGTCTTTGTAAAAGATGTCTAACTTGTTGTCTAATATCAATCATTTGCTTAAATCTATCAAAATTGTTTTTTGATACAGATTGTTTAACCATTTGGTCATCAACTCTCATATAGAGATTGTCATTGATAATAGTGTAACAATAGTTTCTAATATTATAGTCAGCAGGTAAGAAATCTTCATCTTTAATTTCTGCAATTTCAACTTGTTTTTGATATATATCTTTTGGTAAATTTTGAATAGCTTGAGATAAGGCTTCACTTAAAGTTCTTTCATCTGGAGAAAGGTAGGTTTCATCTTCGCTACCATACATACTAACGCCCATTTTCATTGTTCCAAGCAACATCTCTGGGTGTTCAATGAAATACTCGTTCATTGGTATTCCTTCTTCATTTTTCCCAACATAAATCCAACTATCGTTTGAATCTATAATTGTGCCTCGCTTTTTAAAGAATAAAATATCGGCAGTTACTTCAGTTCCTGCATTTTCTTTAAAAGCATTATTAGGTAAACGAATAGCGCCAACAAGTTCAGCACGGTCTGCAATATATTTTCTAAAAGTAGATGATTGTTTATCCAAAGTTCCTTTTGATGTGATAACCGCACATAGTCCATTTGGTCTAATTTTATCTATTGATTTAGCAATAAAGTAATCGTGAATGAAGAAATTATGCTTGTCGTAATCTCTATCATATACTTTAAAACTACCAAATGGCACATTTGTAATAACACTATCAAATTGATTATCTTTAAATTTAGTATTTTCAAAACCTGTAATTTGAATGTTTGATTCGGGATATAGGTATTGTGCTATCTTTCCAGTAAGTTCATCAATTTCAACGCCATAAATTTTTTTCTTATCAAAACTCTCTGGTGCAAGTCCTATAAAGTTTCCCGTGCCAGTTGCTGGCTCTAATATAAAGCCTTCTTTAAAGCCCATTTGCTCTAAGCCTTTGTAAATTTTATCTATAATGGTTTTGCTCGTGAAATGAGCAGTAAGGACAGAACTTTTTGCAAGGTTATATTCACTTTCACTTAACAGTTCCTTTAACTCTGCATATTCTTTTTCCCAACTAGCATTGTCTTTATCAAAAACTTGCGGAATACCGCCCCAACCAACATATTTAGCAAGAATGCTTTGTTCTTCGGGAGTGGGCTGGCGTTCTTCTTCATCAAGTTGCTTTATAAGTCTTATAGCTTTGACATTGTTTTTATACTTTGTTTTAGCACCGCCTAAAAATTCAAAATCATTATCAGTAAGTTTGTAATTTACTAGATTTGATAGATTATCTCTTGCATTATTATTTCTTCGGTCATCTGGAATATCATTTGTTCTTGTTGCAATTTCTCCAAGTAATTCGTTGCTGGTTTCAAGTTCTTGTGTGCTTGTTCCATTAACAACTTCTTCATTTTGTTGCACTCGTATTGTATTTTCAACAAGAAAGTCAGTATAGTTTCTGTCATCATCAAATAAAGATATTTGGTTTGTCGATATTCTTTTAGATGTTTTAGTGCTAGAAGCCCGTATTTGTCTAACTTCTGCGATTTGTTCTTGTTGTTTGTGTTCATTTTCAAAATTCCTTTCTTCAAAAATATATGTTGAAATTTCTTTGGCAATTTCTTCTGCTTCTTGACATAATTCTATCTTTCGGTCTAATTCAATTTCTTCAAGTTCCACTTTTGGTATATCAAGCGAATTTGAAAAGGTCGCATTGATATAAATTGCAATAAATCTTTCTAAATACTTGTTTTCAAGTTCAATAGGTTTAATGTTTCCATTTTCCATATTAAATTGGTCTATGGTTTTTATTAAACTTTCATATTGATTGTTTAAATTGCTTTTTTTAATATAATTTAAGTTATTTAAGTCTGCGACCAATGTATTTCTTGCTGGATATACCTTTGGTGGATAATCCACTCCATAAGTTTGCGAAATATCAAATACATAATTCTTTTTACTAGGATTATCTGCATTGATGTAAGAAATTGCTTTTGAGTTGCGAATAATTCTTCGTTTTAGTTCGTTCCACTCATCAAAAGTCTTACAAATAGTTGCTCTTGGATTTGTAGAAAAAATTTGCATTGATTGTGCAAAGTTAAATTCGGGATTATTAACTCTAAATTTAAAAAAGTTTGCAAGATATATAGTGTTTTCAAGCACATTGCCAACTAAATTATTAACTATTGCTTGTTCTATCATCTTTTTTTCTTCCTTATTTACATTTCTATTTGTTGTTTAGCAATTTTTGCTCGTTTTTTATTTTCTTCTTTACAGAATTTATATAAATCATCATCGCTATCAATATAGTAGCCCGTGCTTAGAAATTCATCATAGTAGTGGTCTATAATCTCACTTTCTGGAAATCCTTTAAATTCCAATTCTTTTGCTTGATGTAAAAGTTGTGAATATAAATTTTCATAAGCGTGAATTTTATAATATCTATCATAAATTTCTTTGCGTGGTTCCTTTTGCATTTGATTTCTAAATTCTTGTATTTCTTTGTGAAGTTTGTTTCTTATCACAACTTCTTCATTGTCTGTCATAATTCATTTTCTCCGTGTTTTATAAGAGATTTTTTTAATTCTTCGGGTAAATATTTAATAATCATTCTTTCTATGGCATAGTTGTCCCAACCATAAGCTTCTAATACTCTATTTTTTATAGAATATTTACATTTTTCAATTTCTTCTTTTGCAACCTTTAAATCATACTTTAAATTGTCTTTATCCGCCTTTGAATAAAGCATATTTTGTTCGCAAATTTTATCCACAAGTGGATCAGTATACATTGCGTCAAAATATCCCATTTCAGCAGTTAAAACTTTTAAAAAAGTATTATTTATAGTCCATTTAGTAAATTCTTCATTAGTCATTATGCTGTTTTCTCACTTATCATACGAATTTTGTCATAGTAGTAATTATTCCACATTGAATTATTCAAATAAGCGTCATATAATTCATCTACAACATAAATATTTACAACATTGTTTGGGAACGATGATGAACCGCTAATATTTGGGACCGTTATGCTATTTAGTGTAATATTTCTTAACGCATCACAACGATAAAATGCTTGTGATGATATTTGAGTAAGAGTGCTTGGCAATTCAATTTCTTGCAAATTATAGCAGTTATAAAATGCCATATTTCCAACACTTCGTAAACCTTCGTTAAATTCTATTTCTTTAAGGTTATAACAGTAGGCAAAAGCTTCGCTTTGAATATTTGTTATATTGCTAGGTATAACAATTTTCGTTAATCCAGTGCAATTTGAAAATGACATACTTGAAATGTATGTCATATTGGTTGGAATATTTATTTCTTTTAATTTTACACATTCTTGAAATGCTTGTGGTCCAATATATTCTACTGAGTTTGGTATTTCAATACTATTAAGCAATCTACAATTAAAGAAAGCAGAGTTTTCAATTCTCTCTAAATGTTCAGGTAGATTTATTGTTTTTAAATTTCCAGCACCACAAAATGCACGACTGCCTATTTGAGTTACAGTTTCTGGTAATACAATAGAAGTAATCCTTGAATTGTTGTAAAAAACTTCTGTTCCAATTTTTGTTGTTGTGTAATCATCACCCTCTATTGTTTTTCTTCTTTCATAAGTCATAATATATTTTTCTTGATAATATACATTTCCAAAATCGTCAGTGTAATTTCCTGTTTGATTTTCAATTTTGTATTTTTTTATACCAAGTGTGTTTGCTTTGTCTACTAATGAATAGATTGAGCTAGATGTCATTTGCACTTCTTCAACTGTAGAAGAAAGTGAATAAGTTTGTGGTATTTCAAGTTCTGTCAATGTTCCCGTATAAGCAATCAGTGTTCCTTCTTCATCATAAACATAGTTTGAAATTTCCGTATTTGTTGAATTTAAGTTTTTAGCAGCGTCTGTTTGAGTTAAACCAATAACAAAGCCAAAACCTATCACAACTGCAAGTAAGATGATGGCAATAGATAAGCCACCTTTACTTTTACTTTGAGTTCCGTCCATTTAATTCTCCTTTATATAGTTTTATATTTGCTAGAATATAAACTCCAAGGGGAAGTAGTTTGATAATAATTTAGATTTTCCGCAGGCACATAAATACTTTCTAAACTTGTGCAGTTAGAGAAAGTATGATAAACACTTGTATACCACGCCTCAATTTCGTGTGGAGATAGAATAGTAACTGTCTTTAAGCTAACACAAGCATTAAATGTTCCAAGCGTCATATTTTTCACATTTTCTGGTATGACAACTGTTTCTAATTTACTACATCTAAAAAACGCATAAGGATATATAGTTTCTAGTGTTGTTGGTAGTTTTAGTTCTGTTATTGCACAACCCCAAAATGTGCTATCTCCAATAAATGTTAAGCCTTCATTAAATTCAATTTCGGCAAGGTTAGAACAATCTTGAAAAGCGAAATTCCCTATGCTTTGTATAGAGCTAGGAATAATCACTTTTTCTATTGTTTTGTTATCTTCAAAGCAACGCGCACTAATGCTCGTGACAGAATAATCATTACCTTCAATAAAGGTCGGAATGTCAATAGAGTATTCATAAACCCAAGGATATTCGTGTGTCATTAGTTCGTTGTAAAAGTCATAATAACCTTCGGCACCAACAGCATAATGTTCAATAAGAAAATCAAATGCTTGATTTTCATTATAGAATGTTATAATACCTACATCTTTTTCACTAGAAGGTCCTATTGAATAACTGCTCGGCAAAGTTAAGATTGTATCTTCGCCAGTATATCCAATTATTTCGCCACTATTGAATTGATAATCAGTAATATAAACAATTTCTTGTTGTTGTTCCTTAAAGTTTACTCTTGTTGTTAGAGCAAACAAGAATAAACAAGCTGTGCCAAAGATTATAAATAACTGTCCCCAAGAAATTATATTTTTTGATTTTTCCATAATTTTTTCCTATTTAATGAAAAAATCTATAAGTTATTCACTTACAGATTTTTATTATTTGATTTTTTACATTTCTGCAACTTTGTGTTTATTTTGTTGATATTTTTTCTTCATAAGTGCGTTTAAAATATCAAAATCGCAATACAAATCAAAACATTCTGGTATTTCATATTCTTTAATATAATCCATACATTCTTTGATTTGTTTGTCAGTAAGACTAGCCATTTGACCAGTCCTTCTATTTATTCCCGCCATAAAGCAAGGACCAACAACGCAATCTTCATATTCTGGCAACCAAAAATTCCCTAGTAGTCCATCAAGTTTGCCTTCTTCGTTTACATAAAGGTTAACACCTTTTGTTTTTGGCATACCAACACATTCAATATAACCTCCAACAAGTTCTTGCCAATTCTCTAATTTATCTTCAATTTCTTTAATCTCTGGAGCTTTATACGGGGCCTTATAAAGAATTTTTATTAAGTGCTTTTCTTCCATAATTTATCCTTTTTTGTTATAGATTTTTTGTATTGCAATAAAATGTATTCGCTAGTGTAATATGCTTGTTGAATTGCAACGTGTAGAAATGACTTAATTTTTCTTCTTTCTCTTTTTGGATATGTTTTTAAGTCATCTCTCATTATTCTTAATTTGTCTAAAAGTTCTTGTTTTGTATTGTAATCAATATCTTTTAAAAGTGATAAAAGTTCTCCACCAATAGCCATACTACATTTCCTCGCTTTCTTGTTGTTTTGCATAAGATTTTTGAGTGTTATTTTCAGCGGTATTTTGATTTTGACTTTCTCTTTCTTTCTTACGAATATCAAAATCAATAGAGTTTTCCATATTTTTAGATACTTGATATAAAACAGAACGAACAGTTTGAAGATTGTCTTTAAATTTCAACATATCCTCATCTGATAGCTTTTGAATATCACTAAAATCAAAGTCTGGTTTATCAAAATTATATTTTGACCTTAAAGAATAAACAGTTGCATCGTGCATTATTTTTTTATACTTTTTATCTCCTAGTCCCACTTGTTTTCTCACATCTAACAAAACAGTAGATACTTTATCAAAAAGTTCTTCCATAACTTCGCTTAAATAAATTCCATTTTGAATTATAATTTGCTTATTTTCTAAATCAATCTTTGATTTTTCTGGGATTGTATCATAAACAATCTTATAACCTCTAGCAGTGTGTTCTAACGCATTTTTAACGCTATCAAAATATTTAGCAAGTTTTTCTTTGTCAATATCTTCTGGCAATTCTTTACCTTCAGTTTGCGACACATCATACAATGTGTTAATTTTTGTGGTAAGTTTGTCAGTTCCATTAAGATATGTTGTGCCTTTGCTATCGGTGTATCCTAAATCATTTTTATAAATACATAATGCAATAGTATTTATATATTTAGGACTTTCATTAAGGTTTCTGCCTTTCTTTTCCCAAACTTCTTTCATATCAATTTTTGTTGCTTCTGGCATTTGTGTCATAACTAAAATATCATTATCAATCGTAATGTTTGGGAATTTGGCCATAGTATCTAATATATCTGTAAGTTTGCCTTGTTTTAGTAATTCAATATATTTTTCTTTTGCAAGATTTTCTAAATCTGCTATTGTTGTATAATTTTTCTTTTCTTCTTGTTCCATTTGTTACTCCTAATTTTGGAAAATATCTTTAACGTGTGGAGTTGCAACAATTCTAATATTTGTCCTATTTGTAGGTCCTGTAATTAAGAACGCACTACCACGTGGTAAATTTACAATATTTTCGGTTTCACTTTCATTTATTTGACCTGCTTTCTCATATAAAATACAAAGGTCTGCCATATCGTTTGGAGAGAGTGAGAAAATAAATGAATATTGACTAACATTTATAATTGCACACGATTTTCGTGCAATCTCTGGGCTACCAACAAAGTCCTTAACATTTTGAGTAATAACAATTTGCATACCGTTATATTTTCTTATACGCTTTGCTAATTGATACATAAAGTCAAGTGCTATTGGGAATTTTTCATCTATAAAAACGTGTGCTTCGTCAATAGCAATAACAATCTTCCTATCAGCATTATTCATAATGTTATAATCTCTATTTTTAATAACTTCATTATCTAGCCATTTCAGAACCAAAAGCATTTGAGCATTGCCTATTAAATTATTCTTGTTAGACAATAACTTTTGAAAGTTAAATACAACAAAGTTTTCAGTAGGATTAAATGTTGTAAAACCATTCCAAAGCGCAGAGTTTCTACCGCCACGCCTAAACTTGCTTATATAGTTAGATAAAACTTTATAGCAAGATAAGTTATATTCATCTTTTTCATTTTCAATTCTTCTGTCAATTTCTTCTGCTAAATCTTGAAAAATTGGATAATCTTTTGCTCTTAATGTAGTTAAATCTGTTTTTGCATTTATGCCTTTTTTGTTATAGATTTCCACAATAATTTTATTTAAGAGTTCCAAACTATCTGGATTTATTCCTTGTAAAATCAATCTAAAAAATTCTTCCAAGAATTGCAAATGTGAGTAAAACGAATTATTTGTTCCGTCATTATTTTCATCATCTAAACTTGTAATTATATGAAATGGATTTATACGACCATTTTTAGAAGATGATACATCTAGCACACGACCTTTTAGGTTATTTGCTAAATTGTTGTATTCATTTTCAGGGTCCAAGATAAATACTTTTGCATTATCACTTGCAAGATTAGCAAGTAATGTTTTCGTGCAATAAGATTTACCAGAGCCAGATTTTCCAATAATAACTGTATTTGAGTTTACACGTTCATCATCTCTTTTAAAGAAATCAACAAAGGTTGGAAGTTTATTTTCTCCAATGAGTAGTCCTTTATCATCAAGTATTGCGTTGCTAACAAAAGGGAAAGCACTAGCAATAATGGAAGAATTAAGGCCACGAGAAATATTAACTTTGTTATATGTGTTTATGTTTGTAGAGAAATAACTTTCTATTTGCCTGCCAAACATTTCACTAAACTTAAAACCAAGTTCTCTGAGTTTTCTTCTTACATACTTTTTATTTGTTGTTTCTTTTCCTATATCGTATGCTGTAATAATTATTGTGCTATCAAAGAAAACTTCGTTATCATTTTGTAAGCCTTCAAGTAAAACTTGTAAACTTTCCAAGTGGGTTTGTTTATCAATTTGTGAGCTTGCTTTTCCAAGTGTTGTCTGTGATAATAATTCGTTAATAGCATTATCAATTCGTTTTATTGCTTTGTATTTTTCAACAGGTTTGTTTTTCATAACAACTTTTGTGTTTGGCAAGTCAAAAAGTTCTTGCGCCCACGCGTTTTCAACTTTTAGTGGATATTCTGTGATTATAAAATGTGTAAGTGTTTTGTTATTTTGTTTAGTGCAAAGTGTTTTAAATTGCACTTGCTCTGGATAGATATGCTTAATGTAATCTTTTTGAGCATATTTATCAAAATCTCTTTCATCAAAATCTCTATCATAAGAATATTTTAAGAAAATAGCCAATTCCTTACTATTTAATCGTTTAGCCTCTAAATTGTTGTTTTTTAAAGTATTTTCTAATATTCCAAGAGAGTTGTTTAAACTATTCTTGTCTATGTCGTGTAGTGCTATATAATAGGCACTAGCAAAAATTTTATCGTTTGAATTTAAACTTTCAATTAAATTCATTCTGTCTTCAATGATTTCAACTCGCTTTCTAAACTCTTCCTCATTTAAAATTCCGTTCTCATTTTCTTCAACTAAATTTTTAATTCTTGTGAGTTCATTGTTAATATAATCATCAAAAATAATTGGTTTTTCTAATTTTATGATGTCATATTCTTGAAATTCTCCAACATTTTTAAGAGTGTTTGATATAACACCATCAATAAAATAATTTTGTTTAGTTATTGACAAAAGGTTAAATTCTATTGGCGTAATTTGAACAACGCCAGTAAACATATTATCTTTTCCAAAAATCATATCATCTTGAATAGATGAGTAAGGGATAATAGAACTAATATGTGAGTTTCCTTTTGTTTTTTTTGTAAAAGTCTTTCTAGCAATAGCAAATTTTAAACCATAGCCAACTGCTTGATACAACTTAATATCCCCAAGCGGTATATACATAGGAGCTACTACAATTAAGATAAGTAATGCTATTGTATATTTATTTGGCAAATTGCTTGTAACTGCCAAAGCCAAAAAGGCAAGAGCTATGACGCCAAGTATGACGTCATAGATTCCAACACCTTTATAAAACTGAATTTTTACTTTTGTTCGTTTAGGTATTATTCGCATTGTCTTGCTCCTTATTTTCTATAAATTTCCCTTGTGCGTGATTTATAAAATTATCTCCTTTTACAACATTCTTTGCTCTTGGTATAAAATTTTTAGTCATACCAACAACACCACCATTTGCAAAATCTTTTATCATTCCTATTGGCATAGTTGCAAGACGTGTTGGTGTTCCTAAATATTTAGCAACCTTACTTTGTTCATTTGCTTTGTTTAAATAAGGTTTACTTGCAGGAGCGACAAAAGAATCTTTTAATCCTTTTGTCATTGAACGAGTTGATTTTTTTGTATCAACAAATCTTTTTCCACCAACAATAGCACCAAGTGCAGTTGCTCCAATGCCAGCAGTAGTTTTTGCAATGTGTCCACCAGTTTGCATATTTCTTATAAGTTGTTGAGTTTCGTTTTGTCCTGCGGTATTTCCTGTTAATTGTGCAATAACTAAATTTGCTTTTGTTACCGCAAAGGCACCGCCAATTAAAAATAGAATTTGAACAATTCCATTTTTAAACGAATCCGTGAAGAAAGTAATACTGCTTACTTGCGGTATGATTATGAAAAATAAATTCATAGATAAGATAATTCCATAAGCACCAAGCACTTTCGATATTGTCATATCACGCCATATACGAAATCTATTTCCGTCATCAACCGGAATCGTGCTTACGCTAACCGGCGAGATAATGTATAAAAGCACTATGTCAAAAATTCTTTGAATAAATGTCACAGCACTCATAACAAACATAACCATAATAACAATTGAACCTAATATTCCAATAATGAAGTCTAAACTACGAAGATTGTAATATTGACTTACAACGCCAATGTCAAAATAATCTAGTTGACCGGTAAGAAACATTTGTTCAATAGTTGCACGTTCTCCTAAATCTCCAATGTAAGCGTGTTGTCCGCTAGTTATTAGTATTTGTCCGCCAATAGAAACTTGTCCGCCAACAGATAAAGCATAAGGGTTCATAGATGTATTTATCGCCCCCATCACTGCATTAGTTAAAGCTATACCGGCAATCAAAATAAATGGCACCATTAAGAACAAAGCAAAACTTTGAAATGCTTTGCCTAAAATAAGTGTTTTAGATTTTTTGCTTTCACCATTGGCATATTCACTACGAATAATTGCTATCAGCACAAACACAACTAGCAAGACAGTTGCTATTAAGAAAATATAAAAGAATGATGTTCTAACTGTATCACTTAATATAAAGTGTGATAACAGTTCAGTTTCTTCACCTTCAATGGTTATCGTATCTATTCCTGCAAGAACATAGAATATCTCTCGTATAAAGTCAATGATGTAACAAATAGTTTTTTGAAAACCATAAAGCAATTCAAAAATCCAATCTGTTAACCAATTCATAATTCATTAAACCTCGTCAAAGAAAAATAGTAGAGTGTCAAATGTAAAACTACATTCAGCAGATTGAGTAAATGAAATTGTAAATTCATCGCTTTCTAAAATTTCAACTGCTTCGCTAAGGAGTAAGTTTACATTTTTCATTGCACCATCTTTAAATTCAACAGAAGTTGATGTTAAAGAAGTTCCATTTTTTTCGAGAGAAATGTTTAGTGTAAATTCTTCGTTTGACTTAACGATAAATGCAAGTCCCAAAGATTGAAAACTTTTCTCTTTGTTAATTGTAATTTTTGTGTATTGTTTGTTTTGTAATACACTATCAAAACTTATATCATTTGTAAGTGTTGATATTTCATAATTTATATTTTCTTCATCTTTTACTTCACAAGTTATATTTGTGAGTATTATGTCTAATTCTTCTTCAGTTACAATCTTATTTGTGCTGGAACCGCCTCCAAGCAAAATAAGAAAAAGAACAAATACTGCGAGCACAATTCCTGCTCCAATAATAAGTTTTTTCTTCATAAATTTTTCAGTTCCTTTTTATTAAATTAAGCGACCTGAGTTGTTACCCAATCTTGTAAGATAGGCATTGCAATTTTCAAGCCAATGATTAAAACGAATATACAGACAAATCCTATAATCGCACCAATCAAATCTTTCTTCGCTTTCTCTCGCGAACCCGCTTCGTCAGACTTGGCTAACTTAACACCAAGAACGATACAATAAATTGTTCCAATGGAACCAACAAGTCCGATTGCTGGCCACAAAATTGCATTCAATACTTCCAACACCGGTGCTAAAATCGGGTTGAAATCTATTGCAGCTAACATACTATACATAAAAATATTTCCTCCAAATTGTCTTTAATTTTGTATAAAAAATGCCTTTCAAAAAGGCATAAAAAGAAGTGGGTATCCCACTTGCTTTAAAGTATGGGGAACGATTCAAAATGAAACTCGTAGGTGTTCCAAGTGAAACACCGAAAAAGCCTTATTTTATAAGGGTTTTACGAGTTTAAAATTGCATTTTGAGTCCGTTCCTTATCCTGCTCCCCAAAATATATAGACTTTCCCTGTCTATATCTCTGGATTTTCATTATCTCCATCATTAAAATCATCTTCAACAATGGTTTCTTCTAAATCTTCTTCAATAACTTCGTCTTTATAATAATGATGTCTTGATTTTATCAATAAAACAATCAATAAAACTACCAATGCGCCAAGTCCTGCAATGATTGCGATACTAGGTCCATTAAGAGAATATAGTCTTTCAAATGTGTAGACGCAAGAGTTGCCAGCTTCATCAGTTAGCTCTACAATAAACCTTCCACATTTTTCAATTTCATCTCCAATCTTATATTCAAATGGAGCTCCGTCAACAGTAATATAAATGGTGTATGGTTGCTCGCTTACATTTTTCATAACGACAACTTTTTTTGTAGTCCCACCATTTTCAACTCCTACCAATTCAAGTGTTGGTGGAGTAGTATCAATCGTTATTTCAAATGAATATTCAATGCTTGTTCTCTCATCTAAAATTTTTACTAAATAATGACCTTCATCGTAAAGATATAGTTTGTTTTCTAATATTTGATATTCGTAATTCTCATCATCTTTTAGAACATTTAAAACTGAAATATCTTCTTGCAAAATATGATTAAGGTTTTGTTTTCTTTTTGTAATAATATTAAAGAAAGAACTTGTGCGGTTTCCTAATTCATCTATGATAGTGTAAGAGTATTCGCCTTCATCATTTAATATTTGTTCAAAAGAATAGTCAAAAGGTTTTCCGTCTTTATACATCACAATTTTAAGATTTTCATAAGCAATAAGTCTAACATTTCCATTTGAAATTCCACCACGATAAACATTTATATCGTATGAAATTTCTTTATCAATTTCAAATTCAAAACTGATATAGTTTTTGGCTAAATCACAAACATAGACAATATATTTTCCATTGGTTGTTAATTCTTTTCCTAATTCATAAACTTCTTTGAACTTATTATTTCTTATATACCAACAAGACAAGTTGCTTTCGTTAGATATAATCCAAGCAGAGCCTTTTGTCTTGCCAAACTCTTCAACTCCATACAGAGTTGCAGTTGGTGGAGTTTTGTCTATTGTGAAAGTAAAATATAACGTGTTTGTATATTCATCTTCCAACCTTACTTTGTATTCGCCTTCGTCTGTTATCATCAATCCAAACTCATAATCCATTTCAATATCATCTTTGTATAAGGTAACATTTAATGGCTCTTTTTCTATTAGTCTAACATCAAAGTTGATGTATCTTATATCTTCTATTTCATAAATGTTTCCATTAGTATCTGCTATAATAAATTCTATTTTTTTGTCTATTTCAAAACTTACTTGTGTTTGATTAAAAATTTCATCTTGAAGTGTAATTGTGTAAATACCTTCAATGGTCAATATTTGACCTTTTCTATATTCTTGTGTTTTGCCATCAAGGGTGTAAGTTGCAGTATATTGCTCCTCATCAGAATCCCAAGTTGCATAAACGCTACCACCAGTTTTGCCATTTGGCTCAACTCCAAATAGATTTAAAATAGGTTTTATGGTTTTGATTGTGAATAAGTAATTGTTGTAATTTTCAATGTCATTCTTATCTACTAACTGAATTGAATATACAATCTCGCTTTCTTCAACCGGTGTGAAAACAAGTGTAGTTAAATTTTTATCAGTAGTAGCAGGTGCTTCAAAAGATGTGTTGTTTTTATTTACTAACACAAAATATTTATTGCTATCATAAATAAATTTTACTTCATCTTTTGTCTTGCCATTGTGAGTTACTCCGACAAGAATTCCTGTTGGCAAGTCTTTTTCAAATTTATATTCATAAGACAATATTCTACCGAAGTTATCTGTTATTTCAACAACATAAATTCCACCTTTGTTAAAGGTGTATTTTAATGTGTTTGGGTTTATATAAATAAGTTCATTTGTATCATCATCTGGGTTTTCATCATAACCGTATTCACTATTTAGGCAAGTGCCATTTCTAAATATTTTTAGATCCGTGATAGAGTTATAACTTTCGCCAGTATTGATTGTTATTTTTAATTGTGTATTTGCATTTATGGTTTCAAATTTGACTTCTGGTGCTTTACCAAGCAAATAAACTTTAAAGGTAAACGGTGTATTAACTCGGTCGGCAATAGTTATCGTAAACTCGCCAGAGCCCATATCATCAAAATTTGGAAGCTCGTCCAAATAGGTATATCTTGTTGTTTTGCCTTCTGGATTTTTAACTTCCAAAGTCCACCATTTATCATCTTCAACAACATTGGTTATTTTAAAACTTTCATAGTAGAACACTAACTCATTATTAACAGGAATATCTGCTTTTGATATGGTTTGATTTATAATTTTGTCTTTTCCATACAATTTTGCCTCTATGTCAAGTAAGGGAGCATTTAAGTCCAAATACACATAATAAGTTGTTTCGTGTCCTACAAAGTCAATTTCTTTGATTTTATATAATCCGTGAGAGTTGACTTGCGATATAAAAGGTGTGTTATATTGCAACTCTTTCCAATTCTCGCTATCATCTTCTTGATAATCACAATAAATTTTATAAGTATCGTTATTATCTACAAATTTAAAAGTAAAATTGTTTACAATATAACCTTCAATTCCATTAGATGTAATAATATTATCTATAACACTATCATCAATAGTATTTCCATAGTTGTTAGGAGTGAAAGTGGTGTTAATTCGATTGATTTGTTCACTTGAAACATAATTCTTGGCATAATATTCCACAACTTCATCTAATGCCTGTGCATTGAAATAATACACATACAAATTAGGATTTTCGCGTGATTTATAATACCAATAATCTCCAACTTTAACTTGTTCGCCAGTTGCTAACAAATTTGTGTAAACAAAGTCATCTACATTAGATAAAGTGTAGGAAGTGACTAAATTATTGTATTCGGCACTTTTCGCCAAAGACAACGCCATATTATATTCCGCAAACGAGTAAGTGCCATATTCTTTGTATCCACTAGGAATATTTGCTAAATACCATTTAGAAATTTTATATGACTTATCACTTTCTAATCTTCCAAGATTATAACTTGGAGCACTTTTATCTATTGTAAATTTACTTGTTGTTGTGTTGCCAGCAGCGTCTTTAATAACTACAATATAATCTCCTTCTTGTGAAAGCCAAGTTCCACTTGTAAGAGTTTGCGTTGTTCCGTTATAAGTGTAAGTTGCACTTTCTGGCGCTTCCGTGTCGGCATTATAAGAAAAATTTACCTGCACTTGGTCTTTAAATACACCTTCGTTTATTGTTTGATATTTAGCACCGCTAGTATCGGTTGTAATAGTTCCAACTTTTCGGTTTGTTAAAGCATTTGCATTATGATAAGTGTAGCTAATATCTGGAAGTGTTGTATCTATAAAACAATAATAAGTTGTATAAGCATTTTCCGAACCGTTTTCTATGTCAACTTTTGTTCTTCCCACATCGGAAATTGTAATGTGATGACCATCTTTGAATGGCACAACACTTGTTCCATATTGTGATGTTGCTTGAACATCGTTAATTTTAATTAAGTTATTTAAGTTTGTTGCGATAACTGTAAATTCTTTCGCTGAATAAAATGCTGTTCTTCCAAGATAAGTTGATGAATTCACACTTGATGTCAAAGTGTTTGACCAATCTCTTGACGCAATTCTAAACCAACCTCCAATCATATTAGCGCTTAACCAAATGTCATCACCTGTTCCGCCCCAAAAAGTATTTTCCCAATAACAACTTCCCTCAAAATTGATTGTTGCAACATCAGAGCTCGAATAAGTTGACTGATTATCATCAGTAAAGATATTCCCAATCGTTATTATTTTGTTTGATGGATTTGTATCTATTCCTTTTTCTATTGTATTTTTTTTGCTTGCAATATCACTATTTTGATATTTCTGCCATTCACTTAATTTAATTTTTGCGTCTTTAAATCTAGCTTGTCTTGTAGTCCATAAAAATCCACCACTATCACTTGGTAAAGTTGTGCAAGTTGCTGTGATATATGACTTGTAATTAACAACTTCATCTCCCAGTGATTTTAAGTCGTATATATCAAGTATTCCATCATCATCATAAATATAGCGACCATCACTTCTAACAACTTTAAAATATCTTAAAAATGACATATATTTAAAAGTTTCATATTTGTCATCTCTTCTAGCATTATATATTCCCAAAGACTTATATGCTCTTAATGCTCCATTAGAATATGGAGTATCTCTCGTTAAATTAGCATTGCTATAGTCGGCAGAAGAACTTCCACCACCAACACCGCCGTTTAACATATCATCATCTGGTAATACTATCGGTCCTATAATAACGCCCATTGTGGACATTCCTCCCATTCTTTGTAATACCAATGTTCCATTAGCAACAAGAATAATAGGGATAAAACAACAAATACACAACATTGATAACAATATTGATTTTATTGTTTTTTTTATTTTCATAGTTTTGATAACCTCTTTATTTGAGTTGCTTTAGTAAATAAACTTTTTATTTCCACATAATCATCACTAGCGAGTTCTGCGGCAATTTTTTCAAGTTTTGACAACAACTCTATGATTTCATCTAAATTGCCTTTATCAATAGCACTATACAATTCAACTTTTATATCATAGCTTCCAAGACTTTCAAAATCTAGTCTATCTATTTGAAAGGTTAGTGTATCAATAAATGGTGTTATTTCATCTTTTTTGTTTTTGTTATTTTTTGTAGATAAAACAATGTTGTTTCTATCTAACATATTGTAAAATACTCTTTCTTCATTAAAGTATTTTCCTGCAGATAATAATTGATTGGTTTTTTCTAAAACAAAGTGCCTACAACTATAACTCGGTGTGAATTTACTTTTTATAGGTGAAAATCCAAACACACTTACTATCGCATTTCCCATATTTGCGGGACTGTTTAATTGTTGTAATTCTGTTGGATAAATCAGTGGTCGTTCTTTAACGCTTACAGAATTTCCAACATTGTTGTTTCCACTAGACAAACTAACACTTCTTTGAATTAAAGAGAAATTTCCGCATTTTTTAGAAAATTCTTCAATAGTTTTTTGGTCAGTTGTTCCAATGAATATTTGAATATTGCAATTTGATTTAATGATGTCAGCAGTTTTATCGTCATAAACTTTTGCAAGTTGTGCGTAAGATTGCACAACAAGAGAAAACCATATTCTACGACTTCTACCAACAGTTATCATTTGTTCAAGTTTGTGAATTCTTGGCATATTGCCAAATTCATCAGCTAGGAAGTAAACACTTCTTGGTAATGCAAGGTCTGGGTAAGTATTTGCTTTTGCAACCAAACTTTTATATGCCTGCAAAATAACCATAGCGGCAAGAGTGTGCCTAGTATCCTTTTCATCTGGTATTTGCAAAAACAATACAGTTGGTTTGTTTGCAATTTCTCCAAAGTCAATTTCATTTGCACTTGTTAAACTACAAATACTCATATCACTAAAAAGTGCAAGTTTATCAAAAATCGTTGAAAGATAAGAGCCTCTTGTTTTATCACTAGCGTCAAGCACTTGCTTTGACAAACTAACTGATTTAGAAATTGGACTCCTTTTCTTAAAATAGTCAATCAAATCTTCACAATCGTTTTGTGTGTTTGTTGCAATTTTCATAACATTATAAAAATTGAATTTTTCTTTTGTCATACCAAGCAATTCATTTTCACTATCTTCAAGCATAGCAAGACAAATAGCAAGAATAAAATTTTTGGCTCCGCTTTCCCATATCGGCTCGTTTTTACTTTTAACAGGACAAAGAACAGAGCAGATGTCATTTAATTCTTCATAAACTTCATCAAAAATGGCTTGTTTACGAACTTGCACAGCTGCATTTTTTTCTTCTTTGCCATAGTAAATTTTTTCTTCAAAAATCCAATAACCTTTTTCTTCGTTATATCTAACTTGGTCGTCAAGCGCCAACATTTGTTGATATAGGTCATAAGGTTTTTCTAGTGGATTCCAACGAACAGAGCAGTAGGGATTTCTTAAATCAAGCACTTTTACATCATATCCACGCTTTATAAGGCTTTTTGCGTGTAGTGCGTATAATTCGCCTTTTGGGTCCGTTACAAGCATAGATGGTTGATTTTTTGTGTTTGCTAATATTTGAATTGTAGGATTGATAAAAGTAGTTGTTTTTCCACTACCAGTAGTTCCAATGACTAATGTGTGAGCAGGTTTTGAAAATGTTATTTTATAACCAAGTCCACTTTCTTCTGCTTTAACAGGTATGCCTTCTATATCTACAACAGGTAATTTGTTATAATCTATTGTAGTAAAGTTTGTGGCAATTTCTTTTTCGGTTTGAAAATGTGCTTGTTCTAACCCAGAAAAAACTTCTTTATCTTTTTCATTTGATTCTAAAAGTTTTTTTGGATTTTTTCCAAGCCCTTTATACCAATAAAATAACCAGATTAAGCCTATAATCGCAAACAATTCAAAGGTATATAAAAATGTTTTTGGTGCAAATAAATACTTTGTAGAAATTTCAAAATCAAATACAAATCCTTTGCTTACAAACATATTGATAAAATATCCGCAAACAAAGCAAAGAGTTAGGGAGAGAATAAAGTAAATGATTTTTTTAGATAATTTCAATCAAGAAATCCTTCTTCCTGCAATCTCTTATAATTGGCTTCTTGAAGTTTGTGTCTATACTCTTGAAAAGCATTTACAATCTCTCGATTAACCATTTCATTAAGAGTTATGCAACGATTTAGCAATATCTTGCGTTTGTTTTTTTCAATTCGCTTTTTTGCTAATCTGCTTTTGGTTTCGTATTCAACTTTTTTTTGCTCTCTGCGAATATCTTTAATTGTTAAAAGAACAATATTTCCTAATCTGCGGTAAATATCTTCCATACATTTATCGTGCAAGAGCTTGTCTTTATAATCTACGTTTATTCTCTCGTAAGCATTTATAATCTCTAAATCCCTTTTTGCTAAAAATGTTTGAAAATCATTAAATTTTTGTTGCAAATTTTCATCAGCTTTAATTATTGCATTTACAACCATATTGATTTGATTTCTATATGGTTTCATATTTTCGCTATCATACGACATTCTATGTTCGTATGGCAGTGAAAAATATAGTGAGTTAATATATTTCATATATTCTCCTAATTTTAAATCTTTTGTCATTTCATTTGTTAAAGTCTTTCTTGCTAAAATTATTTCTTTTGTAATTTGTAAAAGTCTTATTTCAGCACTAATTTTAAATTTGTTTATTGCTTTAATTGGTATATATCCATCAGAGAAATTTTTTTTATTATTATCGTGCATATATCTTAATGGTTCTCTTTCAAAAAATGAAAGATGTATATGTTTGTTATCTGTATTCTCGTGAAGTCCTGCATACCAAATAATATTTTCGGGAATTAGTCCTGCATTTTTAAAAAATTTAGGCAATTCATTTTTCATAAGTTCATAGGCTTTTTCAAAAGTGTTACAATAATTGTTTCCAAATTCTTCCGTAAAAGATATTACACCGTGCCAGATGGGACTATTAGTTGCACGAAGTAAATTTCTCATTTCTTTTATCATTTCACTTGTCATTAAGCCTTTCTCGTTAAATACGCCGTGTGATTTTTCCTTATTGCCTGAATATTCAACATAGTCTAACTTTTCATTGCTACCTTTATTTACATATTTGACATAGTCATCTTCTTTGTTGCTACTATAAAACCTCCTTTCTTCTCTATGTTCTTTAACATACTTATCATCAATGCTTCTACCTCGCATTGTTTCTACATAATTAAGAAGAAAGTTTACATTAGGAACACTTCCGTTCATTATTTTTTAAGATAGACTTTCAAAATATCTTCAAGCAATGTTTCAAGTCTTTTAGGTAGGTCATCAAACATTCCAGCTTCAATATAATCTTTATTTTTAGGCGCACTTTGAGATAATCCTAAAAGCATATTATAATTACAAGAAAGCAATTTTTGATTGACTGTAAGATTTGCAATATTTTCTTTTGCGTTTCTTTCACAAATTTTAATTAAACTATTTAATTTTTCTACTGTTAAGTGGATTTCTTCATATAAATCACTTATGCTTTCAATTTTCTTTTGTCCTAGTAAATCTCTTTCAATAGTTTCTGCACCTCTCCTAATGCAATCTACCAAAAATGGATTTTTAGTGATGTAGATGTCTTTACAATTTTCGTAAAGTTCATCAATTTTGTCTGCGACCTTGCTGTCGTAAACGCGAACTGTGAATTGTCCGTTCATTTTAATATTCTCCTTTATTTTAAATTTGGCATTGAGAGTTGTTTACATAATGAGTAAAAACAAGTTGTAAAAGAGGGAACATAACAAACTAATTACTTAAAAGGAGCTTCAATGAAAAACGATATAAACAACTCTTTTTGCCATAGTTGAATTTTTTACCACCAAGCCACGCGAACACGTAGCCAGAGTGGAAGGCAAACTCACAACCTTTCTTGTTTTTGCTCCTCACTTATATAAGGAAA
>ULTC01064169.1_pt1 | contig 34668 bp, 26 predicted proteins | sample 1957091 | NCBI WGS metagenome assembly ULTC01 (sample SAMEA4835720, study PRJEB28245) | human gut metagenome | biome: gut microbiome; material: fecal sample | place: Denmark | collected 2008 | reverse complement strand
GTAAAGAGATAAGTCAGGCGCAGAGCAAACGCCGAAAATCGCGAAAAGTGAGCACGCGTAGCGCAGTGTACACAGACGTACACGAGCAACACGCGCGCAACTTGACAAAGAAAAAGCACAACCGAAGTTGTGCTTTGTTTTTCGACGTTTGAATGCGTCTGATTATCTCTTTGAGAATTGAGGTGCTTTACGTGCCTTGTGCAAACCGTATTTCTTACGTTCTTTAGCACGCGGGTCACGAGTGAGGTAACCTTCTTTCTTGAGGATTGCTCTGTATGCTTCGCTGTCTGCAACGCAGAGCGCTCTTGCAATACCGTGACGGATTGCGCCTGCTTGACCGGTGTAACCGCCGCCGTACACGTTGACGTAAACGTCGAACTTGTCGGTCGTGCCCGTTGCAACGAGAGGTTGATTGACGATGAGTTTCATCGTGTCAAGAGGGAAATACTCGTCGAGAGTACGTTTGTTGATGACGATGCTGCCTTCGCCGCCGGGGATAAGACGAACTCTTGCGATTGCCGTCTTTCTTCTACCGGTGCCGAGATATTGGACTTTCTTGGTTTTCTTAGTAGCCATATTTCACCTCTCAATCAGTTGAGTTTCAACTCAACGGGACATTGTGCCTGATGATCGTGCTCTGCACCGACGTAAACGCGGAGTTTTTTGAGCATTTTTGCGCCGAGAGTATTCTTGGGAAGCATACCCTTGACTGCCTTGTACACGACGAATTCGGGTTTTTCAGCCATCAATTTCTTGTACTGAATTTCCTTCAAACCGCCGATGTAACCGGTGTGATAACGATAATATTTGTCCTCGAGTTTTTTGCCTGTGAGAACGACCTTTTCGCAGTTGATGATTATAACGTGGTCGCCGCAGTCGACGTTGGGTGTATATTCGGGTTTGTTCTTACCTTTAAGGATAGAAGCAACCTGAGATGCAAGGCGGCCGAGAACCATATCGGTTGCATCGACAACGTACCACTTGCTTTCAACTTCGCCGGGCTTTGCCATATAAGACTTCTTGTTTTTTGCCATTGTTGACAAATCCTTAGCCATTGTGCTAACCTCCAAAATTTGTTTTCGCAAGAGCAAGGCTTAGATCGGAGGGGCTAGTTCTTCTCGCGCCGTACGTCTTTCAAAAATATGCTTGATAATAATATTAGATATAACGAAATAAGTCAAGCGTTTTTGTCAAAAAACGGATATTTTTTGCAATCGTCTTCCGTTATTCTCGTTAAGAGTGTTTTTACCGCACGTTTTCAATCCCCGTTAAGGGCGCAATCGGCGTGCGTTTTCCTCTCCCTCGTAAAGGCGTAATCAGCGTGCGTTTTCGATGCGGATTTTCATAGGTTTGCAAGGCATATTTTCAAGCGATTTCAAATCCGTTTGCTGTTCGTTCACCTCGACGTTTGCTTCGCTCACGTTTGCAAAAGACACAGTTAGACGCTCGGTTTTTACGTTTTCGGGAATGATTATCAAATCGTACCCGTTCTCGTCCTTTCTCATTGCGACGGATATTTTGCCTTGCTCGTCGAACATCGTGTAAACATTGTTTCCGAGATAAATTTTGAGTTCTATATCCTTAAACTCGGTCGAGTTATTGTCCTGATTGAGCAACGGTATAATCGCGCCCTCTTTGACGAACACGGGGTATTTGTCGAGCGGATGTTCTCTTTGATATTCCTTTCCGCCCTCGAATCTTTCGCCCGTGAAAAAGTCGAACCATACGCCGCTCGGAAGCCAAAATTTTTGCTTTGCTACGCCGTTTTTGCCCTTGTGCGTGACGGGGCAAACATACATTTGCGCGCCGAAATAGTATTGATTGCGCCACTTTTTGTCGTATGCGCGGCTATCTTGCGAATAGTAATACGTCGGGCAAACGAGCGGAACGCCCTCTGTTGCAGTCTTCACGTTTGCCGTGTACAAGTACGGCAACAGTCTGTGGCGCAGGCGCAAAAAGTCCTCTGCTATCGTTTCTACTTGCGTGTAATTCCACGGCTCTTTGCTCATGCCTTTGTTGCTTGAATGCAGGCGGTTTATCGGCGAGAACACGCCGTATTGCAACCACCTCAAATACAGTTCGTTGTCGCCCTTGCCGAAAAGGTGTCCGCCTATGTCGTGCGACCACCAAGTGTAGCCTGCGTTGGAAGCGAGCGCGGTGAAATAGGGTTGGAATTTCAAACTGTTCCAGCACACGAAAGTATCCCCCGAAAAACCGAGCGGATAGCGGTGCGAGCCGAGTCCCGCGTATCTTGAAAGAATCACGCTGCCCCTCCCGTCGCGATTTATGTCGAGCGTATGATAGTGGTTGAGAAGCCAAAGCGGGTCGAGATTCTTCATCTTCGACTTCGTGCCTTGCTGCCAGTCTATCCACCAAAAATCAACGCCCATTTTCTCGTACGGGTGGTGCAAAATATCGAAATACGCATTGCGGAATTTCTCGTCGGTGAGGTCAAATTCGAGCGTGCGCTTGGTTTGCGGGTCTACGCCGAGCGCGCGGCACATTTCGGGATATTGTTCTTCGAAATAGCGAACGCCGTCGCGGGGGTGCAAGTTCATCGTGACCGCAAGATTGCGGCTTTTGAGGTTTTGCAAAAATCCTTCGGGGTCGGGGAACAATTCCTTTTCAAACGTATATCCCGTCCACCCTGCGCCTTGAAAGGATTTGTATTCGGCGTCCTTTGGCACGTTGTTGACGATGTGCCAGTCCATATCTATCGTTGCGACTGTCAAAGGCACGTTCTTTTGCTCGAATTTGTCCATAAGTTCGAGATACTCTTTATCTGTGTAGGCGTGATAGCGCGACCACCAGTTGCCCAGAACGTACTTGGGCAAAAGCGGCGTAAATCCCGAAAGCGAATAAAACTCTTTGAGTCCGCCGAGATAATCCTTCCCGAACGCGAAAACGTACTTGTCTTTCGTCGCCGCGGGACGAGGCGAAACGCTGCCGTCAACATTGAGAATAACCGACGCCGAATCGTCTATTTCGCTCACGCCGTTCAAAGCGAATATGCCTTTTCTTATGTGTGCAAGGCAAAAATGGTCTTTCTTTTCGCTTCTGCCTTTCCAGCCGCCAAGCAATCCGAACGTACCGTCAAGCGTCCTTGCAGTGCCGCCGAGATTGAACGCGTTCGAGGGCGTCGCGCTCTCGCCGTTTTTGGAAGTAACGGACGTAGAAAGCGTCTTCGTGTTTACGTTGAAAAAACAAGTTTCCGTCTCAATCGACACTTCATCACCGTTTATTGCATACTTAAACTGCGGATTTGCGTAATCTCTGCAAAATGCGAATTGCGTGCGATTGTCCGTAAAACTACCCTTTTCTATACGCAACGTTCTTGGCGAAAGCACGCTTATTCGCACGTTGCCGACAATAATCGTATTCTCTTTTTTACACGGTGCGAGTTCTTGCGAAAATCTCATATTTCCTCCGTCCTGCCCTTATTTGGCACAGGAAATTATTCTTCTGAAATATGATACCAAGCAAGCGGCAAAGTGTCAATACCAAAGGCGATTTATACGTCGTTTTTTGCGACGTTTTTTTGTATTATTTTGTCTCGTTTTTATATCGTTTTCGTGTCGTTTTTACGCAGTTTTACACAGCGATTAATATGCGTTTTTCCGTCGCTTGCAACAGTCTTATACTCGGTTATATATAAACGAACCGCCTAAAAAGCACCTTGCTTAGGTGCATTGCATATACATATGATATGTGCGGAATTATTGGCTACGTCGGCTTTCAAAGTGCCGAGAAAATCGTGCTTGACGGGTTGAAAACTCTTGAATATCGAGGCTATGACAGCGCGGGTATCGCCGCGATTTCGGGCGAGAAAATCAAGGTGTTCAAAGCAGTCGGGCGCGTCGAATTGCTCGAAAAGAAAGTTCCCGCCCTTTCCGCGCAAGCGGGAATCGGGCATACGCGTTGGGCAACTCACGGCAAGGTATGCGAGAAAAACGCACACCCGCATTTGTCGTTCGACGGCAAAATCGCCGTTGCGCACAACGGCGTGATAAGCAACGCAGAAGAACTCAAAGCCGAACTGTCCGAAAAAGGAATAACGTTTTCGTCGGATACGGACAGCGAAATCATCGCGCATATGCTTGCGCTCGAAACTTGCGATATGTCGGCGGCAATCGAAAACGTCGGAAAACGCCTTGAAGGCGCAACGACGTTTCTTGCCATAAAAGAGGGCGAAAACGCGATTTATCTAAGACGGTGCGGCGCGTCGCTTGCGGTGGGACTCGGCAAAGGCGAAAACTTCGTTGCGAGCGATACGCTCGCGCTTGGCAAATACACGCAGAATATAGTGGTTTTGAGCGACGGCGAATGTGCAAAAATCACCGCCGATTCCGCAGAGTTTTTTAGGGACGGCGAAAAGCAAATCAAAAAGCCTATCAAAGTCAAGCGCACCGCCCCGAAAGAATGTTCTTGTCATATGCGCTCGGAAATCGACGAAATACCGCGCGCGCTAAACAGAACGTACAAAAGCATCGTCAAAAACGTTGACGAAAAATTGATAGAGGACTTGAAAAACGCCGAAAAAATCGTGTTTTGCGGTTGCGGCACGGCGTATCACGCCGGATTGTACGGAAAAGACGTCTTTGAGCGACTTTTGAGTATTCCGTGCGTATGCGAAGTTGCAAGCGAGTTTTCGGGCGTAAGGTTTTTAACAAAAAACACCGTCGGCATTTTCATAACGCAAAGCGGGGAAACGGCGGACACGATTCTCGCGCTCAAACGTTGCAAAGAATCGGGCGCAAAAACGGTTGCGCTGACAAACGTCGAGGCAAGCAGCATAACCTTCGAGGCGAACAAAACGCTGTATCTCAACGCTGACGCGGAAGTTGCCGTGGCGGCGACGAAATCCTACGTTTGCCAACTGCTCGCGCTGTACGTCATCGCAAAAATCTGTCACGGGCAAACGCCGCCAAAAAGCGAAATATCCGCACTTGTGCAAGATGTGCGCATTGCGAGCGCGCAGTCGCTGTACGAAGAAAAAATCAAAAAAGCGAATCTGTTTTTCATCGGCAAGGGGCTCGACTTCGTGACGGCGAGAGAGGGCGCGTTGAAGTTTAAGGAAATCACCTACAAAATGACGGACGCGTATCAGTCGGGCGAACTCAAACACGGCACGATTGCCCTCATAGATTCAAAGAGCGTAGTCACCGTGATTGCGACGAATCCGCAAGACAAAGACCGCACGGCGGCAAGCGTGAGCGAATTGAAATCGAGGGGCGCGGACGTCATTGCGCTAACGTCGATAGGCGACGTCGGCGCAAGCAAGACTTTCGTTTTGCCAGATTGCAAGGACGAATTGCTGTACCCGATTTTGTCGGTCATTCCCCTTCAATCGCTTGCACTGACAACCTCGCTTTGTATGGGACTTAACCCCGACAAACCGAGAAATCTCGCAAAGAGCGTAACCGTTATATAACAAAAGCACGGGCGCGGCACAGACAAAAAAAATACAATATATTTATAAAAAAAGGCAACCGATAACGTTGCATAACATACAAAAAAACGGCACTTTATGAGCCGTTTTTGTATATATAAACATCGGATATTGCGTTATAGATTCAGATTCTTATCGAGCCACTCTGCGACCTTCCCGCAATCCTCGTTAAGCAAAATGTCCGCTTGCGAATCGAAATAAGTGCTTGATTTGTTTATCACCGCCGTGACGTCGCCCGTAAAATACCCTACAAGCCCCGCGGCAGGATATACGACCAAAGACGTACCGACGACAATCAGCATATCCGCTCGCCGAATGGCTCCGATTGCGCTGCGCAAAACTCGCTCGTCGAGGTTCTCGCCGTACAAGACAACTTCGGGTTTTATTATGCCGCCGCACTCGTCGCAATGCGGCACGCCCTCGTGCGATACTATATAATCCAAATCGAAAAACTTGTGGCAACGCTCGCACCTGTTGCGCTCAATCGAGCCGTGCAGTTCAAACACCTTTTCACTGCCTGCCGCTTGGTGCAAGCCGTCGATGTTTTGCGTGACTATTCCCTCGATTCTGCCTTCTTTTTCAAGCTTTGCCAAAAGCAAGTGCATTGCGTTGGGCTTTGCGTTTTGGTATATCATTTTGCTCTTGTAAAAGTCGTAGAACTCTTTGGGGTGCGAAATGAAAAAGTCGTGCGAAATTACGGTTTCGGCAGGATAGTTTCCAAACGGCGTGGAATACAATCCGTGCGCACTGCGAAAATCGGGTATGCCGCTCGGAACGGACGCGCCCGCCCCCGTCAGCACGACTATGCGCCGTGACGTTTCGATTGCCGCTTTCAAATCGTTCAACGCGGCTAATGTTCTGTCGCTAAACTCGTTTGCCATATGCGTTTACCTTCCACGCCTAAATTATATCACTTGAAAAACGGCAATACAAGTGGTATAATTTCATAATTGCGAGGTGAGTTTATGTTCAACAAAGATATGTACGCGCTCGGAAGCAAACGCTCGTCGATAAGAGAGTTGTTCGAATACGGCAAACAACGCGCCGAGAAGGTCGGAAAAGAAAACGTGTTCGACTTTTCCCTCGGCAATCCCAACACGCCGTCTCCCGACTGCGTGAAAGAGGCGATTTTGTCGCTTGCAGACGAAAACCCCGTTGCGCTTCACGGCTACACATCGGCGCAAGGCGGAAAAGGCGTGAGAGAGGCGATTGCAAACAACATACGCCGCCGTTTCGGCGTTGACGTAAACAAGGATTATATCTATATGACTTGCGGCGCGGCGGCTTCACTCTGCATAACCCTTCGCGCGCTCAACGAACGCAGCGACGAATTTGTTATACTCGCGCCGTACTTTCCCGAATACGAAGTTTTCATAAAGGCGGCAGGCGGAACGCCTATCGTCGTTCCATTTGACGAAAAGGACTTCACCCCGAATCTCGCAGCACTCGAAAACGCGATAACCGAAAGAACGAAAGCAATTATCGTCAATTCCCCCAACAATCCGAGCGGCGTTGTGTACTCTGCCGAAACCATTGCAAAAATATCCGATATTTTGAGCAAAAAAAGCGCGTTTTTCTCTCACCCGATTTTCATAATTTCGGACGAGCCGTATCGCGAACTTTCCTACGACGTCGAAGTGCCGTATATAATGAATTTTTACCACGACACAATCGTGTGTTACAGTTATTCAAAAAGTTTGTCGCTTCCCGGCGAGCGCATAGGTTATATCGCGGTAAATCCGAAAGCGAACGGCGCAAAAGATTTGTATCTTGCAATATGCGGCGCAGGTCGCGCGCTCGGTTACGTTTGCGCCCCGAGCACTTATCAACGAGTGGTCGAAAAGTGCGTGGACGCTCTGCCCGACCTCGATTTTTACCGCACGAATCGCGACTTGCTTTATAACTCTTTGTCGAAAATCGGCTATACTTGCGTACGCCCCGACGGCGCGTTTTATCTTCTCGTCAAGGCACTCGAAGACGACGACAACGCCTTTGCCAACGTTGCGAAAAAGTCGGGATTGTTGCTCGTTCCGTGCGACGATTTCGGCGCGAAAGGCTACGTTCGTATTGCGTATTGCGTGAGCCTCGACGTCATAAAACGCTCTCTTCCCGTGTTTGAAAAGTTGTATAACAAATACAAGAAAAACTAATCAAAATTGCAAATATCGATATTTTAACAAAACAAAAACGGCATTTTAAGTGCCGTTTTCGTAATTTTGCTATACTTTAATCATCTTTATGGGATTTTGTAAAACTTTGTTTATTTGCCGTTTTGTATCTCGTTAATTATTGAGATGGCCCGCCGCGATGTACTCTGCAAGGCAATCTCTCGGATAGGTCGTGTCGCCGAGCGTTTCCACCATAGTGAGTTTGTTGGGCGCATAGTCGGTGTTGTACGAATCGGTGACGATATAGTAATTATCGTTGAGTCCTTCGCCTCTTTCGAGTTTTGCCTTGACCTGCGCGCCGTACGAGCCGTACTCGTAAATATAACTGTCGTTTCGGAAATAGCGTTTAAGCAAATTGTAGCCCGTGATTTTGCAAAGGTGCATTTCGTTGTCAAACGGGAACAAGGTTTGAATCTGCCTTATCGTGACGTCGCCTGCGGCGAGATAACCGGGATTTCTTACGCTGATATAGCCGCCTGCAAGCACTATGTCGTAGTCGTTGCCCCACACTTGCCGACCTTTCGCCAGGTACGCTTTTGCCATATAACTTCTAAGCATATCGTAACTCGTATAGTCGCTTATATGCCCTATCACTTTGTCGGGGTCGCCTATTTCGTCAGAGTATTTTTCAACGAGATTTTTGATTATATCGTTGCTTGCGGACTCGGAATAAACCTCGTTGCGCACAACGTCTACGGAAGTTGAAGATTTGCCGTTTGCATAGTTCACGGTTACGTCCGCGCGGGCGATTGCGTCATTGTAGCCGCCCGCCTGAATATGCTTGACGCCATAGCGGTCCACGAGCGTATACGTTCTGTGCGTATGCCCCTCGAACACGACGTTGACGTACCCGTTTGAAAGCGCGCTGTCGTACCAGTCCATATCCTTGTCGGATATATTTTGCATACTGTGACTGTTTCTTGCGTACCCGTCGTGAATGGACAACACGATATAGTCCGCGCCTTGCTTTTTCAATTTTTCGGACTCGCTTTTGATGAGTGCGGTGAGTTCGCTGCCCGTTTTGAAATACACGTCGCGGCACATACTTGCCGAAATCGACGAATAGCAATCCCCGATTGCGCCGATTATGCCGATTTTTGCACCGTCCTCGTTGACGAGCACCGACGGTTGACAATACGGCGCGCGCTCGTTCGTTGCGTGTTCGTAAACGTTGATTGCCAAAAGCGGAAAGTTTGCAAGTTCGGCGTTTATTTTTATTTTGTCCGTTTTCCAGTCAAATTCGTGGTTGCCCAGAGTCATTGCCGAGCAATTCACAAAGTTGAGCCACTCGGTTGCGAGTCTGCCTTTGGTGTTGTTGGACTCGGCGCTTCCCTGCCACATATCTCCCGACGCGAGTAAAACGGAATTGCCGTTTGCCTGCTTGTCGAGAAGATACGTCGTCAACTCGTCAACGCCGGGTTGCGTGTCCGTGTCGGCGTACATACCGTGCAAATCGTTGATTGCATAGAAGTCGATGTCAACGACAACGCCCTTTTTGCAAAGGTCGCACTTTCCGTCGTCGTTGCCGTCGATATGAACGCAATCGCCGTCCATATCGCGATAGCATTTGTCGCAAACGAGGTCGCCGTTTAAGTCGGAATGATTGCACTTGTCCTTTTCGCCGCACGCAACGAAAAGCGTGACGCAAATCGCCACGACAAGGAATAATGCGATTATCGAAAGTTTTTTCTTCATAAGCACCCGCGCCGCGAAATATCGTCAAATATATCGCGTCCTATATTTTTTGATATATCCTATTTAATATACCGTAAATAAATATACCACATTTAACAGGCAAAGTACAATATCCGAAAATATCCGATTTTGCTTAAAATTCGGAACTCACAACTCAAAAAAACCGAAAGCCCGACTGTATCAGGGTTTTTGTCGGGCTTTCAAAAAAGGGATAAACGTGGACAAACCACTATGTCGTCGAGCAAACGCTCGTTGAAAACGTCAGGACGCTTTGCGCATAAGGCTTATGCGTACGAACACGATTTTGCCGTCTTTGGTTGCGATTTGCGAATTGTTGACTCTCGATTGATTGTTGATATGCGTCATATAAAATTTCATTTTCTTTTTCCTTTGCAAGCGGCGTATATTTTTGTTTTCTCTCTTGCTTGCAAGCATATGATATGCTATACTGTGTACCGAAATCGGTACATCAAACGATTTTTATAAAAAATTTTACGAAAAAGGAAAAGATTATGGCACTCGAAGCGAAAAAGACTCTGATTATGCGAATATATCAAATTCTCGACGAATACAGCGACGAGGAACACCCCTTGACCCAACAAAACATAATCGACATTTTAGAGCGCGACTACGACATACCCTGCGAGAGAAAAGCGGTGGGCAGAAACGTGTCCTATCTCAAGGAAATGGGATTCGACATCGAATCCGGCGCAAACGGAACGTATCTTGCCTCGCGCAAACTCGAAAACGCCGAACTTCGACTTCTCATAGACAGCGTGCTTTCGTCGAGAAACGTCAATTCCACCCACTCGGAACAGTTGATAAACAAACTTATCGCACTGGGCGGTCGCAACTTCAAATCGCACGTCAAGCACGTGTATTCCGTCAAGGAGTGGGACAAATCGGACAACAAGGCGTTTTTCTACAACATCGACGTCATAGACGAGGCTATCGAGCAAGGCAAGAAAATCAGTTTCAACTACAACAAAATCGGGCTCGACAAAAAGTTGCACGTTTCAAAGCCGCACGTCGGCTCGCCATATCAAATGCTTCTGCACAATCAACGCTACTACCTTATGATGTTCGACGAAATGTTCGACGAGGTGGGATTCTATCGCATGGACAAAATCACCGACATCGAAGTGCTTGACGATAACTCAAAACCCTTGCGCGAGAACGTCGGATTCGAAAAAGGCATAGATTATAAGCGTATCGCAACATCTCTGCCGTATATGTACAACGACGCACCCGTCGCGATAACCCTCAAATGCTGGATAGGTATGGCGGACACGCTCTACGACTGGTTCGGCACGAACTTCACCGCAAAGAAACTCGACGACAAATATTTCGTCGCGACTATCGTTGCAAGCGAGAAAGCTATGCTCTACTGGGTGCTGCAATACAACCGAAACGTCGAGGTGCTATCCCCCCTCTCTTTGCGCGAAAACGTGGTCGCAAAACTCAAAAAAACACTCGCTTTGTATGAAAACGATTGATTTTTAATGTTTGCATAATTCGCTTTTCGGTTGCTTTTCTTATCTAACACAACTATAATGCAAGCGGATTTGAAATCAAACGGTACATGATTATGAACAAAAACATTTTGTCAAGATTGTATAGACACGGCGTTCAACTTATGGCGGTGGGTATCGTAACCGGCATACTTTCGGGTGTCGTCGTGACGTTTTTCAATATCGCGGCGGAGTTGTTCTCGAAGTACGCAAAAGACGTCTACGCTCTTGTGCGCGAAAATCCCGCTTTCGTCCCCTTGCTTTTCGCTGCGCTTGCAATAATCGCTTTTTCAATCGCTACGGTTTCAAAGTTCGTTCCTATGGTTCGCGGAAGCGGTATTCCCCAAACGGAAGGCGCGGCAAGAGGCTTGCTCGAACTCAAATGGTACAAATCGCTACCCGCTATGGCGGCTTCCTGCCTCGTGTGCATACTGTCGGGCTTGACGGCAGGCGCGGAAGGTCCGAGTATGTTTATCGGCGCGACCTGCGGCGAGGGCACGAGCAAACTTTTGCGCTGTACGGATATGGAAAAACGCTATCAAATCACGGGCGGAGCGTGCGCAGGTCTTGCGGTCGCTTTCAATGCGCCGCTTACCGGTATCACGTTCGCTTTCGAAGAAGCGCACAGACGTTTTACGCCCGCTATATTCATTTGCGCATTTTCGTCGGTGCTTAGCGCAATCATAACCAGAAACGCGCTTTACGGTTGGATGAATATGCCCGTCGAAGGCATTCTTTCCTCGTTCAACCTCATTCAGATTCCCCTCAAAAGTTACGGATTTGTCGCACTTGCCGCCGTCGTGAGCGGAATTTGCGGATTCGGATTCTATAATCTTTGCTTGTTGTCAAAGAAACTCTTTGCTAAAATCAAAACAAAAAACGCGCTTACGACAACCTATCTCAAACTGTTGTTCCCGTTTATATTCGCAGGCGTTTTCGGGCTTATCACCGCTTCCGTTATGGGCGGCGGTCACTCGTTTATCGAGTCGTTGGGAACTCACGGCGGAACGACGCAGCAAAGCGTCGCAACCGTATTCTCGTCGCCCGTCGTGGTTACGCTTATTCTCGTGCTCGTGATGAGAGTTATCGCCACCGCGCTCAATCTCGGCGCAGGCGTGCCTTGCGGAATATTCATTCCTATGCTCGCAATAGGCGCGTGTATCGGCACGCTCGTGGCAAAACTCGGCGTCGCTTGGGGCATGCCTACCGAATACGCCGATTGCATAGTTATGATTTGTATGGCAACATTCTTTGCAACAATCGTCAAAGCACCGCTTACGGCAATAATTATGGTCGTGGAACTTACGTGGCAATTCACTCTGCTCGTACCCGTCGTCTTGGGCGTGTCCTTCGGATATATGGTGAGCGAAGTGTGCGGCGCAAGGTCTATTTACGACGAACTGCTCGACAATATTCTCGACGAGCAACACGTCCACCTCACCAAACAAACCTACTTCGCAACCGTCGAGGACGGCTCGATTGCTATGCACAAACCCATTCGCGACGTGCTTTGGCCGAGCAACTTGCTCATACGTTCGATAAAGCGCGACGGCGTTTCAATCGTTCCCGCTTCGGATACAGTCCTGCAAGTCGGCGACGAATTGAGCATACAAGCCGAATGTGTGGACTACGACAACTTCAAAGTGTCAGTGGACGAAATCGTAAAACCGAGAAAGCACCTTTTCTCGAACAAAAAACATAAGTCGCAACACGAACAAAACGAATAAAAATCGCAAAACAAGTCGTTTATCCGCTCGTTTAAGACATATAAACGTTGCGTTTTGCAATTAAAACTACAAATTTACACAAAAAAACAATCGCTTTTCAGGCGATTGTTTTTATATGCTTTTCAAAAATATCAGTCTTCTTCGACGTCGCACGCAGGTTCTGCAACGGCAGATATTACGTCCGCCGAAGTCGCCTCTTCGCTACCCTCGCAAGCGGAATTGCGCGCGGCTTCTTCGCGTTGCTTTTTGAGTACGGGAAGTTCGTCCGTGCAGAACAATCTCACCTTCCCGTCCTTGTTTTTGCCCACGATGTTGAGGATTTTGCCTTTCGTCACGCATATGCCCGCAAAGAGCGGTTCGAGCAAGAAGAGTATCGAGAGCAAGAGCATAAACACAAGCACCACCCAAAGGAACGCGCCGTCGCCAAACCACGCTATAAAGCCTTTAAGGATATTGTCCGTGCGCATAACTTGGTCCACGACAAACAATTCGTCAAAAGCCGGCATACCCGTCGCGGTTGCCTTTGCCGCAAGCGGAAGTATCGCAATAAAAACGTACACCAGCGGAAGCGTAAGCACAAACGCGAACGTCGTTATGCCTATCGTGAGTCCGTTGCGAAGTTTTCTGCTTGGAAAGTTCAACGCCACGTTTGAAAAGAGCATAATCCCTGCGCTCATCGTGAGAATGACGACGATATATTTTGCAAGAACATTGTCTATTCTGCTGAAAGCCGTGAAAAACGCGATATTGTCGGGATTGTCCATATCCTGCATCGCGTTGAGCAAAAACAGTATTCCCAAAATGATGATCGCCACCGAAAGACCCAAAAGCGCAAAAAGCACCTTCTCGGTTTTTGAGAGTTGTTTAGTCATAATTTTACCCCTAAAATTAATAAGTCAATTATACCCGACAATCGCATTATAAGCAACAAAAACTTTTCCGACCTACAGACTTCGTTAAGGTTATCAAAGATATCTATTGATAAATTTTCAATAAAAGTTAGTTTTAACTCACTTTTATATTGAAAAAAATAATTTTTTATGGTATACTAATCTACAATAACGCATTGTCGAGGTGTTGTGTGACGATAACGTATAAAAAACTATGGAAATTACTCATAGATAAAGATATGAAGAAAAAGGATCTTATTGCATTAGCAGGGGTAAGCAATTATACTTTGAATCGTCTTACTCGCTCTGAAAATGTAAATACCGATACGTTAATAAAAATATGTAACGCGCTCCATTGTCAATTAGAAGATATTATGGAACTAAAAAATGACGAGATTTAGAGGAAAGTAAGAAGAAGCGATATGGCAAACCATTATATTCAAGCGAGTCTTTTTGATGAAGATATAAATGATAATAAAGCGCAAATTTTGGATAATATGCAATTATACTTGCCCCATGATAAAGCTGTCGATATTAAACGATTTTCGACATATAATCTTGAGAAATATAAAAATGATGTTGAAATAATTGGTCTTGAAGAAACCTGGAATAATATTGTTGCTTTTGTTTTGCAAGGTCATTATAATTCTTTTCTAACAATCGATAAGTTTGCTGAATTATATGAAATAGGTCTTGCAATACAAGACAAGTATGCGAAGAAAGAGAGTGGGCAATATTACACTCCTGATGATGTTGCTAATGTAATGGCTAATTGGTTCAATACACTACCGGGGGAAAATATTTGCGATGTGGCTTGTGGCACAGGAAAATTAGTTTTAACTTATTTGGATTTAATTGGTTTTGTAAATGCTCGTAAAATATTAAAGGCGGGCTTACTTTATCTATATGATATTGATAAAATAGCCCTAATGATATGCAAAACCATTCTTGTTTTAAAATATGGAAAAGATGTAGAAGCCTCAATTCATACTGTTTGTGGTGATTTCATCAACAAAAAAATAGTGTTACCTAATAATTGTAAGGTGATTTCAAATCCTCCATACGCATCTATTAGCGATATACCTTTTCTATGGGATACAACCGAAGTTGTAACAACCACAAAAGAGCTTTATGCTATTTTTATGGAAAAAATCATAAAGCAAAGTCGTTGTTCTGTGATTATTACGCCCTATAGTTTTTTAGGAGGGAATAAATTTTTGGCGTTACGGAAAGAAATGAATAGCCATAATGGTTTTGTTGTTTCTTTTGACAATGTTCCTGGCAATATTTTTTGTGGAAGAAAGCATGGGATTTTTAATACCAATACCGCAAATTCTGTTAGGGCTGCAATAACAGTTGTAGAAGATTTAAGCAGTATTCAAGGTTTTAGAATGACACCGCTTATACGATTCAAGAATGAAGAGCGTGACTTATTACTAAAAAATGAGGTTTTGGAATCGTTTATAGATGATACATATCAGCTTATAAGTGATACAAATCCTATGTATAGTAGGTGTTTTAAATCACTTAGAGCAGTATGGGATAAATGGATTTCATTTGATAAAAAAACCTTAAAATCTTATATTGTGCCAAATGGAGAATACACCTTATCAATGCCAAATACCTGTAGATATTTTACAGCAGCTGCCAATGGAAAAATTAAACGCAATGGGCAGATTGCATTGTCATTTCAAGATGAACATGTATTTAATTATATGTTTTGTCTTATCAATTCATCTTTTGCGTATTGGTATTGGCGCAATTATGATGGCGGCATTACTTATCCTAAGGGGTTGCTGCTTAATTTGCCTGTTTTTTATGACAAATTGACATGTGAAGATAAACAGTTTTTTGATGATATGGCGCATAGAATGATTCAATGTGCAAGTCAATTTACTGTTATTAAAAATAATGTCGGCGTTCAAGAAAACATAAAGTATCCAAGAATTTATAGGGATAAAATCAATAGAAAAATTTTGGATATTCTTGGTTGCAAGCTTAGTGAAAAAGATTTTGATATCGTCCATTCAAATATGGCGTTGGAGGTAAATATATGATGATCCCGTTAACTAAACAACAAAACGAAATCATGCACGAATTTTATGCTGTTCCTGCGACGAAAGTGATTTTCAACAAAGCAGAACGTAATGAGTTATGGAAAAAAGCTATATCAAGAGCGAGTGATTTTGATTTTGATTCTTTGAAAGAAAAATGCCCCGCTTTAGAACACCAAATTCAAAGAAGTTATCTTTCAGGGCGCAATATCCAATCTGCTGTTTTTAGCGAATGTGTATATGCTCAAACTTTTGCAAATATGATGGGCCTAAAACTATTTATCAATTGCTTTGAAGTGTTTGATTTTATTCCGGAATCTATTGTGAATCTATTATCATCATATCATTTGGTTCCAAGATATGTATATTCAACTTTGGATAAAAGGCGAATGTTGATACAAGCTGGCGGATGTGATGGAATAGATAGTGCCTTAATTACAGTTATCGACTTAGAGATTTATACCATTGAATTTAAAGAACCTGGCGCTAAAACAAGTGAGCCCGATTTACCTAAATATAAAGAAGATGGCGTTTTAGTTGTTACTGAAAAGTGGATAGAAAATTACCCACAGTTCAAGGCGATGCTCGATGAGCAAATAGGTCTAAATTTCTTTGAAGTGATGGGGCATAATATAAATAATTTTTCCAAAGAAAGTATTGATATTGCTGTATCTAATTGTTATACTCGAACAAAGAAATACGCTGATGTAATTTGTACTGAAGATATCAAAGGCTATTTGGTAATGATTCCGACCAACCAAGCATCTGTATGGGCAAGTATTGAAGGTGAAATTCGCCCTGCGGGTAGAAATCATTATAATGTATGGACTCCAAATGCATTGAAAAGATTTTTAATGCAACGAGGCGCAACCATAGATAATGATGTTGTTAAAATAAATAAATCTAACCTTGAAGAACGAAGAGAACGTGGGGGAAATCGAAAAATATCTGGTTATAAAGTTACCCCTCTATTTTTCATTTATGCAAGCGACTGTATTGAAAACGATGGAATTTTAATATTTAATCTGAATAAAATGCAGCAACTCAATCCTACAATTGCAGGCAAAATGTTTTTCAAAAACTTATTACATAATGATGTAAAAACATACTATGGATTTTGAGGCTTAAATGAAAATAGATATTTATGTCTATTGAAAAAACTGTTATACAGTCTTTCATAGCAAGCACCTGTATTGAGCATAGAAAAAGCCGAGCATTATTCGCCCGGCTGATTCTTCTTTTTGCCGTCTAAATCGACTTTTATGCCGAAATATTCGTTAGAAAAGAATAATACGAACTCTAACTTATCGTCAGGGTTCGTATTATTCCATAATGGCGGAGCATTAGTAAAGAAATACTATGAATTTTAAGATATCAATTGAGTTTAGGCGTCAATTAGGCGCCTAAACTCAATCTCAAACAACACAAAAAACCAATAGATGATAAAATACTAAAAATTACGACCAACAAGCATTGTTTCTCTTTCCTCTTCTTGTACTACATTACACACATAGACGGGAAAATATATAGTGTCAAACTTGTTACGTATTTATACTAGCAAAAACATAAGCATTATTCAACCAAGTCCTTTAAGAAATCGACAACATATCTACGTTTCAATATATCGTGATATTTTTGATTCCTATACATTCTCAAACAGCCATAACAAGAGGAATCGCCTTGTTCATCACCACACGTACAATTCTTCGCCCTATAATATGCTGCTTTTATAAGTTTTTCCATCATATCCTGAGTGTTAAGTCGTCTGACATGTCCCGCTCCGCCCGGAGTCGTATCATATAATACAAAGCAAAAACTGCCGTCGTTTTGATACTGCAAGCATCCGGATATTTCATTTTCATCTATGTCAAGAATTGCGCAGGCAGATAGTATCATTGCTTGCAATACAGAATAAGCCTTTTCCATTTTTGAAATGGGCTTATATATTTTTATAAGAGTAACGTCCGTTTCAAACGTATATCCGAGAGAAAACTTATCCAAATTTTTATGGTTGCATTTTTTACCACTCGGCGCAGTATGCTCTTTTTGTGTGGTTTTTAGATAAGGATTTTTGCTTTCATGAGCATCCATCGCAAAACCGCACTCCTGGCAGACAAAAAAGTCATCAACGGTCAACATTGCCATACGCCCGTTGCTTATTGCTGTAACACCGACATTTTTCCCATTGACACTATACTTCGATTCGGGCATATCATCTTTGTAGTTAACAAAGGACGCTTCGGATTTGAATGTTCTTTCCGGTTTTACCAGTGTTGGCTTAGCAATATTTTTGTCGGCAATAAAGCCAAATTCCGGAATTAAGAAAGTTTTAACCTCCGTTTCGCTAAACTCGCAACCGCATTGCTTGCAGGATTTCAGATGTTCTTTGCTATCTTCAGTGTGCAGTTCTATGTTTAGAGTTTGACATTTCGAACACTTTACATAATCATACATTCTCCAATGTTCGTGCGGCATTCTTCTTATATATCTACTCGTAATCAGTTTGCCATTTGCAACGACTTGGCATCCCGGAGCATACTCTGAAATTGCCATAGATAAATCTCTTGACAAGTCAAGGCCTCCATTGCTTCCCTTTGTTTCTAATAACAATTCTACTGTATCGACAGGAAAACCATATTTGGGAAGAATTCCATTCTTTGACAAGAATGAAATGACGCTTTCATCCCTATAATTTTTCAATCTCCATGTAATATAATCAACGTTTTCGTTTGCATTAAAAGCACGCATTTTTTCTTTTTCCAATGCGCTTATTTCGGTATTATACAAATCAAATACTCGTTTGAAATTCGGATACTTCTCATCCGGCTCATCAAACAGCCATTTTGTCCAGGCAAAACTTTCAACACCAAACAAAATAGAGATTTGTTGAGGCAAGCATTCCAACAAATAGTCTTTCAAATCGGATGGATGGGTATCAAGATATTTTTTAAATTCGTTATAACCGCAATATCCAAATTGGTCTGGTTCCATCATGCTTTCCGCCGTATCAAAGAATTCAGGATACTTACGCCAGAAAAACGCAAGTGCTGACGAGTATAGATGTCTTATACCGATCTTTTCGTTTTCGACCTTAAATGCCGGTGGTACAATCACACCTTTTATCATCGAAATTGGCTCTTTGAAAAAGTTGAAATCGTGATTAGACTTATTGCAAAACGTAAGAGCAAATGCAGCCGATTTTGTGCTTCTACCAGCACGGCCTGCTCTTTGGGTATAGTTTGCAGGTGTCGGTGGCATATTGCGCATAAAGACGGTTTCCAACGCACCAACGTCAACGCCCATTTCAAACGTTGTCGAACAACTTAATACATCGATTTTTTGTTCCTTGAACAGATTTTGATATTTATAGGCTTCTTCTCTATTCAACTGTGCGGTATGTTCAACAACCCTGAGCGGTTGTACATGCAAATCGTTATAGAGTCTATAATAGTGGTCGCCATTTAATAATTCATCTATATCTACTTCCTCCAACTCGCCATCGCACATATAGTTCGGGCAGATGTTATCAATATTGATTGTTGTCAATCTCTTACAATGATTGCATATATACCATTTTTGAGTATTGCCAAAAGTTAGTTTCGAAGAATCTACCCTATAGCCACTGACACCCGATTTTGACGTTACATTAACCATTAAATTCTTTTCAAAGAAGTGTTTCCAAATTCCTTCAAGCAGTTTTTCCGCATCTTCTCTTGAGATTTGTATTCCTTTCTTATTTAGAACTTTTATTAAATAATCAAGCCTTTTATTAGTCATTTTATCGTCGCGAGGAATAAACGATTTTACATACTTTGATATGTCACCGTGAGATAAGTATGTTGCTTCAACACCATTGTGTGTGAAGAACTCTCTATCAGCAGGCGTCATATTTTTGTTATAACTTATCGCAGCCTCGGACAGCATGCCCATTAAAAAGCATCTGCACAATTCTTTTACTTCTTCTTTGGACAGATTATATTTTGAATTAGCAGAAAACGGCACGGCATCGTTGATTTGCACATCTAACAACCCAAGTCCTATCAAAGAATGTCGTTGTCTATTATCGACAAGTTCTTTCAAAACGGCTTTCCATGCTTCCAATACATAATCCACCGTTGTTTCCATAAATGGATGAACGCCGTTTACTTCCATAGCACCCGCCAATTCTTTTACCAGTGTAGGAAGCGGAGTATATCCAGGCTTTTCTTTTATTAAATCACGAATCATTTTCCCATACAGCATATCGTCGTACGTTTCGGAAAAGTACGTAGAAAAATACGCCGCCGCTTGTCTGCTGTCTGAGAATGCTATAAACTGTTTAGCTTTGGGAATATCAACAATCACTTCTTCATCGTCAAAACAATCAAAACCGTCGTCATTTTGCGGAATGCTTATTTTCCTTTCGTGCGATGGCAACTCTTCAAAAAGTGCCGTTCCTATAACGCTTGTTGACGCCTCTTGTCCTGTGAAAAATGAACGAAGTATGCCCAACCTATTAACTCCTCCGCATTTTACACATTTTGTGACCTTGCCTGTTTGCTGGCTAGTTTGTACTTTTGTTAGTTTTATATAATCGGCATCACCATGCTCGCATTTGTGTTTTTTTACAGCGTTTACAGGTCTAATAAAACCGCAATATGGGCAAAGTTCAAACTGCTCGACTTTCAATTGGTTATCTTCATCTGCATCATCCTCATCTTTATCCGAACTGCTATCGCCAATTAAAAATGCTTCTTTGATGATTCCGTTTGCATAGTTATTCTTTTGCACCAAATGACTTTCCTCAATTGTCCCCAACAAATACAGTGCATGACATTGAGAACAAGTAACAGCCTCAAATACTTTGTATTCCTTGCCATCGAAATAATCAGTGCTTTTTCTCGTTAAGAAAACGTTTTTATGCGGTGGCAAAGTAATATAAACGCCTTCGGTTGCCTTAATAAACATGTGATATCGAGAATCGAACAATTTGGTTCTATTCATATTTGCCGAAGATGCAACCGTGACAAAATCAGATAACTCTTCAGGAGTCCAGTCCATGTGCACGCACACATCTTTTACGCTTCTTGGAATACACAAATAGTTCTTTATCCTCCAATATGTTTCGTCTTTTAAAAGCAAACCAAACAAGAACTCACCCAAGTCTGTCTTGTTTGATGAATAACCAAAGTTATCTTTTATTTTTTGCAAAATTATTGTGTCATCATATCCCAAGGATATTTGTTCAGACACAAACGAATAAAAATCTATGCCTAAATCAATCGACTTGTTTTCTTGTAACAAATCGATTCTCGTTGCTCTAATTACATCTTCTATTCCAAAATGCGCATTACACAAATTGTGCGCAAACTCAACAACTTCGTTGTTTGTGTTTTCATCACCTAGCGTTGCACTTGTCAAAATATACTGTATATGGCTTGCGTCAATACTTGCCATAACGCGTCGCAACAAAAGAGACACTTCAATTCCCGTTGAGCCCGTGTATGTGTGCGCTTCATCCAAAACGATGTACTTCCAGTGTTTTGCGTATTCTCCGTTAAAGAACACATTATCTTCCGGGCGCAACATTAAATATTCGAGCATCGCATAGTTTGTTATCAAAATATGCGGAGGCGTTTTTTTCATCCTTTCGCGAGAAAGCAATTCGTTTTTCAACGGCGTTTTATCTTCACCGTTAAGTTTTTTGTACTGCAAAATTGCCTTATCTTCTTTATACTCTGTTTGCCCCGTATAAGCACCAAACGTTATATCCGGATAATCTTTCAAAGATATGCGCAATCTATCGATTTGATCGTTTGCAAGCGCATTCATAGGGTAAATAATCAACGCTCTAACACCTGGTGTTAACTTTCCCCCGTTTGCATCTTTCTCTTGCATCAATGAATTGAGAATCGGCAGCAAAAAACTCTCAGTTTTACCTGAACCGGTACCGGTTGAAACGACCAAACTGTGCCCTTCCATTGCACGTTTCAACGCCATTTCTTGGTGAACGTAAAGAGTCTTCTCATATATGTCGTTGATCTTTTCAAAGCCTTTATTCAAAGTACCATTTGCAACCAATTCCTTAACGGTATGACCTTTCTTAAAAGAGTCAACAACATCAAGATTGGGCCTTTTGCAAAAGGCTCACTTTGATTCAACTGTTGCTTAAACAGCGCTTTATATTCGGGATCGCTTATATCAAATACCGTTTGTAAATATCTTTGATATTTTCGAGCAATATTTTTTGATGCTTGAATAACATTAAAACTCATGTGTGTTCCCCTTTTTATTTGATTTCTGTTTTCAGTGAGTATTTGTCATCCGCCAAAACGGTTATACTTTTTATGCGCTCTATTCCAGAATAACTAAGATCATCTTTCAAGAGCCATCCTTTTCGTTTGTCGTATAATAGTTCGCAATATTCATCTCCGTCATCTCTTAAAACGATGATACAGTTAACATCGGATTTATTGTAGAATATGACCAACACATTAAACTCTTTTTTGAATTTTCCTGAATACATATCATATCCACAAACGCCTTTGTAGCAGATGCAACTATCCATCGATTCTTGATCAAAAACATCTATGCTCCATAATCCAACGATTTCCTTTCCGTCTACCATGCCGTCATCTACTCCGTCTATACGTTCAAGATTTTTGATATAGTATTTTTCAGTGAAAAAAAGCGGTTGATATTTTTTTTCGTTGTCTCGGGCAGATCTAATACATATTTTGACATCGGTCAACTCTGTCAAATTAACTAATTTGAGAATAAATTTTCCGATCTTGAACGAAAACGAATCAAAACCGCTATCATCGTTTTCTATTTCATATACCTCAACGATATAATCGCCTTCCTCCAACGGCATTTCAATTTCGAATTTTCCATCAACAAGAGGAATATCTTGTTCAATAATGTTATTATCCTTAGATATCGAAACACTATATTCAGAGTCTCCAAGAATTTCAAAACTTCCGTACAATAAACTCTGATCAAAATCACCGCTCAACGAATGTGACAATATCAAACTTCTGCATATTACGTTAAACAGAGTATATGTTTTACCGTCAAATTGCGCCTCTATTTCACATTTTGCAATATCATGTGTCAACCAAGATTTTAAATTGCTAATGCGATATGAATAGCAAACGTCTGTTTCTTCATATCTTCCATACACATCAGACTCCCCGTCGTCCGAAATCTGAGCATTGGTTCTTACAAATATCTTATTGCTCTTATCAGTAAATGCAAACGGTCCATTCACATAAATATGCGATGGGAAATCTTTTCGATTTATATCCGATGGTTGCTTAATTGACCAATTGTCATCCAATTTAAATTTCCATCTAAATAATGGCAAATCAAATGACAATTGCACCGCGCCACTGTCCAGCAAATAGTTCAGACTAAGTTTCCAGTCCTTAATTTTCTTGCAATGGTCATCGTTCTCGGGGTCAAAATTCATCGTCAATCTATTGATTGTTGCTGTTTGTTCCCAATTGTCATTATCGATCTCAATATTCAGTTTTTTATCAAACTCAATCGAACCGCAATCAACAAAAACATATGGCGCAGAATTGAATTTATAATCAAATCCTTTTATGAAACAAAAATCAAAAACGCTTCTATTGGCACTTCCGGGAACGCTGATTTGGACAGAATAGCACCCCTCATGTTGCAAGAAGTCGTTTAAATCGACTATATAGCCGTAAGAGTCATTTGTGCTTTCGTCTTTAAACTCATAATAACGCACGTCAACCATTCGATGCATCGTATCTTTTCCGTTATGCGAAACGATAACGCCAATCCCTCCTACTTTTGTTTTTTCGGCTTTAAAAAGGATTTTAGGTGCAGCAGAAAAAACCGCATAACTCTTATTGTTCGATATTGCGACAACACCTTTGACCGACTTGTTCCCAATCAATCCTTCTCTGAGTTTATCTCCAACTTGCACCGCTTTATTGTCGATGGACAATATATTTCCGTTTTCACAATAATAGTGGCTTACAAACATATCACCGTCTTTAATTGACGTTGTTTCTTCTCCATAAAGCAATTGCGGTATATTAGCGCTATTTGAGAAGCAAAACAAGTTTCCTTCTGGTAAAGTTCCGTTTGAATAATCTACAAATTTGCCGTCATCTTTGAAAATGCGATAATTGCTTCCCTTTATTAAAAACGTCGCATACTTCTTATTCGTAGAGCAAAGAACCATTTTGATATCTTTAAACACTAAGCCTGACGGAACAACAAAGGATTTTTCTTCCGTATAATAGCAGGCTTTACCCTCAAACAAATCAGGCTCTACCATTTGCAAATTGTTATTACCAAAATCAATTAACCAAAACGGACAATCCGAACCGTCACATTGCGGCAATATCTCTCTCGGAAGTCGAATTGAAAACTGTTTGTCTTGATATTTTACGCTTAACTGCGGCTTTGAAATAAGCGTCGCACCTTTGCTTGATTTTGAACGCAAGCTTATTCTCAACTCTTTATTGAATGCTCCATTTGGGTTTGCTATCCAATTCTGAAGTAAATCGTTTATCCTATTACCTGTTTTGGGGATAACTGCTTTATTCCAAAAACAATCATCCATCATTTTTAATATCCTTCTTATGCGCAAACGACAACTTTTTTCATTTAATTCAATTGCCTTTGAAGTGTGCTTCATTATGTCGCTAATTGACCTAACGTTATTGCTTTTTAGCTCATCTAAAAGCAACTTAAAATTGCCTTTGCCAAAATCGCCATAGATGTTTTCAATGTCTCTATGTAAATCTAGACGCCAAAAGTCAAACAAATAATCAAAAAATTGAGTCGCGCATTTGTCAGTTACAAAACAATGCATGCTAATATTGTCAACTTTTTGTTTTAGAGTATCGTCATACGTTTTGCCTGTTTTTAACATGATAAGTCTAAAGCAATCGTTTATTTCGGTTTGCTTATTAGGACTTAGTTTAACGCCATACTCGTCAAAGATATGCGGCCAAAAAATCCCCCTATAATAATACTTCATCGCATATCTAACGATTCCAAATGCAAATACCTTTTCACGTTCCGGTGAAAAAGAAGAAGATCTATCGCTTTCAAGATGCATAAACTCATTACGCATATATTCGTTTAGTAAAATTTCTTCTTCCTGAGATATTGAGATATCTCCTATTAAAATTTTCTTGTCATACTCTTTTTCTATTCGAATAAACAGTTTTTCCGATTCAGAAAGACATTCTCCGTTGATATGTGCCAAAAAGTATTTTGTGTTTTTCTTTATATTTTTGCCTTTTTTACAAAGTTTGTTAAAAGTTTGATTTGCTTCTTTTTCAGACAAATCAAGGTTATTCTTTTCAACAACATACAAGCAAAACTTTTTCCAAACGTTAACAATCAACGAAAGCACTTGCAAATTAAAAAACGAATCTTTTAGTTTTGAAAACAAAAATAAGTCTTTCGAAAACTTGCATGGCTCGGAGTACATCCTGCGAGATTTTGAAACTACAACGCGATTTAAACTTTGCAATCTTTGATTTTCAATACCATCAATCACTTGTTTGCCATGTTGCTCTTTATATGACAAATAAAAAACAACTTTCAAAACCTCTCGCCAATTAGCAACTCTAAAAACGTTATCCCCTATTTGCAAGACTTGTGGCTCAAATACAAAATTTCGATATTTATCAAGATTTTGAAAATCTATTATCGTCAAATACTCTGACGCACTTTTTCTTTCACTCATAATAATCCTCTTCCGTACACCCAATGGCTTGTCACACTGTGAACTGTACTTCTCCCTTTCTGGGCATAAAGAACATATCCATTTCGTAAAGTTTGCGTTGTTTTCCGAATTTGCCGTATTTGCCGTTGATAAAGTCCATAAAGAACATATCGAGACGACTTCCCGGGTTAAAACCATATCCGCAAAGAGACATGAATTGGAGGATTTCAGTTTTGCTCAAATTAAGCAAAACCGAGAATCTAAACACGTCAATTTTTGACAATGTTTGATTATATCTCACTTTTTGTCTTTTGCGACAGTCATATTCTTTAAGTGCTTTTTTGTAATTCACATTTTTTTGAGAGCAATAATCATCGATGAAATCGTATGGATATTTATATGGATTCGGGTTCGGCCAAAGATCCGGGAAAAACATATCTTCGGGATTTATATCGGCAACAAATTTGATGATATTCAAAAAAGAGTGTTTGTCCGCATAAGCTTCCTTCAGTTTTGAATTTTGAGGCGCAACCTTATCAACAAGGTCAAACGAATCATAATATACTCCTTGAACATTTCCAGCACGCTCTAAAAGCATTCTACGCTCATCCTCGTAAAGTTGCTCTTTTAGCGGCTTTGGATTCAAATACGCAATCACTGTCGCATTGATTATATCTTCTTCGGTTTCGACTTCCTTGTCGGAAATCTCGGAAAGTACATCCAACACCGCTTCATACGCTTCTTTATCCGAATAACCGTTTGCGCCTGTGCCGATAATCGGCAAGCCTATTGTTTTATATCCATGATTGATTGCATAATCCACGACTGACTTATATGCCTTGCGCAATTGAGTGCAATTTGCATCATCGTTTTTCTTAAACGGCGTTACGATATGCAACACGTGGGCGGACTGCAAATCGCCACCTACCGTTTCGATTATTTTGCCAAACGGCATATCTTTTTGAGCATCTATCAAGGTTTTTACATCTTTTCGGTTGATGCCTTTGATGATGTTTTTGCATAGTCTTCCGTACACTGCGCCGTTAGTTCCAAGGCTGTTCAAAACCGCGTCGCCTTTGTATTCTAGCGCATCACCATATGTAACTGAAAATGACATATTTCCTCCGTATCTTTTGTGCAGATTGATGATCCATCAATCCAACACACATCCATCCTTCTTTTTATCTTCTAATGATAGTGCTTCAACCTCCGGTGTAAATTCAAATCCACACACTGCGAAAAACACTCTCAAATCGCTCAACGATATTTCATCGTTTTTGAACAACTCAAATGCTTTATCAGATATGTCTTGCTTGGTCATACCGCTTGCTTCAAGTTTTTTTACTTCGGCTTTTGCTTCATCAAACGAGATAATATCGCCCGCTCTATACTTTTTTACGGTTTCGCAATAGGTTCTCCCCTCTTGCAATCCGTCATTCAAAAAGCCTCTTGCAATGTCTACAGGAATATCCATCATACTTGCAAACGTTTCTGCCGCCTCGGGAAGCGACGCCTTGTCAAAGAAATCATAATTAATCTCAAGTCCGTTTCTCTTTTTATCTTCTTCGGACATTGCTTCGAATTCTTCCGTAAACTCATATCCCATAAGTTCCGTAAGCGTTCTCAAATCGCTTAAAGACATTTTACCGTCCGCATACATAAAATAAAGTGTTTTAACAATATCTTCCTCGGAATATCCGTTGTTTTTCAGTTGTTCAAGTGCTTGTTTTGCTTCTTCAATCGTCATAATATCCTCGCCCAACGCACAAATATGAAATTATTATAACACAAGTATGCGTTTCATTCAATATGGTTAGAAATTTTATTTTTTATTCTGCTCGTTATCATCTGGGAATCGTTCTTTCATCATACGAGTATATTCATATTTTGCACGCCCAGTACTTTGTCCAATAAGTTCCATCCAGTCTTCGCGAGAAAAAGTATCTCTGAGAAGGTGTCCTTTCTCCGACCATTTATCATACAACTCATAGTCACCTTCACAAAAGGCTTTGCTCCATTCTTTTTGACATTTTAGATATGCTTCGCATTTGCTCTTTGCAACTATTTCTTCTGTGAAAAAGGGTGTTGAAATCCACTCTATGTATTGATTCATGTACTTATCGATACGCTCGGCAATATCGTTTGGAACACAGCATTCTTCACGTTTTTCCTCGTCAGGTTTTTCTGCAAACCAATCGTAAAACTCGTATTCTATTTCATGGCAAATCAATAACAAATCATCCCACGAAATCATATTCTCGTGATAACTATTCTTTGCTATTTCAAGAATGGTCCTATCATCGAATTCTTTTCTCATTTGCTTAACAATCCAAATTGCTATTCGTCTTTTCATAGTAATACCCTTCGACTATTTTTGATAGTCGCCCTTTTTCTATATGCAATATTAAATAAACTGTATACCATTTTTGTCACATTGATGTCACAAATCAGCACACCACGTCTTCCCACCGGTTGTTGCGCTACATGGGATTTGACAATTCAAGACTATGCTCTAAAGGGGTTGACCATATCTTGATGTAGTATTCCGTACCATCTTTATCATATTGTTTTGCCCATTCAAGTTGCTCGCGAGTGCACTCGGAAAACCAAGTGCCCTCTGCGATGCATTCAAAATCATCCATGGTCATATCCTGCCCAAATTTACGCTTGTTCTGCCGGGAATTTTGCGTTCATAATACGGCGATATTCGTATCTTGCACGTCCATCTTTCGTACAATCTATCAGTCTTTCCCAATCGGACTTTGAGAACTGTTCTCGAAGCGTTTTTACTTCTTGCAAACACTTGGCGAAGGCATCTTTATCGTCGTCAAAGAACAACTCATTTGCTTTTCTATATGCTTTTGCATATAGGTTGAACGCATCGGATGCGTCATCGCTTTGCATATCAACGTCAGCCGTTATCCACTCTATTCCGTTTGCAAAATCCCAAATGCTTGCCCACGAGTCGTTTCTTGATGGCGCGACATTCTTTGCCGATTTTGTGTTCGCAGACGATTGATTGATTGCTCCGTTCACCGAGTCGTTTTCATCGGTTTCTTGTTCCCAGCCTTTCGTCTTTTTATCTTCCTCGGACATTGCTTCAAATTCATCCGTGAATTCATATCCCATCGTACCAATAAGTGCTCTTAATGTTTCAACATCAAATTCTCCTTTCGTAAACATGAGATACAAAACTTTGAGAATATCGTCTTCGGTTTCACCTTGTGCCTTCAAGTCTTCGATTGCTGCTTTTGCTTCTTCGTATGTCATTTTTTTATTCCTCCTCGTTATTCGTTGCGTTGTTTTCTTCAACATTTCCGTTCAATGCTTCAACGGGATTTGACTTTGATTCGAGTTCGGCAAACATTGCCTTCATCGTAGCGTTACCGCTCGTAAGTTTCTTTATCGTCAGTGTGTCGAGTTTGCGTTCCGCCGCCGTCAAATGCTTTTCGGATTTGAGCAAATTGTCTTTCACTTTCATCAAATGCTGTATCGTTGCATCGATTTCGTCTATAGCGTTTGAAAATCTATCGGATGCGTCCTTATAGTTCTTGCCGAATTTGTCCTTGAACTCGTTGAGTTCGCTTTCAAAGTTCGTGACATCGATATTCTGGCGTTTGACCATCTCTGCTTCCTGCTTGTATTTTAGCGAATTGAGCGCGGCGTTGCGAAGGATGGATATGATTTGGATGAAGAATTGCGGTCTTATGACGTACATCTTGTCGTATTTGTAAGACACGTCCACGATGCCGGTGTTGTACAATTCGCTGTCTTGTTCGAGCATAGAAACGAGTATTGCATATTCGCACTTTTTCTCACGTCTATCCTTGTCGAGTTCGGCAAAGAAATGCTCGTTCTTGTGCTTCGTTGCAGTGGTTTCCATCTCGTTTTTCATCTTAAACATAATGGACAAGATTTCCGTACCATCTTCTGCCGTTTCACGATAGATATAGTCGCCCTTACTGCCGGTTTTTGCATCGTTATCTTTGCCAAACTCTGCGCGCGGGAATGCAACCATACGCATTTCGTTAAACTTGTTTTCGCAATGTTGCTCAAGGTTTTCACCTACCATTTTCGTGGAAAGTTTCGTTTTATAGTCTTTGAGATATGCGATTGCCTCGTCTTTCATTTCCAACTCTTTCTCGTATTGAGAAACGATCAAACGCTTTGCTTCGTTATATTGATTCTCGCTTGTTTGAATGGTTGATTTGAGTTCGTATATCTCTTTTTCTTTTTCTGCGACTGCCTTTTCGATTTTGTATGTGAGGTTTTCGCTTTCGTGCTCGAGTTTGGCTTTGAGTTCCGCGATATAAGTATCCTTTTGCGCAACTATGTTTGCATTTTCCGCCGCCGCTTTCATTGCCGCAAGCTCAGCATCCTTCTTCATATCGCGCATAATTCTGTCCGTTTCTTTTTTGACCGACGCGTCAAACTCTTTGGTGCGCACTTGCTCAAGCAAGGTTGCGTATTCGCTTTCATCTACCGTAAAAATTGTTCCGCATTTGGGGCATTTGATTTCTGTACTCATAATTAGTTCTCCTTTATTTCGTATTCTTGTGTAAATATTTGTTCGATTGTTCCCGTTGCCTCTTTCAACGTTGCTTGATATGCAACGGCCGTTTCCAGATTCTTGAAGAAAAGGTAAGAGATGTTGTCTGTTTTGAGCTTTTCGAGCACTGCGTTTATGCTAAATCCGTTCGTTGAATCAGTACAATCTTTTATGCACTTGATTACTTCGAGGTAGTCAAACTCATCTTCATCGTTGCATTGCTCGGAGTCTGCAATCAAACATTCTGCAAGCAACCTTTCGGATGTGGAGAAGAACCAACTCATAGTTTGATGTTTTTCTTCTTTCTTGAAGCAAGCAACGAATTTCGTATCTTTTACTATTTCTTCTCCGTATTTTACCGAACACAACTTGTCGTATTCATAACGATTTATGATAGCCACCGGATTGCAACCGTTTCTAGACTTTGGCAAACTCTTTATCGTCCACTCCGCCAAAAACGTTGGGATTTCTTTGTAATACGCTTCAGCAATAGCGCAGGATATTGCAGCGGTTGTGTCGCAATCTCCGCCGATTGATATCGTCGTTCTCAAACAATCTTCAAACGAGTTTGAGATAAGGAAGCAATAAATTGCTTGTGGGACGGTGTTTTGACAAATCTCTTCGCCGTGATAATAAGTTCTTCTCAATTCTTCATAATCAAAATCGAGATTGTAGTATTGCTCAACGTAATTGCGGATGAAATCCTTGTCTTTGCCGATTCTTGCATAGTACACGCACATAGCGGTTACTTCTGCGCCTTTAAGTCCTTCCGGGTGGTCGTGCGTAACTTCCGTAACTGCTTTTGAAAGTGCCTTGACTTCTTCCTCGTCACGTCCGTACCATCCGCACGCAGAAACTCTCATAGCCGCACCGTTTCCACAACTGTGATAGGATTTTCTCGTATCGCTATACAGTGCCCAGTTGAAAAATCTTCCGCCGTATCCTGCATTTGGATATGCACGCGCCCATTTTCTTATGGTATCGATAACCTCGTCACGGTTATTTGCTACGTGACGTTGCAGTATATCGCACACCGCAAGCGTCATAATCGTGTCGTCCGTTGCTTCAAAATCGTTTTGGGTGATTTCAAAGTCTTTTGTCTTAATGTTGTTGAATTCGTATTTGGAACCCACTGAGTCCCCGATAATTGCACCTAGCATGGCAATTTCTCCTTTTTTGTTTTTTACAAGTACATTTTACTTCTTATTTTCGTGAGTTTTTACCCCTCTAGGTGTGTAAAATGCGTCTTTCTCTCACTTTTTCAAAAGAATGTCAATATCTTTGTTGAAGATTTGAATATGGTCTGTTCCGGGATTGATAATTACGCCGTCCAAATCGTAAATTTTTGGCAAGGCCAACACGTCAGGCAAATCGTAAATCATCGTGGTTTGCTTTTCTCCTATAGCGTGACTAGACAAATACACTTTCAAAAAAGCGCCGTCACCATTAAACACTCTTTCGAGTTTCGATGACATATTGAAGTCATCCATCGACAGTTTTGCATAATCCACCTCTTTGCTTTCCTTCGGCGTAAGTGTAACTGTATAGACAACCGCTGCATACGCATTTTCGATGCCTTCGATGCGCTCGTATTTGCCGCTTGACGAGAATTGTTTTAATTTCGCAATCAATTCGGGATTATCAAACTTTTCATCTGATGCAAGGCTCGTGGTCATTTCTCGTGCGCGTTGTTTTGGCAACACAACCAAACCGTTTTCCATATCGCGTGGGAATTTTTCTTTGGTGGTATTGATGATTTTCTCTATCGTGCAATCAAAAAACGAAAAATCGTCAACCGCCAATACTTCATCGCCGACCTTATATATATCTTTTTCTTCTTCACGAATTGTAGCGAAAAAGTAGTTGTCTTTGAATTTCACAAGCGCAACCGTCAATGGCTCGGGTTTTTGACCGTGTTTGTGATACTTTAAGTAACTCGCTACGCTTGCCTCGTCACAAATCCCGCCGTTTTGCATTTCGTAATCGAAATCCATATACTCGTCCGCTCCCGCAAATGCAAACGGCATCTCTACAAATTCTCCGTTTGGGAAAACAATGTGCGGACAAATCCCATCGCAAGCGTCCTCTTTTTGGACGAAGTACGCAGTCACGTTGTTTTCATTGAAACGCTCTTGCTTGCCTTGTTCTTTGAATATCGCGTTTGCTCTTTCAATTTGCTTTCTCTTAAAATCCAGAAGCAACCATTCACAGTCAAAAACTTCTTTATCGTGTTCGAGCAAAATCACCTTATCCAAAAAATCATTCGGACAAGTTGCCCCGTAAAATCTTTTGATTTGCGGGCACTTGCTACACGTATCAATATTGTGTTTCTCGTTCAAAAGCAAATCCCAATCCATTGCAAGTTTAACGATAAAACCTTTCTCCTCGTTTACGTACACCATAGGCGCGGCTATGCTCATAACATTGCCACATCTAGGGCAGGTAAAGTCAAAGAACGTTCTATCAAGTATCTTGTTCTTCAATTTCTCGTCTTTGGATAAAACCACGCACATTCTTTGCGTGTGCAATAATGAGTGACAGTTGCTACATTCAAAATCAATTCTTCTTGTCAAATCGGTCATATTTTCTTCCTTCGCTAACAAATTCGTTTGCGTTGATAAGTTTTTTTATTTTTCATTTCTTTTGCCAAAGTTGTTAGGCAAATACTCTTTTTTCTCCCAGTCATAGAAGGGCATATTCTCCACGTCTTTGATGCTGTTTAGTTCGACATGGTTTGGATACATTTCCCACGGAGAATATGCGCCCCAATGTCCACTGACCGGATAAAACGGACTCGCCAAAAATCCATTTGACAAATCTTTTTTAACACATACGTACACTTCAAACACTTTGTGAAAATTGTATATGTCTTGTATTTCTTTTTCTCGGCGCAACCATTTTTCAAATTCTCTATCAATGTTTTCTTCGAGAGCCAAATTTTGTGGATTGTTAAACTTGTCAAAAATGGGCTTTACGTGCAAATAGTATTCTTGCTTGGTCATTCCGACAAAGAATGAATTTGAATATATCGCATGCCCATCGGTTTCTTTTGACTGTGCAAGTATTATCATAGTTTCTCTCTTATTGAACTTTGCAAGGTCCTCAAAACTCATACCTTCATCTTTCCAAAGAATTTTATGCAATTCTTTCAATCTCTCGCTATGGTCAATGCCTTTCTCGATTTGCTCATTCATTAAGGAATGATATTCCAATATCAAATTGTCATAATCCGTTTGGGTAAAACTGCCATACAAACTTTCCATATTTCACCTCATGCTGCAATGTCATAGTCATCAAGAACATATTTTTGATTTTGTTTCATACGCGGTTTTGACTGAGATTTGGTTTCGATCTCGATGCCATATCTTTTTGATACTTTTTTAAGATATTTTGGGAGTTTCTCAAGCGTGTTGCGAATCGTGACTGTTTTTGCCTTGCTGAAATCGCCGACGTCCTTTACAGCCACGCCGTTTTTGAAATAATAATGGTTGGACATATAGAATTTTTGCTCAAAGAGATAGTATTTTTCGCCGTCTGCGATGAGATAAAACTCGTGTACGTCTTTTGCTACAGGCTTGCAATAAATTTTGGCTTGCATAAGCGCCTCCGTTGTTTTTGATGATTCAACTATAGCGCAAATGAATTTTGGTTTTTACCCCTCTCGGGGTGTAAAATTTTTTCCGGAAAGATTTTTGTTACCGTCGCCCCAAAGACTTCCGAAAAGGCGACAGCAACTATAGAAACTAAAGGATACTATTACTTTTAGAACAACACTTGAGAGCAACATCGTGTCGTGGTTTGGTCTTTGTATTTATATTATAAAGCAACGGCCACTCTCTGGGTCAATGGGGTTATTTTTCCGTGCCGTTGATATATTCGCTGACTTATGCGACGATAACCACCACGAAGGGCAAATAGAAATGAGTTAATTTATAGCAACGGGTTCGAATCCCACTTAGCCGTGTAATGAGATTAGAACCCGTAAAATGATGAAAAAACGAGTTTGTGGGTTCGAATCCCACTCGGTGACGTAACGAGATTTGAACCCATAATTGTAAAAAAAGCACCCAACCGAACTTTTACGGGTTCAGTTGGGTACATCTTGGCGGAAGCGGTGGGATTCGAACCCACGAACGAGTTACCCCGTTACCGCATTTCGAGTGCGGGCCGTTATGACCACTTCGATACACTTCCGTATGTGTTGTTGGTAAGCATTTGGAAGTGGGCATTCAAGGCACGCTGTGCGTATTCGCCTTGACCACTTCGATACACTTCCGTATCAATTTGTCAGCGTGGTAATTATAGTATATTAAATTGATTTTTGCAACAGATTTTGCACCACAACATCATTATTGTTGACTATGCTCGATTTTTCAAGGTGAACTATTGCTTGACGGACGGAAAAATCGTCGTATAATTATATATCATAAATTATATAACAGTATAATCATTATATAAAGGAACGGCAATATGAAAAAATACGCAATCGCAAACGCGAACATAATTTCGGGCAAATTGAACGACGGCGTTCAAAGCGGCAAATACGTTATTGTCGAAGACGGAAAAATTGCAAAAATCACAAGCGACAAGGCGGCAATCGACGGTTTGAAAGTGGTGGATTTGAACGGGAAATATCTTATTCCCGGTCTTATAAATCTGCACGTTCACCTTCCGGGTTCGGGTATGCCGAAAGACACGAAAAAGCAGAACAAGAAAACCGTGCGTATGCTTATGAATCACGCGCTGACGAAGTATATCGTGTACCGCATGTGCGCAAACTACGCCAAAGTCGAACTTATGTCCGGCGTTACGACAATCCGTACGGTGGGCGGACTCGACGACATCGATTCGAGGATTCGCGACAACGGCGCAAAGGGCAAGTTGAAAGCACCGAGAGTGCTTGCGTCGAATATGGCAGTATCCGT
>ULTC01025161.1_pt1 | contig 34962 bp, 27 predicted proteins | sample 1957091 | NCBI WGS metagenome assembly ULTC01 (sample SAMEA4835720, study PRJEB28245) | human gut metagenome | biome: gut microbiome; material: fecal sample | place: Denmark | collected 2008 | reverse complement strand
GCTCGAGCCACCGCCTTGATAGCGGATTTTCTTTGCGAGTTTGCCGATGACGGCGATGTTTTGATTCTTGTTTAAGGGAAGTATGCCGTCGTTTTTGAGAAGAACCGCGCCGCCTTCCGCCGCTTTGCGTGCGATTGCGTTGTGCTTTTCAATGTCAAAGGTTACGCCTTCGATTTCGCGCACGGTGTTCTCGTATGCGAATCTGATGAGGCGAAGCACCACTTTGTCGATGTCTTCTTCGGTGAGAGTGCCTGCTTTGAGCGCTTTATAAACGGTGTCGTCGTTGAGTCCTTTGCTGCCGGGCATTTCGAGGTCCATACCTGCTTTGACGCCTTCCGCGCGGTCGTTGACTGCGCCCCAGTCGCTAACGACAATGCCTTTGTATCCCCACTCGTCGCGAAGAATGTCGGTGAGAAAACGTTTGTGGTCGCTAAGGTACGTTCCGTTGAGGCGGTTATAGGAACACATAACGGTCGTGGGGTGTTCCTCTTTGACGATATGCTCGAAAGCGGGCATATAGATTTCGCGCAACGTGCGCTCGTCAACGATGGAATCGATTGTCATTCTTATGTATTCTTGGTTGTTTGCAAGATAGTGTTTGAGGGAAGTGCCGACGTTTTTCTTTTGTACGCCGTGAACCCACGCGCCGCCCATACGACCTGCGAGGAACGGGTCTTCGGAGAAGTACTCGAAGTTTCTTCCGCACAATGGACCTCTTTTGATGTTTACGCCGGGTCCGAGAACCGTCGAAACGCCCAGAGATTGAGCCTCGATTGCGATAGCCTCGCCGACTTCTTCAACGAGATCGACGTCCCAACTCGAAGCGGTTGTGACTGCGCCGGGGAAGCAAGTTGCGGGTTCGGGCGTTTGCATAATGTTGACGCCTTTGCCGATTTTTTCACGTCTGAGTCCGCTCGGTCCGTCGCTCATACGCACGGCGGGGATGTCGATACCGTCGCGTTTGACGGGTTGAGTGAGCCAGTTTGTAGAACCGGAAAGCATAGACACTTTTTCGTCAAGCGTCAACTTGCCCAGAATTTCCAAATAGTCCTTGTCGTTCATAATTTCCTCCAACAGAGTGTTTATATTTTTGGTTTTCGGCGATAAAGTGCCGATTCTGTTTTTTTGTCTTTTTGCCGCGCGACTTAATACGCGTGCGCGTTGCTTATATAATCAAATAAGTTTTGAAAAACTATATTTCATTATATCATTTTTGCCATCGACGTTCAATATGATTTTTGCAATCGTATATGCGATTATTTTTGAGCGGCGAGTTTTTCTTTTTCACGGATAGAGAGCGGCATTTCGTCGTTTATATAGGTGTTCCAAACGTCCATTCTGTCCTTGTCGTCGAGATAGCGAAGCACCCTTGCGGGCGAGCCTACCGCAATGCAGTTGGCGGGCAAGTCGCGAGTCACCACGCTTCCTGCGCCCACGACCGTGTTTTCGCCAATCGTAACGCCGCCGCATATCGTCACGTTAGAGGCAATCCAGCACCCCTTTTTGATGGTTACGGGTTTTGAATATTCGAGGTCGTGGAAGCCGTCGGGATATTGTTGATTTAAGCGTTCGCTTGCCAAAAACGGATGACAAGGCGTTGCGATAGTGACGTTTGCGCCGAGCCATACGCCGTCCTCGATGGTTATGGGCGATATGTCCAAAAGAGTGCAGTTGTAGTTGAAAAATATATCGTTTCCGACGTGAATGTTTACGCCGTATTCGCAGTAAAACGGCGTGAAAATACAAACGGATTTACCTTTTGACGACGGAATGAGTTTGTTGATAAGTCGTTTTTGTTTGGGGATGTTCCATATGGGGCATTTGTTGAATCTTTGCGTCAGCCACAGACCTCTTGCGTGTTGCCAAAAAATATCTTTGCTCGTCGAGTTGTAGAGTTTGCCCTCAACCATACGAGTCCAGTCTTTCTTTTCCTTGCTCATATCAAATACCCCCTTTCGATATTTGCTTACGGTACCATTTTATTTTATAAAAGGATAGATTTATATCAAAATTCATTGCAAAATATCAAAAAACCGTTGTAAAATACAAAAAGTATGATATTATTTTCGTATGAGCAACGACGACAAAGCAAAACTTAACGTCCGATTCCTTCCCAAAGGCGTGCAAAATCCCCAATTCGAGCAACGAGAAAGCGGCGTTGCTCATACGCCGTACAGTCGCGAAGTGGCGTTCTATACTTGCATTAAAAACGGCGACCTCGAAGGACTCAAAAGCAATATGGCGAGTTTTATGAGCGAAGCGTTGGTCGTGGGTAGAATGAGCGACGACAATTTGCGACAAGTCAAGTATCTTGCGGTCAGTTGCATTACGCTCGCCACGCGCTATGCCGTCGAAGGCGGGCTTATGGAAAGCGAGGCGTACAACCTGTCCGACGCGTACATTCAAACCGTAGATAAGACGGATTCACCCGAAGAAATAATGAATTTTCTCATCGAAAAGGCGGTCGAACTCACTATGCTCGTGAAAAGTCACCGCCAAAGACTTGAATATCCGCCGTATATCCGCAAGGCGATAAAAGTCATAAGCACGAGGCTTCACGAAAGGCTGACTTGCAACGACGTTGCGAGCGAGTGCGGCGTGAGCGCGGATTATCTGTCGCAAAAATTCAAAAAGTATGTCGGCGTAAGTTTGCACAAATACATCGTCACGCAAAAACTCGAAGAGTCCAAAACTCTGCTTACAAACGGCGTGGAATACGGCGGAATCGGATATTATTTCGGGTTCTGCTCGCAAACGCACTATATTCAGTGCTTCAAAAAAGAGTACGGAATGACCCCCAAAGAGTATATTGCCGTAAACGCAACTGTTTGAGAGTGTCTTAAAAATAGCGAAAAATGTGCGAAAATATCGCGTTTTTTTGAAAAAATACAGCAAAAATCAGTAACCGAAAGGCAATACAAACGTCTTTATATTGAGGAATGAGTGAAAAACACTGCTTGGGAAAAACTGTTCAAGAAATACTACAACGAGGCTCTCTTGTATGTGTTTTCGTTCTGCCACAATCGCACGCTTGCCGAGGACATCGTTCAGGAAGCGTATATGCGCGCAATCCGCTCTATCGACGAGGAAAAAGACGGCTTCAAGTTCTGGCTGTTCAAGGTGTGCCGCAATCTCTACTTCGATATGCTCAGAAAAAACAAGAGAATCGAAGCGATAGAGAGCGACGTGCAGTCGGACGATTCGCTTGTGGACGACGTGATTCAGAAGGACGAGTACCGCGCGCTCTACAAGGCAATATCGCTCTTGAAAGACAGCTATCGCGAGGTCGTGCGGCTCTATTATTTCGACTCGATGTCTGTCAAGGAAATATCGTCAATCGTCGGCGAATCTACGGATAACGTGAAGATTCAACTGTATAGAGCGAGGCTCAAACTTAAAGAGATTTTGGAGGCAAATATATGAATTTTGACGAAGCGTTCAAACACTATCGGGACGGTGTTGCCACCGAAGAAGAAAAACAATTCGTAAAAGAGCAACTCGCAAAAGCAAACGAGTTTTTGCAAAACGAGTCCGTGCGCGAGGAATCGCCGTTTAAGGAAGCGGACGCGGAAGACGTGAAAAAAGCCAAAAAGAAATTTAAATGGCAATATATCATCATTCCGATCTGCTCGCTCGTATGCGCACTTGCAGTCATTGCCGCAATCTTGGGCGGCGTGTTCGGCTCGGCGGCTTCGTACGCCAAAAAGTCGGCAGTATATTCAAAATCCGCTTGCATCGATATCGCTAAGGCAAAAGCGTTTGAGTTTGTCAGTGATTCCAACAACTTTACGTACGTCAACGTGGCAAGCAAAGACGACTTCAAAACCGAAGACGCGGACGCGGACTTCAACTACAACGGCAAAGACTTGAAAAACAGTTATTACACGTATATCATCGAACTCGAAGTCAAGCGCAGCGATTTTGAAATCAAAATCGAGGTCGACACGAGAAGCGGAGATTGCAAGGTTATAAAAGTAGATTGACATTGCAAGGCGAAAAGCGCAAAATAGCATTTAAGGAACGTTTTTTCAAGGCGTTCCTTTCTTTTTATATGCTACAAAATATTCCACTAATTTTTGTATAGCGTTTGCATACAATAGTTGTATGTGGTCAAACGTGATTAGCATCGGCAAAGAGTACGGAAAGGAAATCGACTATATCCTCAAAAAACTTCAATGCACCAAAGACGTGTCCTACGCGACGGAAGAAAACGACGAGAGAATATGGATATATCTTGCATCGTCTTGCGATGTTTCGCAAAAAATAGAAAACGAAATGTATCGCACGCTCGCGGTCGTGTTTTTGTCGTATCTGAAACTCAGATTCTTTCTGGAAAGATTGCCCGTTCACCGTATGTCGTACGCAAAGTGTGCGCTGATTTGCTCGATGCTTCATTTTGACAATGACTTCGAAGAAAACGTCGTGGCAAAGGTGCTGTCCGATTCGATGGATTACAACATTGACGGATTATTCAATTTTCGTATGCGCTCGCTCAAAGACGCTTGGACGGAAATTGCGGATGTAGCGTCGAGATTGCTCGAAGGAAGCGAGGGCGACAAGGACGTTTTCGACATAGCGGCGTTTATATCGGGAAGCGACGGCGGAAAGAACAGAATCGCAACCGACGGTAAAATAGTCGAGAATCTGACCCAAAGGCGCAGAGTTGAAATCGTGAGATTGTTCGACGAGGAAGAATACAATTTGCTCGACGCGATAATAAAAGAAAAACCTTGCGAAATATACGTCGAAAGGAATGGTTTTTCGGACGGACTTAACAACACTTTGCGCAAAATTGCAAAAGTTATTGAAAAAGTATAAAACACGATTGTGTTTCAAAATCCGTTATTTTCCGTCAAAACAAGCAAAAAACGTCCAAAACTATCAAAAATATTTTAATATATTACACGAATCGTGTTGTATTCTGTCGAATCCAAACACGATTCGTGTTCGTCAAATCACTTTTTCAAGGATAAAATTCACAACAAAAACTACGCTCAACCGTCATAAAATAACAATAAAAAAAGGCAGGCGGTGCGCCTGCCTTTTCAAAAGTTTTAACTTTTCAATATACTTTTCTCGCTCTTATCACATCGTCGCCGTCGATTGTCAAATCGGTGTCGGTGTCGATAATCGTGTAGCGAAGTCCGTTTCGCGTCGCGCTGATTCCGCCGAATCTGTTTTCGCCCGTATCGGTGGAAATGACCGTGTAGCGATGAGCTGCGCTCTTTTGTGCTTTGACGTTGGGCAAATTGACAGAATTCGTTACATTTCCGTTTTCGATATAATCTTTAAGTTCGCCTGCCGCCATAACCGCGCAGTTGTCTTCGGCTTCTTCGGTGGACGCACCGAGGTGCGGTATTGCGACGATGCCCGGCATTCCTATGCAATTTTCGTCGGGGAAATCCACGACGTATTTGCGAAGTTTTTTGCTTTCGAGAGCGGCTTTTATTGCGTTTACGTCGCAAAGTTCACCGCGTGCGGCGTTGATTATAATCACGCCGTCTTTCATAGTCGCAAGGCTTTCGGTGTTTACGAGACCTTTCGTTTGCGGCGTCATAGGCATATGAAGGGTCACGAAGTCGGCGTCCGCCCAAGCGGATTGCATTGTGTCGAAAATCGTCACGAATGGGATTTCCGATTTTGCCGCTTCGGATATGAAGGGGTCGTAACCCACGATATTCATTCCGAGCGCGTGTGCGGATATTGCGACTTTTCTGCCAATCGCGCCGAGACCCAAAACACAAAGTGTTTTGCCCGCGATTTCGCTACCTGCAAATTGACCTTTGCCTTTTTCTACTTGTTTTGCCACGTCGTCGCCTTTAAGCGTGCTTGCCCACTCGATTGCTTCGGACACGTTGCGCGCGCCGATAATAAGGGCGGCAATGACGAGTTCCTTGACGGCGTTTGCGTTTGCGCCGGGTGTGTTGAACACGCATATTCCTTTTTTGGCATAGTCCGCGTGCGGGATATTGTTTACGCCCGCGCCCGCTCTTGCGACTGCCAAAAGCGAGGACGGAACGGCGTATTCTTCCATTTTGAAAGAGCGCACGAGTATGCCGACGGGATTTTCGCTCGAATCGGTGAGATTGTAGCCGTCAAGCACGGGGTTTGCGAGTTTGGATATCGAATTGAGTTTGAGTATGTCCATAGTTTTCCTCGCTTGCGATTATTTGTTTTCGAGTTCGAATTTCTTCATAAACTCTATGAGTGCTTTCACGCCTTCGACGGGCATTGCGTTGTAAATCGACGCTCTCATACCGCCCACGAGTTTGTGACCTTTGAGGCTGACGAGTCCCGCTTGTTCGGCTTCTTTGACGAATTTGGCGTTGAGTTCGTCGCTGGGCGACACGAAAGGTACGTTCATAAGCGAACGACTTTCTTTTTCGACGAAGTTGTTGTAGAAGTCACTTTCGTCGATGAAGTCGTAAAGCATTTTGGCTTTTTCGCGGTTGATTTGTTCCATAACCTTAACGCCGCCGAGTTTTTTGAGGTGACGAAGGTTGAGCATCATCATATAAATCGACCAACAAGGCGGTGTGTTGTACAAACTGTTTGCGTCGATTTGCGTGCGATATTTGAGCATAGTGGGGCAGATGGGAAGTTCGCCGCCGAGCATATCTTCTTTTACTATGACGAGGGTTACGCCGGCAGGTGCGAGATTCTTTTGCGCGCCCGCATAAATGAGAGAATACTTTTTGGGGTCGATGACCTCGCTCATAATGCACGAGGACAAGTCGGCAACGAGGGGTACGTCGCCGGTGTCGGGCAACGTGTTGTATTTCAAGCCGAAAATGGTGTTGTTTTCGGTGATATGAACGTAACTTGCGTCTTGTCTGAAATCTTCGCGCGTGGTTTTGGGAATATAGGTGAATTTTTTGTCTTCACTGGAAGCGACGAGACGAATATCGCCGTATTTTTGCGCTTCTTTGTACGCTTTTTTGGCAAAGTTGCCGGTCACGATATAATCCGCTTTTCCCGTCTTCAAAAGGTTGAGCGGAATCGCCTCGAATTGCGTGGACGCACCGCCTTGAACCATAATGACGTGATAGTCGTCGGGAAGATTCATAAGTTCGCGCATGAGGTCGAGGGCTTCGGTGTTGATGGCGTCGTACCATTTCGAGCGGTGGCTCATTTCCATAACGCTCATACCCGAACCGTTGTAGTCGGCGATATTTTTGCCCGCTTCCTCGATGACTTCGAGCGGAAGCATACTCGGACCTGCCGAGAAATTGTAAACTCTCATAAAATTCTCCTTTTTATACGTCATAATCGCATTCGTATATGCGACTTTGTATACTATAATCGTAAAGGCAAAATCGAGGTTTGTAAAGATTTTTTTTCGCGCAAACGTATGGTTTTCGGCACTTTTTGGCGAAACTCTTGCGTAAGCGCGCGTTTTGGTGTAATATAGTAAATTAGAAAAATATGCGTGTAAAAATAAAATTTGTTATTATTTATTAATAACTTTGAGTGACGTCGAGAGAGCGGCGCTAAAAATGGAAATTACCGCATAGAAAAATATAAATAAATCGGAGAGATATAATGGCAAAAAACACAAAAACAGTTAAGGTGACCTTCCTCGGCGGCGTAGGCGAGGTTGGCAAAAATATGACCGCAATAGAGTGCGGCGACGATATGATTATCGTCGATTGCGGCGTTTCTTTCGCAACCAGCGAGGAAGCCCCCGGTATCGACGCAATCATACCCGACATAACCTACGTCAAAGAGAACATATCAAAACTTCGCGGCATCGTGCTCACTCACGGCCACGAGGACCACATCGGCGCGATTCCGTATTATGCGGACGAACTCAAAGACGTTCCCGTCTACGGCACTGCGCTTACAATCGGACTTTTGAAAAGAAAACTCGACAAAAACGGCAAAAAATGCAATCTCGTCGTGGTGTCGGCAGGCGATACGATTACGCTTGGCGGATTCAAAGTCGAGTTTATAAAAGTTTGTCACTCTATGGCGGGCGCGTGCGCGCTTGCAATCACCACGCAAGTCGGCACGGTGTTCGTCACGGGCGACTTCAAAATCGACAATACCCCCATCGACGGCAAGAAAACCGACATCGGTCGCATTGCAGAAATCGGCGCAAAGGGCGTGCTTCTTATGCTCGGCGAGTCTACGAACGTTGAAAGAAAGGGCAGTTCCACGTCCGAAAAAGTCGTGGGGCAAACCCTTGAAAATATCTTTGCTTCGAACCTCGACAAGAGAATCGTCATTGCGTGCTTCGCATCTTCCAACTACCGCGTGCAACAAGTGCTTACGCTCGCTCACAAGTACCACAGAAAAGTCGTGCTTGCAGGCAGAAGTATGAAAGGTATGGTGGACGTTGCGTCCGCTTGCGGCGAGTTGCAAGTGCCAAAGGGCGTAATTGCGGACAGCGTCGGAAAACTGCTTCCGAGCGAAACGGTTATTTTGGCAACGGGTTCGCAAGGCGAACCGCTTTCCGCTCTCAACAAACTTTCGAAGGGCGAGTTCAACAAGATTAACATCGGACCGCAAGACCTCGTCGTTTTGTCTTCGTCGCCTATCCCCGGCAACGAAAAATCCGTGTACGACGTCATAAACGACCTTTTCAGAAAGGGCGCAAACGTCATATACGACGCAATGAACGACATTCACGTTTCGGGTCACGCATACGAGGAAGAACTCAAACTTATGCTCACTCTCGTGCAACCCGAGTACTTTATGCCAGTACACGGCGAATATCGACATCAGTTCAAGCACGCCGAAATCGCAAAAACGCTCGGCGTACCGTCAAAGAATATCGTCATTCCCAACATCGGCGAGTGCTACGGCGTAAATCACAAGGGAATTAAACAACACTCGAACGTCACGGCAGGCAACGCCTACGTCGACGGTGTGGTTCTGGAAGACGGCAAATCCGTCGTAAACGACAGAAAATCGCTTGCAGAATACGGTATGCTCGTGGTGCTTTGCGCCGTAGATACCGACCAAGGCAAAGTAGTTGGCGACGTGGACATCGTGGCAAGAGGATTCAATCTCACCGACGACGTCGTGAGTTCCATAAAGAACGCTACCGTAGACACGATAAACGGCGCGGACTTCGACAAAGCGGACGTGAACGAGATTGCAAGAATGGTCAAAAAAGCGGTCAGAAAGTTGTTCTACAAGGACAGACAGTTCCCCATAATCATTCCCGTCATCGTCGAGGACTGACAAACAAAGCGCAAAGCGCAACGGAAAACGAAAGTAAAAAAACGGCAATCGGATTTTCAAAAAACGTGCGAAAAGTCGACGTTTTTTAGGAAAAAGAAGGTGCAAAAATGTATAGAAAACGCATTATTTTGATACTCACTTCGCGCGACGAAAGCGACGGTATATCGCAAAAAATCGCGGAAGCAATACGCAAAATCGGCACGCATAACGTCGTCGTCATGAGCGACGACAAGTACGGTTCGGCAACCAAACTTTCCGCTCTCGACAAACTTATGGACAGCGGAAGCGAGTATCAGTATCTGCTCGAAAAAAAGGATAAGGGCGTTATCCGCGATATGTTCAAACTCAAAAGTTTGTCAAAGCGCGTCAACCGTATAAACAACCTCATAAAGCGTTTTCACCCCGAGTACATTTTGTGCGTTACGCCGTACGCTCACCATTGCGCCGTCGAGGCAAAACGCAGAGCGCGCTTCAACACGCAAATCATATATATGCTTCAATCCTTCACGCTTCCAAAACGCGTACACGATGACGCAACCAACGTGTTTATCGTCGAAAACGCGGACGTAAAAGCCGATTTGGTGCGACAAGGCATAAAATCGAAGGACGTTATGGTGATGGGGCTTCCCTATGAGGCAGTGCCCAAAACGAGGGAAGAAATCATACTCAAAAAGCAAGAGGTAGGACTTCCGAAAGTCAAAACCGTATACGTCAACGTGCAGGAAAAAAGGCAACTCGAAAACGTGTTCTCGCTTCTTCTCGACCAAGGCGAAATCGCAAATCTCGCCGTGTACGTCAAAGACGAGCGTATGCTTCAGACTTTGTCGTCTATGGCGGTGAAAGCACCCGAAACCAAAGTTTTGTTTTTGCAAAACGGCGAGCAAGCGGACGATTGTCTGCCCGTATGCGACGTGGCAATCACGCAGTATGACCCCGCAACGCTCTACAAGTGCTTCAAAATCGGCGTGCCGAGCATAGTTGCAAAGAGCGGCGAACACGAGCAAGCGGACATATCCTATCTCGCCTCGCACGAACTTTGCCTCGTTGCCAAAAACGACCTCGACATAGTGGGCCTTTTGTACAGACTATTGCAGTCGGACGTCGGCGAGAAAATCGCCTCGAACGGCAAAAAATGGGTGGAAATGAGTTCGCTCGAAAATATTGCAAACTTCCTAACCGCATATATCGCTGTTTGAGCAAAAATCGTCCGATGACGATTTTTGCTCTCAACAAACACACTACTACACGACAGGATTCGATATGCCAAAGATAACCAAACTCAACGACATTGCAAAAAAACAAGGATTCAGGCTCGGCGACGACGTGCTGCGTATCGGCGGCTACAAAATGGTCGACGAACTCGATTACCTTTTCTACGACAACGAAAAGAAATTTTCGGTGGATATTTTGCGCGACGGAAAAGAGCATACCGTAAAAGTCCATAAAAAAGAAGGGCAGTCGCTCGGACTCGAATTCGCAATCGACATGAAACCCGTCGTGTGCAAAAACAAGTGCATTTTCTGTTTTGTCGACCAACTTCCCAAAAATATGCGCCCCAGCCTCTACGTCAAGGACGACGATTACCGTTACAGTTTTATGTGCGGCTCGTATGTCACTATGACCAACGTCACGGAAGAAGAAATAGAAAGAGTGATTCGATTGAAACTCAGTCCGCTTTATATTTCCGTACACGCGTGGGACGACGATATAAGAACGTATATTCTCAAAAATCCGAACACCAGAAAGTTGCCCGACCAAATGCGCAGACTCGGCGCAAACGGCATAAAAATGCACACGCAACTCGTTGTCGTTCCCGAAGTGAACGACGGCAAAGTGCTCGAGGACAGCATACGAGGATTGCACTCGGTCGAGGGCGTGGAAACGGTTGCTGTCGTGCCCGTGGGTATGACTGGGCATAGAGAAACGCTTGCTAAACTCAAAGCGGTGGACGAGCAGAATGCGAGAGATACCATAAAACTCGTCGAGGGATTGAACAAAGAATACGGCGGCAATTTCTGTTGGTGCAGCGACGAGTATTACGTCAAGGCGAACATAGACGTTCCGAGCAGTTCGTATTACGGTGCATTCGACCAAATCGAAAACGGCGTGGGACTTATCGCCGACTGGAAAGACAATTTCGAGTACAGCCTTTCGGAAGCCCCGACTATGAATCTCGGCAAAAAAATAGACCTCATAACCGGCGTATCTTTTGCGCCCATACTCAAAGAGTACGCAAAGAAACTCGAAGAAAAACTCGGACTGAAAGCGGAAGTGCACGCAATCGTAAACAACTTTTTCGGCACGAGCGTGACGGTCGCGGGGCTTGTGACTGCGGGTGATATAATCGACCAACTCGGCGGCGTGAAGTCGGACGCATTCGTGATTCCCGACAATATGCTTCGCGAATTTACCGACACTTTCCTCGACAACAAAACCGTCGAAGAAGTGGAAGCCGCGCTCGGCGCTCCGATTATCGTCATATCGCACAGTGGCAGCGACACGGCGCAAAAAATCGTCGAACACTTTGAAAACGAATAACGAAAAACGATAAATCGGGTTTTGCGGCGAAAGTTCGCAAAATCGACGAAAACGGCGTTTAATACGCCAAAAATCATAGATAAAATACGGAAACGGTGAAATAATATGAAACCTTTGGTGGCTATCGTAGGAAGACCCAACGTCGGAAAATCGACGCTTTTCAACAGACTTGCGGGCAGTAGAATCGCTATCGTCGAAGACACGCCGGGCGTAACTCGCGACAGAATTTATGCGGATTGCGAGTGGTGCGGCAGAGCGTTTACGCTCATAGATACGGGCGGTCTCGAACTTAAAAGCGACGACGAAATGTGGGGGCATATCCGCACGCAAGTAGAAATCGCCGTCGATACGGCAAACGCGATTTTGTATGTCGTTGACGGCAAAACCGGACTTACGACGGACGACAACCTCGTTTGTTCGTTTTTGAGAAAGTCAAAACTTCCCGTAATTCTTGCGGTAAACAAAATCGACAACAACGATTTGAGCAACGTATACGACTTTTACGCGCTGGGGTTTGGCGAGCCTCACGCGGTCAGCGCAGAGCAAGGCAAGGGACTCGGCGATTTGCTCGACGCAATCCTCGAAGTTATCCCCGAGCATATGGCGGACGAAGACCCCGAACGTATCAAAATCGCAATCGTAGGAAAGCCGAACGCGGGCAAGAGTTCGATCACCAACAGGCTTTTGGGATACGACAGATGTATCGTCAGCGACATTGCGGGCACGACTCGTGACGCAATCGACACAGAACTCGACGTGGGCGACGACAAGTATCTCATCATCGACACGGCGGGTATGCGCAAGAAAAAAGTCGTCAACGAGGACCTTGAAAGATACTCGGTTATGAGAAGTTTGCTCGCCGTGCGCAGAGCGGACGTGGTGCTCGTCGTGTGCGACGCAAGCGAAGGACTCACCGAGCAGGACGTCAAAATCGCGGGCTTCGTTCACGAGGAAGGCAAACCGTCCGTCATCGTTATGAACAAGTGGGATTTGGTGGACAAAAACACCCACACCATTTACGAATTCGAAAAGAAACTCAAAGAGGATTTGAAGTATATGGATTATTTCAAATCCGTGTATATATCCGCGCTCAGCGGCAAGCGACTCGACAATCTGCTTCCGCTTTGCAAAGAGGTCGTGGCAAATTCGAGAAAGCGTATTCCGACGGGACTTCTCAACGAGGTCGTGGGAGACGCTATCCGCATAAGCGAACCGCCGTCCTATCTCGGCAAAAAACTCAAAGTCTTCTATGTTACGCAAGTGTCCGTCGCGCCGCCGACTTTTGTGCTTAAAGTCAACGACCCGACGATTATGCATTTCAGTTACAAACGCTATCTCGAAAACGCGTTGCGCAAGAGTTTCGACTTTTCGGGAACGCCTATCCGCTTGCTCGTCAGAGCCAACGGCGAAAGCGACAAATAACGGCGACGAAACGACGATTTCGCGTGTTTTCGATTAAAAAAATTTAACGTCGAAAAACTGCTCGAAAACGATTGCCGAATACGCGATTCGGTGATATATTCTTACGCGTGATAAAAAAGGCGGCAAAGCGTGCGCCGCTTGCGGCACTCTTTGAGCGCGCGCGACGTATAGTGTACAAGTGTAGAGGTGTATTATGGATTACAATTCATTGCCCGCAGACGAACTCGAAAAACTGCTTAAACAAGAGCAAAAAGCCTACAAAAAACTGCAAAAAGCCGACAGAAGCGTGGATATGACGAGAGGCAAGCCTTCAAAAGAGCAACTCGACATCGCTATGCCTATGCTCGAAAACGCCGCAAAGTGCGACTTCTTTATGAGCGGCGTGGATGCGAGAAACTACGGCGAACCCGCAGGCGTTAAGCAGGCAAGAGAACTTTTCGGTGAACTTTTGGGCGTGAAAACGGACGAAGTTATCGCCGTTGACGGCTCGTCGCTCGACATTATGTACAACGTGGTGCAGTTTGCAATGCAATTCGGCGTTTTGGGGTCTACGCCTTGGAACAAACTCGAAAAAGTCAAATTCATTTGCCCCGCGCCCGGTTACGACAGACATTTCGCCATTTGCGAAAATTTCGGCATAGATATGATAACCGTTCCTATGCTTTCGGACGGTCCGGATATGGACCTCGTCGAGCAACTCGTGCGCGACGACGAGAGCGTAAAGGGCATTTGGTGCGTGCCGAAATACTCGAATCCGACGGGCATAGTGTTCTCGGACAAAGTGGTCGAGCGTATGGCGAACCTCAAACCAAAAGCGAAAGATTTTCGCGTTTTCTGGGATAACGCATATTGCGTACACTCGCTCTACGACAGCGACGACAAACTAAAAAACATCTTCGACATTGCGAGAAAAGCGGGCACACTCGATATGATATACTGCTTCGCTTCAACCGCAAAAATCACATTTGCCGGCAGCGGCGTAGCAGTGTTCGCGTCCTCTCAAAACAACGTGCAGGATATGCTCAAACGCCTCTTTTTCAAGAGAATCAACCCCAACAAAGTCAATCAGGTTATGCACGTTGAGTTTTTGAAAAACGTCGACAACATAAAGAAGATTATGGCGCAACACGCGGCGATTCTTCGTCCGAAGTTCGACCTTTTCGGAGCGAGAATGGAAGAAGCGTTCCCCGACGACCAAAACGTGACGTGGTCAAAGCCGAGAGGGGGCTATTTCATTTCCCTCGACGTAAAGGGCGCGGCAAAGCGCGTCGTGGAACTTGCAAACGAGGCAGGCGTAAAGTTTACGGCGGCAGGGTCGACGTTCCCGTACAAAATAGACGACAACGACTCGAACATCCGTATCGCGCCGAGCGTTCCCTCACTCGAAGAAATGGATTTTGCAATCGACGTGCTGATAAGTTCGATAAAGATTGCGCTTATGGAAAAGAGTTTGAAAAATCGCACTTGATAGTGCGATTTTTTAATTAATAATTAATAATGAATAATTAATAATTGAGGGCGGGACACCCACACCCGATTGTGCCTACGGCACAGTGATATTGTCTTGCGACAGTGAAATTTGCACTTCGCGCAAATGAAATTGCACCGTCGGTGCAGTTTTGAAATATTAAAATTCTATTTTTTCTGTTTTTGAAAACATAAAAATTTGCATTTTTTTTTGCATATTACCAATACCGCCGTCATAGAGTTTAGCAAACAGAATCGGAGGAGTTTATGGATAAATTTGACCTTTATCGCGATATTGCCTCACGAACCGGCGGCGATATTTACGTCGGTGTCGTAGGCCCTGTGCGTACCGGCAAGTCTACGCTTATCAAACAAGTGATGCAACAATTCGTCATCGACGGCATCGCAAATCCGGACGACCGCTCGCGCGCAATCGACGAAATTCCGCAGTCCGCTGACGGAAAAACCATTATGACAACGCAACCGAGATTCGTTCCCAACGAGGCGGTAAGAGTGTCCGTGGGCGAGAATATCGCCGTCAATATGCGCCTTATAGATTGCGTGGGCTATCTCGTGGACGGCGCGCTCGGCGCGGAAGAAGACGGCAAAGAACGTATGGTTTCTACGCCGTGGTCGAGCGAGGATATGCCTTTTTCAAAAGCCGCCGAAATCGGCACGCAAAAGGTTATAAAAGAGCATAGCACGATTGCGCTTGCAGTCACCACCGACGGCAGTTTCGGCTCGATATCGAGACAGGACTACGTCAAGGCAGAGGAAAGAGTCATATCCGAACTCAAAGAGTGCAAAAAGCCGTTCGTCATCGTCCTCAACGTTGCCGACGTCAACGCGCAAAGCGCGCTTGACCTCAAAGACGAACTCGAAAAGAAGTACGACGCGCCCGTTATCGTCAAAAACGCGTTGACCCTCGACGAGAACGACATCAGCGAGATTCTCGAAACGATATTGCTCGAATTTTCCGTTAAAACCATAGACTTCGATTTGCCGCGCTGGGTGCAGGCGTTGCCTATGGATTGCGACGTGGTACGCGAAATCGTGGACAGAGTGAAAAATATGCTCGGCGACATCGACAAGATGCGTGACTACGACAAAATCGACGCGTACTTCGAGAACGCAGAGTTCTGGAAACAACCGTCCGCAATCAGCCTCGACGCAGGAAAGGGCAGAGTGCAAGTGAAGATGGCAACGGGCGACGACGTGTTCTTTAAGGTTGCAAGCGAGCAATGCGGTATAGACGTCAAGGACGATTTCGACTTGCTTTGCGAACTCAAAACGCTTTGCAAGGACAGAGAAAAGATACAAAAAATTCAATCCGCAATGGAACAGGTGGAAACGCTCGGTTACGGAATCGTCGCGCCCACTCTCGACGAAATCGAACTCAAAGAACCCGAAATCTTGCGACAAGGTCAGCAATACGGCGTGAAACTCTCGGCAAAAGCACCGTCACTTCACATAATGAAAGTGGACGTCGAAACCGAAGTCAGCCCCATTATCGGAAGCGAGCAACAGAGCAAAGATATGGTCGAAGGTATGCTTCAAGACTTTGAAAGCGACAAGCAAGCGATTATGAACACCAACATTTTCGGAAGGTCGCTCTCGACGCTCGTCGCGGACGGAATCAACAATAAATTGCAAACCGTACCCACCGACGCAGAGCAGAAACTTCGCAAGACTTTGGGACGTATCGTCAACGAGGGCAAAGGCGGCGTGATTTGCATATTGTTGTAATAAAACGCAGTTTACAATACCGTTTGTAAAGGATAAAACACAAAATCCGTCGATAAAGCGATTTGTCGGCGGATTTTGTTTTGAGTTTTCAAAGACGGAATCCGAAAAGAAGAAAACGAAGAAAACTATGCAAATCAGACATATTGTATCAACATTATTTTTTATATTATATTTATTTGACATTGCAAAAAACAAATTCTAAAATATGGGCGCAATAAACAAGAAGGAAGAAAGCATCGTATGCAAAAAGATTTGACCGTCGGCAAACCAATGAGCGTGATTTGGAAGTTTTGCTTGCCGCTTTTCGGCAGCATAATTTTTCAACAACTTTACAATCTCGCAGACAGTTTCGTAGCGGGAAAATTTATCGGCGACAACGCGCTCGCCGCCGTCGGTAACAGTTACGAGATAACTCTCATTTTCATTGCTTTCGCTTTCGGTTGCAACATCGGTTGCTCGGTTATCGTTTCAAAGTTTTTCGGTGCAAGAAAGTTCAACGATATGAAAACCGCCGTGTTTACCACTTGGATTTCGGGCGGCGTTTTGTGCGCGATTCTTATGATTCTCGGCCTTACGCTCAGCGAGGGACTTTTGAAACTTATCCGCACGCCGAGCGAGATTATGGCGGATTCCAAACTCTATCTCGACATCTACGTTTGGGGCTTGCCGTTTGTGTTCTTCTACAACATCGCAACGGGTATTTTCTCGGCAATGGGGGACAGCCGCACGCCGTTTATATTCCTTGCTTGCTCGTCGCTTGCAAATATCGGTATGGATATTCTGTTCGTCGCGACTTTCAAAATGGGCGTTGCGGGCGTTGCGTGGGCGACGTTCCTTTGTCAAGGCGTAAGTTGTGTTCTTGCCGTCGCATTCGTTTTGGTTCAACTCAAGAAGGTCAAAACCGAAGGCAAAATCAAGGTCTTTTCTTGGCGTATTCTGCGCGATACGGCGGTGATTGCCGTTCCGAGTATCTTCCAACAAAGTTTCATTTCTGTGGGCAACATCATCATTCAAAGTATGGTCAACTCGTTCGGCACGGTGGTTATGGCAGGCTACTCGGCAAGCATAAAACTCAACAACCTCGTCGTAACGTCGTTCACCACGCTCGGCAACGGTATTTCAAACTACACAAGCCAGAATCTCGGCGCAAACAAGCCTGAGCGTATTCGCCCCGGGTTTATGTCGGGTTTGATTTTCGTTTGGATTCTGTGCGTGCCTATCGTGCTTCTTTATATGCTCGCCGGCAAGCCGCTTCTTCTCATATTCCTCAAAGACGGCGGAAGCGAGTCTATACAAGTCGGGTTGCAGTTCTTGCGTATCGTGTCGCCGTTCTACTTTATGGTCGCGGTCAAAATCATTGCCGACGGCGTGCTTCGCGGCGGCGGAAAGATGGGAAGATTTATGATAACCACCTTTTCCGACCTAATTCTTCGCGTCGTTATATCCGCATTCTTATACAAGCCGATGGGCCCGACGGGTATATGGTGGTCTTGGCCGATAGGTTGGGCGGTCGGAACAATCCTCTCGGCAGCGTTCTTCTTCACGATAAAGTGGAACAAGCACCTTCCCGAAGAAGTGTATATCCGTGAGCCGAACTTGCCTCAGTCGCTCGTAGATTGCGATGAAGAACACGCTACGGAAGTTCTCGAATCCGAGCAGGAAGCAACCGACGACGCGCTTGCCGCCGTTGAAACGGACAGCGAAAACGTCACCGAGTGATTGCAGCATAAACGGAAAAACGCATAAGATAATAAACAAATTAGTAGAATAGCAAAGAAAAACGCACCGTGTGGTGCGTTTTTTGATGGATTCTAACGGGAGAGTAGGAGAATCACCAGTCTTCACGGTGATTGATTTTGACATCGTCGTAATACTCAAAGTACTTTTGTTTGTATCTTTGAGTTTCGTTGCGGTGGCGTTTTAGTTCTTCACGCGCCGCTTTTTCGGCTTCGTTTTTCGGCTCTGCACCCTTTACTTCGTCAATAGGGGTGAGACGAATTTTTTCGTAATCCATAAGCAAAAATCTACTCTGAGGCAACGGCAACACGCAAGTGTGCGCCGAACAAAGAGTGCGTTTTATATTCCTTAATTAGAATTTCCCCTTTCCTCATGTGTTTTCCCTATCGCCGTTCCCCCTCTGCATACTTCGAGGGAACCCACGGCGACCGCGTAGCGGGGGACAACACTCGGTGCTCGCATAGATAGGGGCATTTCACTTATTATGCCACTTCGTCTGCGTGGCGGCTTCGCAACAGAATGCCACGCATTCTCGTACTAATCATCAAGCTCGACGCTCGCTACGGTCATCGCCCTGCGATTCCAATTTCGTCTGCGAATGAGCAGATACCGTTAATAAGTACGCTTCGAATTAGTTTTTATTTCGGGTGTGGGCAGAGCCCACCCAAAATTATTAATTATTAATTATTAATTATTAATTCAAATCGATGTGTTCCACGTCGTCGCGGGTGCTGCGCTTGTATATCACGATTTTGTTGCCGATTGCCGTTACGGGTTCTGCGCCCGTCTTTTTGCATACCTCGTCCAAAACGTCTTTGGCGTTTGCCTCTGCGTTGCGAAGGACGGATATTTTGACAAGTTCGTGAAGTTCGAGTGCAAGACAAATGTCTTTGACTTGGTTGTCACCCACGCCGTTTTTGCCGATTTGGAAGATTGGATTTATCGTTTGCGCCATACTGCGAAGTTTTGCGCGTTGTCCACTTGTTATCATTTTTACCTCGATTGTTCGATTGCGCCGTGCAATCTGTTGAAACTGTATTTTGTCACCGATATATTAGCATTTTTGGCGGCAGTATGCAAGCGTCACGACATCTTTCTGTCAACGTCTATGACGAAAAAGTATTTTATGGGGTCGTTTGCAAACTCTCGTTTCATAGCGTTTTTCACGTCGTCGAGAGAAAGTTTGCTGTCGTAGGGGATTACGACGTCGAAAAGCATATTCGTGTGCGTTTGTCCGCTGACGATTCGAAAATCGTGCAACGAAAGTCCCTCGTCGAGGTTGGCAAGCGCGTTTTGCGCGCGAAGTTTGAGTTCGGCAAGTTTCTCGTTTTTGGTGTCAACTGGGTCCATATGTATGGTGATTCTCACGTGCATTTCGTTCCAAAAGTCGTGTTCGATGTTGTCTATGACGTCGTGGCTCTTGGTTATTTCAACGTCCTGCGGCACTTCGACGTGCGCAACGACGAAGCAATGATTCTCGCCGTAACTGTGCACGACGAGGTCGTGAACGCCTATAACGCCGTCGTAGGAAAGTATTTTTGCCGTGATTTTGTCAACGAGTTCCTTGGGCGGCTTTTCGCCGAGAATAGGGGATATGGATTCCTTCACGAGAAGTATGCTCGACACGATGATAAACGCCGACACCGCGATACCCATTATGCCGTCCACGCTCACTTGCGGGCTGATTTTGTCGCCGGCAACGTCGATGACTATCGTTGATATTAAGACGGCAACGGTGGCGAGTACGTCGTTTCTGCTGTCCGCCGCAGAGGCTTTGAGCGCGCCGCTGTTTATCGCCTTTGAAAAGTCGAGATATATGAGCATTTGCACGAGTTTCATTGCGATTGCCGCGCCCAAAACGACGTACGTGTACACGTTTACGCTCACCGCTTCGGGGGTTATGCATTTTTCAATGGACGATTTCAAAAGCAGTATGCCGATAAAAAGCACCGTGACCGACACGAGCAGAGAGGTTACGTATTCGTACCTTGCGTGTCCGAACGGGTGATCATTGTCGGGCGGCGTTGCGGATAGTTTGAATCCTACGAGCGTAACGACGCTGCTTCCTGCATCCGACAAGTTGTTGATTGCGTCCGCAACGATTGTTATGCTGTTGCCGATGATACCGACGATAAGTTTGAACACACAAAGCAAGGCGTTTGATATTATGCCGAAAATGCCTGCGACAAGTCCGTAACGAAAGCGCACTTTCGGATTTTTTGTGTCTTGATATTCCTTTATAAGCAGTTTGCGAATGAATTTCATAGTTTATATTCTCTCTCGGTTGTTATTATTAAAATATTCCCCGAAAATCTCAATGTCAAGATTTTCGGGGAATTATGTGGTTTTATAGTGATTAAGATGTTTTGGGGTGTGGGGTGAAACCCCGCCCGAAATTATTAATTATTAATTATTAATTACTAACTAATCATTAATTTTCTTTGTCTTAATCGGTCTAAGTTTAATTGCCTGAACTATGAAGTATACGCCGGCGACAACCGCGATTACGCCGACTATCGCCAAAATGACGTACCAAAGATTTACGTCCACGCCGTCGCCCGATTTTGCCCTTTGCCACATATTGACCACGACATCGTTACGCTTTCCAAAGTCGCGCATAACACCCAAAGTTTCGTTGATGACGGGGTAGCGACCCTCGTCGGCAAAGTATTCTTCGACGTCGTATTCGCAATCTTCGAGGTATACGCAAACGTCTGCGTCTGCTTGAAGCAACGCCTTATCGGTTGCAGAAGTGTAGCCGATTGCAACCGAGTTGCGCACCGAACTCATAGGATTGCACATGTAGTCGATAAACATCATTGCGGCGAGTTTGTTGTTGACGGAAGTGGGTATACACCAGCCGTCGTACCAAATGTTGCTTGCGACGTCGGGGACGTAGTAGCCGAGTTGGTAGGTGTCGGTTTCCTCGTCGTAGCCGCCTTCCTCGATTGCCCAAAGCGCGTCGCCGCTCCACGCAAAGTCGGCGTAAACGATTTCGTTTATCATATCGTCCTTGCCGAAGTCGACTTCGTATCCCGATATGTGTTCGCGCTGCTCGGTAAGCACTTTTTCCGCTGCCGCAACCATTTCGTCGTCGGTGCAGTTGATGAGTTCTTGCACGGAATACGACTTATATTTTTCGGGAAGAAGGTTGTATTCGTACATATAAAAGATTGCGGCGGCGTAGGTGTCGCGCACGCTGTCTTTCATAAGGATTTTGTTTTCGAGTTTCTCGTTTTTCTGAACGTTCCAAAGCACGCCCCAGCCGTATTGTTCGAGTTCTTCGAGGGTGACGACGGACGTGTTGTAGAGTATGCCGAGCGTGCCGTACATATAGGGAACCATATATTCGGTCATATTATGCGAAACGCCGTCTTGCGACTTGACGTTGCCGAACATACTCTCGATTTTGTCCATAACTTGGGAGTCGATGTTGCCCCAACCCGACCTTAAACTGCTCATATTGTCAAGTGAAATGCCGTATTTGGTCAAATCGTTCTGAATTTCCGCTTTTATGTCGTTGTGGTTGAGAAGGCAGTTTGCTGTGAGCAATTTTTCGATTGCGTATTCGCTCGGACAAATCAAATCGACTTTTGCGTCGCCTTTAAGAACCTTTGTCATCATCGTTTCGTTGGTGTCGAAAGTGGTGTAGGTGACGGAAAGCGCGCGCCCCGTTTTTTCTTTGTAGTAGTCGGCAAATTCGTCGAGCAAAGTCTTGCCCGTTTCCGCGTCGATTTCCGCGTCGATATAGTCTTCCCAGTTGTAGATGACGAGTTTGTCGCCGCCGCTTTCGCCCTTTGTGCCGTTGTTGCAGGCGGTGAGGACGGGAAGCAGAATCGCACTTAAAACGAGTACGAGTACAATCAAGGTTGCAATGCGTTTTTTCATACGTTCGCCTCCTTGTTCTTTTTCTTCTCGCGCGAGATTTTAAAGAGGTTTATCGAAAGCACGCCGGCAAGAACGATTACGAATATAATCGAGAATATCGCGTACCAGAACGGCTCGAGACCTTGCACGCGCGCGTCCGAATAAATGTAGGTGGATAGGGTGTTGATACCGGTTGCCGCACCCTTGTTGATTTGGGTGATGATGAAGTCGTCCATAGACATTATGAACGCCATAACGAATCCGCTGACGATGCCGGGGGTTATGATGGGAATCATAACTTTGACGAGAGCCTTGAACGGATTTGCGCCGAGGTCGAGAGCCGCTTCGTAAATGTTGGGGTCCATAGATTCGAGTTTGGGAAGCACGCTCAGAACGACGTAGGGGGTGCAGAACGCTATGTGCGCGATGATGAGTCGCAAATATCCTTCGGGGAAAGCGAACGTGATGAAGAACACCATCATGGAAACCGCCATAACGATTTCGCTGTTGATGATGGGGAACTGGTTGACGTTTTCAACGATACGTCTTGCGCGCTTGCCGAGGTTGAAGATGCCGATAGAGGCGAACGTACCCATAACAGTCGCCACGACGGAAGATATGCTCGCGATGATAAACGTGTTTGCGATTGCGCTCCAAAGTTCCGGCGATTTGTCGGATTTGAATATCGAAACGTACGCCTCGAAACTGAATCCGTTGTCGAAATTGAAGTTGGAACTGTTGGAAAACGAGTACACGATGAGAAGGATTATCGGCGCGTACAGTATCGCGAGGATAATCAAAAGATAGAACTTTTCAAAAAAGCCTATAATCTTTTCTTTTACCATAGCGACCTCCTCACAGCGTTGCTGTTGTGATTAAATTTGTTCATAACGAAGTTGGATATAAGAACGAATACGAGCATAACGAGGCTCATTATCGAGCCGACGCCGTACATACCTTGCTCGAAACTCAGTTGTATCGAATCGCCGAAAAGGAATATTTTCCCGTTCGAGAGCAGTTGCGAGATTGCGTACGTCGAAATAGTGGGGATAAACACCATCGTGATTCCGCTGAATATGCCGCTCATAGAGAGGGGAAGCGTGGTTTTCAAAAAGACGGTCGCCTTGTCCGCGCCCAAGTCCTGCGCCGCTTCGATGTAACTCTTGTCTATGCCCGAAATGGTGGTGTGCAAGGGAAGAATCATAAACGGCAGATAGTTGTACACCATACCGAAAAGCACAGTACCCATTCCGAGTTCCACGCCGAGCGCAATGAAGATTGCCTTCGTCGCGAGCGTGCGGATTAGGAAGTTTACGCCCATAGGAATGACGTACAAAAGCACGATTATGCGTCCGCTCGGCATTTTCGAGAGGAAGTAGGCGACGGGATAGCCTATAACGAGGCACAATACCGTCGTTATCACGCCCACGAGCAGTGAGTTGCCAAGCACCACGAGACTTGATTTTGACGTAAAGAATATCTTGAAGTTTTCAAGAGTCAGATTGTTGTCGCTGTCGAGGAACGCGTTTACGAGAATAAGCACGAGCGGCGTCACCACGAACAGCAACAGGAAAAGGATGTAGGGAATAGAAAACACCTTTTTCGTCAATCTGAACTTTTTGCGAGAGGTGTTTTTCACTCTTTATCCTCCTTTTCGTCGCTCGATTGCTCGGTTTCTTGCTGTCCGGCTTCGATTATGATTTCCTCAACCGCGTCGAATTTTTCGGGTTCGGTGAGGCGCGCCTGCTCGATTGCTTCTTGTTCCTCTTTGGTTAGGGTTTCGTCCTTGACGACGTTTTCGACTGCCTTTTCTTCCTCGTTGCGTTGCTCTATGACGATTTTTTCGGGTGCGATCTTGATGCCTACGCGGTCGCCTTTGAGCCAATCGTCGTCGGTGTCCGCAAAGAAGATGTAGTGGTCGTCCGTCGAGAGGATGGCTTGATAGTAACTGCCCTTGTATATGGACGAAAGCACGGTTGCGCCGATTTGTCCGTCCTCCTCGTCGTCGGTGATTTCCACGTCGTCGAAGTCGACATACACCTTGACGGGCGTTTCGACCGGAAGGTCGGTTTTGCACTCGAAGTCCGTTCCGCAAATCTCGACGAGGTTTTCGCCCGTGATATAGGTGTCGATTTCGTTGATAATGCGGGTTTTGTGCATAATGTGAAGGTCAAACGGTTTGATGTAGATTCCCACCGTTTCGCCCGCGTCGTAAGTGTCGGTGTCGTGCGCCACGATTTCGTTGCCGTTGGCAAGCAGCGTGATTTGATAGTGGTCGCCCTTGAACACGGATGAGATGACTTCTGCCGTGAGTATGGTGCGCTTGTCGTCGACCTTTTTGATTTTTACGTCTTCGGGACGAATGATAACGTCGATGGGTTCGTTGTGTTTGAATCCCTTGTCCACGCACTCGAAAACGGTGTCGCAGAACTCGACCTTGCAGTCTTCGAGCATAGTTCCCGAAAGAATGGTGCTTTCGCCGATAAAGTCCGCGACGAACGCGTTTGCAGGCTCGTCGTACACCTTTTCGGGGGAAGCGATTTGCTGAATCTCGCCAAGACGCATAACCACGATTTTGTCGGACATCGTGAGCGCTTCTTCCTGATCGTGCGTGACGTATATGAAGGTTATGCCAAGTCTTTTGTGCATATCCATAAGTTCGAGTTGCATATCCTTGCGCATTTTGAGGTCGAGCGCGCCCAAAGGCTCGTCGAGAAGCAACACTTCGGGTTCGTTGACGAGTGCGCGTGCGATTGCGACGCGTTGTTGTTGTCCGCCGCTGAGCGAGGATACGTTTCTGTGTCCGTAATCTTCGAGGTCAACCATTTTGAGAGCGTTGTTCACTTTCTCTTTGATTTCCGCTTTGGTGTACTTTCTGAAAAGTTGGATTGTTTCGCCTTTCTTGTTGGTTTTCGTGCCGTTGGGAATAACTTTGAGTTTAAGTCCGAACGCGATGTTGTTAAAGACGTTCAAATGCGGGAAAAGCGCGTATTTTTGGAATACGGTATTTACCGGGCGAAGGTGGGGCGGAGTGTCCGTGATATCCTTGCCGTTGAAAATGATTTTGCCGCTTGTGGGCATTTCAAAGCCGGCAATCATACGAAGGGTCGTAGTTTTGCCGCAGCCGCTCGGACCGAGCAAAGTGACAAATTCGCCGCGCTTGATTGTAAGGCTGGCGTTTTTGACCACTTGTTTGCCGTCGTACTCTTTGTAGACGTTGCGAAGTTCAATGATGTTGTCAACAGGTGTTTTGTTTGTCATAGGTAGACCCCTTGTAATTGCACCTACGGTGCAGTTATATTGCGGCAATGCCGCAGTGATATCGTTGCTGTGCAACGGTGAAATACTCGCTTTGCTCGTGCGATATCCTCGCAGTGCGAGGGTTGCGGAATATTCAATAGTCCGCTTGCGTGCGAAGCACGCTCTCACCAAACAGATAATCTTGCGAAACTGCGGCTTGGTTGCTTATCAGTCTTGTTTTGATAGCAAAGATTCTCTGTGCGGTAGAAGCGCAATAAATCGAGGAAGGCTCTCGGTGATACGCAAATCTGCGTGTTGCCGTTGCCTCAGCGACGATTTTTGCGCGGCGGCGATATAGTTTTATTAAAAGGTCGGCGGGGACGCAACCCACAGTACGACCGCTTTTTCGTTCGTGCGATTTTCAAGACGGTGCGGCTTCGAGGAAGTGAAGTAAAACACTTCGCCCTTTTTCACGCAGTACGCCGCTTGTCCGATGTGAAGCCATATTCTGCCCGATATGACGTATCCGAATTCCTCGCCCTCGTGGGGAACGTCTTCTTCGAGATTCGTGTGCGGCTCTATGGTCACTCTTATGGGCTCCATCTCGTTTTTCTGCGCGTTGGGGACAAGCCATTCGATTTTGTGCGTGTTCACAATCTTTTCGATAAATTCCGCTTCGGTGAAAACGACCTTTTCTTCCTTTTCGTCCTTGAAAAATTCCGCAAACGTCGTTCCGAGGGCGTTGAGTATATCTTCCAAAGTTGTGATAGACGGGGAGGTGAGTTCGTTTTCGAGTTGCGAAATATAACCTTTGGTCAATTCGCATCTGTCGGCGAGTTCCTCTTGCGTGAGGTTGTTTTGAAGCCTCAGTCTTTTGATTTTCGTGCCAAGTTCCATAAGTTCCCTCAAAAGCGAAAACGGTACACGAAGCGTGCGTTCCGTTTAGGCTGACTAAACTTTCGGCTTAGTTTAGGCAAAATCGACCGCAAGTTTAGCAAGTTTTGCATTTTTTAACAAAAAGTTTAGCAAAACTAAACTTGTTTATCAAAATCGATTATATATATTTGCAAAGGCTATGTCAATTATTTTGATATAATTTTTCGACAAATTTTTCAATATTCCTTTTGTAAAGACTTTGTTATGAAATCGGATTTTTCTTCACATCGTACGCGTCCGTGGCGCGCGTATTTAGGCGCGCGTATTTATGGAATATCGGTGTAATGGACAAAGTGTAAAAATATCAAACCCAAACGAAAACAAATCCTCGCGTTTATTTGCGAGGATTTGTTTGGTGTTTTTTAGTTAGTTTATCGTTCGTACCGATATATAACGGTAGTGTTTTTTTGCCTTATCAGTCGGCCGTGCCTGCGACTGCTATATCTGTGAACTTGACCGCATAAGGTCCTTCGTAGTTCGCGGACGAGAATCTTTCCGTCGAGAACGTCATATTCTGTTGCGCTTCGATGAGGTTGCCGTTTATCGAGCCGCCCGTAACGGGTGTGACTTTGCCGTCTTCGATGAGGTAGGCAAGACGGATTTCGCCGCCGAAGTGACCCGAGAACGTGTCCATTTGGAAGTCGGAAAACGCGACCGCCCAAAGACAAGGCTTTTTCTTCATATCCTCGAAGGATACGCTGCCGAGATTGTCGCACTTTGCTTTTTCGTATGCGCCCGTCGGTTCGATTCCGAGATAGCGGCAGAAGGGGGTGCTTCCGTGTATTGCCGAAAGTTTGCCGTCTTTGACGACCGTAAGGTCTTGCATTTTTATGCCGTCGCCGCTGAAAGGTCTCGTCGCAACCATAGTGAGGTCGAGAGCGTCGCCCTTGACGTCGCCTTGTACGCCGTCGCCAGTTTTCCAAGAAGAATAACCCGGGTAAATCATATCCGCCGCCGATTTATCTTCGTAATAGGACAGCACTTCCGCAAGGTTTTTGCCGCTCAGAATAACGTCGTATTTGCCGCTCTTAAGCACTCTCTGCGCCAAAGCCCTGTCGTATACGAAGTCGAGATATTCTTTTACGCCTTTTTTGAGTGCGTCCGTATTTACGTCGTCGTACTCGAATTGATTGATGAGTTCCACGTCTTCGGGGCTCTTGCATTGCACGACGTAATCGCCTTTGCAAACCGCGTCGGTGAAAGAAACGTCCGTGCCTTCCGACGTCATAATGCGAGTGAAAGTCTTGTGGCAGAACACCTCGGTAGAATTGATGTATGCGTGCTCGTTGGTGTCTTGCGAGAACACTGCCGCCGCCATTTTACCGGCGCTTTCCGCAAGCGGTGCGGTTGCGAGTTCGTTGTGCTTGTAAATCGTGTCGGACACGACTTTTGCGGGCGGTGCGAAATAAGGATTCATTGCAAATTGCGCGGCGTAGTACGCGCCCTCGATTGCGTCTTTCACCTCGCCGTACGTCATAGAAGCAATTATGTTCGCGTTGGTGTTGCCAACAAGTTTCTTGCCGTCCTTTTCGCTCTCTCTGTACACCGTAACGGTGCAATTATGCGTGTCTTTGATACGTCTCGTGTCAAGAGTGTGCTTGACGAAAAATAGTTCCGCCGATTCCTCTTTGACCTCGTTGATACGCCAACGAGTTATATTAAGTTCGGATAATGCCTTTTTGATGTTGTCTATCATAACGTCACCTCTCAACCAAGTCTAATGCGCGCTTTCATATACGGACCGCCGTCGGATACTTTGACCCATTCCTTGTAACCTTTGCCGCAGAATCCGCTTCCGCAGGTCACGAGGCTCGAACTCATCATACTCACCGATTTGAGAAGGTCGGGAACGTAACCCGTAAGCACGATGGGCGAGAACACTTTGCCCGTGAGTTTTCCGTCTTTAATCTCTCTTGCTCTGGTAACCATACATTGAATACCCCAGTTTTTCGGGTCTTCCATACCGCTCGAAGGCGATTCGAGCAAGAATCCGTATTTGACGGAAGCAATCATATCTTCTGGCGTAACGCCTTCCTTTGCGCCCTCGAAATATGTGTTGGTCATACGCGTGTACACTTTGCGTTCGTAACTTTCGCGTCTGCCGTTGCCCGTCGGCTTTACGCCGAGTCTGCTCGCCGACAGCGCGTCGCACATACCGCGTTGCAAAAATCCGTTCGAGATAACGACGGTGTCGCCCGTGAGCGTGCCTTCGTCGTCGAACCAGCAAGTTGCCGTGTCGTCAACCGCGTTTCCGTCGTGCATAGTCACGAGGTCGCTCGCAACTCTTTGATCGATAAAACTCGACGCAAGCGCTCTGTCTTTGACGAACATATCCATTTCCACTCCGTGTCCGAACGCCTCGTGAACGATCATACCCGTCGTGTCGGGGTCGCAAATGCACTCGTATTCGCCGGGGATCATCGGCTCGCTTTTTAGAAGTTCGACTGCCTCGTTTGCAACTTGCACCGCGTATCCTTCCATTTTGTCGAGAAGTTCCGCGCCGCCGAGGGTAGAGAAACCTTTGTATGCGTCCTTGACTTCCTCGCCTCTTGCCGCCATTGCCATAATCGCGCCGTTCGTCCACATAACCGTTTGATCGAGGTCGCGATGCGCAGAGATAAACACTTTTCTGAACGCTCTGTACGAAACCGTCGCGATTGCGTCCAAAACGCCATCGACGGTCAACGCCTTGTTGCGTATTTGTTCCAGTCTTGCCAAAATCGCTTCGTCGCCCATTTCTTTGGGGTGAATCTCAAACGCGCTCACCTTTTTCAAGGTTGCGGGTTCGTCTTCGGGCACGGGGGTGGGAAGCGGTACGATACCGACGGGAATATTCTTCGTTTCCTGCGCAATGCGCTCGCGCATTTCTTTGAGTATTTGCGGTATTTTTTCTTCGGAAAATTCGTTGAAAGAATACTCTGCGCAACCCGTTTGGTCAAACACTCTCACCACAAAGCCCGAGCCTCCGCCCAAGCCTTGACTGTTTATTCTTTTGCCCGTGCGGCTTATTCGCCAGCCGCGATTTTCGTCCTCGACCGCAAGCACGGAAGCATAGGAGTACTCTTTGAGAAGTTCTTGCACCAAATGCTTGATTGCCGGCTTGATTTTATCGAGTTTTTCAAACATAATACATCTCCTTCATAGAATCCGACAGCGCCGCGTTACCGTCCGCCGCGCCGTCTTTATATCTATCGATTTACTGCATAACATTATCCGTCCAAACAGTATATTTGTCAAGTTGTGAGCCGTATCGCTCGCAACTTTTAATGAAGCAAATCGAACGAAATCAAATAAGATATTTTCAAAACGAGTTGATTTTTGCATAATATGTGCTATAATCATTGCACCAAAGCGGTTTTTGATTGTCCGCTTTCGGGGGTGTTCTGGATTCGACATTCGGTCTGATGCGGGATAAGCACGTCGTAGGCTCGGCTACGTTAAAACGGAACGTTAAAATTAAACGCAAAAAACAATCAAAAGAGCTCCTCTATGGAGTTCGCTCTTGCTGCATAATTTAAGTCGGCACGTCGACACGGGGTTTTCTGTTCCCTCGTCAATCGGCGTCAGAAAAACAGACAACACAATCTGATTTCTCGGTAGGGTTGTTGTCAATACGAGATTATCGAGGCAAGGTTTGTAGGTGAACCGAACTTAGAAAAATTTTAATCACCAACTAAACGTGTAGAAAGTGCCGAGTACGGTCGGGTGGACCGGGGTTCAAATCCCCGCACTTCCACCACAAAAAAGACAAGTTGAACCCTCGTTCAACTTGTTTTTTTTATATAAAGTATGCACTTTGGGCGCTCTGTATATAATATAAATTTAAACAAGGTCAAAACTGTCGATGTTTGCTTGCATTTGGTAGTGATTTTGTAACCGTAAAATTTGCGACATTTGAATGTATTGACAAAATACCTGATTGTCAATACAATTTTGATTAAATTACAGTGGGACAATTTTGATTATGCCGTTTGTTATCGGATTGTTGCTCATAGCGTGTTCGGAAAAATCCGAAAAGTATTCAACGGACGAGTACTTGTTCAAAGAGTGTGACGGCGGTTGTCGTGAGTCCGCCAACGTGTATTTTGGCAATGTCGACGACAAAGATCCGTGCTTTGACAATCAAACTGATATGTGCTGCGAAAATTAGTGTGTAAATACATTGAAAATATGCTTTTTGACGGAATGTTGCTATTGAAACGAAAGCGTTTGAGTAGTATAATCAAATAAAACACATAAAATACAACATAGGGAAGAAACAAATGAATCGTGGTGATGTAATAAGATATATTGATATTTCAATGGCAGAAGGCTTTTCCATACAGCGTGGAATGAATTATATGGTTCAAGGAAAAGACTATGCAATTATTCTGATGAGCGTTAGGAAAAATGCACCGTATGCGGATAGATTTGAAGACGACGGCGCAACCATAATATATGAAGGCCACGATGTGTCTAAAAAGGATTGTCCTGCTGGTGTGCAGCCAAAGGAAATTGACCAACAACTTACACTTCCGTCCGGCAAATTGACTGAAAATGGCAAGTTTTACTATGCCGCGAAAAAGCATAAAGACCAAGGCACACCTGCAAGAAAAGTTAAGGTTTATGAGAAAATAAAACCGAGTATCTGGGTTTACAACGGATATTTTGACTTGGTGGATGCGTTTGTTGAAAATACAGGCATAAGAAATGTCTACAAATTCAAATTGCAAGCGATAAATGAAGAAGTGGAAAACGTTTCGCCAAATTCTGATATAACCATTTTGGAACAAGAGCACAATAGACTTATTCCAACATCGGTAAAAGTGGCCGTTTATGCAAGAGATAAAGGAAGATGTGTCAAGTGTGGCGCAACGACAAACTTGCATTATGATCACATATTGCCGTTTTCAAAAGGCGGATCTTCAACAACACCGGACAATATTCAACTGCTCTGTGCGGCGTGCAACTTGAAAAAGCACGATCATATAGAATAAACAGACACGCTGATACTTATAAAAAGAGATAGAACGCACAAGTTCTATCTCTTTTATTCTTTACTCTGGGTAGTAAGAACTGATTTGTTCATATTCTTTTGTCCTCGTTTTCCAGTCATTTTCTACAAATTTATAGACACCGAGGAATAGATATTGACTTTGCCGTTTTGCAAACACCACGCGTGTTCTTGTGTCATTGTTAAAGCGGTCGTCAATTTTATCCCAATATTCAATTATGTGTTTAGTGCCGTCCTTAATCTCGTTTGACCATTTGCCGCCTTTTGATTCCGTCCAGTTTGAGTGCGCCAAAAACCAGACGCTGTATCCTTCTTTTGTTGCACTCATTGCATACAATTCTTGTCTTCTTCCAAATAGCCAGGCAAAACCGTTGTCAAATCCGTATTTTTTGCAACACATATTATATACATCTTCTGCTGTTGTTCCATAAGAGTGCATAAACAACAATCCATCTGTTTTTGGCTTTTGAATTGGTTTGTTGAATTCTTGCATTATTTGTGCTTGGATTTCATTATCTTCTGCCTTGAACAAACCGTTTAGAAAACAAAAACTTAAAGAATATCTTTTCTTTTCGTCGCCAATTTGCAAATAAAAATATCCATTGCTGCTGTCTTGATCAACAACAATATACTTTTGTCCCGTATTGTTACAGAGGGTTTTCCCAATCAAATCAATCATTATTTCAACCTTAACTAAAAAAAAGATACCTTTTTTATGCTTGTCGTGCGGGGATTGCACGATTTTTTTGTGCCGTTGCTTCGCAATCTAAACCGTGGTTGACCAGATCTTCTAATGAAGCAAAAAACTGCATTAGATATGCGGTTTTTGCTTAAAATGCTTTATTCGTTCGTTATTTCTTTTTGTAACGCTTTGCGTGGCGCAGACGGGAATGTCCGTAACTCTTGGCAAGTCCGCCGCCCGACGTTTCGCGATAGCGTACGTTGATGTCTTTGCCAGTTTGGTACATTGTTTCGACAACCGCGTCAAAGGATATTTGACGGGAAGTGGTGAGAAAACTCGCAAGCGACACGGCGTTTATCGCACGCATTGCCGCAACTGCGTTTCTCTCTATACACGGGATTTGCACAAGTCCCGCAACGGGGTCGCAAGTCAAGCCCAGATGATGTTCCATTGCAACTTCTGCGGAATACTCGATTTGGTCGAAGTCCATTCCGAAAAGTTCCGCAAGAGCCGCAGCCGCCATAGAACACGCCGTTCCGCATTCCGCTTGGCAACCGCATTCCGCGCCGCTTATCGATGCGTTCGTTTTGACGATATTGCCGATTATTCCCGCCGTGCAGAGTGCGTTTATAATCGTATCGTCCGAGTATTTGTGCACGTCTTGCTCGTATTTGAGGACGGCGGGAAGAATACCGCACGCGCCGCAGGTGGGGGCGGTTGCGATAACTTCGCCCGAAGCGTTCTGCTCGCTGACGGCAAAAGCGTATGCGCAAACGAGGCGATTTTCCTTCGTTTGCGGCGTTTCGTCTATGTGGCGTTGCTGATAAAGTATCTTTGCTCTGCGTTCGGTGTTCAAACCGCCGGGAAGCACGCCGCTCGCTTTCAAGCCTTGCTTGATTGCGTTTTTCATGGTTTCCCAAATAGTTGCGAGATAGCCGCGAATTTGCGCGCCCTCGAAGCGTTCGACGTACTGGGGAATGCTTATTTCGTTTTCGTCGCAATACGCTCTTATTTGCTCGAACGTATGGTGAGGGTAGACTTCGGGCGGGTCTATCGAACTTTCGCCCTCGACCTCGATTGCGCCGCCGCCCACGCTGTATACGCGCCACGAATCCGTAATCTTTCCGTTTAGGTCAATGGCGAACAAATCCATAGTATTCGGGTGGGGCAGATGTTCGTTTTCATAGTCGAAAACGACGTCTACGGGTTTCGTAAAAGTTTTTTTAAGAACGACGTCCGTGCCGTGTCCTTTTCCTGTTTTTGCCAGCGAGCCGTAGAGGATAACCTTGAACGAATACGCGCTCTTGTTGCGTTCCATAAACAGTTTTGCGGCTTTTTCGGGGCCCATAGTGTGCGAACTCGACGGTCCGCGTCCGATTTTGTACAGTTCTGTCAAACTTTTCATATGCGATTTTTCCTTGCGCACACATTATAACACAAATAAACTTCGGCGCAACGCTTTGAGAGGTATTGAAAACGAGAAAATTCAATGAAACGAGTTATATTTTTTTCGATTTTCTTTCGCAACGATTTGCCAAGTGTATAAAAAGTGTGCTAATATATCAAAGTTTTATATAAGTAACACACGATTTTGCGTGCGGAAAAGCGATTCAAAAAGGCACAAAAAACGCTCTAAAATACGCTCAAAACACGCCAAACGACGCACAATATGCGCCGAAACGTAGGAAAAAGAAGGCTCAATATGGTCAGAAACGATTTGAGAAACATCGCAATCATCGCCCACGTCGACCACGGCAAAACCACGCTCGTGGACGGTATGCTCAAACAATCGGGTACTTTCAGAGAAAATCAACAGGTTGCAACCTGCGTTATGGACTCGGGCGACCTCGAAAGAGAAAGAGGTATCACGATTCTTGCAAAGAATACGTCAATCCACTACAACGGCACGAAAATCAACATCATCGACACACCCGGACACGCCGATTTTTCGGGTGAGGTCGAACGTGTTTTGAAGATGGTCAACGGCGTCGTGCTTTTGGTCGACGCGCAAGAAGGTCCTATGCCTCAAACGCGTTTCGTCGTCGAAAAAGCACTCGCTTTGGGACTTAAAATAATCATCGTAGTCAACAAAATCGACAAACCCGACGCAAGACTTTCCGAAGTCGGCGACGAGGTGCTCGAACTCTTGCTCGACCTCGATGCGAGCGACGAGCAACTTCAAAGCCCCATTTTGTATTGCAGCGGCAAACAAGCCACCGCAACTCGCGATTACCACGTTCCCGGCAAAGACCTCAAACCGCTTTTCGACACCATTATCGATTATATCCCCGCACCCGAAGGCGACGAGAACGGCGAATTGCAACTTCTCGTGTCCGCAATCGACTACAACGATTACGTCGGTCGTATCGGCATAGGCAGAATCGAAAGAGGCAAGGTGGATATGGCAAAGGAAGTCGTGGTTTGCGACTATCACAGCGGCATTTCTCCGTACAAGAGCAAAATCGTCAACCTTTTCCAAATCGAAGGACTCAAACGCGTTCCCGTCGAAAACGCTATGGTGGGCGACATCGTTTGTTTCAGCGGTATAGAAAACATCACAATCGGCAACACCATTTGCTCGCCTGCAAAAATCGAACCCGTGCCGTTCGTCAAAATCGGCGAACCCACTATCGAAATGAATTTCTGCGTCAACGACAGTCCGTTCGCGGGCAAGGAAGGCAAGTTTGTCACATCTCGTCACTTGCGCGAAAGATTGTTCAAGGAACTCTTGAAAGACGTTTCGTTGAGAGTGTACCAAACCGAAACCCCCGATACGTTCAAGGTTTGCGGCAGAGGCGAAATGCACCTTTCCATTCTCATCGAGACTATGCGCAGAGAAGGGTATGAGTTCGGCGTAAGCACCCCGAAGGTCATCTTCAAGGACATCGACGGCGTAAAGTGCGAGCCTATGGAACAACTCTTTATCGACGTGCCGTCCGATTGCGTCGGTTCGGTTATGGAACGTATGGGTGTAAGAAAGGGCGAACTCGTCACGATGAATCCGCAAGGCAGCCGTATCCGTATGGAATTCAAAGTGCCTGCGCGCGGATTGTTCGGATTCAAAAACGAGTTTTTGACGGACACCAAAGGCGAGGGCGTTATGAACCAACTCTTTGCAGGCTATGCGCCCTACAAAGGACCCATT